>Ga0182027_10001638_pt1 | contig 37054 bp, 28 predicted proteins | sample 712E1DmetaG_FD_121300 | JGI IMG/M metagenome (GOLD analysis project Ga0182027, IMG submission 121300) | Permafrost microbial communities from Stordalen Mire, Sweden - 712E1D metaG (Illumina Assembly) | ecosystem: Environmental > Terrestrial > Soil > Wetlands > Permafrost | place: Sweden...
ATGTTCCTTTCAGGTGAGCGAAAAGGTTTTAAGCCGAACAAAGAAAAAAAATCATTAAATATTGAAAGAAAGATGTTTTTTTAATTAATTTTATTGTATAATTAAGCTATAACGCGTAACAATAGTGGCAGGGGAAAAAGCTCTATGGATGAACAGACGTCGGGCGCGGAGATCAATTCCAACCATGCTTCTTCAAACTGCAATTTTAGGCTTTCTCATTCGGATCTTCTCGAGGCGATCAACGCGGAAATAATGGAAATTGAAAAATTCAAATGGTACCTCGGCGAGCGTCTTGGTCATGACCCCCTGCGAGACCGCTCAATGAATGATATCTGCGAGGAATGGATCACCAAGTATGCCGCTGATTTCAGGAAATGGTGGCAGCAACAGCGGAAAAATTAGAATTTTTGTTTTTTTTAATCTGCGGAAAATTATTTATTCAAAATGTATCATTGTTTAATAAATAAATGTATCATCAATGGAAGTATTTGCTTCAACAGATAGCAACTTCAGGCAGTTTTTGTCTTCTATAAATACAATTAATTACAACTTTGCAAAAAAAATATAATATATCATTCTTTTCATAGCATGATCCGTTTTTAGCAAAAAGTGTTTTATTAAAGACCGTCAATCGTTTTAAAAGATACAACATGAAAACTATTTTTGAGTATCTTGACTACCGGCTTTATCTTAAAGATTATTACTTTGAAAAAAAGAGGATGTCGAAATTTTCTTTCAGGGAATTTTCAAAGATGGCGGGATTTTCATCGCCGGTTTTTATCAAGCTGGTTATCGAGGGCAAATCGAACCTCAGGAATTCCAGTATTGCAAAGCTGTCCCACGCCTTAGGGCTGGTGAAAACCGAGAGGGCCTTCTTTGAGAATTTAGTGTTGTTTAATCAGGCAAAAAATATCGACGGGAAAATGAAGTACCTCGAAAAGCTCAAAAAGTCGACCTCGACCTTGAAATCATACGTCCTTACCGATGAACATTTTGAATACTTCAGTCAATGGTACCATGCGGTAGTTAAAGAACTTTTGAACGCAATGGAATTTTCCGGGGACTATGCCGGACTTGCCGGAACAATATACCCTCCTGTCAAGGTTGCCGAAGTTGAGCAATCCGTCCGGTTGCTTGAACGGCTCGGCCTGGTAAAAGCGGATGAGAAAGGCGTCCTGCGCGCTACGCAACAGTTCGTTTCGACGACGGGGATTTCCATGCAGGCGCTTGCGGTGAAAAACGTGCAGCGGAAAATGGCGCAACTGGCCGCCGACGCCATCGATTCGGTTCCAGCGGAACAGCGCGATATTTCGGGTGTCTCCATAGGGATTTCACAGGAAGGCTTTACCAAGGCCCAGGAAGAACTTGCACGGTGCCGGCAGAGGTTGTTGGAAATTGCCGCAGAGGACAAGCAGAGCGATCGCGTCTACAGGGCGAACCTACATCTTTTTCCGCTTAGCATACCAATTCGGCCGGAACTGAGAAAAAAATAACGGGCAGGTTTTCAATGAAAAAAAAGGATCTAATAAAAATTATCGGATCAGCGGGGTTCGGGGCGCTTTTTCTGGTGATGGGGATGAGCTGTACAAGGCAACCCCTTGCCGGAGGCGGCACGGAGGACGTCAATGCTCGCGCAATCGCTGGCGTCATCATGACCGCCGACGGCACGCCGGCTTCCCAAACGACGGTGCATCTTTTCCCTTCCCGGTACAACCCTGTAACGGATTCGCTTTTGTCTGATACCTTCCTCGATACGACGGATGAAAAAGGCGCCTACCGCTTTGTTAAATTGGACACGGGCACCTATTCAGTTCTATCGGTCCGAAACTTCGATCGGACACGATCGTTGATTGAGAACATCCATGTGTCAAAGGATAGCGTCACTCTTATTTCCGCTGATACCTTGCACCAGCCCGGCGCAATTAAAATCATGCTTCCGGACAGCATTGATGCTCAAACCGGGTATGTATTTATTCCCGGGACCGATTTAAAGAGTTTTATTCGGGGAACTAGCGGCTTTGCGGAAATTGATTCCGTGCCGGCAGGCACGGTAAAAGCGCTTTATTATGGATCAACAAGCGTTGCGCCGTATGGAATTGGTTTCAATATTCTGGTATTTTCGGGAAACGGCGTGACTTTTTCCAACGGCCCCTGGGCCCATTCGATGAAATTATATCTCAACACTTCTTCATCCGGGGCGAATATAGCGGGGAGCGTTTACGACTTTCCCGTGCTCGTTAGATTGACAAATGCACTATTTGACTTCTCCCAGGCAAGGAATGATGGCGGAGACCTGCGTTTCCTGAAATCCAATAACACGTTCCTGCACTATGAAACCGAAAGCTGGGACTCTGCGCTTGGTCAGGCGCAGCTCTGGGTAAGCATTGATACGATAGCAGGCAATAACGGAACGCAGTACATTACGATGTGCTGGGGCAATCCACGCGCCGCGAGCGAGTCGAACGCTCCGGCCGTCTTCGACGCATCAAATAATTTTTCAGGGGTATGGCATCTGAATGAAAGCCCCGGCAACGGTCAAAATTCCATTAAAGACCGGACTGTCAATAAATACGATGCGTCCCCCAACGGCGGGATGAACAGCTCAAACAGTGTAGAAGGTATCATCGGGAAAGCCATCCATTTTAACGGCATCGGAGAATACCTGATAATAAAGCGGCCAATTCAGGATGATTTTACCATAGGGTTCTGGATGAAGGCAGATTCGATCAGTCCCGCGGGCACGCAATGGTGGCAGGGTGACGGCTTGGTTGACGGCGATGTCAATGCGGTTGAACCCCAGGACGATTTCGGTGTGACCTACCTCAATAATAAACCGGTATTCGGGACCTGTTGCTCAGACACCACGTTGCAGGCCAACGTCCTGGTAAATGATGCGCAATGGCATTATGTTGTTGCTACCCGCATAAAATCGAGCGGCATCAAGACGATATTCGTCGACGGAAAGAACGCCGGAAACCAGACCGGAACGACAAATTCATTAACCGGTCCAGACTCCCTGTGTTTCGGTAAAGTGCTTGCGAACATTACCTATTTCAAGGGGTTTCTTGACGAAATACAAATTTCAAACGCGGCCCGTTCCGCGGATTGGATAAGGCTGTGCTATATGAACCAGAAGGAAACGGACGCATTGGTCATGTTTAAACCTTAAAGAGTAATTTTGGCAAGGAATTATCAAGAAAAAACCGCTCAATTTATTTTGCTAAAAAGCCCCGCAGATCCCGCCTTTAGTTATCATCGAAGATACGTAAATTAAATATCAACCTATTGGAGATCTTAAAGCCTGATGTATCATTTATAAAAATGAAAATGTATCATTAAAATAGTAATCAATGATAATTAAATATTTTTATAAAAATGTTATCATATATTTAAATCAATTAGTTACATAATATTTAATCAATTAGGATAGTATCATTAACAAAATAATTATAACATTAAAAACATAATTTATTATATTAACTGGCATATACTATGAAAACTCTATCCAAATTCATCGCGATGCGGACATGACTACCTCTGATCCTGTGGATGCAGGGTGCGCTTTAACCAATGTAACATGGTCCGATCTTTCCATTGCCGAAACGGCGGTAGCTGGATCGAGCAATGTTAAGAATGCAGTCCAGAATTGGGACTCATTGAAAATGGTCTTTTCAAACGGACATTTTAAACCGGCCACCGCCAATTTCTTGCTCCCTCGATCTGCAAATCCCCTTGATATTAGGATATTCGATATGAAGGGAAAAATCGTCCGCGAATTTCATGTTCCATTATTATCCGGCGGTTCATCGATCATCCAATGGAACCGCATGGACATTATGGGAAGAATGGCGCCGGCTGGGAACTATACGATTAAAATGCTGGCGAACAACTTTGAACAAGCGGTTATGATAGCCGTCGGAAATTGATAACGCGGAAAGGGCAAAAGTCCATGACAAAATCAGCATTCGTTCTCACAGCCGCTTTTGCCCTCTGTGCGGGAAAAATGTCATTAACCCCGCGGCGGCAAATGACACCATTAATGGGTCCGTCATTGATTCAATGTCGAATGCGCCTATTGATTCGGTGAATGTTAGCACGGAAGGCGTTTCCACGCAAACAATGTCCACAGGCTCCTTCAAACTGGTGATACCCACGACCGGCATCCCGCGATCACAGAGGCAAAAACAAGAACCTATGGTGATGTGGAACCCTCTAAGCAATTATTTCTCATGGTCCGGAAACCCGGGTATGGTTTCCTTGACGGTTCAAAGCCTTTCAGGACGCATAGTGGCCCAAAATCGCCCTGAGAATAATGTTGCGGAAGGCAAACTGTCAATCGCAAGCCTGCCTCAAGGCGTTTATCTGGCGACCGTCGCGCTGGAATCGAAAGTTGACGTCTGCAAAATTATAAAATTTCAGGCCGGAATGGATAATTCCTGCAGGATCGTTTCCGGTTCCGGCGTCCTTGCGAAATCCAAGGCAACAACCAAATCACATATGGTGACCTTCAACAAAAACGGATATCGACCCGATACTTTAACCGTTGCCGCGAATACTTTATCGATGACCATGATAACGGCAAAATTAGCGAGCGCTTCGGCGTTTACCGTTCTTTTTGACGGGACAAACCTTAACAACTGGACCTATGGCAGCAACACGTCGCTTCAGGTTCAGGACAGCGCCATACAAATGACCGGATGCTGGTGCATGACCTGGTCAAAATTGACGTATGATAATTTCCGGCTTTTCGTAACCTGCAGGGTGGTCAATACCGATTATACGAGCAATCCCGGTTCGGAGCACATGGGCATCGGCATTTGGGGAGCGCCACGCAAGGATTTCGTGCCCGCCGGATGTCTTGAAATCACGCCGCAAAATTGTTGGTTATGGGATTATATAAATAATAACGGCCCCAATACCAACCAGACATGCATGCAAACAAATGGGGGAGGAACGGCCGGTTGGAACAATTGGAAGACAACCGAAATCCTTGCCAATTTAAAAAATGGGACCGTTAAAACGGCGGTTGACGGAGTTTTCATGACGAATTATAAAGCAGCGAATCCTTCCATTTGGCAGAAAGGGCCCATCGGTTTGCAAGACCACGGCAGTAACCCCGTTGAATATAAAAACATTAAAATAGAGGTCAATCCCACGGACACTAATTTGACAAGCGTTATAAAATAAAGGGCTACATTGATTCAAGGAAATTGCATGATTTTCACCAATTAGGGATGAGCTTGATGGAAAAAATACTGTTCTTTGCACGTGGTGTTCTGTGGTTCTTGAATTTTATGGATTCCAATTAGACTGATGGAATTATCAGTTTTTTAAGCGAGCAAGTTTTAAGTATTTGGGGTATATTATTATTCGATAACATTAACGATAATGTAATTCACTGAAAAAGGTGTTTAAAAGGCAATAGGACAATCAATCAACCTTTTAGGTTCTGTAGGTGAATTATATACGCGTCCAGCGTAGATAATTACCCGTACAGAACCTTATCCGCCTTGTGGGTTAATATGAAATGTTTTTATCATGGACAAATAACAGTATCATGCGGAAACCTGTACATTTAACCCTTTAAAAGGAGAGACCTGTGAGACACAATTACCGTTTAATGAAAGTTGCCCTTTTAACGTGCATCTGGGTTTGCACCGTTTTTAGCCAGGACACCATTCCACGCACTGGACTAAAACTCTGGATAACGGCGGACAGCGTGCATATGAAAGGCACCGAAGTTGATACGATCTACGATTTGAGCGGGAGCAACAATTCGCCGACACACAGCACTGATCAAGGTGTAGTCACTACCGTTCCGACCATCGTTAAAAATGTGAACAAGTATAACGGACATGCAGTAATGCATTTTTCGGGAAGTTATACCGGGTTCGGCTTTACCCGGATCACGGGCATCAGATCGGTGTTCGCGGTTTTGTTCAAGGATTCGACTTCATGCGAAATTAATGGCGCGTATGAAACGCCCGGCGCGTGTTGCGACATCTCGCCCAAATTCTGGCTGGGGGACGTCGATGGCTCGACCAATTTTCACGCGGACCACGGCTGCTGCATTTTCAGGAATGACATGGGCGAAGTCTCTCCTTGCGTGGCGCAAACCGGTTTTGTAACCATCAATGGCGGGCCGAAAATAGCCCAACCCGCGCTTACCTTCATGCCTTTTCACCTTGGAGTTCTCACCGTCCTTGCATCGTGCGGCGTGCAGGCAAGCGTCATAGCAAGGGACCGCACCATGACGGACCGGTCGTTCCAGGGGGACATCGCGGAAATTCTTATTTACACCACGGTAATCGACACCACAACGGCCAAGAATATCGCGAATTATTTGATGGGAAAGTATGGTATCAACGGAAAGACGCCGGTTATAGGGAAGAACGGTTTCTCCGGTCAACGGGAAACCGCTCCGATGGTTTCTATTTCACGGTCAACCAATCAAAGCATGAACCTCGCCCTGACGGGGGCAGGGAACTATTCGCTGATCATCAATAACAGCCAGGGACGGACCGTGCTCCGGAAAAACGGAGTGGCTCCCGATGTGATCGTTTTAAAGGAGGCGGATTTGCCCAATGGTTTTTATTATGTGACCGGGAGCGTTAAAAAATCACCGGTCCATCAAAACATGGCTATTATTTGGTAAAAGTCTTTGCAACTAAATCCCCCGAAGGGGGCGCGAGCAAGAAGTTAAGTAGCTCTATCATTTGTTAACATTTCAAGCGAAAGGCCTTTTTGTGAAAAGAAACATGTTTGCTTTAACGGCATTGGGGCTTTGGGGCGTGATCGGATTCGCGGAGCATGGTATGGTTGTGGCGGCTCCGGTAAATGGCGGGTTAAATATTTTCGCGAAAAAAACGGCTACCGTCCCCGCAACCAGGTATGCTGGAATGAAAAGAATCTCGACGGGCGGCAAGAGCTATTTGATGGGGGCCGCCCAGAACAATACCTACGGGATAGATGATTCATGGTCGTGCGCCGTGGGCCAACATAAAGTCACCTTTACCCATGATATCTATGTCGATACGACCTTGGTTACGCAGACGGATTTCAATGCCCTTATAGGTTTTAACCCGTCGGGAAATACCAGCGGCATCGCGGGGCTTCCGGTTGACCAGGAAACATGGTACGACGCCGTGCTGTATTGCAATGCGCGAAGCAAACGCGACGGTTTGGACACCGTATATTCATATACGTCAAGAACATTGACAGGCAAGAATACCACCGCTCTCGCGGGAATTTCAGATACCAATATTGTATTAAAGAACGGGTATCGGCTACCGACCAATGCCGAACAGGAATATCTAAAAGGAGCGGGAACCGATTCCATGTATTATTGGGGTAATAATGAAAGCCTGAATAGTCAATATGCCTGGTCCAGTGAAGATAATGCCGGTTCAACGCATCCCGTAGCGCAAAAGAAAGCCAATCCTTTTGGACTATATGATATAACGGGAAATTTGTTCGAGTGGTCATACGATTGGGACTCAAATTATGTGGTCAAGGACCGAATCGATCCGGCCGGACCGATGAATGGAACATTGAAAGACTGCGGCCTTGCGGCGGGCGCACAAATGATCGCTCGATGCGCCGGCGGAGGGTCCTACCATTGCGATGCCAGTCATCACGAACTTATTCGTTACCATTATAAATGGAAACCGGACGCTACCGGAGGCGCCATCGCGGAACTTGGCTTTCGGCCCGTTGCCACGATCATGGAAACGCCCATTCTTGAGAAAAGCAATTCTTCGGGAATGTCAAGCTCCTGTAAACTCGACAAGGTAATCCGTTTGGCATCAGGCGATATTCAACTGAATTTCCGGACTAATACGGTTTCTCCAGTTCGTATTGCGAGCTACAATCCGCTCGGAACGCTTATGGGTACGGCTGTAATTTCCAATCCTCAGGCAGGTTCCAACGAATTAATTGTTAAAAGCGGTCTGTCAAGCGGCATGAATTTTATTCGCCTTACCCAAGGAGGGATTACTATTACAGGCAAAATTATTATCATAAACAAATAATCAAAATCATCGCAAAAAAAAGGGTGTGTTTATGCTTCCCTCATTTTCATTCTATATTGAGGGAATTTTAATAACAATTATCTTTTTATGGAGGCTCACATGAAAAAAACAAATCTGTTAAAAAAAAGACTTTATTATGCCGTGCTTACCGCAATCACCGGCTGCTCCTTTGTATTTGGAGCATCATTCGGAACGACAGCGGTATGGCAAGTGTCGGGCAAGGTCACGGACGTTCATGGAAATGTAATGGGGGGCGCCCAGGTTTGCGTTCAGGGGAACGCCACCGGCTGCGTAACAACCGCGACGACCGGCACGTTCACCATCAGCGGAAATGCAGTGGGCGTGCAGCTCGATCCTTCCGCACAACCCTCTGAAAAGGGCGTTAATCTGGAAATGCGCAACGGGAAAGTGTTTCTGAACACTCCCGGCGCTCTTAAGGGAAAGCTTGAATTGTTCGATGCGAGCGGTTGCAGGTTAGAGGTTGTAAATGATCTTACCCTTTTACAAGGCTCCAACCGTCTTGATTTCCCAGCATCGCGGTTAGCATCGACCATGCTGTTGCTGCGGCTTTCCTGCGGTGCTTTGGAAGCGACATGGAAAATAGTTTTGGGAGGAACCGGGTCGTCAACAATGGTGGGAAGGGCCAACCAGTCTCAGGCGCTTTATAAAGAAGACGCGACTTCCTTTCCGATTATTACGGCAAGCAAAAGCGGGTACACGTCGCGCAATTATTATGCCACCAGCGCCACGGACGATCAGGCTTGGATTCTTCTTGCCGCTACCAATGACGATTCCACCTATAGATTTCAAGGAACGAGCTATCCGGCGACGGCCATACCTCCCAATGTATTATTCGGTCAAGCCAATACCTCGGTATGCCCAACAGCCTATGCAGGAAAAAAAGTCGGGGAACTTCTCGGTTACGGAGTCAGCAATTGCTGCGGCGCCATTACGTTTAACAATGTTTACGCGCCTACAGATTCCACGTATCTTATTACATTCAGCTACATGTGCGCGGGTGGCGACAACGACGGAGACGCAAACTGCGGCGGTACGCTTGGCACCAACGGAGGGCTTGGTTGCCGGCCTATGCAATTCGTAATAAACGGCGATTCGGACAAGGTTGTTTTTCAGACGCCGTGCTATTCGAATACTAACTGGTGTCTTGAACATTTTGACTCGACTTCCATAGCTCTCAAGGCTGGCTTGAATAGTATTCATTTATGGAGCGCAACGAGCGACATGCCTGATCTCAGCAGGATAATTATTAAAGATGGAAGAGTTTACTGAGGATAAAAATGGAATGTTATTACTGAGAAAGAGAAACGTGTATAAAGATAATATTTGGCACAAAATTTGCGAGAATTAAAAAAACGTCGGGGGTAATCAAGAGCGAAGCACTCACTAAAAAGGGGAGGAAGAAACTTTTGACATTTAAGCAATGGACAATTACATTGGCCATGATTTCTGCCCTACTTCCAAAGGCCTGGGCCGTCGATGTAACCAAATGCCAATATGATCTCGCTTGTACCGGGGCAAATACTTCAGAAACAACATTAACGATAAACAATGTAAATACTTCGAGTTTCGGCAAACTTTTTGCAAAAACCGTGGACGGTCAGGTTTATGCGCAGCCGCTCTATCTCCAGAATTATACCATTGGCGGCGGCGTTCACAACGTCGTTTTTATTTGCACGGAGCATAACAGCATCTACGCTTTTGACGCCGATAACGGAAGTGCGCCAGCTTTTTGGCATCGAACGTTGCCCACCTCCGTAACAAGCGTTTTTTCATGCCAAGACCTTGTTCCCGAAGTGGGGATTACCGCAACCCCGCTCCTGGACCGGACAGCGGGGGCATTATACGTTGAAGCATCAACCCTTGAAGGAGGCGAATATTTTAATAAGTTATTCGCCATTAATCTTATTAATGGGAACGATTTGATTGCTCCCGTAATTATTCAAGATACCGTTGCCGGAAGCGGCAGCGGAAGCTCCGGGGGAAAAGTGGATTTTGACTCATTCTTGGAATTTTGCAGGCCGGGGCTTCTGCTTCTTAATGGCAAAATTTACGTCGGTTGCGGTTCTCATTGCGATGATGGGAATTATCACGGTTGGCTTTATGCCTATAATGCAAATGATTTAAGTCGGTTTGCCGCAAAATGCATGACGCCGAACGGAAGTCAAGGAGCTATTTGGCAGCACGGAGGCGGGCTCACCAGCGATGGGACGAATATTTTCGTGGTTACCGGCAATGGGTCATACAGCGCCAGCGACAGCAGCTATGGTGAGTCTGCGGTAAAGTTTGACGGCAATCTTAATTTCTTAAGTTCATTTACTCCATATAATTATGCCAGTCTCAACAACGACGACAATGACATGTGCAGCAGTTTGATGCTGATTCCCGGATCCACCGTTTGCACGATGCAAGGGAAAGCCGGCTCCATTTATATTATGAACCAAAATAGTCTTGGTGGATACAATTCTTCTTCCGACAATATAATCCAGCGTTTTGATAACGCCTATGCCAGCGATGGAAGCGGCGGGAACCCGGTGTCCGTATTCTGGAACAATCCTTTTTACCTTTGGGCCGGTTTTGACCATTTGCGGGCGTACAGTTTTGACGGTTCAAAGCTCAGCACAACGGAGCAGTCGTCATTTTCCATTAACCAGATACAGCACGCGGGATCGATCTCGGTGTCGGCCAACGGCGTTGCTAACGGCATTTTATGGGGGAGCAATGTGGGTACCGGACGGTTTTATGCTTTCGATGCAAGCAAAGTTTCTACCATGCTCTGGAACGATAACCAAGCGCCGAATTCCCGCGACATTCTCGGCAGTAACGTGCAAAAATATGCCCGGCCCGTCGTCGCGAATGGAAAAGTGTATATTGGCACAGTCAACTCGATGGTTGTCTATGGTTTACTGCAACCCAATCCCACAATAAACAATCGAGGTGCAAATACGGAAGAATTGCACATGGTAAAGTTTGTTCAGGCAACACGGCGGGATTTTTCATTAATATTCGGCAGCTCAGGAAACTATGAAATAACCGTTTTTAATGTACGTGGCCGAATTGTTGCTCAAAAACGGGGCGTTACCAAGGGAGGGTTCGAACGTATTTTCATGCGGAATAATGAATTCCAGCCGGGAGTATATACTGCATATGTTAGCTTTGCGCACCAGGGCACGACTATCCGATCGATGATCATTCAGTAACCCTTAAAGGAATCTTGGTCGTCTTCGATGCAACGCCGCAAATAACCGTATCAAAAAACTTAAAATCTCAAACGTTAACGTTGATGTGGAAAAATAATTTTGACAAACAATCTTAAATCGCATATATTATTACATTAACGTTAATGTAATAGTTGAAATATTTGCATAAATTATTGTGCTATTGATTCACAAAAGGGTAATTGTCCCACTTCTGCAAAATATCCAGATGAAAGGACGTATCGTGAAAAAACTTTTTCTCGTTGTTTCGCTCGCGATGGTGTCGTCGGTATTATCTCGAAACGCTCATGCAGCTGCCATGCCTCATGCCGGAATGGTCCTTATCCATGCGGCCAATGATTCGTTTGAAATGGGCTTTGATCCGGGTGTACAGAATTGGGCTTGTATCACGGGAAAGCACAGGGTCGCGTTTACCTATGATTTTTACGTCGACACAACATTGATAACCCAGGACGACTATAGCACGATCATGAATAACAACCCGTCCAGCCATAAAATAGCAGGAAATTTGAGGCTTCCCGTCGAACGGGTTTCATGGTATGATGCCGTTTTGTACTGCAACGCACGAAGCAAAAGAGATGGCCTTGATACGGTTTATTCTTATACGTCAGTCACGAATTCAGGAACTTCCGTAAGTAAACTCGGTAATTTGACCTTCACCGCGAGCGATCTTAAAAAGAACGGCTATCGGCTTCTGACCAACGCGGAAGCCGAATATTGCGTGCGGGCGCATACGACGGGGTTATGGTGGTGGACAAACACGACGGACGCCAACCAAGCCACGACCGACGCAAATCCTTATGTCGTATACAGTGGAAATGACGGGGGAACAACGCAGCCGGTTGCGAGTAAAAAACCAAACCCTTTCGGGCTCTATGATATGACTGGAAATCTCTTTGAATGGAACAACGACTGGGAAGCGCCGTATGTAACCACCCCTCAAGTCGATCCGATCGGGGCTTCGGCAAGCAATGCTCCTGCATGCACGACCTGGGACGCAACCGCTAATATGAAGATGGCGAAGGGTGGCGGATTTCAAAATGACTGTAACTATCATGGCAGAACGCCCTATCATTTCAAATGGAATGATAATACACAAGACCCGCAAATAGGGTTCCGTTGCGTTGCGACCGCTACAACCGTTGGAATACTTGATCGCGCAAACTCATCGCTCGGGTTCCAGTTTTCGAAGATTATTTCCGGCCTCTTGTCAATAAAAATAGAATATTTCATGGAAAATCGAAGCCCAGTAAAAATAGTGATTTTTGATTGCAGGGGGAATATAGTGCGCACACTCATATCCGGCAGTCAATCCGCCGGAAAATATATAACATTATGGGATGGCAAAAATGCCTTTGGAGCAAAAGTCAGCGCAGGATCATATATCGTTTCCATTAATACTGCCCAACGCTCGTGCTCAAAGACCATATTCATCACGGAATAAACTTTGGTTCTGGTGCGACAAGCGGGAACCAAAATACGGCGACATGTGGCAACAGCGGCAGTGACGCAGGTTCAAAGATGTGTTGCGGAGGTTCTTATTCGGACGATGTTTGCAATCATGAGCGCACGCAATACCATTACCATTGGAGCGCAAACACGAAGAATAATCAGATTTCATTCCGCTGTTCAGCAACGGCCGGTTCAGTTGGAATAAATAGGCGGGTAAATACGCCCTCTGATTTTCAATGGTCTAAGATCATTCCTTGTCGATTGGCTGCAAAAATCGAATACACGCTTAAGAATCAAGAGTTTGTTAAAATTGCGGTTTTCAATTGTATGGGCAGAGTAGTGCGCACGCTCATATCCGGTGGTCAACCCATAGGCAATTATTCAGCGTCATGGGACGGCAACGATGCTTTTGGAGCGAAAGTGTGCCCGGGGGCGTATATCGTCTCCGTTAATGCAGGGGATCGCTCTTTCTCAAAGACCCTGCTGGTGACAAATTGAAATATTACTATTAACCAATATTTGTCAAGGTACGAATAAAGTCAGCATTACGCGGATTCCCGGACAACGAGGCCGGTATCAATGATTGCGTGGCTCGGGGATATTTTCTTTTCGCTCTGGATTTTTGCCATAAGTATTTTTACAGCCGTTTCGGACATCCTGCCGTTTATTGTTCCGATGGTGGTGAGCGGAGTAGGGAAGAACAATCTGGACTGGATATCGTCGAAACCGACGATGGCGACGTCATCCGGGACTTTCAATCCCCGCTTATTAAGCGCATAGATTGTTTCCCACGCTATGAGGTCGCTGAAAGCGAAAATTGCCGTAAACCGGATACCTTCATCTATAATCTTGTTTATATAGTGTTCAAGGTCTTCTCCCGTCACGACAATTTCATGAACGAGATTATTTGAGAGAGGAATAGTATTGTCCCGGAGGGCTTTCCGGTAACCCGCGCCTCGTTCTTTCGCGCTTGAGATGTACTTCGGGCCGTTTAACAGCAATACATCCTTGTGTCCGCGATTTATGAGGTGTTGCGTCGCCAGATAACCGCCTTTAGTATCATTGACTATTGCATAATCAACAAAGGGATCTTGGATGCGCCGTCCGATTAATACGAATGGCGTTGCGGTTTGTTTAAGCAAGGCGATGTTTTCGATGGTTTTTTGACAAGGGCACAATATTATTCCATCGACTTTTTTGCTCAGCGCCGAATAAATCGCCTGTTTTTCGATGGATTCATTTTCATTTGTATTGATAATGATCGTGGTATACTGAAACTTGCTGGCCGCGCATTCAATTTCCTTGGCCATTATCGCGAAATGAGGATTTGAAATGTCCCCTAAAATAACCGCAATGATCTTTGTGAAGCCTGATCGTAAAGCTCCGGCAATGGAATTGTTTATATAACCTATCTTATTCGCGACATCCTGAATGAGTTTTTGTGTTTTAGGGGAAATATCATTCTTGCCTTTTAATGCCCGTGACACGGTATTTATGGTAAAGCCCGTTTTAATCGCGATATCTTTGAGCCTGACGCTTTTTATTTTCATGGTAAACGTGATTTCTTGATAAAATCATCAACAGCGCATTAACCCGCAAGGTGGATAAGGTTCTGTATGGGTAATTATCTACGCGTGCCGCACATATAATTCGCCTACAGAACCTAACCGGATGAATAGAAAAATAAATAAAAAGAATTTGACAAACAACAGATAGTAATGTACATCATTACATTATCGATAATGTAATTTAATTTCATAAAATCAAGCGGGAGGCTGAACAGCCTCCCGTTTGATGGCTTTTAAAGGTTTCTATTGGAAATTAATTGCGCCTTTAACTGCTTTTAATCCCATACAGCATCAGAAGATTTTGAGCGGAAAGGTTTGCCTGCGCAAGCATTGCCGCGGCCCCTTGCTGGGTGATATTAAGAACATTGTATTGCGCAAGCTCATCGGCCTCATTAATGCCGGTTATAGACGATTCGGCGCTTTTCTGGTTTGTAATAATCGTATTGTTGATATTTGTAAAAGAATCTATGTCCTTGGAAAACCCTTCAACCTGCGCGTTGAACGTTGCCATATCCGATAGGGCACTATTGAGAACTGTTTGTGTCGTGGCAAAATCGGACGCTGTAGCGGTACTGGAAATATTAATATGGTTTGGATCACTTTCCGTTGAGTCATTAAGATCATCCAAATCAGTGCCGCTGGCCCCGCCAATGGCCGGTCCTGAAAATTTTATGTCAAGCGTTGGAGAAGCGGAACCTGGCACCAGTGGAATAGAAGCTAATGTGGCGCTGGAATTAAGAAGATATACGCCATTAGCGTTTGTGTTCTCTATGGTTGACTTGATTGAAGCGGCTAATTGCATGAATTCAGCTTGATTGGCGTCCTGTGTATTAGGGTCATTTGAACCCTGGGAAAGGGTTATTAATTCCTGCATCCGTTGCAAAGATGAATTTATCGAACCAGCGGCAGAAGATGCTGCATCCATTGCGCCTTTCCAGTTCTGAAGGTTCTGGTTGATGCTGCCATAAATATCATAGCTGGTTTTAAGGTCCATTGCCGCCGTGTATCCGCCGAGATCGTCGGTCGGCGTGTTTATTTTTTTACCCGAGGACAATCGCTCAAGGGATTGAGAAAGCAACGTTTGGTTTTGTGCGTAGATGTTGCCGATATCAAGCGCAGTCGTATAAATACTAGTCAATATACCCATACTATCCTCCTTTAAATCAGGTGCGTATAAATTCTATTATGAAAATTCATCATTTCTTTAAACCTTTACATGTCTTGAAAAAGCGCAAGTATGCTTTGGCTGAAAAGATTCGCCTGCGCCATCATTGCCGTCGCCGTTTGCTGATGAACGCTCTCCATGGTGTAATTTAACATCTCAGTTGCATCATCGATGTCGGAAACATTTGAAACCGCGCTTAAGGTGTTGGATTGCGTCGTTGTGGCTAAGTTGTAAAATGAATTGAGTGACGTGGTATAACCTGCGGCGGAGGCTATAAAGGTGTTGTTTTCCGCGGTTGCGGCGGAAACGTACGAAGCCGCGTCGGTGTAATCAGGTGTTTTACTGCCGATGTTGACCTTATTCAGGTTGGCAATGGCGGTTGAATCGACCGCCACCGGCAGATTAATGGAAAGTGTATTGTTGAGCGAAGTGTCCGGGTTTAAATACACGGTGGCCTGCGATGTTCCGGCCGTATTATTAAGTAAATACGTGTTCCCGTAATACGTGTTCTGGACAATTGCGTTTACGTTGGTTACCAATTGCGAGAATTCGCTTTGATAAGCGTCCTTTTGGCTGGAGTCCGTGCTTTGCTGAGAAAGCGTCACCAGCTCATTCATACGCTGAAGGGTATTGGCTATTTCACCCGCGGCCGATGACGCGACGTTCATGGCGCCTTGCCATTCCGAAAGATCGGTAATGACCGGATCGTAACCGTTGGCTTGCGATTGCAGGTCCTGGGCCTGCATGTAATCGCCGATGTCGTCGGCCGGGGTCAGGAATTTTTTTCCCGACGAAAGGCGCTCCAGACTTTTTGAAAGATCATAGCTGTTTTGGTTATAAAAACTTGCGATATTGAGCGCGGCGGTTGAGAATGAAGATATCATAAACACCTCCCTTGTGTGACGTTGACTTCCATGCCCGTATTGCAAAGCTTCCCCTCTCCGCAATACGACAATTCTATTTTCAACCATGGACAAAACCATTCAAACATGTCAAAATGCGGTTATTAAAAACCGCATGACGACATTGAACAGGCAAAATGTCAAACGAAAACTTGTTACGACGGGATTTTTATTCTGAAGAATAAATACGGGGCTTCATAAGCACCTCCCTTGTGTTATGGTGACTTCCGTGTCTGCTTCAGCAGAGCTTCCCCTCACTGCCAAGCGACGTTTTATTACAATAGATTTATTTCGGTTACAATTTCTCCTAATAATGATATCGGCAGAAATTATAAATACTTGAGCGTTTTTTGAGGTGATTTTTGGAGCAGGGCTTTATTAAGAAAGATTATAGGCCAAAAAAACCCCTCTCCCAAAGGAGAGGGGAACTTGGACATGGCCAAAGGTAATTAAATCAACGAAACCGGTTATGCACGCGCCACGAATTCGCCTGTGCGCGTGTCAATGCGAATGAGTTCTCCGGTCGTGCAATACAACGGGACCTGGATTTCGAAGCCGGTTTCTAATTTTGCGTTTTTAAGGACTTTTCCGCTGGTATCGCCCTTGACCGCCGGTTCGGTGTAATCGATTTTAAGTTCTACGTTTACCGGCAGTTCAACGCCCACCGCCTTACCTTCATGCCGCACGACTTCGATGACCATCTGTTCCTTGAGGTAATTCAGCGTGTCTCCCAGGTCGTCTTTGTTCAAATCGATCTGTTCGAACGTCTCCTGGTCCATGAAGGTATATTGGTCGTTTCCGGCATAGAGATACTGCATGGGGCGTCGTTCGAGAATGATATCGTTGAATTTATCGGCGGCCTTGTAAACGCTTTCCGCCGATGCGCCTGTGTCAAGGTTCTTGAGTTTCAATTTAACCATTGATGCGTTACGGGCGCCTTTATTGTAAACCATCTTTTGGACCAAAAACAGGTCATTAGCGATTTTAACGGTATTCCCCGCTCTCAGTTCTTGCGCTTCTTTCATTGAACCATCTCCATTTGAATTTGATTAAGAAAACCGGTGAGCTTCTTCACCAGATCACAATTGAACCGTATAAAATAGCTCATTTCCCTTGTTGCATGGTTGATTTTGTTCAAATCCTCAAAAAAGTTATCATATCGTTCGCGGGTTGTTTGAACTTGTTGTTCCTCGGCGGCTTGATTAAATTCCAAAAGCAGTTCGCTATAATTTTTGAATGCAATATCGTCGTTAAAATAATTGCTAAACATTTCCAGAAACGCTTCCACCTTTACGCGGTGATAAATATTCTCTTGAAGATAGGCATTCCAGATAAACGGTTTGCCGGACAAAATGGCCCGGACAAATGAATCTTCGCCCCGGACGATGTTGAAGTCAGTAAGGCAAAGAAACTGGTCATAAACGGTCTGCGGCAAGAAAGGCATTATAAGGACTTGAATGTTTTTCAGCGTATAATGGGCATCGCTCATAATCACGGCTTGCGCTCGATGCAGGGATTGTATCATGCTTTCCCGGGATTTTTGGCCAAAAATAAAAAGATATATAGTTTTGTCAATTTTTCCAATATCCGACAGAAAGGTATCGAATCCCCGTGCATAGGTGAATATCGATCCGAACAACGTATCCTTGGTATCGGTCAAGGAAATGCCGAAGTTTTTTAAATGGCTGTTAAGATGTTTGATGCGGTCGTCCGAAAGACTTTGCCGCGACATTTCAACCTGCGAATCAATTATGACGCCGCCGCTTTCGGAAGTAAAGCCGGGCATGTAAAAGTATTTTTTCAGTCTGGCTTGAGGAAGAAGGGATGGCTTCCTATGGTATTCCTTGATCCATTTTTCCGCCGAAAGATATTCAAGGTTAATAATAAGAGTGTCGCGTTGCTCAGCCTTTTTCATGACCGCTTCGGGGATTTCGCAGCCCATTGCCTCGACAAGCACGTCCGCCGTTCCCAGCGCGTCAACTAATATATTGTCAAGCTTGGTTGAATCGACAAAAACTATGCCTTCGTGTTCCTGAACGGTTTGCAAAGAATCTATGACGGGGAGAATGCCTTTCAGCGGTCTTAAATCGCTTACGAATAGCCGGACATCGCACGATAAGTGGGCCAGTTTAAATTCTTTCGCGAACCGGTAGGCAATGCCGACGTCTCCGAAATTGTCGATGATGTGGCAGAAAATATCGATGCTTTTATAATGCATAATAACAATCAGGCAAAAGACTCCGAGGTAATCAAAACAGAATAATTTTCCCCAGTATTCTGCTTACTGGAATAAAATAAATATGTTCTCCGGAATTAATGTCTTTCCAGTCACGCGAATCTTCGGATTCATCACGGTTGTCGCCCATCACGAAAATCATACCTTTTGGAACTACCAGCGGCCGCAGATTATCGCCTTCCAGGATAACGGTATCGCGTGAATGAAAAACATAATCCTCAACAAGTTTCGCGTTGTTGATGTAAACGTCTTTGTTCTTTATTTCAAGCGTTTCGCCTTCTACGGCAATTACGCGCTTTACAAGATTATGGTCCTTTAGAAAGGGTGATGGAAAAGCCACGATATCTTTTCTTCTCGGTTTCCTTATGCGGTAGGTGATCTTTTCCATGTAATAACGGCACCCGACATTTATCGTTGGCTGCATGGAAGGCGATGTCACCTGGATTATATCAATGGCAAAATGTCTTATTAAGAAGGCACCAAAAACTCCTAAAAGCAGAAGAAATAGAAATCGTATGTTTGCAGGACGGTTTCTTTTTATTGGAACCTTTGAGTTGAAGTATATTTTTTTTGCCATATAGCTTTGTTTTAGATGTTTCATTTACAAAATGATTTACGCACGGTTGGAAATAAAACCTATTTTTAAATCTGCAGTTTTTAACAAAGGTCAATAAGGCAAAACAATGACAGCGGCCCCTCTGCCGATCAATGAAATCCGTGCTGAGATAGTGCAAGCTTTTCGCCGCGAAAAACGGGTGATTATCAAGGCGCCCACGGGCTCCGGTAAATCCACGCAGGTCCCTCAAATGCTGCTTGAGGAGGGCCTGTGCGACGGCCGGATACTCATATTGCAGCCGCGGCGCTTGGCCGCGCGTATGCTCGCCGCGCGTGTGGCGGAAGAACGATCATCGCCGCTGGGACAGGAAATAGGGTATCAGACCCGTTTCGAAAAGCAGGTCGGCGAAAGAACGCGCGCATGTTTCATCACCGAAGGCATTCTGCCCCGGTTGCTGCTAAACGATCCATGTTTAGACGGAATATCCACGATTGTTTTTGACGAATTCCATGAGCGCAGCCTTACTACCGACGTCAGCCTGGCCCTTGTGGCTGATTTGCAGCGAAGCCGCAGGCCCGATTTGCGGATGATAGTCATGTCTGCCACCATTGATGTGGAGCCTTTGCAAAAATATCTGGGCGACGCGGCAATGATTTCGTCCGCGGGACGTTCGTATCCGATAGATATACAATACTCACAAGCCTTGGCGACAACGCCGATATGGGAACGCGCCACCGACGCTTGCCGTTCATTGATTTCCGGAGGGGCCGAAGGCGATGTATTGATTTTCATGCCTGGCGTATACGAAATCCGGCGTACAATAGAAGCGATCGGCAAGGCAGTGCGAGGCGAACAAATAAGCGTTCTGCCCCTCTATGGCGATCTTCCAGCGCAGCGCCAGAGCCAGGTGATGGAAACGATCCATTGCAGGAAGATCATCGTGGCTACCAATATCGCCGAAACGTCGCTTACCATACCCGGTGTGCGCCACGTGATCGACGGCGGCCTTGCGCGCGTCAATCGCTACGACGCGGCCCGCGGGTTCAACACGCTTTTCACCGAGCCCATAAGCCGGGATTCGGCCGACCAGCGCGCCGGACGCGCCGGGCGTGAAGCGCCGGGGACGTGTACTCGACTGTGGAGCCTTTCGCGGCACGCTGGCCTGGCCCTTCGCATGACGCCGGAAATAGCGCGGGTTGATCTTGCCGAAACCGTGCTTTCATTACGGCGGCTCGGATATGACTCTGCTCATCCTTTTCGCTGGTTTGAAGCTCCGGCCCCCGCCGCTTTACAATCAGCAAATGAACTTTTGGAACTATTGGGGGCCTTTGATTCAAGCGGCAACCTGACCCAGGCTGGAAAGGACATGAGCGGGTTTCCCATGCATCCTCGTCTCGCGCGGCTTTTGCTCGAATCCGGCAAACGCGCATGCCTTCGGCTTGCGACCTTCGCCGCCGCGCTTCTTTCGGAAAGATCGGCGCTTGCGGGAACGCCCGATTTTCCAGAAGATGTTTATCGCCACGAAATTGCGTCGGATTTTTATGCGCAGTATTGCTTGATGGATAAAATCAGCGCAGGCGGTTTTGATCCGGCATTATGCTCTCGGTTCGCGGTGAATGCGGGAGCGGCAAAGAATATCCTGCGCACGCAGGCGCTGTTTTTGCAGCACTGCAGGCGCGCAGGTATGCATACGCATGATGACGCAAACGCGCCTTTCGAACTTGCGCGCTGCCTTCTTCTGGCCTATCCTGACCATTTCGCGCTACGCAGGGACAAAGGCACGCTGATCTGCGTGCTGCGTGGCAATCGCCGGGGGGTACTTGCCAGGGAAAGCGTCGCTCGAACCGCCCAGGTCCTGGTTGCCGCTGACATCCGTGAAACAAAAAGCAGAGGTAAAGAAATAAAAACAATCCTCTCCCTTGTCACCGAAATTAAAGAAGAATGGCTGCATGAACATTTTGAGCAAGAGTTCCATACCGAATCCACCTGCGAATGGAACCCGGTTACCGCGTCGGTGGAAAACTGGACGCGTACCTCGTGCCTGGGTGTAGTGCTTTCCGAAAGTGCAAAGACCAGCGCAATCACGGACCACGCCTCAGCTCTGCTGGCCGAAACGATTATCTCAAAAAAGCTTAAACTGCCGCTATGGGACCAGAGCGTGGAAGATTGGATAAAGAAGGTACAATGGATTGCCGGCTTATTTCCCGAGCGGAAGCTTCCGGAATTTAATGAGAAAGACCGTCAAAGGGCCATTTATTATCTTTGCGAAGGAGAATACCGGTTCGATAAAGTTTGCGCAAAGCCCGTTCTCCCGGTCGTTCGCAGGCTCCTTGATGCACAACAACACAGGTTTCTTGAAGCAATGGCGCCGCAGACCATAGGGCTTCCTTCGGGCCGGAAACTGAGGATCTTTTATGATCCAAAAACAGGGCCGCGCGCCAGGACACGCATTCAGGACCTGTATGACATGCAAGCGACGCCGCGCATTGCGGACGGGCGGGCCGCGGTGCTCATTGAGGTTCTTGCCCCCAATAACAGGCCGGTGCAGATAACCCATGACATGGCCAACTTCTGGGCCGTTCATTACCCCAAACTTAAAACAAGCCTTGCCCGTCGCTATCCCAGGCATGAGTGGCGATGATGAAGAAATTCAAGAAAATTTATGTTGAAATCACCAATCAATGCAATTTGACCTGCGCTTTCTGCCCGCGATCGCAACGGCCTGCCCAGGCCATGACGGTTCCTTTTTTTACGGGAATTCTCCAGAAAATAAAAAAATATACGGACTACCTGTGCTTTCACGTGATGGGTGAACCTCTCATGCATCCGGAACTTGGCGCATTTCTTGACATAAGCCACGAAAAAGGGTTTAAGGTCAACATCACCACCAACGGAACTCTCGTTAAGTACCTCGGTCCCGTAATTGCTCCAAAACGGGCTTTGCGGCAAATAAATATTTCGCTGCATTGTCATAAAGGGAACGGTTTAGGCGGCCTTGATGACCGCTATATTGGCGACATAATTTCATTTGTCAAAAGCATACAACGTGAGAAACGCCCGATAGTTTGCCTCAGGTTATGGAATTTGCCTGAAAATGGGGACACTGTGGACAATAGGGGCATCTTGCAAAGGATCGACCGGGAATTCGGTTGTGATGTGAATCTTGCGGACCATGCAAAGATGAATGAAGGGATTAAAATATCGGACAATGTGTTTCTTAGCTGCGCCGCGGAGTTCGATTGGCCCGGTTTTGACAAGCAGGACAGGGGAACAACCGGATTCTGTCATGGATTGCGCGATCAAATGGCGGTTCTGGTCGATGGAACGGTCGTGCCCTGTTGCCTGGACGCGCAGGGAGCGCTTGCGTTAGGGAACATCGTACGCATGCCCTTGGAAGATATTCTGCAAAGCCCAAGGGCAAGGTCTATATACGAAGGGTTTTCGAAGAGGGCGGTTGTGGAGGAATTATGCAGGAAATGCGGGTATCGCGCCCGATTTGACCTTATCCAGAAACAGCGATAATGCCTGAATGTCTCAAGGCAAAAAGCGCGGTCTCAATTTCGTCTTTGGAAACGGCGCCGCAAGCGGAATTCCGTTTTACGGCGCGCACAATTTGTCCAAGGCGCATGGATCGGTCGGAAGGAATTATTTCAAGAAGAAACCGATCCAGAGGAGAGAGCGAAAACACCTGCGCATCCCAACGATGAAACGGAGCGCATACAAAAACAATATCGGTTGCCTCGACAATTGATTCACCCAGCGAATAAAGCTGCTTCAAATCATCCAAGCGGTAATTGCAGTTGACACTCTTGCCGTGCGCAGTTCTTTGGATACGAGTGTCATCGCTCAGCGATGATGCTGCAATACTGGAAACGAACGAATGTATTTCCTGCCTGAAAAGTTTTTCTCGTTGCGGTGAATTAAGCATGAGTATTCTGAAAATATCGAGTTTGAAAATATCTTCAAACGCGGCAAGTTCTTTTTTTTGGGCGCCCGCCGCTTGCGCCTCGGAAATAAAAATCGACTTGATTTCGTCTTCAAATCCGGTGATAAAATTTGTATTTGTCGCTTTCCGGCCGGTTTTTTGGAGAAAAACCTTTGTTTTCCGGCCGATAGTTTGATAAAGGAGGGCCGCATTGCCGTTAAAACGCTTGGATAAATAGTCGAGGCTCAACCGGAAACGATTGTAAAAATAGAAAACTGCAAGCGATAAATCATCGAAAACCGTAAGGTCATTTAGGGTAAACCCTTTATATAATGCGATATTGCTGTATTCGATGTCACACATCAGGTTGCATGCTTTGATGGCGTTTTCATCATACGACCGGACCCCGTAATCAAGCACGTGCAGTTCCAGTGGAGTGCCTTTGACCAGCGTTAGAGGAAAAACCATGATAAAACTCGGGGCCAGACTCTGGACGTCGTTAAAAGACCTGCCGAAGGACTCTGGTGTGTCAAGAGGAAGCCCGAAAATCAGGTCGATATAAAAATTAAGATCATAATGCGCCAGGAGTTCCTTGATTTCATGAAACAGCCGTGGGTTAAGGCCGCGGTTTATCTTTTTAAGTACGGTTTCATTGGTGGTCTGGACGCCAACACAGATTTGCGCCTGCGAAGCTCCGAAGAGCCCGGCCAGCTCATCATCGAGTTTGTTAAATGAGCAGTAAAAGAAAAAAGAGGTCGATTGGTTTTCGCGGATGCAATGGCGCAATACATCTTTGGCGAAAGACGGGTCCAAATCGAACACCGCGTCGGCAAAATGTATGCAGTTGATGCTCCGGTTTAATAGCCAGGTAAGTTCTTTGTTGACGCGTTCAAGTGGCATGCGAAAAGGCATATGATTGCGATGGCTAAATTGACAATAGATACATTGGTAGGGACAGCCGCGGCCCGTTTCGTAGACCATGCCAAGTCCGCATGAAGCCGTTCGATTCACCTCAAGCTTAAACGGATATATCTCAGGCACCTTGTCGGGTGCGTCAATATAGTCTATGGAAAAATCAGCCATGCCGCCGTGACGTGGATGAAAAGCATAGCCCGTGACAATTGAAGCAGGTGGTATGCCCGATAAACCTGCCTGGAGAAGCGGGGCTATTTTTATTTCAGCCTCCCCGAAAACAAGCAGATCGACAAAAGGTTTCTTTTGGAAAAACAGCGTCGTCTCGGAAAGGCCTTTCATGGTAATATCGGGCCCGCCGCACAAAATAAAGGTTTGCGGTTGTTCCTTGCGTATCTGCCGGGCAAGCGCGAAGGTGTCTTCACTATTCCAGCAATAGACAGAAAACCCTATGCACGCAGCCTGCTCCGCAAGCACGCATTGTAGGAGTTCATCTTGGGATTCCATGGTCCGGTTGAAATAGCGATAACTAACTTCATAATGCTTATTAATCCATGGTGCTTTGCCCAAAGCGCCGGCGCAATAAAGGATTCCGGGCATGATATAATAGTGGGCAGACTTCGGATAGGCGGTTGTTCCCCATGAGCCTTGTTCTTTGCCGATATAAATAAGGAGAATTTTGGGACGGTGCATAGATAACTACGGTGATGGTTAATAAAAAGCATTACCGCATTAATTTACATCAAAAGAAAATGGAAAGCAAACGCCCTTTAATGGATGCGGCCAGGAAAAAAAGCAAAAGAGGGCCATTATTTCAATGCTTGCATTGAATGATCAGAAATTGGTATTTTAACTTTGTTTTCCCTTGTTTATCTCGTCCATTCATTATAGTATATTGTATTCTGGCATAAAATTGTATTCTGGCATAAAGTTGACCTTTAATTCGAAACAAAAATAATTTTATTATTCAACTTGTATCGCGGGAGGGCTGTATGGGAGGTTTTTTTGCTAAACGGGTATTGACGGTTTTTTTGGCGATTATTATTGTTACCAGTGCGGCAAGTTGGGCTGACGACCAGCTTGGCGCAATGATGTCCGAAGGCAAATATACCAAGGTCATTGAATATATCGACCAAAAAGTTCCCGCGCCCTCACGCACCGTTGATGTTTGGCTGGTCTATGCGGAGGCGCTCGATAAATCCGGTGCGGACAAACAAAAGGTCGGCGCCGCCCTTACCGAAGCGCAAAAGGTCAACCCCAGCGACCCGAAAGTATACGCCGCGATGGGGGAATTTTATGCGCGGCAGAAAAATTACCAGGAAGCGATCAAATATTACCAAAAGTGGTACGTGCTCGACCGCAATGCCAAGGCGGCCGAAGGCATTGCCGTTTGTGCCGCACGCTTAAAAATCTGGGACAAGGCCAGGGACGCCGCCGAGTCGGCGGTCAAGCTTGACAGCACAACACTGGAATCCAGGAAAATCCTCAGCGTCATTTATTTCAATGACAAGGATTATGCGGGCGCGGCCCAACAACTTGAAGCAATCGTTGTGAAAGTCAAGGATGACGTCAACTATTGGAAAAAACTCGCGCGATGTTACGAAGAATTAAAAAACCGCGAAAAACTTATGGACGCCGCTTCACATATCGTTGATCTTGACAAGAGAGACGTGCCTTCCCGCAGATTGCTTTCCGATTATGCGCTTGAAAAGAAAGACCAGGCCCTGGCCTTCAACATACTAAGGGAACTGGCGGTGCTTACGCCTGAAGATGCCAAAGTGTTCAAACATCTCTACCAGATCAGCAATGAACGCGGTCAAAAGAAAGACGCCGTCCTGTATTTGCGCAACTTTCTTGCCCTCGATTCTTCCGACGCAGAATCATATAAAGAAATGGGCGACATGCAATATGAGCAGAAAAATTTTACCGAAGCCCTGGAAGCTTTCAGGAAAGCCATCAAGCTTAATCCTGCAATCACGGGAGTCTATCGCTCGTATATGGCGATTGTGCTGGACAAAAAAATGGAAGACGAGGCTCTAGCCATTACGCCAAAGGCCATAAAAGACGGGGAGATAGACGGTGCGACATACTACGCGCTGGGCAATATTTGCAAGAAAAGAAACCTCTGCTCTGAGGCCATCGGGCTTTATCAAAACACCCTTAAAACCGATCCAAAAAACCTGGCCGCGCTTTCATCGCTTGCCGAGTGCCAGGCACAGGTCGGTAAAATCGCCGATGCGCTGAACAATTACGAGCAGGTGGTGCTGCTCAATCCCAATGCCAATGTCGAATACAAGATCCTCGGTGACTTGTTGATGGGACAGAAAAAACCCGCTGAAGCCATGGAAAATTACCGTAAATACCTTGAAAAATCCCCGGACGACGAACGGGTCGCAAGCGTTGTAGGGCTTTATTTACAAAGCAAGAAGCAGTATAAAGATGCCCTGGCGTGCCTGGAAAAAGTCAAAGAGGCAAAATTGCAGACGGTTGCCTTGCATATGGCCATGGGAGATTGCTATTATCAAACCGCGAATTTCCAGAAAGCGTTGGAAGCCTACGCCAAGGCCCGCGCGCAAAATCCAGGTCACGTGCTGATGCAGGAATTACTCAAGCCCCTTGCCGATTGTTATGAAAAAACCGGTCGACAGCTTGATGCCGCCAAAGCGTATGAAGCGTATGTCAAAATACCTGGTGTCAAGGATGCTGACGCATCATACAAGCAGGCTGCGTTACGTGAGTTAACCGAGCGGACCGTGGCAATGACGATATACCAGGCCAACACTCTGGCTTTTCCGCAGGACGCCCGAAATTTTATTCGGCTTGGGGTCCTTTTGAGCGAAGATCCGGCACAATTGAATAAAACTATTGAAATGCTTCAGAAGGCTTCCGTACTTGACCCTAGCGATCAGCTGGTTTGGCAAAAACTCAGTGATGCCTATCATAGCGCGGGTATGACCGGCAAGGAACTTACCGCATCCGTAAAACTTGCGGGGCTTGCCCCAAATAATATGGAGGCCAATCGCAGAGCCGCGAGTATCCTCTATAAAAAGAAACAGTTTGCGCAGGCGATACCGTACCTGGAAAAAATTGTCTCAAGTTCGCCGCAGGACGCCGAGATACTCCTCATGCTTGCTGATGCGAATATGCAAACAAAAAGCCCGCAGAAAGCAGTTGAAATTTATAGCAGGGTAAAAGATTTGCAGCCTGAAAACGTTAAAATCTGGCTGGACCTGATAGCGGCAGCCGAGGATGCCGGTCTGAGTGAAAAAGTGGCCCAGTTCAAAGGAGGGCTTGCCGACCTGGACAAAAAAATTGCGGCAAAAGACCCCAAAGCTCTCGATTCACGTGTCAGGCTAGCGCAATATTTGCTCAATAAGAATGATTTTGACGCCGCTTATCCGGTTTATAAGGAACTTGCTGTATTGATGCCGAAGGACAAACAGGTATTTGGCCGTCTCGTTGAAATTGCCCAGAAAAAAGGTGCAACAGCCGATGCATTCAATTATCTGAAACAATATGTCATTTTGGACCCAACCAATGCTAAAGCGCATCTGGATTTGGGAAATTTATTCTATGATCAGAAGAACATGGACGGGGCATTGACGGAATTCCGCTTGGCGTGGAAGTCGGATCCTGAATTGACCGGTTATTTTCAGCGTTTTAGTGAAATTGTCGTGGCTAAAGGTCTGGACGATGAAGCCATGGCAGTGCTGAATGCTGCTATTAAGAGCGGTGAAGCCGACCCGAAAATGTATATCACGCTTGGAAAAATCTACCAGAAAAAAAAGCAGTATGCATCCGCTATCAGTCTGTTTAAGAAAGTTTCCAATAACGACCCGAAAAATATGGAAGTTCTTTCTTTACTCGGCGAGTGTCTTGCCGGAAGCGGCGATATTGCAAATGCCATTCTCACGTATGAGCAAGTTGTTCTGCTTAATCCGCAGGCTTCCATTGAATATAAGGCGCTTGGGGATTTGCAAATGCGTCAGTCAAAAACTGATGAAGCCATTAAAGCCTACCAGAAATATCTTGAAAATTCCACTGGTGACGAAAAAGTAGCTAAAACCGTAGGACTTTATAAATATTCCAAGAAGAAATATCAGGAAGCAATCCCGTATCTTGAAATGGTCAAGAACGGGGGCTTGCAGGATGAAGAGTATTTGTTAGCGCTCGGCGATTCCTATTATCAGCAGGGCAATTGCCAGAAAACGTGCGTTCTTTTCGGAACACTCCGGGCAAAAAATACACCCGAACAAATACTGAAAAAAATTCTTAGGCCCTTAGGAGAGTGCTACGAAAAGAACGGCGACGATGCCAAGGCTGCTGAAGCTTTTGAGGCCTATACCGCTCTGCCGGGGGTCACCGACGCTGATGCCTCTTATCTTAAGGCATTCTTACGGGAAAAATCAGATCCTAAATCCGCCGAAGCGCTTTATCTGGGGAACATTAAGGCATATCCGAATGACAGTCGAAGTTTTGTAAGGCTTGGCATGATGTACGCGGCATCACCGGCTACGTATGCAAAAGCAACCCAGCCCTTGAATCAGGCGTCTGTGCTTAATCCCAAAGATGCAACGGTCCTGCAAAAACTTGCACAAGTATGGGGTGGTCTGAAAAATGAAGACCGTGAACTTGAAGCCTATAAAAAGCTGCTTGCTTTGGAGCCACAGAATGTTGATGCTAACCGCCGGGTAGGTGAAATACTCATAAAGAAAAAGCAATATTCCAAGGCAATTGAAAACCTGGAGATGGTCCAGACTATGAATCCCCAAGACGCGGAAGTGATGCTCATGCTTTCGGAGGGCTATCTTAAAACCGGGCGTCAAGACAAAGGGATAGAATTACTTGCAAAGGCCCAAACCTTTAAGAAGGACAATCCCGAACTTATGTTGCAGCTATACAATTTGTATAAGGAAACCGGGAAGCTTAAAGAATCCGAGGAGGTTATCAAACAGCTTATTCAGCTTAAGAAGGACAATAAATACCGCTCTCTGTACGCCGAAGACCTGATGAACCAGCAACGATATGATGAAGCTTTGGCAGTTGCCGGTGAAATTGAAAAGTCTGATCCCATGAATACGGATGGTCTTATGTTTAAGGGTAGGATACAGGGTTTGCAGAATAAACTGGACGAAGCTATCGAGACTTTTAAAATGGTTTCATTTATCAATGAGAATTTTGCGCCGGCACACTATGAGCGCGGAGAAATTTATAGAAAACAAGGGAACTTCGATCGGGCTGAAGCTTTCTTCCGGAAAGCCTTGCAGGCTAATCCTAAGTATGCTTTGGCCGAGTTGGGACTGGCGCGTATAGCCAAGGAACAGAAGAAAACTGGTGAATATCAGGACCATTTGAACCGTGCAAAAGCCTTGGATCCGGACAATAAAGAGATTCTAAGTGAAACTGCGAGCGCTCCAAAATAATTTTCTTAATTGCAAATCATGGCGCAAAAAAGGCCCTGAAAGGGGCCTTTTTTCATGCTTGCTTTACTTTACGGGGCTAAAAAGCAGGTAAAAAGATGACAGGGATATTGAGAAGGCGCGGTATAGTTGTCATATGCCTTTTGCAGATGCTTTCATTCAAAGCATTCGCCCATCGAATGCCCTTCGAGTACGGTTTTATGGAAAATGAATTGAAAATCAATGTGGTAAATTATGTCGAGATTAAAAAACTATCCAATGCCCCGGTTGAATACCGGGTATGGGGGGTTTGGAATTACCGCCATCCGGCATCTGAAGTTGCGGCTGTCGCGCTTGATTTTAACCGATACACGCACATTTTCCAATATGTTTTTCGCTGTGACCGTATTACGGAACCAAGGAATCGTGTGTCTTCGCTTGGAACATGGTATGTCGAAGGCCGCGCTGCTCTTGTGCGAGTCTGGGCAATCGGCAATATTGATACCCTTGAATGGTCAGACTCATCCCACCTAAGATTAATTGCTTCCCAAAATGAAGACCGTTTTCTTGAGGCAAAGTGGAGTCATCTGGTGCGGGGATGGCTAAATTATCGTACTAACGGTATACACCTCGCCGCATTTGTGGTTGCGGTTGGTAGGGATTCTTGCCGGATTGGCGTGGTAGCTCAAGGCTGGGCAACGCAATCCATGCCGCAATGGTTGGTACGTATGGCCACGAACATTGTTCTGCCCCAGCTGTTTCGGAACATCGAAAACGAGGCAGTACGCCGGGTGGAAGAGAGAAAGCCAAAAGAAATGCCAAGGGAATGGTATGGCAGGTGGTACGAAGCATTGCGCCGGTTCTTTAATGGCATGTAATCGCACTATTCTTTGATCTTGAAAATGCATATATTTCGTGGTATAATAAAACAAATGATTAGGCCCTTTCCTTAAACCGCTTAGGAAGAGGTTACAATGGAATCAAATAATCAAGATGAACGCATTGCTTTGGAATCGGATCCCGCAATTGAACGACGACAGTACTCGCGGGTATTGTGCAAGCCTCCTTTTCCCGTGTCTTTTGACTGTGCGGAAGGCCGTATTTCCGCTTATGTTGACGATATTAACAGGGGAGGGGCAAAGCTAAGGGTTCCCTTTGCCAATAATCGTATTCCTTTTTTGATTCAGGGTGAATTTGATTATACTTTTCATACTGAATATGGGCCTGCCCAATGCCGGGCGCGTACTGCCTGGATCCAGCGTGTTGAAGGAGATTTTTTCTGGGGAATCGAGTTTATAAAAATAGGTGATGATCCTCAAGATCCTTTTTCCTCTGTCGTTGAGAAATACAGTCATCAGGCCATGTGACGGGCAAATTTATTGAGAGGACGTTTTTTTCATGCTGGATGATGAAATTTTTACCTATTTCTTTCTGCAATCAGTAAATTAATCCCTTGATTTTTTCTTTTTGTTACTCACACATATTGAAGGAGTCATTATGGTAACCTGCGTATTATAGTAAGGTAACCGCTCTCAGGAAAATAATCCGATAGAAACGCTTCTCAATAAAATTAGAGGGCGTTTTTGATTGGGCTTTTTAAGAATAAAGTATTGATGAATCTAAGACAAGGACACGACCTTTTCTTTTTCCAATTTTTCCAAACGATATTTCCCATATTTTAATTTGCAATCATGGACCTGGTAGGTTTCGGAGTCGGGCCTCATTCCTGCCTTGTAGAGGGTGTCGAACATTTCTAATTGTTCGACATTTTTTTTCAATAAGGCAGGGTCGGAAACAAATACTTCCGCGAGGCTCTTTTTTAAATGTCGGTCATTTTCCGCCTTGTTCGCCAGACGGATGCCGTAAGGGCCAAGCTGCTGCTTGAATTCAAAAATATGTTGATTGAAAAGTTTGTTTATTAAAAATGAATTTATTTCCTGTTCAACGACAAACCACCCGAGCCGGAAGGCAACCATCACCACAGCCGAAATCCAGATAGAATGAGTGCAAAAGAAATAGAAAAGAATTCCTCCACACAGCGAAGCGTATAACCGGTAAAAATTAAGCAGAAACATTGTGGAAACTTTTATTTGAGCATGCCCTTCAGCACATCTGCGATGAGTTTTGCAGCCTCATCACTAATACCCGGGCCTTTAATCGGCCTTACAAGATTTTTCCTATGAAGAAGGGCTTTTGAAGAAGGTTGCTCAGTTTTATCCCCGAGGGGAACCAAAGATTGCCCGTCCCTATGAGGATTCTTTGCAAGACGCTTAAAGCCGTCTTTGGTGAAATATTGGGGTTTTTCATACATAGCAAAAAGACCTGTGAACATCAGGCTTCAGACGCCGGAAAAATGGTTTGCGCAATTAAACGTTGAATTCTCTTTCTATTATCTCATTTAAGAACCGATCCAAAGATACCGGATAATATTTAAACTGTGGTCCGAAAATAAGACCGGTGTTGATATTTTCCTGGCCCATGAGCTGATCGAGGACTCTTTTTATATATTCATCCGGTTTTTCTTCAATGTTTTTAATTTTGAAATATTCGCTCTCAATTTTAACATTTTTTTTGTTGCTGTAGGCAAATGAAAACAACCTTCCTTGCAGATCTTTATCGAATGTCTCCGGATCAAAAACATCCCCAAAGCTTTCGCTCATCATGCTTGGGGATATAATGAATTTGGGCGACACATTAATTTTACCATTTATTTCAATAGCGTGCGAATCATTATTTTCATCGGGGGCGATTAAAATATAGGGGAGCTGATGAAATCCCGACACGATCCCAGTGATGGGTTTTCGCACGATTGTCGTTTTGTTGAAAATTTCTTTGAAGAATTCGCTTTTTCGATCATAAAAATTCATATAGTGCGTTTTTATCGTCCTCTCTAACCTATTACCAATAACCCGTTGCCTCTTACCTATTACTCATTTACCATTTCCCTTAATTTCTGATAACCAAAGTGCGCTATGAGATTGTCAAGAATCACCATGGCCGAATAGTTTTCCGCAACGGGCCAAATACGGGCCACAATTGTCGGATCGCGCCGGGTAATTGCCTCGAGCTGTTTGTTTTCAAGAGTATATTTGTCAATAGTATGCTGTTTTTTGTCTATGGTGGGAGTTGGTTTGATGCCTAACCGGATAATCACGGGTGCGCCGTTTGACAGCCCGCCGGTAACGCCGCCTGCATTGTTTGAATCAAAAAGAACTTGTTTATTTTCAACATGCATCGCATCATTGCTTTGAATCCCCGTCATGTCTTTTACGGCAAGGCCCGCTCCGATTTCAACTGATTTTACGGCGCCAATGCCGAGCATTTTCCCCAGTTCAGCATCTAATTTATTAAAAACCGGCTCGCCCAGGCCAATTGGCAAGCCCAAAGCGATGACTTCGATAACGCCTCCGCTCGAATCTCCGGAAGCGGCAATTCTGTTGATAGCTTTTACCATTTCATCCGCAGCGTCTAAATCCGGACAATTGAGCACTGGGTGAACGCCGTATTTTTCCTTGATTTTTTCGGAGACAAATGACGGCGCTTTGTTCCGGATTATATCAATTTCCTTCTCAATTTTGGCAAAAACTGACATTTTTTCCAGGAAATGCATATCAGGATTGATCCTGTTTTTTTCGTAGATTTCCTGATAAAACGGGTCATGATCGCTGCGCATTTTTTTAAATGCCTCAGTTTTTATTTGGGCCGTAAAATGGTCAATCTCACCGCATTTAACCCCTGCGGCTTCCTTAACATATGCGAAGAGATGGATACCGCACTTTGCCAGGACCTTGTGTGCGATGTGACCTGCCGCGACTACGGTTGCCGTGTATCTTCCGCTGAAAAAACCGGCGCCGATGGCGTCATCATCTGGGCCATATTTGACAAAAGAAGCAAATGAAGCATGGCCGGGCCGGGGAGTGCGGTTGGTGTCCTGATACTGCTTAATGTGGACGAAATGTCTATCAAGGTTCGGTATGAGGACCGTAATCGGCGTCCCGTTGGTATGGTTTTTATTTCCCGCATTTTCAATGGTGTCCGCCGCGTTGACGCCCGAATAAATTATCGGAAGATCAGGTTCTTTGCGCGGTGATGACAGTTCGTCCGCCCCTGGTTTCCTGAGGAGCAAGTCGGCATAAATTTCCTTTTCGGAAAGAAACAGTCCCGGAGGAACGCCTTGAATAACCGAAGTTAGTCCCTCCTGGTAGGAGCCGCCGGCAACAGTGGCTTGAAAAAAGCGTCCAAAATGACATCCGATCATGGAAATTCTCCAAATTCATCAGTTAGTCTCTGTAGCTGAATTATATAGGCGTCCAGCGTACATAATTCCTGCGTACAGAGACTTATCTGCCTCAGGCAGGTTGGTACATAAAATTCATTGTTTATTACATAAAAATAATTTACATTTCCTTAATAATGGGCAAAAAACAAAATTTGTTATGTCTGCATTAATTTATTTTCTTCATTTTTTGCTTTCCTTTCAACAATCAACCATATTCTATGTTTCTTTTTAACAGTTTTTTAAAATGTTTTTGGAGTTCTTTATATGAAAGACATCGTTACAATACGAAGGGCGCTTATAAGCGTTTCAAACAAAACAGGTATAGTTGAGTTCGCTGAAAATCTTGCCAAAAAGGGCATTGAAATAATATCGACTGGTGGCACGGCAAAGCTTCTGTCAGGTAATAGAATACCCGTTAAAACGGTGGATTCATATACTGGATTTCCTGAAATTATGGATGGCAGGGTAAAAACGCTGCATCCTAAAATTCATGGAGGCATTCTGGCCATACGTGACAATATTTCGCATATATCTCAAATGGAAAAAAACGGAATTGAACCCATTGATCTTGTTGTTGTCAATCTCTATCCGTTTATTGAAACTGTCGCGAAACCGAATGTTACCGCCTCTGAAGCCATTGAAAATATCGATATCGGAGGTCCGGCAATGCTTCGCAGCGCCGCAAAAAATCATGCATACGTCACGGTGGTAGTTGATCCTGTTGATTATGGCGCCATTCTTGAGCATCTTTCAAAGGAAGGCGGTATCGGCTTTAACACAAGAAAGCTGTTGGCATTAAAAGCCTTCCGTCATACTGCTGACTACGATTCCGCAATTGATATATATCTTTCACAGGTATATTGCAACGAAGAAGTACTCCGACTTGCATATCGCGAAGGCATGCCGCTCCGTTATGGAGAAAATCCGCATCAGGAAGCGTATTTTTATAAAAAACCGGATTTCACTGAACCGAGCATTGCAACGGCGGTCCAGCTTCACGGCAAAGAGCTATCGTACAATAATATCGTTGACGGTGATGCTGCGCTGGAAGCAGTAAAAGAGCTTTCGGAAAGTCCGGCCGTTGCAATCATTAAACACACCAATCCCTGCGGCTATGCAACCGGTTCCTCCCTCGAAAAGGCCCTTGTGGCCGCCTGGACGGGAGATCCGGTTTCCGCGTTCGGAAGCGTGATCGCGTTGTCAAAAAAAATGGACCTTAAGGCTGCCCGAGTCCTTTCCGGCAAGTTTGTGGAAGTGCTCATTGCGCCTGATTTTGATACAGACGCTTTGGATTTCCTTAAAGAAAAAAGTTCGATGATCAGGTTGCTTAAGGTAGGGGAGCTTACGAGCGTTATCCAGGAGCACTATGTGCTTAAACATGTTGTTGGAGGGATCCTAAAACAGGGCCGTGACTTGAAAAACTTCGAAAAATGGGAAACAGTGACGACGGCCCCTTTCCCAAAGAGTAAAGTTGCATGCGCACGGTTTGCCTGGAAAGCATGTAAACATGTCAAATCAAACGCCATCGTTCTTGCGCAGGAATATGAGCCGGGAATGTTCAAACTTGTCGGCATGGGTGCAGGCCAGCCAAACCGGGTGGACTCGCTTAAGAAACTTGCAATCGCAAAGGCACGGGAAAATTTTAGAACGGAGCGCGAGTCCGCGCCTTTGTCGGACTATTCAAAGGAGTTTGAGGAACTGGTACTTGGGTCCGATGCGTATTTTCCGTTTCCCGATAATATTGAAGAAGCGCATAACGCCGGAATTCGTTATTTAGTCCAGCCTGGCGGCTCCAAGCGGGACCCGGAAGTGATAGAAGCATGCAACCGGTATGGCATTTCCATGATTTTTACCGGTACCCGGCATTTCAGGCATTAGTTACTCTTAGCTTTTGAACGACAATTTATTGTTGTTCGTTCGGAAGCTTAGAGTAACTTACCTGCGTTGCCGCTTCCTGCCCGCGCTATCGCTTCGGCAGGCAGGTCGGCAGAGTAGTAAAAACTTTTGTAGAATATTTTGCTTGAATGATATAGTTTTGATTGAAGAATCGAATCTGCATATGTTTAAAATCAATGAAGTAGCAAAAGGAAGAAATAAAGACTATGGCACATTATCTGGTGATTGTCGAATCCCCGGCAAAATGCAAGACGATTTCCAAATATCTTGGAAAAGATTATACGGTGAAGGCAACGATGGGACATATCATTGATTTGCCTGAGAAGGAATTCGCCGTAGACCTTGAAAACGGATTTAAACCGAAATACACGGTTTCAAAAGGAAAGAGCCGCATACTGAAAGTCCTTAAGGATGAAGCGGCTGACTCCGACATGATATTTCTGGCGCCAGATCCTGACCGTGAAGGAGAAGCGATTGCATGGCATGTAGCGCAGTCAATTTCAAAATCCAACGGCAAAATCAAGCGTGTTTTATTCAATGAAATCACAAAGCGGGCCGTGCTCTCGGCAATTGAAAAGCCCGGCGAAATCGACATGAACAAGGTAAATGCCCAACAGGCAAGGCGAATTTTAGACAGGATAGTCGGTTATCAGGTGTCACCCATTTTGTGGAGGACGGTGTTCCGAGGACTTTCCGCAGGTCGCGTCCAATCGGTAGCGCTTCGGATTATCTGCAATCGTGAAGATGAAATAAAGGCGTTCAGGGAAAAGGAGTACTGGTCGCTCCATGCGCAACTTTCATGCAACGATAAACAGTTCTGGACGAAACTCATAAATGTAGATGGAAAAAAAGTTGATAAATACGAATTGCCCGATGCCGCTTCGGTGCGAACTATTATGGACAGGGTGCACAACGCGCAGTTTTCGGTCACCGATATTCAGCGCACCGAAAAGTCAAGAAAACCCTTTGCGCCTTTTATAACGAGCACTTTGCAACAGGAAGCTGCGCGCAAGCTGAATTATTCGGCCACAAAAACCATGATTATTGCCCAGCAGCTTTACGAAGGGTTGGAATTGGGGAAGCTCGGCAGCATGGGACTGATTACCTACATGCGTACCGATTCAACCCGGATTGCGGATGAGGCGATAACAAGCGCCAGGGATGTTGTCACGACGCTTTTCGGTAATCGTTATGTTCCGGAAGCCCCACGCGCATATGTCAAAAACAAGAATGCCCAAGACGCCCATGAAGCAATACGACCCTCGCAGGTTTCGGTAGATTTTACTCCCGACAACCTTAAAGCATATCTTTCTAAAGACCAATACGGCCTCTATGAGCTCATCTGGAAGCGATTCTTAGCATCGCAGATGTCAAACGCACTGTTTGATTCAACGCGAGTGGATGTTTCCGCAAGCAACTGCGTGTTTCGCGCAAACGGCTCTATCATGAAATTCGACGGGTTTCTGGCGCTCTATGATGAGGCAATTGAAGACAGCAC
>Ga0182027_10001639_pt1 | contig 37052 bp, 22 predicted proteins | sample 712E1DmetaG_FD_121300 | JGI IMG/M metagenome (GOLD analysis project Ga0182027, IMG submission 121300) | Permafrost microbial communities from Stordalen Mire, Sweden - 712E1D metaG (Illumina Assembly) | ecosystem: Environmental > Terrestrial > Soil > Wetlands > Permafrost | place: Sweden...
TCACATCGTGCGGCATAAAAAAGGCATCGCATCCGCTCGTGATTCCACGCTTAACCTCGGCGATTTCGCCCAACCGCACGAGACGGCTTCGATAGTCTTTAAGCAACCGGAAATAAAGGTCAGGCGCGCGAAGAAAGCGTCCCCATTTGCCTGCCACATAATCAGAGTTAATTCGATACATTGCCGTAGCCTCCTTGAGTTGCGAGCCGTTGTTTTCCGCATCTTCCTGCTCCTCGCCTTCCGTTTCCGCCAGTGCCTCTGCCTTGAGCATTTTGCCGGCCCGCACACCTTCATCCCACAAGACTTGTTGCGCAACCGGAATAATGCGCATCTGCGGGTTGGAAAGCGGCGCATTGGTTTGCAGAATGATGTCGCGCAAACTTTCAGCGGCGCTCTGCCGGGCGGCCTCGTCACCATGCGGGCGGTCGCCCAAAATTTCTTTAACCGGCTTCAAGAGGCGGACGAATTTGACAACATTGTCCATCCGGCTTTTCAGGTCATCGCAGCGTTGCAGAATCGTAATGCAGGTCTTGACCCGCGCATCCTTGAACCACGGCTCATCCAGGCTTTCAATCACCGCAATCAACTTGAAAGCTTTCAATATCCATCCTTGAAGCGCAAAACCGTAATCCACATCCAGCCAACTCGAGGAAGTCAGGAAACCAAAATAACCGCCTTCCTTCAATAGGCTCGCCGCCACAGGCCAGAAGTAACAATGAAGATCGCTGCGGCCGGAAAGCCTCAGCCCCGGCCAAAGTTCCTTGCAAAGTTCCTGAAAATAATCCTTCGTCGTCTTCCGCCGCGCTTCGTAGGCTTCCCTTGTTTCCCCCTGCTGGTGTCTAAGTTCGCTTTCCTTTGGAATTCCCTCCTGCCGCACGTAAGGGGGATTCCCAATCACCGCGTCCACGTCCGGCAAAGGCACGGCGATCATGTCTCTGGCTCCGATTGCTTCGCGCAATCCCGGCACAAGCGAAAACTGCGCGCGACGATGCGGTATTTCAAAAAAATTGGCGCGCGCAATGCGGGGATAATTCTCTTCATCCTCGATATGGCGCGAGGCGAGATTCAGAGTCGCCAAATGCGCGGCAAACAGCGCAATGTCGCAGCCGTAAATTTCCCGCAACAATTCCTGATGACTCTTTTGGGAGTCCTGATTCCGGCGCCCTCCGCTGCTATGTTCCGAAAGCCAGGCTTTGCGGTGGTAGGCGCGGACCAGAAAACTGCCCGAACCGCACGCGGGATCAATCGCAATATCCCCGGCGCGGCGTATGCAAAACGCGTTAATGATGTCAACAATATCCTCATTGGTATAGAATTGCCCGTACTTTTGCCGTTCCTCGGGGGAAATCAGTTTCTGAAAAATTCCCCCGATGATGTCATACGGGATCTCGCGAAAGTTGTATTGCGCCAGATTGGCGAGCAATCCCTTCCAACCCTGGCATGCCATCTCCGAGGAAAACACAAGCGCCCCGGCCCAATCATTGACTTGCGGATAAAAAATCGGCTCGTAATCGCCCGTTTCGACAACGGCCCGTTTGAACTCGCCGCGAAAGTAGTCGTAGAGGCTGCGCCCGCCGTCCGGCCCCGGGCGGGGCATTCTTAATGGGCGAAGCTGGTCAGGATACTTTGCCCGGATTGCCTCGTAGAAAATCGCGCGATTGCAAAATATGTAACAAAGCGTTCTGGCCGCGCGCTCCAGTGTATCACTCCAGTTGTTCGCATCGCCCGGGTCAAACGTCCAATTCATCTCCTCCGCCATCCAACACTGCAATTGCCCCGAAAAAGCCGCGTCCGCCGCGCACGCCGCAAGGAGGTGGTCGCGAGTGCCGAAAACCGGCCACTCCAAATGGCTTTCCAGCGACCGAATGAAAACATCGTCCGGCGGAACACCCCATTCCAGCACCCTGCCTTCGACAATATCCGCCAGCAGTTCGAAGATCGCGGGGAGGAATTTGTCGCGAATCGCGGCGCGAACGTCAGGACGCTTGCAATCGCCGGGAGCGGTGAGGTTAAAACCCAAATCCCAGTTCTTCAACCGCCGCTCGATCATCGGAACATTCCACTTGCTGCGGTCAAATAGGACGAATGTGTTGATGTTCCAGGTAAAGAAATACGGAGCTTGTATGTTATCCGCCTTCTCGTAGGCATCCTGCATCAAGGCCGGATCATAAGGACTCCGCCCTTCAGGCGTTCCGGGCAGTTTCACTTCCCCCGCAAGAACCGGCGTTTGGCTGCCCTTGCAAAAAATCCGCAGGTCCGAACGCCTGTAATTCCCCGTTCCGTATTGCTCAATTTTGGCGTGCGAAAACGGCCAATCCGGGCGCGAGGAAAACAAAGCGTCCGCCCAAGATTTCACATCTGCGCAGAAAGCGACTTCGTTCTCGCGCATTTCATGCAAATTTCTCATGCAATTGCCTCAACTCGCCGCAGTTCACGGCTCAACCGGTCCCCCATTTCAGCATCTTCCATTGCCGCCCGTCCTCTCCGCAACGGGCACCGCTCAAGTTCAACATCTGCCGCCGGATTTGCAACTACTTTCCACCGCGACGCCACTTTCCGCCGCATTTCCTTGGTTTTCGGTAGGGCGGCGCTGCTGCGCCGCCCATGAATTCAGGGAAGAGCAGCAGCTCTGCCCTGCCGGCAACGCGAAGATTTTCCTCCTGCGCAATGAACAGCCACCCCATCACGAAATAGCTGGACATTCGCCCATCCTGCGGATAAAAGTCAGCCCGAAAGATGTTTTGTGACTGTTTAGGCAGGGACGCCTCGCCGAGGCGTCCGGGGCGTCCAGCGGCGCAACGGCTCACCCACGGACGCCTCGGCGAGGCGTCCCTACCTGAATAGTTACGATGTTTTTAATTTACGACAACTAGACGCTTCACCTCCCGAAGGAATTTCCTGAAAACCTCATTGCTCGGCGGCGCCGCCACGCTGGCCGCCTTGCGTCTCCCCACAGCGCGGGCCGCCGCAGCCGCCCCCGCCGACGCCCCGCTCTTCACGCCCCCCGCGGCGGACGCCATGCCTATTATTGACACTCACATTCACCTGTTTGATCCCTTCCGCCCAGAAGGCGTGAGTTATCCCAGCAAGAACAACCCCGCCCACGCCGTCATGTACAAGACCTCCAAGCCCGCCCGCTACCGGCCCATCGCCGAGCCGCTGGGCATCGTCGGCGCCATTGAAATCGAGTGCAGCGGCTTGCTCGAAGACAACCAATGGGTGCTCGACGTCTGCGCCCCGGAGGACATCATGGTCGGAACTATCGGCCATCTCACTCCCGGCGATCCCGATTTTCGCAAGAATCTCGACCGCTTCCACAAGAACCCGCTCTTCCGTGGAATCCGTTACGGCCTGGGCAGGCAGGCTGGCAGGGAATTCGACCGCCCGGAATTTGTCGCCGACCTCAATTATCTGGCCGACGCCGACCTCGTTATGGACACGGCGAATCCGAACGTCGCGCTGCTGGCCGATGTCGTCCGCGTCAGCGACAAGGTCCCGAATTTGCGCGTGATCATTGATCATCTGCCCCAGATGTTGCCGCCCACCGAGGGCGCCGCGAAGACGTCCTACGATGCCAGCATGAAGGCCTTCCGCGACCGCCCGCAGATTTTCGTCAAAGTCTCCGAGGTCTTGCGCAACGCCACCGCCTCCTTCCCCAAAGGCCCCAACGAGGAAGTCCGCACCGACACCGAATTCTACCGCCCCAGGATTGACGAAATCGTGGACGTTTTCGGCATGGACCGCGTTCTTTACGGCAGCGACTGGCCCAACGGCGACCAATGGCGGCCCGTCCCGGTCGGATTCAAGATCGTGTACGAGTACTTCATGGGCAAGGGCCGCGCGGCGGCCGAGAAGTACTTCTGGCGCAATTCCATCAAGTGCTACAAGTGGGTCAAGCGCACCCCCGCCCAGTCCAAACTCGTCTGATCCGTTCATGTGTAGCGTCGAGCCTCCGGCTCGACACCAGCCTTTGCCCGTCTTTCGGGAAATTCGGTAGGGCGAGTATCGCTCTTATAGTCAACGACCAAGGCATTATTGGCGCAAACCGCTTGTGCCATTCGTCCTATGCGTCCCATTCGTCCTATGCGTCCCTTCCGGGACCCTTGGAAGTCGAACATGCCCCAGAATGCCCCTCCCGCGTCCCCGGCGCTCTTTTCCTTCTTGCTCCCCTGCCCTCCCGTCCATTTAATAGTTCCCCATGAAATCAAAAGTTCTCCTCCCGCTCCTCGTTTGCACCGTCATCCTCTCCGGCCACCGGCTTTGCGCCGCCGCGCCGCCGTTCACGCCCCCCGCCTCCCCGCGCGCCGTCTATAATTTCAACCCCGGCTGGAAATTCGCCTTTGGCGACACCGCCGCCGCCGCCCAACCCGCCTTCGACGACTCGGCCTGGACCAACGTCAGCCTGCCTCACACCTGGAACGAGACCGACAGCTATCGCGCCTTCATCAGCCACAGCGGCGGCGACACGACCGAGAAGATGGGCGTCGGCTGGTATCGCAAACACTTCAAGCTCCCCGCCGACGCCGAGGGCCGCAAGGTCTTCCTCCAATTCGACGGCATGCGTCAGGCCGGCCATTTCTTCCTCAACGGCCAGCCCATCGGCAAATTCGAGAACGGCGTCACCGCCGTCGGCCTGGACATCACCAAGTTCGCCAAGTTCGCCGGCCAGGACAACCTGCTCGCCGTGAAGGTGGACAACAGCCCCGGCTACCGCGAAGAAGCCACCGGCACCGCCTTCGAATGGAACACCAAGGATTTCAACCCCAACTTCGGCGGCCTCAATCGCGACGCCAAGCTGATCATCGCGGGGAAAATTTACCAGACCCTGCCGCTCTTCGAGAATCTGAAAACCACCGGCGTCTATGTGTATCCGGAAGCCATTGACTTGGCGAAAAAGTCTGCCGACGTGAATGTCGAGGCGGAAGTGGTCAACGAATCCGACGATTACGCTCTCATCTCCCTTTCCGCCATCGTGGTGGACGCCGCGGGCGTCGTCCGCGCGAAGTTGGAGGGTAACTCGTCCGACTTGGTCGCCGGACAGTCGGAAGTTTTCAAGGCCACCGGCACCCTTTCCGGCGCGCGATTCTGGGATGTCAACGACCCCTATCTTTATCGCGTCTATACCATCCTCACCGTGGACGACAAGGTGGTGGACGTCTGCGAAACGCAAACCGGCTTTCGCCAAACGGCGTTCAAGGGCGGCGTCGGCACCGGCGGCGTCTGGCTCAATGGCCGCTTTCTCTGGCTCACCGGCTTCGCGCAGCGTGCGGCCAATGACTGGGCGGGCTTGGGCGGCGCCTACCCCGACTGGCTGCACGATTTCACCATGTCCCTCGTGCGCGAGAGCCACGCCAACTACATCCGTTGGATGCACGTCTCGCCAGAGCGCGCCGATGTCTCCGCATGCGACCGATTGGGCATCGTCGAAGTCTGCCCGGCGGGCGACAAGGAAAGGAATGTCACCGGCCGCCAATGGGACCAGCGCGTCGAAGTTATGCGCGACTCGATGATTTTCTATCGCAACGACCCGAGCATTTTCTTTTGGGAAGCCGGCAATACCATCGTCGCGCCGGAACAGATGCAGCAGATGGTGGACCTTCGCAAGCAATTGGACCCGCATGGCGGACGCGTCATGGGCACTCGCGACAACGACGCGGCCGCCGCCAACACGGCGCTCACCCCAATCTGCGAGTTTTACGAAGTCATGATCGGCCAGGCGGCGGAGACCGATCAGATCACCGGCAACAACATCTTCCGCGGCTACAGCATCGCCCGCCGCGACAAGGCCCCGCTGGTCGAGTCGGAGGATTTTCGCGACGAAGCCGGCCGCAACGTCTGGGACGATTTTTCCCCACCCCATTTCGGTTTCAAACCCAAACCCGGCTCCATCAGCGGCCGTCCCGTGGACACCTACCATTGGACTTCAGAGACTTTCAGCCTCGCCGCCGCCACCCGCTATGCCAGCTATGTCCGCAACCGGATTGACAACACCGATCCCGCCCACTCGAAGTGGTCCGCCTATTGTTCCATCTATTTCACCGATGAAGACGCCGACGGCCGCCAGCAAGGCAGCTACGTCCTGCGCGTCAGCGGCAAAGTGGACGGCGTGCGGCTGCCCAAGGAAATCTACAACGTCTCGCGCGTCATGCAGAACGAGCAGCCCGACATCCACATCATCGGCCATTGGAATTATCCCGCCGGCACAAAGAAGGCGGTCTATGTCGCCGCGTCCCATTGCGACCAGGTCGAACTCTTCCTCAACGGAAAATCCATCGGCGTGACCAACAAACTCTACAAATTTGTGGATGCCTCCGGCCTCCGGGCGCCCGGCGCCGCCGAGATGGATTCAGGCCTTGACACCGGTTGTGTCTATGCCTTCCCCGATGTCACCTTCGCCCTCGGCTCCCTAAAAGCCGTTGCCACGAAGGCCGGCAAAGTCGTCGCACAGCAGGAACTCCAGACCGCCGGCGAGCCAAAAGGGATCAGACTCACCCTCCACACCGGCCCGCAGGGCCTGCGCGCCGACGGCAGCGACGTGGCCCTGGTTGACTTCGAGGTCGTTGACTCCCAAGGCCGCCGCTGCCCGACCGACGAGGCCCGTGTAGATTTCGACATCACCGGCCCGGCAATCTGGCGCGGCGGCTTCAACGCCGCCAAGCCCAACACCACCAACAACCGTTTCCTCGACACCGAATGTGGCATCAACCGCGTCGCCATCCGCTCCACCCCGGCCGCCGGCACGATTACACTTGTAGCCAAGCGCGACGGCCTAACGTCCGCCACCCTGGAAATCAAATCTTCCCCCGTCCAAATCCAGGATGGCCTGTCACCCGAACTCCCCCAACAACTCCCCGCCCCGCCGGCGCAACCCGGCTCGCCCCAATGACACCTGCATGACATTTGCACGGATACGGATATAATGGAATAATGAATACAATTTAGAATTCCAGGCTTGAGACCCCTTGTGATCATATGAAGATATACTAACCGATTTGTCTAATCTCTATACTGTTGGTAAACTGCGGTGAAAACCATCCTATTGCCGCAGGGCCAGCACATGAAAAAACAAATGCGGCTCCCGTCTCGCGAACCGTAATTACAAATAAGGATGATCTTCAGCGGCTATTAGTTGCGGGCTTGCGGACAAACATGATAGTAACATATCTTGGCTTGCCCACTTGGGATTACACGTACAACGGCGGGACTGTTGCGGAGTTAACGTGGTTCTATGACCTAACTCCATTTCCCGCTGGAGATACGATGCCAGGATATAATATTAGCGGGATCTCAGTCGACATTACTAATGGATGTCTGATGAAATGGGGCTTTAATTATTCCGGGGTCATTGGGAAGCCAATTCCGATTGGTGAGAATAGCCCTACAAACGCGATCACAACACAGAGGCCGCCAGTTTTAGAGATGTTTATCGTAAGCAGTAATGTTACGACCAATAGCACATATATTGACACTAAAGAAATTCCGAAACTAGGTTACATAACATCGACACCGATTGTTGCAATCAGCGAGCTAAAGGGCTTGAGATTGAATGAGGCTACAATCCCTGATTCAGGGAATCAAAGTCATAAAAACTGGATTTTCAACATCGAACTTACTCCGACGGATGCAGCTAGTTTTCTGTCAATGACTACTGACAATCCTGGAAAGACGATCCTAATATCGATCGACGATAGACCTCTCTTCCCTGTGTATATTGATCAACCTATCCCGAACGGCTTTTTACGAATCGACATTACGAATGCAGGGATGATGGAAATTGCAAAGGAAGGATTGGGGAAAATGCTCAGAGAAGGCCAAGCCGGTGGCACGCATTAGAGCCGGAGCTGGTTCCAACATGGTGTCACCTCACTATTGACACTTTTTGGAGCCGTCAAAAGCCGGTGTCAAAAACTGTCCAACAGGCGGGCGTTCGAAATGCCCGTCTCGAATCTCAATGCCCCGGCCATCTTCGGCTTCTTCGCAACCAGTCCAGACATCGCGCGGCACGTCCGGATGCGCGACACGCCGCAACCCCCGTTCCAGCGCCTTGTCACCAGTATATTCAACGCAACGCCGCAAAGCCGCAAAGGCGCAAAGAGTTTTTTCCCCTTTCGCACTGCTATCCGGGAATCCTCTGAGTTTTCGACAAACCTCTTTCCCCTCTGTTTCCTCCGTTTGCTCCTGTTCAGATTCTTTGCTTGCGGCAGGCCGCGTTGCGACTTTGCATCTTGGCGACTTTGCGTTGAAAAGTCCTTTGATCCGTGTCATCCGTGAAATCAGTGGTTCCAGACCTTTGGTTGCGGCTGGCCGCGCTGCGCTTTTTGCGCCTTTTTGCGGCAGAGTTGCCTGTCTTAAATCCAACCGCGCGGGAGGGCGTGACCCGGCAATTTTTGCCCATCAACCCCCCATTCCGCCTGCCACCTTACGGCTCCTTACGGTTCCTTACGGGTCACCTAACGGGTCCGACCTCAAAAAACCCCTTTGTTTATGCGGGTCCTAACGGCCTGACGGCTCCACACCCCTGGAGACGGGTAGTACGGGCGACTCCCTGTCCTCCATAGACTTGGCGTAGGAGGATCCCGTCCCGCCGGGCCACTGGCCCAGCGGAGGGTGCAGGGCAGATTTCTTCGGCTCTTCGGTAGGGGCGTCCCGATTCTGAATCGGGAGCCGCCCATGAATTCAGGGCAGAGCGGCAGCTCTGCCCTACCAACAAGGCGAAGAATTTTCTCGTGCGCCCCCCGGCGGAAGTTGTCCTCGTTATCCCTTGCGGGCAAAATCCGCGGCCAATAGAATTGCGGCATGATTGCCTCGCGGACTCCAATGCCATCGCCCGCCGAAGGTCCCGCTACCCGAATGCGCCCGGCATTTGCCTCGCTTCGAGAGCGCCCGGACGTTTCGGTGCTGATCGTGGGCGGCGGCATCAACGGCATCGGCCTGCTGCGCGAACTGGCGCTGCAAGGCATTGACACCCTTCTGATTGACAAGTCGGATTTCTGCGCCGGAACCAGCGCCGCCATGACCCGCGTCATCCACGGCGGCCTCCGCTACCTGGAGAATGCGGAGTTCCGCCTGGTGCGGGAGTCGCTCCGCGAGCGCAACCGCCTGCTGAACAACGCGCCCCACTACGTCAAGCCGCTGCCCACCACCATCCCCATCTTCACTTGGACCTCCGGCATGATCCCGGCCATCCGCAATCTGCTCGGTTGGCCCGTGAAGCCGGGCAACCGGGGAGCGATCCTCATCAAGACCGGCCTGACCCTTTACGACATGCTGGCCGGCCGCGGGTCGCCTCTGCCCAAACACCAGTTCCACTCCCGGCGGGCGGCCCTCGCGCTCCGGCCCGCTCTGAATCCCGACATCATCTGCACCGCGACCTACTACGACGCGAGAATCACCTATCCGGAAAGGTTGTGCCTGGAATTGGTCCAGGACGCGGAAGCCGCGTTTCCCGAAGCGCGCGCTTTGAACTACGTCCGTCTTCAGAGCGCCGCCGGCGGCGCGGTCGTTCTGCGCGACGAGGTTTCCGGCCAAAGTTGCCAGGTCAGGCCGCGCGTGGTTGTCAATGCAACGGGCGCCTGGATTGACTTCACCAATCGCGGTCTGGGGCGCGAGTCCCATTTCATCGGCGGAACCAAGGGTTCCCACCTGGTGCTCGACCACCCCGAACTTGTCAAGGCGACCGGGGACGGGATGATCTACTTTGTGAACCGGGACGGCCGCATCTGCATCTTCTACGCCGTCTGCGGCAAGATCATCGCCGGCGCGACGGACCTCCCTTCCGAAGACCCGGAGGCGGTGTGCGACGAGGCTGAGGTCAATTATATTCTGGAAGCCATGCGGCTGGCGTTCCCTTCCATTCGCGTGGACCGCTCGCATGTCGTCTTTCGCTTCTGCGGCGTCCGCCCCCTGCCGCGCAGTGACGCCCGCACGCCGGGCCAGATCAGCCGCAACCACAGCTTCCCGGTGCTGCCCCCGGGCAACGGAGTGGATTTCCCGATCTACTCCCTGGTCGGCGGGAAGTGGACCACCTTTCGCGCCCTGGCCGCGCAAGTGGCGGACGAGGTTCTGCGGGTTCTGGGACGCCCGCGAATCCGCGACTCGGCGGACCTTCCCATCGGCGGAGGGAAGGGCTTCCCCGGCTCAGCGGCAGCTTCGCCCTACCGCGCGCAACGGCTCGAAGCGCTCCTGGAACGCTATGGCGCCGGGGCGGCCAGCGTCGCCGCCTTCCTGCAAGCGGGGCCGGACGCCCTGCTCTCCTTCCACCGCGGCTACTCGCGCCGCGAGATCGAGTTCATTGCGGGACGGGAGCGCGTGGTCCACCTCGATGACCTGATCCTCCGGCGCACGTTAATAGGGATGCTGGGCGAGGCGAGCATCCCCTTGCTTGAAGAGTTGGCTACGATTGTCTCCCCGGTGCTGGGGTGGTCGCAACAGGACGCCGCGGCCGAGGTGGAACGAACCGTCCAACTTCTACTGCGGGTTCACGGAGTGACGCTGGCCAAGTGACCCTGAAATGGCTATCCAGGAAAAGTGGCAGCGGCGTCTCGCCGCTGTTTGCCCGCCTGAGCAGAAAGCCGCAGCGGCGGGACGCCGCTGCCACACTGCGTAATGTCCGGTCATTTCAGGGACACTGCGCTGGCCAAGTGATCGAAGTCGCCCTTGAGGTGCTCATAGATGTCCCGAAACACTTTATAGCTCTGCATGTACCTTTCGTGATTTTCCGGGATCGGATCGAAGCGTTTGCCCAGTTGCACCATCTCCAGCAGCGACTTCCGAACGTCGGGATAGATTCCCGCGCCCATTCCCGCCAGCACGGCGGCGCCGAAAGGCGAGCCGACCGATGTGCGGGGCAGCAACAGCGGACGCCCCAGCACGTCCGCCTTGATCTGGTTCCAAAGGTCGCTGCGGCTGCAGCCGCCGACGCTTCGCACCTCGCGGACTTCCGCGCCGGCCCGCAACGCCACCTCCATATTGTGCCGGAGCGCAAAGGCGGCGCCTTCCAGAATGGCGCGCACCAGCGCCGCCTTGGGCGTGGCCAGCGAGAGGCCGAAGAACACCCCGCGCGCATTGGTGTGCCAAAGGGGCGAGCGCTCCCCCATCATGTACGGCAGGAAGATGACCCCGCCGCTGCCCGCCGGGACCCCGGCGGCCTGCTGTGTCAACAAATCGAATGCGTCGGCGTTGCCCCCGGACGCGGCCTGGACCTCCGGCTGGCCGAACTGATCCCGGAACCAGCGCAGGCAGCCGCCCGAGGCGACCATCGCGCCCAGCAGCAAATGGATTCCCGGCAGGGCATGCGGCAGGGCGATCAGCGCAGGCTCCGTCAGTCCCCGGTTATTCGGAATGATGACAACTGTGGAAGTTCCCGTCATTTCGGCGGCGATGCCCGGCTCGACCACGCCAACTTCCAAAGCCGCCGCGGGACTGTCCACAGTGCCCGCCATCACCGGAGTGCCGGCCCTCAGCCCGGTGGCTTCCGCAGCCTGCCGGGTGACTTCTCCCTGAACGCCGTGGGCCGCCATGACTTGCGGGAATTGCGACGGCGCCACGCCGCAGGCGGAGCAGAGAGTCTCGGACCATTGCTCCTTGTGGTAGTCGCGCATTTGGAGGAGGACGGCATGCGATGGATCGAGTGTGAGCCGTCCCGTGAGCCGGTAGTTGATGTAGCCGTTGACTTGGACGAACTGCCAGGTCCGCTCCAGGACTTCGGGTTCGTGATTCCGCAGCCAGAGCAGCCGCGCCGCGAGGTAAAGGGCGTCAGGCCGGTTGCCGGTTATCCGGTAAATCTGATCCGCCCCCATCAACTCGGCGAGCCGGACAGTCTCGGCCTCGGCGCGCCGGTCCATCCAAATCATCGCCGGGCGCAATGGCGTGCCGGAGCGGTCCAAGGCGAGCAGAGTGGGTGCTTGACAACTTACCGCCAGCCCAAGAACCCGCTCCGCTCCTTGCGGGACTTTGGCGAGCGCCTCCTTGACAGCTTTGCAAGTGCCGCGCCACCAATCGTCGGGATCTTGCTCAACCCAGGCAGGCCGGATGTGGTGCAGCGGATACTCCGCGTGGCCCACCGCGTGCAGGTTTCCCCGCGGGTCCACCAGAGCGGCCTTGACGGCGCTGGTTCCAACATCAATTCCAAGCAGTAGTGATTCCATCTGTCTTCTCCGGATCAACGTTTAGTGGGCGGCGTAAAGGGGCGCGATTGAGACTATTACCAGACCCGCCATGTAGAACAGGAACATGAGGGTCAGGAGCCGGTTCACGCACGCTCCGCCCCCGGCGAACTCGCGCCACACCAGAACACCCCAAAGCGCGCCGACCATGCACGAGCCTTGCCCGATGGCGTAGCTGATCGCCGGACCGACATGCAACGTCTCCGGCGCGCTGGCGGCGACCCAGTTCGACAGCGAACCGGCGATCCACATCATGCCGCCAATGATCCCGAGGAAATGATACCACCCCCTGCCGTTCAGGTAGTCTCCGAAAGTCAGCCGCGAGCCTTCGATTGGGAATCTCAGGAAGTAAAGATTATAGATGAACACCGAAACCAGCACGCCCAGACTGAAGACGAACCCAACCGCGTAAGGCCCAAGCCCAACGCCAAACTCCCCGCCGCCCGGCTTCTTGCCCATGCCGACCACGACCAGCGGGTAGAACAGTCCCATCAGGACGCCGCCGATGCTGGCGAGCTTGATCCCCTTCCAGGTGGCGGCCTTCCTGGCGGCCGCATCCGCCGCGTCCCCGGCCGTGCTCTTGCTGGCCGCCAGCGCCCGGTAGGCGACGGCGTCCACGATGATGGCCGCCATAACCAAGGCCACGCCGGCAAAGAGCAGCACTGGATTCCCCTTGTGTTCAATAATGTAGTTCAAGATGACTCCCACAACCAGAGCCAGCCCCACCCCGATGGGGAACCCCACGCCCATGCCCGCCACCGCGATGGCCCCCACCACCAGGATGTTCGAGAGGTTGAAAATGACCCCGCCGGCGAATGCCGAGAGAATGTTGATGCTGCCGGCGTGCGACAGATCCGCAGTGAAGCGGAGGCCGTCCGATCCCCAGGTGCCGAAGGTCAACCCTGCCAGGGCCGCGCCCAGCGCCGTTCCGATCGAGTAGTCATAGTAAAGGAGTTCAAAACGCCAGCCCTTGGTGAACTTGAGCACATTGGTCCATGATCCCCAGCAAATCATGGTCAGAACAGTGAGCATCAGAACCATCCCGTAAGAGTGCGGCAGTGTCATAAGATAAAAAGTGCTTGTCACGCAGTCTTCGCCAAATCCGAAGACACGTCAAGACTCATTATCGCAAGAGTCTGCATTCCGGTTGACATGGGAATAGCCGGACGCAAGATCCCCGCATGAACACGCAAAAGAACGCCCCGGTTGCGCCTCTGCGCCAACCCTTCAAGACCCTGACCCAATTTGCCTTGCTGGCTGGTTTGTCCCTGCCGCTCCACGCCGCCCAGCCCTGGCGCGAGATCACGGTCCCGACAGTCGCCGAGGCCGCCGCCGCCTTTGCCAAGCCGCCCCCGGAATACAGCGCCATCCACTGGGCGGTCTGGGGCGGCCCGCAGAGCAAGGAGCGCATCATTGCGGACATTGACAAGATCGCCGCCAATGGCGGCGGCGTCTATATGATCAACAACTCGCGCGGCGTGAAGCCCGCCTATCTTTCGCCCGAGTATATGGACATCGTGAAGACCGCCGTCCAGGAGTGCAAGAAGGTCGGCATGAAAGTCTGGATTGAAGGCGACTGCGGCTACCCCGACGGATTCGCCGGCGGCCTCATCAGCAGGGACTATCCTCAGTTGGGCATGCAGGGCATCGTCCCCGACGCGCACTGCACGGTTGCCGCCGGCCAGACGCTCGATATTCCGCTGCCCGTGGATACCCTGGGCATCGTGGCCAATCCGCGCCCCGCCGCGCCTGCGCCGGCTGCGGACGCGCCCGCGCCAGCGCGCAAAGAGATGCCGCTGCCTGCCGACGAAACATTCAAATATACGGTGCCACGGGCGGGAGCGGGAGAGATTACTGTTCAACTGCCCAATGCCGAGGTCCGCTACAGCGTTACGGTCGGCGAGCCTTTCTCCATCCCGACGCCTCCTGGCACAAAGGCCATTTTCCTCTCAAGCCCGGCCGGCGGCAGACGCGGGGGAGCGGCACGCGGATTCGGCGAGGAAAGCGACGCCCGGGGCGAGAGCGTGGTGCTGCCGCTGCCCGCGGACGGACATCTCAAATGGACTGCGCCCGCCGGCCCCGGGGCGTGGGAGATTACATTTGTCCGGCACGCTTACCGCAGTTCGCCCACACGCAACGACAATGGCGAGGACTCCGGCGTCACCAAGGACAGCCTCTACACGCTGATTGACTTTCTGGACCCCGTGGCAACCGAGACCTATCTGAAAGTCATTTACGGCGCCTACGAGAAGGTCATGGGCGACGAGTTCGGCAAGACCATTCTCGGCTTCCGCGCCGATGAGACCGACTACACAGGAGTCAGCCCCTGGACGCCCAGGCTGCTGGAGACCTTTCAAGTGATGAAAGGTTACGACTTCAGAACCTACATCCCGGTGATCTTCGGCGGTGGCAAGATGACGACCGAGGCGCAACGCGCCAGGGCCGACTACTATGATGTGTGGAGCGCCATGTTCCGCGACAATTTCTACAAGCACATGGAAGACTGGTGTACGGCCCGCAACATGGAGTTCTGCGTGCATCTGAATCATGAGGAGAAGATGCTCGGGCGGGGCGAAGGGTTGATCAGCAACGAAGGCTCCTTCTGGCGCGACATGCGCTATGTCGGCGTCCCCGGCATTGATAATCTCAGCCAAATCCGGCCCGGTCTTGTGGCCGATTTCCCCAAGCTCGCCGCGTCGGCCGCGCATTTGAACGGCCACCCCCAGGTTTGGGAGGAAGAGGGCGGCGGGACAGGCGCGGACGGCAAGTTTGTCGCCGACTACAATCTTGTTCGTGGTGTCAACTTTAACAATCTCCGCGGCCTGACCGCCAACGGCGGGTCGGAAATTGGCCATTACGTCAGCCGCGCCCAATACCTGACCGCGATTGGCCGGCCGGCGGCGCAAGTCCTCTATTTTCACCCGACCGACAGCATGTGGATGAACGACCAGGAAGCCGATGACGTGTTAACCAGACCCACCAACAACGTGGTGACCCAATTGTTGGAGCATCAAATTGACTTCGATCATATTGACTCCGATCAACTGGCCTCCCTCCTGACTCTCAAAGGCGGCGAATTGAGAAACCTGAGCGGGCAAGTCTATCGCGGCGTGGTCTATCCAATCTCCACCGTGATTACAAAGGCGGTGCTGGAGCGCCTCCGGGCCTTTGCCGCCGCCGGCGGCAAGGTTGTCTTTGTCGGCCGCACCCCGACGATGGTGGTGGACCGGACCTTCCTGAATGCCGAAGGCCCGCCGGACCTGAGCTTTGCCACCATCGAGCCAAGCGGCGACATCACCCCCCGCGTCATCGCCGCCCTGCCGCCGCCCGATGTCAAACTCGACACCGCCTGTCCGGGAATCAAATACATCCACCGTACGCTGAAAGACGGCGATGTCTATTTCTTCTTCAACGAATCCAGCCAGACCGTGACGCGCACCGCGACGCTGTCCGGCACGGGTCAAGTACAAGTCTGGGACGCGGTCACCGGAAAGATCCAACCGCTGGCGGACGTGCCCAAAGCGGCCGGCAGCGTGCCCGTCCCCCTGACGCTGGCGAGCCACGAAACCCGCTTCATCGTAATCGGCCCTGCGCTGTGAACAGGCGCGTTTAGTGTCGCCGCGTCGCCGGCCGCCGCCGGCCGCGAAGTTTCATTCCAATCGAAAGCGACCGTCACCACGTTTTCATCGCCGGGGATGCGAACCGCCGGGTCGGTTGGAAGGCCGTCGCGGGTCACCAGCAAATCCACGATGGCGGGAATGACGGCGGAACTGCCGCCGAAATGATGTTGAAAAGTCAGGTGGGTAGGTTGTTTGGCCAGTGGATATTGGATGGTATAGACAATGGTGGTGGACATCAAATCCGTGACCAGCAGCCCCTCCACTGGCAGCGCCGGCACTTCCATCTTGACAACCTTGCCCTCCAGCCGGTTGCCGTCGGCGTCGCGGACAACCAGGCCGTCGAGCACATACTTCTGATGCTTCCCGGCGGAGTTGGTGATGTCCGCCGAGGCGACGCGGGATTGGGCGTTGACATAGATTCCGTACACGGGGAGGAAATCTTCCGGCATGACCGCAATCTTCATATCCAATGAGTCGCGATGAACCAGGGCCTGGCAGGAGATGAGCGAAATGGGATGCGCGGGCAGAGTCGGCGCGGCCAGCAGCAGGCAAAGCAGGGCCGCGCGGCGCAATGCGAGCGCCCATAATTGGAAATTCGCCGTTCCTTTTTTCCAGCGATTGGGAAAGGAGGTTTGCATCTGTTTTGGGGGTGTCGCAGTGTTCTTGAGCAAAATCATAAAGTGACAGGCACGCGGTTTGCAAGCGGGAAGGCAGAGCGGGAAAAGCCCTCCCGCATCTCCTCATAATTACCACCTCGCCATAATTGCGTCCCAGCGCCAGCGGGCGCATCGCTCCTTCGCACCAGTTGTTGTCAATTTCCACCCGGCCGTCTTTCAAGTATTCTTCCAATCGGCTCCATTGGTTCAGGGCGTAGTCGCAGGCTTGCGCCAGTTTGCCACCCGGCGCGATCTGCCGGCGGATTTCCATCAGGCGCGTTTTCAACGCCGCCAGGATCGGGGCGCTTTGCTCCTGGCGCAGGTGCCGTCGTGGGTCCGGCCCCAAGCTCGCTTTGCGGGCTTTTTCTTCCACCTGGTAAACCTGGCCGATGCTGGCGAGGATTTCCACCGGCAGCGCATTCTGAGGCGCCAGTTTGGCCGCGTCGCAACCAAAGAGGGATTTGCCACAAAAGAACACAAAGTTCGCAAAGAAAAACCTGCATAAGTCCTTGTCTCTGTGTTCTTTGCACTGCAATCCGTCAGAATCGCCCATTTTCACGAAGATTTTTACCACGGATTACACGGATGGCACGGATGTGGATGGGGAGGGACGCCTCGCCGAGGCGTCCGTGGGTGAGCCGCTGCGCCGCTGGACGCACCGGACGCCTCGGCGAGGCGTCCCTACCTAAACAGTCACGACCGATTAGGCTAAACTTTTGGCGGGGGGTTCCGATAAGGGAGTGATGATTCTAATGTCAAACCGCCCAAAGTGCGCGTGCAGCCCTTTGGATTACAAGCAGATTGAGTCCTGCCTGGGCAGCGCCCCCTGCTTGCCCTCCTTGAGCAGCATCGAAAGCGCGCTAAAGGAGCTTCTCAGCGCCGACCAGCGGTACACCACGCAGATCGCCGAAATCATCCGCCGCGACCCCAGCCTGACCTCCCGCCTGTTGCACTTGGTCAATTCCGTTTATTACGGCCTGGCCAATCCGATCAAGAACATCGAGGAGGCCGTTTTCTTCCTGGGCGTTCGCCAAATCCGCCAACTGGCCATGGTCACTCCCATCATCGAAGATTTCCAGAAGCTGACCCAGGACCGGCGCTTTCCCTGGCGCCAATTCTGGCGTCATTGTATCGGCACGGCCCTGCTGACGCGCGAACTGGTGGACCTGGTCGAATTGCCGGAAGGGGAGAGCGATTACGTTTCCGGCCTGATTCATGACGTGGGCAAAATCGTCATGTCCGCGGTGTTCCCCGTACACTTCCACGAGATTTACTATGCGCAGCCGGACCCCGGCGCCGAACTGACGGACATCGAAAGGAACATCCTCGGCATGGACCACGCCGAACTGGGCGCGCTCTATCTGCAAAAACAGCGGCTCCCGGACATCTTTGTCCAAGTCGCCCAATTTCACCATAATCCCGCCGTTGCGCGAAGCCACACCAAGACCGTGGCGGCGGTGCAAGTGGCCGACCTGATGGTCCGCCATACCAATATTGGCGACAGCGGCAATCATGTCGAAGTGGCGGAGGACAGTTGGATGGCGTCGGCCGGGTGGGACATCCTGTTTGCCGGGCAATCCGACGGCGAACAGACGATTGCCCTGGCCAGCTTGAACCGCAGCCTGGCCCGGATTCCCGCCATCCTGGAAAGCCTCTTGTAGGGAGTCAACGCGAGGTGCTTATTGTGAGCGCCACTTCTCCTTATCGAACGCTCATCATTGACGATGATGCGCGCGTCCATGAAGTGTTCGCCAGCACGCTGTCACGCGAAGTGACCCGCCCGGCCCGCTCCCGGCACGCAGGCCCGGCCTTGGCCGCCGCCGAGTTTCCCGTCTTTGAGATGGATTCCGCCTTCACCGGGCAGCAGGGACTGGAATTCGTGCAAAAGGCCCTGGCCGAACAGAGACCCTACACGATGGCTTTCGTGGATATGCGGATGAAATTGGGCTGGGACGGCATTGAGACCATTGACCGCATTTGGCGCGAATGTTCCGATTTGCAAATCATCATCTGCACCGGCCACACCGACTTCACCTGGCATGACATCATCAAGCGCTTCGGGCACACCGACCGTCTGCTCATGCTCAAGAAGCCATTCAATATCATGGACGTGCGCCAGATGGCTTATGCGCTGGCCGAGAAATGGAACCTGTTCAACCAGGCCAAGAGCCACCTCGAACGCCTGCAAAAGCTCGTCGCCGAGCGCACCGCCAAATTGCAGGAGAGCAACGAGTCGTTGCAGCGCAAGATTGTCGAACAGAAGCAAGCCGAGCGGGAACGGCGCATGATGGAAATCCAGCTCCGGCACGCACAGAAACTGGAATCCGTCGGCCAGCTCGCCGCCGGCATCGCCCATGAGATCAACACCCCCACCCAGTATATCGGCGACAACATGCGCTTTTTGCAACAATCCTTCGCCCAACTCATTCCCCTGCTCCGCCAGCACGAACGCCTCCTCCGCGCTGTCAAGGAAAACACCGCCGCGCCCGAACTGGCCGCCGAACTCGAACAAGCCTTCCGCCAGTGCGATCTGGATTTCCTCATCGCCGAAACGCCCCGGGCCATTGAACAATCGCTGGAAGGAGTCCACTGCGTCACCCGCATTGTCCATTCCATGAGGGATTTTTCCCATCCGGGCAGCGGCGAGAAAATCCCGACCGACCTCAACCAGACGGTGGAGAACACACTGGTCCTCTCCGCCAACGAATGGAAGTACGTCGCCAACATCGTCAAGGACTTCCAGCCCGGCCTGCCCCGCGTTCTCTGCCTGCCCGGTGAACTCAACCAGGTCATTCTGAACCTGGTCGTCAACGCCGCCCACGCCATCGCCGACCTGACGGGCGGAGACCCCGCCAAAAAGGGCGCCATCACCATTGCCACCCGGCGCGACGGCGACTGGGTGGAAATTCAAGTGGCCGACACCGGCACGGGAATTCCGGAGGCGATTCGGGACAAGATCTTTGATCCATTCTTCACCACCCGGCCGGTGGGCCAGGGAACCGGCCAGGGCCTGGCCATCGCCCGCAACGTCATCGTTGCCCGCCACAATGGCACGCTGACCTTTCAAACTCGCGAGGGCGCCGGCACGGTCTTCACCATCCGCCTCCCGATTCATCCCGTCCCTGTCACACAAATGGAGGAGAAAGCCGCATGAAAAAAATACTGTTCGTGGACGACGAACCCAACGTCCTCTCCGCCCTCCAGCGCCAGCTCCACCTGCTGTTTCAAGTCGAAACGGCCGCCGGCCCCATCGAGGGCCTGGCCGCCCTCCAAAATGGGCGCGACTACTCCGTCGTTGTTGCCGACATGGGCATGCCCAAAATGAGCGGGGTCGAATTCCTGGCCAGAGCCAGGGAGACGGCCCCCGACACCGTGCGCGTCATGCTCACCGGCTACCTGAACCAATCCACCGCCGCCGAGGCCATCAATCAAGGGAGCATTTTCCGTTTTCTTAACAAACCCTGTTCCACCGAAAAACTGGTCCAGACCCTCGAAGCCGCCGTCGCCCACCACCATCACATCATCGCCGAGCGCGATCTTCTCGAAAACACCCTCGGTGGCAGCCTCAAAGTCCTCTCCGAAATCCTGGCCCTGGCCGAGCCGGAGACCTTTGGCCAGGCCGAGGCCCTGCGCGACGCCATCCGCCTGCTGGCCGCCTCGTTGAAGGTGACTCCGACTTGGGACTTGGAAGCCGCCGCCCTGCTCTCCCAAATCGGCTCGGTCACCATCCCGCCCGAACTCATCCTCAAATCCCGCCAGGGCCACGCGTTGAGCGCCGGGGAAAAGGACATTTTCAACGACATCCCGGTCGTGGGCGGCAGCCTTCTGGCCCAGATACCGCGCCTGGAAGGCGTGGCCCGGATCGTCCTCTACCAGCACAAGAACTTCGATGGCGGCGGTTTTCCCGAGGACGCCGTGGCCGGCGAAGCCATCCCCCTGGGCGCCCGGATGTTAAAACTTCTAGTTGACCTTGCGCGGCTTGAGTCGGGCGGCGCCGCGCGCCCAGCCGCCCTGGAACAACTGCGCGCCCACTCCGGCGTGTATGATCCGCGCCTCCTCCAGGCCCTGGAGCACAGCCCCGGCGCCGCCGCGGCCCCGCCGGCGAACATCGGACCCGCCGCCGCCCCGGTGGGCTTTGCCGAGCTGCGCGTCGGCCACGTTCTGCGCAGCAATCTGGAAACCAAAGACAACCTGCTGCTGGTGACGGCAGGCAACAAGATCACCCCCATGCTGATGCACCGGCTGCGCAACTTCTCCTCCCTCTACGGCATCCAGGAACCCATCTTCATCGAGGAAAGCGCCACCGCATTCTTCACCCGCCCCGAGCGAAAGCCCGCCAACGCGCCCCTGTAGCGGCGGTCTGTGACCGCCGCCAATTCACCGGAAAGAGCGCAATTTCGAACTGCAAATGGTGACGGGATGGTCCTCATCTCAATAAGCGCATTTGACTTTCCTGTTCAGAAACGCTAATCTATTCGCATGAAATTGATTCTGTTGCTCTTCGCCCTCGGACTGGCCGCGCAGGTTGTGTCCGCCGGGAACGTCCCCACCATCCAAAATATCCCGCTGGATGACATCAATGGCAAGCCGGCCTCGCTCAAAGATTATGCCGGGAAGGTGATTCTGCTGGTCAATGTCGCCTCCTTCTGCGGCAACACGCCTCAATACAAAGGACTGGAGGCCATGTATGAAAAGTACAAGGACCGCGGCTTCGTGATCATCGGCGTGCCTTGCAATGACTTTGGCAGCCAGGAGCCGGGAACGGCGGAGGAGATCAAGGCCTTTTGCGCCGAAAAGTATAGCGTGACCTTTCCGCTGATGGCCAAGATCCGTGTCAAAGGCCCCGAACAGCATCCGCTTTATGCGGCGCTGACCAGCAAAGACGCTGCCATCCCCGGAGCTGTCGGCGACATTGACTGGAACTTCGCCAAATTCGTCATAGGCCGGGATGGCAAACCGGTAAAGCGCTTCGCGAGCAAAGTCCAACCCGACGCGCCCGAACTGGTTCAAACCGTCGAAGCCGCCCTGGCCGCCAAGTAAGCCGCATCGCGCAATTTCTTGTAAACTATGACATTGAACGCCTGTTGGTTTTCTTGGCAGAGTCGTTCCAAATGAAACCAATGCGCACACCCGATACCCGCAAGGCACGCCTTTACTTCCTTGATGGGCGTGTGGACGAATATAGCGACAACAATCTGGCCTACGCGGTCTGGCTGGCCTTGCCGCGCGGCATCCACGTCGCATTCCGAGGCACGAACGACACCAGGCCGGTTTATCCCTGGGATTGTGTTGACGTGCTACCATAGTGTGGCTCCAGCCAGATCATCGTGTGGAAGTATTGGGCCGGGCGTCGCGGAGCGGGGCGAAGGAGTGGCGGAGGATCGGACAGGGGCCGCGCTCTTTGAGGGCCGCAAGATGGCGCGCGGTCCCGTAAGCTCTGTCGCCGGAACACTCTTTCTGCGGTTTGTGCCGGCATTTCAAGCGGGTTGGCGCTCCACGAGATAGAGGGAGCGCTCCTCGCGTCCTGTTGCTTCCTGTTCCTCAATCTCCTCGATGCAAGAAAACCGGTAAGCACCCCCAATCTTGAGTCCTTCCAAGCTGGGTCCGCCCTGTTTGATCCCCCCGGAATACTTTCCCTCAGAAGTGGCGATTCGCCATGCGCCGCTTACGGCGTCTGCCTTTTCCAAGGCTCCAACCAGATCAACCGATTCGGCTCCGAGATTCGAAACTCCGGAGAAAGCCGTCACCAGCGGGCCGGCCTCCTGCTCTGATATCGCCCTGCTGTTCGGCTTGGAAAATGAAGGCTCTGCCCAACTGTAACGCAGCCCCGTCCGGTGCTCGACCATGAAACGGAGTAACCGGAGATATGCTCCCGCCAGATGCCCGCGATTCGCCTTTATAGTGGCAAGGGACTGCTGCGGATCGGAAGCCTTTTCAAAAAGCGCGTCCACCCGGCCCAACGCCCGCGCGAGTTCACTTTGACCAAGAAGATCAGGAATCCTGGCGCTTTCCAGCAGGACGCGGAAGGACCCGGTCGACGCCGGAACCACAACATCCAACAAGTGGGCGTCCGACCGATCAATTGCCCGCCGCGATTCCAATGGCAAATCGCGCAAAGCCGCCCCGTAGGCATGCTTCACCATCGTCTGGACATATCCCAGCAGGCCGACCAGGGTTCCCACATGAATACGGTGTTCCTCCGCAGCCTCCGGGGGGTCCACCGCGATCTCCAAAACCAAGTTGTTTCGCTCACGCGCTTCCCGCACGGCCAGTTCTTCCGCCGGACGGTCGTGCAACACAAAGCCTTCCTCCGGCAGAAAACCGCTTTCCTGCAGACGAGTATGCTGAGGCACAATTGCCAACGCTTGGTACTGACCGGCTGTCATTGTAGCGAGGTACCATTCCTCCTGACCGGCCTCGGCGAGCAATGACCGGAGATCGAGCATGCCGGTGCGAAATTGGCGCAACCGCTCGGGGGCAACTCCAGCCACGAGATATTGGTCTTGGCCTTTCCCGGGATCTACCATCACAGCCACATAATGACCGCCAATGGCATCGCGGGCCTCGAAGACCTGCGGCCCATCGTAATAGAAGAGCGTAGTTGTGTGCCGAATCATCTTCATACCGTTATCCACAATGCCCCAAAATGTCGAAGGACGCCAGAGGCCACCACGTATGATGTGAGGGCCTGCCTGTTTGCTGAATGCGGCCAGCGTCCCCGTCAAGGCGAAGCCGGCAAATCACGCGGCCACGCAACATGGGCAGCTTCAGCGCCCGTTCTGAATCCCGCCGGTCCGCAAAAACCGACAGCCCGCGCGCCTGGCACTCTGTCACGCCAGAAAAAGTTTGGCCTGGCTTCTCCGCGCGCTGCGAGCGGAAATCGTCCATAGTAGGCGGATTGTTCCGCGCCAAGCGGAAGACCTCCCGTGGCGCGGCGATATTCTCCGCGGCGTCGGGCGGGCATCCTTCCGGCAATGGCTCTCTGTACATCATGGACTGGCAGACTCTACCCCTTTGCCAGTGCAAACGTCAACACTTCCGCACACATCAGTTCCCCGGCGACAGAGGCGGTGATCAAGGCCATACGATATTCCAGCAGTTTAAGCTCTTTTGGTGGTGGGCCTCATGGCCAATCTCTGGCAGAGTTGGTGTGGTGTGATGGCCTGGATTGCCAAGACTGCTGTCGCTCCAGCCAGGTTATCGGCGGGAAGGATTGGGGAAGGCGGGGCGGAGCGGCGCGAAGGAGTGGCGGTGGATCGGACAGGGGCCGCGCTCTTTGAGGGCCGCAAGATGCCGCGCCGTCCCGTAGCCTTTGTGGGCGGAAAAACCGTAGCCGGGATACTCGCGGTCAAAATCCACCATGAGACGGTCGCGGGTGACTTTGGCCAGGATGCTGGCGGCGGCGATGGAAAAGCTCAAGGCGTCGCCGGACACAATGGGGGTTTGCGGGAATGCAAGGGCCTTGACGCGCAGGCCATCCACGAGGACGTGCTGGGGCGGCGGACTCAACTTCGCCAGCGCCAGGTTCATGGCGCGATGGGTCGCCTGGAGAATGTTGATTTGGTCAATGAGCGGCGCGTCCACGCGGGCGATGCCCCAGGCAATCTCCGGCCGCGACATCAGCGCGGCGTAAAGAACCTCGCGGGTCGCGGCGGATAGCTGTTTGGAATCGTTGATCCCACGAAGAGCTTCGGGCAGGCCGGGCGAAATCCATTCCGCCGGGAAAACGACCGCCGCGGCCACGACCGGCCCGGCCAACGGCCCACGCCCCGCTTCGTCCACGCCGGCGATTCGGGTAATTCCCCGCTGCACACACTCCCGCTCAAATTGAAAACATGGCGGCATAGAGTTCTATTAAGTCAATGCTTCTATTGCTTCAAAAAGGAAACCTCACCGCATTGTCAATTTGGGTTTCAGCGAATCTGGAATGCGGCTGAGCTTCGCGCAATGTTCCACCGTTATATGGCTGAGGTTCGGGCACTCCGTCAGCGATTCTATGGACACCACTTGTGGACAGTTGCGAAGTTCCAACTTTTCCAGCTTAGTATAGTTCGACAATGGTGAAAGGTCAGCCAATTTAACGCAACCCCGGAGGCTCAAATACTTCAGTTCCTTCAATGAGGCTGGAGGATTCACGTCCTTCAAGGACTGAAATGCCATTAAGTCCAGCCTTTCCAACAAAGACAGAATTGGCAGTTCATCAAGCCGCTCGATCACCCGCGACGATCTTAACCATAAGCTTCGGATGGAAAGCAGATGACGCAAAAAGGAATAAGTTTCATTTTTATTCGAAGAGTCAAAACCGGCGCTGGTCAAGCGGTGGTTCGCTCCCAAAACTTCAAATCCCTGCATCACCTGAAACGAATACAGACAAAAACGTCGGAGCTTGAGAAGCAGGGCAGCTAAGGGGCTCAAATCGAGGTTTTGACTGGATACTATAACCCTGAGATCTTCCAAGTTAACGAACTGCGTAAGATCAAGGGGATTATCTAAATTCCCTGGCCATGTGAGCTGCAAATGCCGCAGATTGCTTAGTTTAGCAACGTCCGAGAGTCCCCTTCGAATCGTGGAGCCTGACAAGTCGAGGCCTTCTAAATTGGAGACTTGGGCAAGAGGTGAAATATCCTCAAGGCGTTTGCAATCACAAAGGTTAAGCGATCTTTTGTGACATTGATTAGCAACAGTTGAACACACGCCCCAAATTCTGCTTGCAAATTGCGGAGCAGATGCGAAGAGCGCGTCAGCCGCCGGGTTCTCCATTACCCAGGAACCTGTTGGAAATGAACAACGCCAGACAACACCCCATGCCTCTTCACGGAATTTGTTTGAGAAACAACAGTAGGCGTTCACAGAGACCTCGGCCAGCAACAGCACATCGCTGTCGGTTTGCCAGCGCCAAGGAGAGTCGGAGTCAAACTCAAGCTGTTGGGGTTTTGAAAATGCCTTTTCAAAGACCTTGGCAGCAACCCTGTCCGACCAGCGCGGACGTTCCTGCCCAAGCAGTTCGAAGAGGAACACGAGCGTTTCCTTCCAGGCCTGTCGCTCGGCGTATTTCTGAATGTCTGAAGGACGACATCCCATCCGGCTATAATCAGACGATAACCAATCCGGGCTGGTGACCTCTTCCGCTAGGAAACATGCCGCGAAGTACTCTTGGAATGAAAGATGGAGGAAAGCCCATTGCCCGGGGCTACGCTCGATGAACAGACCTGTGCGCCGCTGCAAATAGTCAACAAACTTTTCGGCGGCTGAAATGCGATCTTGCGGGTCCGGTACATCCATCACTTCGGCGAGCCATTCCAACAGATCCGCCCGCCCAACAAGAATCCCTTCTTGCTGCGCTTGCTCTAAGGCAGTGAAATCGAACTTCCGTCGAGACTGCATTTCGAAAGCGACACGGGCAAGCCAGAGCTTCTTCTGGGGTAGTGTGTAAGCAGTCTCTTTAAGTCCTCGAAAATCATCAATGGTTTGAAGATAGGCGTCTGTGATATCCCTATAAAGGTTGACCCTTCCTTGAGGCAGCCGCGCACGAACGCGATGGATCAGGGCCATCATCGTGAGCAAGTTAGGAACTCGTGCCAGACGCTGCGTGCTTGCGTTTTGGCGAATCGCATTTAAAAGTTCCTGAATACATTCGTCTCTCACAGATGCATTTGCCTCTCGCTCCGCGTACCATTTACGCACGAGTAACTCAACCTGCCGGTCATCGAACGGTGCCATGTATAGCAGTTTGGGGGATTGGATTAAGTAGGAAAGAAACGGATCGAGTCCCACGTTCCCCATTCCAAAATTTAATTTATCAGGCACCCATTCTTTCAGTTGTAACCTTTTGAAATCGTCTTCACTCCAGATTGGAATCAGAGCGTCAGTTGCTGACCAAAGCGGTGATTCGAGCGGGACGCCAAGCATTTGAGCAGGCTGGTCAAGGTCCAGAAGAGTCGCGGTTGTAGCCAAAAGTGTAGTGTCGAGTGGCTTGTCAATCGTTAATGGGGGGTGTTTAGGGTAAGATAGCCCGAAATTGTGAAATGGAATTCGATCGTAACCTACGATTCTTGATGTCATGAGCCAACGGCATCGGCTGTGCTTAATCATGCCTTCCAGGACGGCGTTTTTCAACAACTCCTTCGCCGCCTCGTTTGAGATTTCATCAAGGCCATCCAGCATCACGAGAACTTGACCCTGCAAGAGCAATCCTTGGACCAGGCCTCGCTGATCAGCGATTTTACTCGCCGTGGGTTGAGCCAGGAAGAGATCGAGCAGAATCTCCCAGTTCAGGTTTGGCGGCAGCGTTAATTCCCGCAGAACGATAGGGATTGGAACAAGTGGTCCCAATTCACACTGCAATCGCGAAGATCCACTGCGGCAGAATTGCGTGACTAACCAGCTCTGCAAACTCGTTTTGCCAGCTCCTGGGTCTCCAAGAATGACTATGCTCTGGTGATTGATCAGTGCGTCGGTCACCGACATTCGGCTCCCCCAGCTTTCCAAAGGCGATTCGGCCGAAATTGGAGTCTCGGAGAATTCTGGCTCGACGAAAAGCGATTCTATCGGAATATCTGGGTTGTCCTTGATCTGCGGAAGGCCAAGCAACCGGATGTAGCCGTAAGCCGTTAGAAGGTCCCTATAATAGCCCAAGAGCGGTTTGGAATCCCACGGGTTGATGAACTTGGAAGGGTCGGGGTTTCTCCAATCCATGTTGACTGAGGCAAACTGCTCTACTGGCGGCCCTGATGCGCTTGGAGCACCCTTGTGCTTATGAATTCTCGGTGATGGCATACGGCAAGAGGTAATTCCTCACTTCAGTTTCTGTCGCGTCCTTAGCCTCGCGAACAAGGCGGGTAATCCGAAAAACGTCTCCTGTCGCGGGGTCAGGGTTTCTGACGGAGTGTTGACCTTCCTTGTCGCCCAATACCTTGAGTCCTTCAAATGCAGGTTGCTCGGATGCTTGGCCGCCCGCCCAGAGAAGCATCTCGTTGTAGAAAGCAGGCCGCGACTCGAGGACTCGGTATATCTGCGGATGGAAATGGTACAGGCAACTCATGATCGTAAGCAATTGAGCATGGCGTTCGATAGTCTGGTTAAGCATGGCCGGACAGTTTTCGCAGAACCGCCGCAGTGTATTGGCGTATGACTTAATTTTGCGCCCATTAGCAGGCAGACAAACATATCGGGTCAGAGTTGAAAAGACCGCATTCAGTTCGCGTTCTGGACCTCCTTCGGGCGCTCCCAAGCAATGTCGAAGCAAAGCCTCTTGCTTTGGAACAGGCACCAAAGGAAGGTGCCAGACGTCCTGGCAAATCTTCTCCAAATATTCGCGGGCCTGGTGGATTCCTCCAGACGGGTCGCCAACTGTCGCCGCACCAGGAAGGCAATGCGCAATCGCGCGTTCAAGTTGGCGATGATCAATTGCCAGTACAAAAACACAGTTGGGCAGATTGAGATAAATTTTGATCCCCTCAAGCAGTTTGTACGCGGCCTCGGGCTGGCAGCGATCGAGATCATCAATTAGAACAAAAACGCGGCCATTGGAGCCACAGATTTGCGTGATTACTTGCTCGAAGTGTTTTCGGAGGGATTCTGAAGGTGAGCCTGTAGCAAAGTGCTCGGCTTCCCATTGTTCGCCAATCTGCTGGACGGAAGTGAATCCAGGGGCTGATTTTACACCATGCTCCTCCGCCACGCGGCCTATAAGTTTGTCCATGAAACCGAGCAGGCTCAGCAAGGTAACCTCCGCAAGCTTAGTTGTTTCATTCCGCGCCTTGATGTGCCAAGCGAGCGCAGTGCGCATGTGTTGAAGCAGTTGGACGACAGGCGCTTTATCATGTTGGAAACGCCATGCTTCAAACCAGACGACAACCAGTGGCGGCCATTCCTTACGGTCCACGCCCCAGTCGTCCGCCGGCTCCGCACCGCCAGGCTTGGGACAAACCGATTTGCCTGTGAGAAAGTGACAGAGCTGATGCAAGAAACTTGTCTTCCCTGATCCCCAATCCCCGTGAACACTGAAGACGAACGGCGGCTGACAATTGCGCAGGTTTTCCCCGAACTTTTTGACCCAGCCCTTGCGGTCAAACTGGTCGTTTAACGTCGGCTCGTCATTAAATTGTGCACTCATAATTGAGACGTTTGAAAGGTGCCTTAGAGGGGGTTGAGGATCAAGATTAAGATTAGGATTACGATTAGGATTAAGATTAAGAGGGGAAATGCCAGGTCAGGCGGGTTTGATTTGGAAGACGGTTTTTTCCACCATGCTGTCCAGGCTGTCGTGGTGGAACTGGCGGCGGTAATCGGCGGCTTCGAGGAGGTGCTCGGTTGGCTCGCCGTCGTCGCGGCGGAGGATGAATTTGAGTTCGGCCAGGTCATCGCTCCAGCGGAAGCCGTTGAAGAATTGGGCGCCGGCGAACTGGGTTTTGTAGAGGGCGTTTTGGGAATAGCAGGTGCCCAGATAAAGGCGGCGGCAGCGGCGTTCGCTGAAAAGCGCCGCGGCGGAGGTCATCATGAACATGCCAAGATTACGAGTGTAATAATTTAGGTCGTAAAAGGCGTAGTAATAATAGGCCAGTTCGCGGCCCTCTAGGAACAGGGTCGAGACGCCCACTTCCGCGCCATTTTCCGTGTCGGTGAAGACGAGGAGGTGGGAAATGACCGGGGAGGAGAAGAGCGAATCCAGCCGCTCGCAAGTCATCACGTCCTTGCCGAATTTGATGTCGGCGTAAGTCTTGTAGAACTGGCGGCGTTCCGGGGTGTAGTCAAACTCGGCGCGCGGGACAAGGCGCGCCTGGATGCCCGCGCCTTTGCGGAGGATGCGGCGGTTTTCCGAGGAGGGCTTGAAGGCGGCGAGATGGACGCGGATCTGGCGGCAGAGGTAGAAACGGTCCAGATTGCGGGAAGAGGGGAGGAAGCCGGCGTTGAAGAGATCGGCGGGCGTTTCGCCGGGTTCGGGCACGGCCCAAACGGCGTAAGGGAACTGGTAGCGTCCGTAGTTGGATTTGTGTTCGGAAAAGAGGAGTTTCATGGAACAAAAGGAGTTGGGATTGGCAGACCTCCGCCGGGCGCGGATTTACGCCAGGGCGGGCGCCGCCTCCACGGGGCGCGGCTGGACTTGGCCGTTGACGGTTTTGCGGCGGAGGCGCAAGCGCCAGTTGGTGAGGACGTCGTAGGAGACGGTGTTCTTCAGCCGGGCCATGTCGTGGACGGTGATTTCCCCGGCGCCCTGGCTGCCCATGATGACGGCTTCATCCCACATTTGCGCGTCGGGAATGCCGGTGATGTCCACGGTAATGGCGTCCATGGCGACGCCGCCGACGAGCGGGGCGTGCCGCCCGCGAATCAGCGCGCCGCCCGCGTTGCGGACGCGCGGGAAGCCGTCGCCGTAACCGATGGGCAGAACGGCGATGCGGGCCGGCGCGGGCACGGTATAGCGCATGCCGTAGCCGACCACTTCGCCGGTTTTGAGAGGCTGGATGGCGGCGATGCGCGCCTTGACGGACATGACGGGCTGGATGCCGGGAATGCGCCGGCAAACGGAGGAGGGGAAAACGCCATACATCAGGATGCCCACGCGCACCATGTCGCGATGGGCTTGCGGCAAATCCAGGAACCCGCCGCTGTTGCAAAGGTGCTGGCAGGGCGCGCGTCCGCCGGCGCGCCGCCAGGCGCCCATCACTTCGTCGAAGCGCGCGATTTGCAGGAGGGCGAAGGTTTTGTCCGCCTCGTCCGATTGCGCGAAGTGGGTCATCGCGCCGTCCAGCCGCAACGATTTTTGGGCGTCAATCAATTCCAACAAAGGCAGCGCCTCGTCCCAGCGCACTCCGTAACGGCTCATGCCGGTCTGGATTTTCAGGTGGACGGGGACGCGCTTGCCGGCGGCGGCGGCGACGCGGGCGAGTTGGCATACGGTGTGCGGTTGGTTGACGCAGACCGTCAGGTCATGCTCCACGCACCAGGGCAGTTCCGGCTCCTGGCGTTCGCCCAGCAGCAGCAGGGGTGCGGTGATGCCGGCGTCGCGCAACGTCATGGCCTCTTCGAGGGTGCTCAAGCCGAAGGCCGCCGCGCCTTCTTCCAGGGCGATTCGCACCACGTCCACCGCGCCGTGGCCGTAGGCTTCGTCCTTGACGACGGCGAGCAGCTTGACGGCGGGGGGAAGTTCCCGGCGGATAAGGCGCACGTTAAGGCGGAGGCGGGCGAGGTCAATCTCGACCCACGCCGGCCGCAACGGAAAACCTGCGGAATGAAAACTCATCGGTGGCTAGAATACGGCGCATTCCAATTTGATTCATAGAAAAATATCTTTTTTAGGACTTATGGGACTTATGGGAATTATGGGACCGAGGGGTGCTGATTGGCGCGATGGGGCATGGCCGCGCGGCGGGTGGTGAGCGGGGGCGCTTAAATGTCAGGCTGGCAATGGGTTGCGCATAGGCTGATTGCGACGGTCATAGACCGCCGCTACAACTGGGATTGAAAAGGGACGGGGGCGATTTATTGCGCGGGCGAAGGAGGGGCGCTCCCGCTCGCAGTTGTGCCGAGGGCGGCTCCCGATGCGGGATTCGTGAAGGAAAGCCAGCCAAAAATGGAGCCTTGGCCGCCGGGAAGTGAAAGGTAGAACGGCCATAGTCCCTGGGCAGTCACTGTGCCTGTGGCGGTGACGGGTGTTCCGTCGTCCAGGGTTCCACTGAAGGTGGCATTGCCCGAGTCGCTCACCGTCACGGTGCCGGATCCGCTGCCGCCGGTTTGGGCGGAAGCATCGCCACTGCCCGGAAGGACCAACGCATAAGCGCCGGCCTGCGGGGCGGGATTAGCGCTTGAATAAACGGCCGGCTCGGCAAACAGGTTCGCCGTCCATGTGCCGTCGCTGACCGTCCCGGTCAATGGGCCGTTGGTCAAACTCAACTGAAGCTGCACGGTCAGGGGATTCAAGCCCGCGCTGGGGATGGAAACGAGTGCCGCGCCTGAGTCGGAGAATTGCCCGGAGAACGGGCAGCTCGCCGCAGCCATGCGAAGCATCGAGCTAAAAGTCCCGTTGGTTGTGACGGTGACGTTAACGGCGCCTGAACTTTCGTCAGCCACATTGTCGGGGACGCAGAACAGGCCGTAGTAGGTCGCGGCGGCGGGAGCGAAGGGATTGGGAATGTTGGAATTAGTGTCGGCCTGTGGCTGGGCCGTGGCAGTCGTGGCAGACGTGGAGTCGGTTGTGCCGGACGTGGCGTTGGTCGAGATGGACGTGGCGTTGGTTGGGCTGTCCGTGGCGTCGGCCGTACTGGCCGAGGGGGTCATGGTCAGCAAAATGTTGCCGAAATCCACCTCGCCGACCCCGTGCTGGCCGAGTCGGATTTGCAGAGGTCCGGATGGAAAGCCCTCCGCCGGCGCGGTGTACGTGATCGCCCAGGATAGAAAAGTGCCCGGGGCCGGATGAGGCAGGTTGTAATTCTCGGCGATGATCGTGTCGCCGGCGACCAGGTCCACATAGGCCCGATCGGAGGGCACCATGCCATAGCCATCGCCGCGGTTGCCAATCGCGCCGCTGAGGGTGTAGGTCTGGTTGGGTTGGAGCGTGTTGGTCAAGAACTGCGCCACATAGTTGCCCGCCTTAATCCATAGCAATTGCGAACTTCCAACCGGCGAAGGCAGAATGTCATTGGTTTCGTTCAAATAGACTCCCACCGCCGGATTATAGACTCCATAAGGGTCCAGATTGGACGCGACCCACCCGGCTGGCACGCCTTCCACCGTCCCCTGCTCCCCGGCGGGAATTTCAAAATTGGCGTTGGCCAAAGTGGTCGTTGCGGAAGCGCCCGGCGCGGGGTCGCCGGTGTCGCTGGGGACGGTGTTGGTGATGATCTGCGAAAGCACACTGGAAGTGCTGCCGGCAAAGGCGCTGTCCCCACTGTAGACCGCCGTGATGGAATGGGGTGAGTCGCCGGCCGAAAGCCCGGTGGCGCTGAAGGCCGCCAGGGCCAGACTGTCCAAGGTCCCGGCGCCCAGATTGTTGGTTCCGTCAAAGAAGGTCACGCTTCCGGTAGGCATGCCGCCGTTCCCGCTCACTGCGGCGGTGAAGGTGACAACGCTGCCAGCCGGCGCGGGGTTTTGTGAAGAGGTGAGCGTCGTCGTGCTGGAAGCGAGCGGCGTCGAGCCGCCCGGGACGGTCATCGTCAGAGTGATATTGTCGAAATCCGCCTCGCCGCCCCCGTTCTGGCCGAGCCGGATCTCCAGCGGACCGGACGGAAAGTCCGTTGCCGGCGCGGTGTAATTGATGGACCAGGATAGAAAAGTGCCCGGGGCCGGATGAGGCAGGTTGAAATTCTCGGCGATGATCGTGTCGCCCGCGAGCAGGTCCACATAGGCCTGATCGGAGGGCGCCAGGCCGTTGCCATCGGCGCGGCTGCCAATCGCGCCGCTGAGGGTGTAGGTCTGGCTGGCCTGGAGCGTGTTGGTCAAGAACTGCGCCACATAGTTGCTGGCACTAATCCATAGCAACTGCGCACCGTCAGCCGGCAGGGGCAGAATGTCATTGACTACGTTCGTGTAGATTCCAGCCGCGGGATTATACACGCCGCATGGATCCTCATTGGAGGGCAGCCAGCCGTCTGGCATGCCTCCCGGCGTCCCCTGCCCCACCGCGGGGCTTTCAAAACTGCCGTTGAGCACCGGGATCGGCACGGTGGAGTTTGAACTGGCGGAATTTGAGGTGAAATTGGCGACCAGATTCAGGCTGGCATCCGGGGTAAAGCTGTAATTGGGCGAGATGCTTTGCACGGTTCCATCCTCCGTCCAATTGGCAAAGAGGTAACCGCTGTTGGCAATTGCCGTGAGAGTTACCAAACTGCCTGAGACATAGGAGCCGCTGCCGGCAACGCTCCCCGCGCTGGCGGGATTGATCTGCGTCGTGACAGAGTAAATAATGGCTGCCGGGCTGATGAGCAGCGTGCCCGTGGCGCTGCCGGTGTAGTTCTTGTCTTTAATTGTGCTCACAACGGCGAAACTGCCGGCGTTGACAGGGGCTGCCGCCGAGCCGTTGTACGTGGTGGTGGTCGCCAGTCCGGCCGGACTGGTGGTCACCGTCACCGCTTGGGCGCCGCCGTTGTAAGTGGCGGCCAGGCCGCTCAGGGTCACTGTGGCGGCTACCGGGCTGATGACCAGCGTGCCAGTGGCGCTGCCGGAGTAGTTGGAGTCATTCACCGTTGCCACGACCAAGTAGGTCCCGCTGTCGGTTGGCGCGACGGCGCTCCCGTTGTAGGTGGTATTCACGGCCAAGCCGCCGGGTGTGGTTGTTACCCTTACCGGAAGCGGGTTGCCGGTGTAGGTTGTGCTCAGGTTCCTCAGGGCGACTGTGGCGGATACCGGGCTGATGACCAGGGTGTTGGTCGCACTGCCGGCGTAATTGGAGTCTTTCACCGTTGCCACGACCAAGTAGGTTCCGCTGTCGGTTGGCGCGAGGGCGCTGCCGTTGTAGGTGGTATTCACGGTCAAGCCGCTGGGTGTGGTTGTTACCTTTACCGGAAGCGGGTTGCCGGTGTAGGTTCGGCTCAGGTTCTTCAGGGTGACTGTGGCGGATACCGGGCTGATGATCAGCGTGCCAGTGGCACTGCCGGTGTAGTTGGTGTTATTCACGGTTGCCACGATCAAGTAGGTCCCGCTGGCAGTTGGCGCGACGGCGCTCCCGTTGTAGGTGGTATTCACGGCCAACCCGCCGGGTGTGGTTGTTGGCATTACCGTGATTTGGCTGCCGGTGTAGGTTGGTCTCAGGTTCCTCAGGCTGACGCCCGCCGTTGCGGGGTTGATGATGAAAGTGGTGGTTGCGCTGCCCGATGCCGGGCTTTGCGCCGTCGCCACCACGGTGTAGGCGCCCGCGTTGATCGGCGGGTTAGTGCTCCCGTTGTAGGTCACGATTATCGGCTGATCCGCCGGACTGGCTGTCACCGTGACGCTTTCCGGCGCTCCGTTGTAAGTTTGGATCAAGTTGGAAAAGGTGAAGGCCGTCCCGCTTGGCGGCGTTCCGCCTGGCACCAGGTACACAACCTCGGTTGAGTAGGGGCTTTGGAGTCCCGCTACGTTGTAAGCTGTGACGGCAAAATAGTAGGTGGTTCCGGCGGCGAGGTTGCTGATCGTGTTGACAGTGACGGGTCCGGCGTCTTCGGAATCCGTGTAGTTCCCCGAGTCCGTGCCCCAGCAAACGATGTAGCCGGTCACGCTGGGATCGGAGCACGGGTTCCAGGCAAGGGTCACCGATTGTGCGTTGATTTGGGTGCTGACGCCGATGACTAAGAGCAGGAACAAGAGCCATCCTGCGACGCGGCTCAAGGCCGGGCATCCCAACACGACACGACCCCGGCTTGCCAGCCGTGCGGCTGGAACGATCAGGCCCTTGCCATTAGACAAGGACTTCCATTTGGCTTGAACGCCCCCATCCGAACATTGAAGACTGGTCATGCTTGGAGTATCGTCATACGAAGATAAGCACTTCTTACCGTATGTTGGGAATTGATAAGCAAAAATTGTGCGGTCCTTGAGATTTCCGAAACCGGAGGAGTTGGAGCAAGACTAACCCGGATATTTCATATCCCTGCGGGACATGCCACACCTTGAACGGTAGGGCGGCGCTGCTGCGCCGCCCAAATTAGGGCGAAGCAGCAGCTTCGCCCTACCAAGCTATGAAATATCCGGGCTAAGATTAAGAAAGAAAACCCAAAAATGTGAAAGGCGCCTTATCGGGTGGCGTACCAATCCCGGATTCGCACTTCGACCCCTTGATCCGGGCCGACCAGCGACTTGAATTTCTCCAGGTCCGACCCTTGATAGTGGTAGGGATAGACGATCTTGGGCTTGAACACCTTGACGGCGCGGGCGGCCTGTTCCACGTCCATCGTGGGCCCATTCATGCAGACAAAGGCGACGTCAATGTTCTTGAGGGCCAGCATTTCGGGGATGTCTTCCGTGTCGCCGCTCAGATAGATACGTTTGCCGCCCAGCGTCAACACGTAACCGTTGTCCCGGCCCTTGGGATGATTGCTCAGGCGCGCGGCGGTCAGATTGTAGGCGGGCACGGCCTCGACGCCAATGCCCTGGAAATCCTCGCTCTGGAGGAAAACCCGGCTCTGGCCGTTGGTCAGGGTCGTGGCGCGACCGGCCAGTTTGGAGGGCAGTTGCGCGACCACCGAAGGAGGGGCCGCCAGTTTGGAGTTTGTGCCTGCCACGGCGTTGAGGGTTGGCACGCTGAAATGATCGCCATGAATATGGGTGATCAGGATCAAGTCCGGCGCCGGCAAACCTTTGAAAGCCGGGGCGCCGCCGACCGGGTCAATATACACGGTCTTGCCCTGCCAGAGCAGTGCCAGCGTGGCGTGGTTGATGGGGCATATTTTGATGTCGCCGCTTTGGCTGGCAACAGTGTCAGTGGCGGGCAACATGCCCTGGGCGGCCACGGCTGCCTGCTGCAGCAGCCCCAGAGCCAGAAGGAGGCCGAGAAGCGAAAATGATCGGTTAATTGACATGGCGGAATGATAGACAACTTCCGACCGCTTTCAAATAAAATGTGTTCTTGTTGATCAAGCCCCCAGGGCCGCTCTAAAGTCGCCGCCCAACCACGAGGGGCGGGGAATTTCAGCGGCTTTCTGCCGAAAGCCGCTACGGGCCAAAACAATCGTAGCGGCGGATGGCAATCCGCCCCCATCTTCTGGTGCCTCCAAACCCTGAGGAACATGGAATTTTGGCAGCTTTCTGCCGAAAGCCGCTACGGCGCACAGGACACGGATCCGGACTTTAGAGCGGCCCTGATCAAGCCCCGCAGGCGGGCGCGACCGGGGCGGAGGAAAGGTTGGCGGAGGTTTCCAAAGGCGCGCCTAGCTGCTGCTCTTCAGGGCGGGGAGGCGCGTCGGAGACGCGGAGACGGTTGGTGGTGATCAACCCGTGCTCCCAAGCCAGGAGGTAAATCTCCGACAGGGTTTCAAAGCGCGCATTGGGCGCATAGAGGGTCAGGGACTGGCCGAGATCGAGCCACTTTTGGCGGCGGGCGGCGCATTCGATCAGCCGGCGCGGCTCGATTTCATACTCAGTCAAGTATATTTCTCTCAAGGTCTTCGGAATCCGTTCGATTGACTGAAGGGAATGTTCGTTGCGCAACAACTCCTCCCTAATGGCAGCGTCCCACAAATTCAGCCGCCGCAAATCCTCCACCAGATGCTGATTCCAGGCGCCGCGCGAGCCGCCCGCGCCTTCACCGAACACAGCGCGCGCCGCCGGCTCGATGGAAGGGGTCACGCCCGCAAGCCAGGAGCCTTCCCGCGCCGGGCCGATGGCGGTGACGGCGATGTTGCGCATTCCGTGGCGCTGGATGCTCTCGCGGGCGAACGCCCAATCCAGGGCGGCCGACCGGTCCACCGTCACGGGCCGGCCGCGCTCCGCGTCCAGAAAGGCCAGCGTGTCGGCAGGCAACAGGCCGTCGCTCCATTTCGACCCGGCATAAGCGGGGCACGGGCCGCGTTCCCGCGCCAGCGCCGCGGACTCCAAAATGGCGCAATAGGAAATCCTCTCCATGCTGCGGTCGGCAAATTCCGCCGCGGCGGCGCTGCCGTAAGGGAGGCGCAATTGATAAAGGGCCTCCTGAAAACCGGTGA
>Ga0182027_10001640_pt1 | contig 37029 bp, 30 predicted proteins | sample 712E1DmetaG_FD_121300 | JGI IMG/M metagenome (GOLD analysis project Ga0182027, IMG submission 121300) | Permafrost microbial communities from Stordalen Mire, Sweden - 712E1D metaG (Illumina Assembly) | ecosystem: Environmental > Terrestrial > Soil > Wetlands > Permafrost | place: Sweden...
AATCCCGCCCTTTCCAACCTCAGTGCCGAGCGCCTCTACATTCTCTACACCAGCGGCGGTCTCGAAGCCGTGCGCGCCCAGTTGGCAAAGCTGCGGGCCAAGGGAATTATCTAGTAGCGAACTGCCTTATTCCAAACCTTTCGCGCGCTCTGCTACATTCGCGCCATGACATCGCACGGTTATGGCCATGGCTACACGGATGACGAGGCCACGCGCTTGTTGGATCAGGCGGGCACGCTGGCGGAGTTGCTTCACCACGATACCCAGTACCCGACGGGCAGCCGGGTACTGGAGGCGGGATGCGGGATCGGCGCCCAGACGCGCATTCTGGCGCGACGAAGTCCGGGGGCGCATTTCGTCAGTGTCGACCTGTCGGCACCGTCGCTGGCGCTGGCGCGCGCGGCAATAGTCTCCGACGGGATTGCCAACGTGGGGTTTTGCGAGGCGGATCTCTTTGCGTTGCCATTTGCCGACGCCAGCTTCGATCATGCGTTCGTGTGTTTCGTGCTGGAGCATTTGCGCCAGCCCGAGGACGCCTTGCGCGCCATCTTGCGTCTGTTGCGCCCGGGGAACCACAGCAGCAAGAGGTTCAGCCTCCGTATTTAGACCGAACAATAAATAGCCACATACGACTGCCGCGCGTAGTATCGATTTCATCAGAGCATTCGCCTCGACACCGCTGCCTGGATCCTATCCCTGTTCATGCGCTCGAACAAGGCACTGCAGCACCGTCGATCGGCAGCGGACAGCCGCTCGCAGCTTAACGGCAAGGCGTTGACGGAGCGAATTCAGCTAAGTCATTGACTTAGTAAGCCCTTGAACTATAGTTGGGCGGTGAGGGTCGTCTGGGATGAATCCAAGAACCGCACGAATCGGAAGAAGCATGGCGTTTCCTTTGAGGAAGCGAGTGTCTTGTTCTACCGAGGAGACGACTACCTGGAGATCTTTGATGATGCCCATTCCGACGACGAGGATCGGTTCATCGCCATCGGACCTATCGAAAAGGGCCTGGTTCTTGTCGTGTACGCGGAACGCGATGAGGAGACGGTTCGACTCATCAGCGCCCGCTGGGCGACAAATCGGGAGGCCGAGCTGTATCGGCGCCATGTCCAAGGAGGTGCACAATGACGGAGATTCCTGAGCTCACCGAGAAGCAGCTGGCACGAGCAATTCCGGCTCGCTTGCGAAAGCGTCTTGTGGCTGGGCACATCGAATCCGGTGATGACGTGGCCGCGTTGAGGCGCTTCGTCGGCCTTTCCCAGTCTCAGTTTGCGCAGGCGATGGGTATTAGCGTGCACACGCTTCGAAACTGGGAGCAAGGTCGGAGGAAGCCGGAAGGTCCAGCCATCGGGCTCCTGAGGATTGCGGCTCGTCACCCGCGGATGATTCGCGAAAACCTCAAGTCGGCGTCATGATCGAGAACGCGCCGTCACTAAGCCGTTGCAGGACTTTGAGTCCGAATGCCGGTTGCCTTCGGAACCCGCCCGCAGCTTAGCGGCGAAGCGTTGGCGACGTTCGCCTCGCGCTCAACCTTGGCTAGGAAGTACAAACGCTCGATCGCGTCCTCCCCCGTTCGCGCTCTCGGGCAAATGCTCGACGGCTTCGACCATTTTCTGCCATCTTCTGCTTCAGACCGGTGGATGCCATATCCGAAGGGATACCACATAGCCCAGTCCAAGCAGTTGGACCGCAGAAGGGAAGCGAGCTGGCGGCGACGTTGGCGAGGCATCAGGGGCGATTTGGAGCCGCAAAGGGCACCTCGGCGAATCCTAACTGCTACACTTTCACGAGGTGAAGTTTCTTACCAGTATTGCAATTATCCTGGCGACGTTGGCCGCGATTCTCGGCTTTTCAGTGGCAGGGGCCCTGCGCGAGGAGCGACGCGCCCTCGACGAATTCGCGGTGGCCACGCGCCGGCAGGTTCACACCTCGGCGCAGGCGTTGTCGGCGCGCCTCGATTCGCTCGATCAAGATACGCGCATGCTTACCGACTTGGTCGAACGCTCGCGCAAACACCAGGATTTCGATCCGACCACCGACCGGCGCGTTTGGGAAAGCGCGTTTCACGCTCTTGCGGTGGTGGTGGCGCCTTACCGGATCATCGCTCTCGTCACTCCGGAGGCGACGGCCGAGGTGATGGCGGGCGATCCGACGGAAAACGCCGCCACGATCGCAGCTGTGCTCCCGCCCGTGTGTGACCTCGGCCGGCAGGTTTCTGCGCGGCGGGAAAGATTCCTCGGCAAACCATTTCTTTACCAGTCGCGCTCATTTCTCCTTTATGGAGCGCCCGTGCAAGGCGGGGGCGCGATCGTAGTGGCCAGCGACGCCGCAAACTTCCTCGGCGCCGTGGCGTGGAATCCGCTGCTGGCCGCACAGTTGTTCGTCACCGATCCCGCGGGTGTGGTGTGGTCGGGCTGCGAAACACCGAACGGTTGCCATGTCTCTCAGCGAGACGATGTCCCGCCGGGCGGCGAGCCCGCCGGGCAGACCATCGCGGAATTGTTACGCCAACAAGCGGCCAGCGTGGCCCGAGGGCAAGCACCCAAGGTCCACGTCAGCGAACGCGTCGACCGGCCCATGGGCAGCTGGGTCGTCACTTGGGTGACTTCGTCGCAGGACATTGTCAGCCGCTGGACAGCACTGTTGTCTCGCATCGTGCTGACCGCCGTCGCGGCGGCCTTGGCGGTTGGCGGATTGGGCGTCATGATCTTTCGCCAACAGCACCGTTCCGTCATCCTGGAAAACGAATTGCGCTACGCACGCGCCCTGGCCAACACGCGCGATCTGGAAACCCAGTTGATGCGAGCCGAGAAGCTGGTCACGGTGGGTGTGCTGTCGACCGAGCTGGCCCATGAAATCGGCAGCCCGCTGGCTGTCATTCGCGGCCGGGCCGAGCACATCCTGCGCGAGCTGACCAGCGGGCCTCGCGCCGAGGATTTGCGGGTCATCATCAAGCACATCGACAATATTTCGACGACAATCAGGCAGCTACTGGATTTTTCGCGCCGGTCGCCGGCCGAGCGAACGCCCGTTTCCCTTGCAGATATTGTGGGCCACACGCGGGATTTGCTGCAATGGAAACTCGATGCGACCGAGGTCCGACTCGACGTGGCCATCGAACCTGACCTGCCGCTCTTGCACGCCGACGCCGATCAATTGCAGCAGGTGCTGGTAAATCTCCTGCTCAACGCCTGCGACGCGTCCCCGGCGGGCGGAATCGTACTACTATCGGCCAGCAAGGACGACCATGGAATGGTCCGCATCGAGAGCATAGACTATGGTTGTGGGATCGCACCCGAACACATGCAGTCCGTATTCGATCCATTTTTCACCACCAAGCAGCGGGGCGAAGGCACCGGGCTCGGCCTCCCCATCGCCGCGAGCATCGTGCGCAACCACGGGGGACGAATCGATTTGGCCAGCACGCCCGGCAAGGGAACGACGGTGACCGTCAGGTGGCCCACGGCGCCCGCCCCGGAGGTACACCATGCCTGAGGCCAGATTGCGCGCCCTCATCGTGGACGACGTGGTCGATATGGCGCAAACCATCGCCCGCGATCTCGAAAGCGCGGGGTTTGAAACGCTTGTCGCAAGTAGCGGAGCCGTTGCGATGGACTTGTTTGCCAAACAGCCGGCCGACGTGGTGGTGACCGACCTGCGCATGAAGAACATGGACGGCATGGCGGTGCTGTCCGCGATCAAGCAGGCGGACGCCAGCGTGCCGGTGGTCATCATGACCGCGTTTGGTGCCATTGAAAGCGCGGTCGAGGCCATGCGCCAGGGCGCGTTCCACTACATTACCAAGCCTTTTGCCCTCGACACCCTCCGGCTGCTCGTCGAACGTGCCTGCCGCGAGACCAGGCTCACGCGAGAGAATGCGCTCCTGCGCCGCCGTCTCGGCGACAATACCACCGCACGCCGGCTGCTCGGCGACAGCCCGCCCATGCGCCAGCTGCGCGCGCTCATCGCCCGCGTCGCCGATGCCACCTCGGCCGTCCTTATCTCGGGCGAGACCGGCACGGGAAAGGAATTGGTGGCGCTGGCGATCCATGCCGGCGGCTTGCGCGCCGAACGACCCTTTGTCGCCATCAATTGCGCCGCCTTGCCCGAGCAATTGCTGGAAAGCGAGCTGTTCGGGCATGCGCGCGGAGCGTTTACCGGCGCCGCAAACAGCCGTCGCGGGCTATTCGTCGAGGCGGAGGAGGGGACCATCTTCCTCGATGAGATAGGCGATTTACCCCTGCCCTTGCAGGGAAAACTCTTGCGGGTGTTGCAGTCGGGCGAGGTGCGACCGGTAGGTAGCGAGGCGGTCCGCACCGTGAATGTTCGCTGCATCGCAGCCACGCACAAGGATTTGGCCGACTTGGTCAACAAGGGGCAATTCCGCGAGGATCTGTTTTTCCGATTGGACGTTCTTCGCATCGCTGTTCCACCCCTGCGAGAACGCGGCGAGGACATTCCGTCACTGGTTGAGCACTTCCTTCGTCGCAGCCTGGAAGGCATGCCCCGCTCGGTGTTGCTGGGTTTCGAGCCGGAGGCGTTCGACCTTCTCGCGACGTGTTCCTGGCCCGGCAACGTCCGTCAACTTGAAAACCTTGTCGAACGACTGGTGGTGACATCCTCGGCGCCCCTGGCGCGTGTCGACGACGTAAAACAGGCGATGGGTCCGTGCCGAGATGTCGATGTACTGCCAGGCCTGCTGCAAAACCCAATGACCTTGGCGGCTCTCGAAGACCGCTACATCGACGGCGTGCTCAAGAGGGTCGCGGGGAACAAATTGAAGGCCGCCGAGATCCTGGGGGTCGATGCTTCCACGCTTTATCGGCGCGACAAACGTGCGTAACTAGAAAAACACCCGCGATACGACGAGAAAGATCGGTCCGAGGATCGTTCCCGACCAGACGATGTATGCGAAGAATCCCGGCATGCGCACGTGATGTTGTTCAGCGATGGCCTTGACCATGAAATTGGGTCCGTTGCCGATGTAGGTCATCGCCCCCATGAAAACGGAACCGCAGGAAACCGCTGACAGTAGGTGTTGTCCGACGGGATCTGCGGACAGGGCACCCAGGTTCGCCGTTCCCAGTCCGGCCCGCCCGGCGTCGACCACCCCGCTGGCCAAGGATGCGAACGTAAGATAGGTCGGCGCATTGTCGAGCACGCTGGAAAGCGCGCCGGATGCCCAGAAAAACTGCCACGGCTGCGTGATGCCGAGCGATGCGCCCCGTTCCTCAAGGTACGACAGCGCGGGAATCATGGTGACGAAGACCCCCACGAAGACCACGGCGACTTCCACAATCGGTGCCCAGTTGAAGCGGTTGCCTTCGTGTACGCGCCGCGAAGTTGTCACAAAGGATATGGCGGCCAAAGCGAGTGTTGCGACAATCTGAACCAGAGACCGCACGAAACCGTCGCCGAAAGCACGCGTGCCGAAGGTTCCGATGGTGAAGACAACCCCGACGATGGCGAAAAGCCAGAGAAAGTTGAGGCCACCATCAAGGCGCAGCGGTTCGGCTGCATCGGTTGGAGGGGACGCCGGCCGCGCTGGTCGCCGTCGTTCAAGCCGATAGAGTACGGAATCGATGGCGGCGAAGAGGACTAGCAGCGTGCCGTTGACCAACGCCCAGGGCGCCGCCAGGCGAAGGGTCCATGCGAAAGGGACGCCACGCAGAAAACCGAGAAAGAGCGGCGGATCGCCGAGCGGGGTCAGCAGACCGGCACCGTTCGATACGATAAAGATGAAAAACACGACGATATGGGTTGTTGATGCTCGGTGTTGGTTGGCGCGCAGCAAAGGGCGAATCAGCAATACCGAGGCGCCAGTCGTCCCAATAAGACTGCCGAGAACGGACCCCAAGACGAGACATGCAGTATTGACGATTGGCTTGCCCACGAGCGATCCACGCAGGCAAATGCCACCCGAGATGGTAAAGAGCGCACCTAGAAGAGCAATAAATGAGACGTAATCGCTACCCGTTTGTAAGAGTAGCGCGCCGCCCCCGACGCGCACACGGAACAGATAGAATACCACCGGAGTCGACAACAGACCCGCAACCAACAGCTTATTGCGGTTTTTCTCCCAAAACTGGCCGACCAGAAGCGGCAGCATCGCAATGAGCAGAAGGTAGAGGACGAAGGGCGCCACGGCCCAAGTCGGCGTTGGCTGATTCATTCAATGCTGCATAAAAAGTGGAATGGTGGTTTTCTCGACGAGTCCGCGTGTCGCCGAGCCGGAGAACAATTCGGCCAGCCTGGAGCGCGAGAACGTCCCCATCACCATCAGCCCAGCCCCGATGGTTTTTGCAAGTTGAGCCAGGGCTTCGGTATTGGACAGGGGCGAAACGATGTTGTGGAGAGTGGCGTGAACGCCCTCTTCACGGAGGATCTGCACGCCTTGATTGGCCATGCGCCAGGCCAGCTCACCAACGTCGTCCACGGTTGCGAGATGAACATCGCGCGCACGAGCCAATCCGCTAGCCGCGAAGCTGTGTATGGCCCGTTTCGCCGCGCCGCTACCGTCGTAGGCGACGAGAACCGTGCGGCTGAGACCGTTTGTCTGCGACGATTCGGGAACGAGGAGAACCGGCCTCGGGGCGCGGTGGAGTATTGCATCTCGGGTGCGCGCGTCGAACTCGTTGGTAGCGAAGCGAAAGTTTGCGTCGCGGCCGATGACCGTCAGATCGTGGGATTGCATTTCCTCAAGGATGCTGGCCGCCGGTCGCCCGACGATTTCCAGCGTTCGGCTGGAAAGCTGGGCGGCTTGGCAACGGCGCGTGAAGAGCGCAATCCAGTCAGATGCGTTCTTTCGCGCCTCGGCCAGCAGGGATTCATCGCGGTCGTGCTTGAAGCTGGAACCGCCGATTCCGGTTGCGCTGCCAGAACGGATGTCGGGTTCGTCGATGATCGCCATTCCCGTGACCGATGCCGCGCACTCGCGCGCGATGGAGACCGCCACGCGGGCCGCGCTTTCGCTGCTGGCCGAGCCTTCCAGACAAACAAGGATGTTTTTGATCATGGGCATGATAGAGAACTGGGCCTTGAAGAGCACCGCCTCCGCAAGGCCCAGCTAAGTCAGTTGTAGCCGTTGTTATCCGTTGGTTTGCGATGCTAGGGCAGGAATAGCTTTGCGTGCCTCCACCACTTCGGCCTGTGGAACTTCGGCAGGCGAGATTTGGTCGACGAATTCGGGATAGCCAGGCAGCCCCATTTCGGGAACATCGAGCCCAGCGATTTCGACTTCGGCGCTGACGCGATTGGAACCGAGTATCTTGCCGATAATGTAGAACGCCAAACCGCCCACGGCGACGTTCCATGCGATGCAGACGCCGACCTCAACGGCCTGTGCAATGAGCTGTCGCGAATCGCCGTAGAACAGCCCAGTGACTCCGCGGCCGGCGACGCCAAGGTAGTCCGTGGCGCCCACACCGTTCCAGCCCTGACCATAGCTCCCGTCGGAAAATAAACCCACCGCAAGCACGCCCCACGCTCCGTTCACGCCGTGCACGCTGATGGCGCCCACCGGGTCGTCAATCTTGATTTTGTCGAAGGCGAACACGCTGATGACGACCAGCACACCGGCGACCGCGCCAATGATAAACGCTCCAACCGGCGTTACGAAGGCACACGGCGCTGTAATCGCTACCAAGCCAGCCAGCAGGCTGTTGCACATCATGCTTGGGTCGGGTTTTCCATACCTCATCCACATATAGAGGATGCCGCTGATGGTGGCCGCCATACCGGCGATCATCGTGTTAGCCGCAATGATGCCGATGCGCCCGTCCGAGCCAGCCAAGGAGCTGCCGGCATTGAATCCAAACCAGCCGAAAGCGAGAATGAACGTCCCAATCTGAACCATAGGGATGTCGTGAGGAAGAATCGGCTTAACCTTGCCATCCTTGCCATATTTGCCGATACGCGGCCCAATCAGCGCCGCCGTGATAAAGGCCAGGGCGCCACCTTGTAAGTGGACGACCCCCGATCCGGCGTAGTCGACCACGCCGTGTCCAAGCCCCATACGGTATCCTAATTGGGCAAGCCAGCCACCGCCCCACACCCAACATCCGAATACCGGATAGATAAAGGCGCCGACGATGATACTGAAGATGAAGAAACTTTTGAAGCTCCACCGCTCGGCGCACGCGCCGGTGACGATGGTTGCCGTGGTGTCCATGAACACCATCATGAACAGGAACAGCACCACCGCGGCGGCGTCGTAGCCGTTGCCGGACAGAAAGAACCCGGTCGTGCCGAGCAATCCCCAACCGTGGTCGCCGTTGATGGCGGAGCCGAAGGTCAGCATGGAGTGGAGGGTTGGCGTGCCGCCAAGGCTTGCCGGGCCGCCGATTGCCGTGCCATTGAGACCGCCGCACATAAAGGCAAAGCCGCAAACAAAAAAGCCGAGCATACCCAGGCCGTAGACCGCGAAGTTCATCGACATGGTATGCGCGGCGTTCTTGCCGCGAACCAGGCCCGTCTCGACCAGGGCAAATCCGGCCTGCATGAACATGACCAGGAAGCCGGCGACTAGCGTCCACACGAAGTTGACCGAGTAGATGCCGTGAGAAGCCGATTGCGCGACTGCGTCGACAGCCACGGCAAGCTCCTTGCTGGTGGCCTTTTCCGGATCGGGCTTGGTGTAGCCTGGAACCGAAAACGCCGTGGGCGTGTTTTGGAATGTACCGATCTTGTCGGGTACCGGATCATCCGCCAGTGCCGTGGTTGCGCCGACGCCCACCAGGACGCCGGCCAACGCCAGTGTGGCGAGCCAGCGGGAACAGTAACGATTGCGAACTATTCGGAACATGCTTACCCCCTTCGATTCGTTTTGGATCATTTCGGAATTATTTCGGGAACTGTCAGGTTTGCGCTCGGAGCTTCCGTTTCAACCGGGTTGCCCACATGGCACCAAAGACCGCGCCGACTTGCATGATGGCGAAGAAGACCAGGGTCGGAATCCACAGGCGCTGCGTCTTGAAGAAGATGAAGACGCTAATAATGGCGATGACGAGTTGAATGGCGCGAAAGGTTTTCTTGTATTGTTCCAACATGGTTCCTCGGCGATTGGGTGCGTTTGCCATTTTCCTAAAGCAATGTCGGTGCCGTGAATCGACTTCAACAACAACGCGCACATGATTCCGCACCCTTTCACGGCTTGGAGCAGGCGCGCTTACCGCGCGAACTTGCGATGGAAACCGGCCCGAAATCTCGGAGCTATTGCCGCGAATTGTTGCCTGTTGGGGGTTTGGCAAAGTGCCAGCGAGTGTTTGCTTTTTGCCAAAACGAACACGTCCAGTGCGCATGGCCGATTGGCGCAAGTACCCGTCGCGCAATGCCCGCTCGGCAACCGATTTTTCGCCGTTGCCCCCAACCGCGTGGTGGAAATCGGCGCGCAAATCGAATTCTGACCGGACTTGGTGGTACGTTTAGCACGTGCCCGAGCTGCCCGATCTCGTTCACGTGGAAGCCGTGCTGCGGCGGTCGGTGCGCGGCCTGGCCATCGCGGCGGCGCGCGCGGGCGATCCGGTGGTGCTGCGGCTGATGGTGCCCGAGCCTTTTCCGGCGTTGCTGGTAGGCCGGCGCATCGCCGAGGTGAAGCGGCGCGGACAGTTCCTGCGTTTCGATTTGGACGGCGAATTGTGCCTGGTGGTGAACGCCATGCTGAGCGGACGCTATTCGCTGGTGGATGTCGGGACGCCGCCCGGCCGAAGTCTGATCCTGGCGCTGACCATGTCGGGCGGCCCCGAGTTGCGCTACGCGGACGAAACCCGCATGGGCAAGATCTACGTGGCTCGCGCCGCCGAGCTCGACCAGATCCCCGGCTTCGCCACCCTCGGCGTGGACCTGCTCTCGGACGATTTCACGCTACCGAATTTTCGGCGCCTGGCGGCCGTCCGGCGCGACCAAGTCCGTCAGTTCATGCTCGACAAGACCGCGCTCGCATCCATCGGCAGCGCGTACGCCGACGAGATCCTGTTCGCCGCGCGCTTGCACCCCAAGACCTTCTGCCACAAGTTGCAAGCTGTCGAAGTGGATCGGCTCTACGCCGCCATCCGCGACACCCTTTCTGCTGCCATTCGCGAGATCCAATCGCGCAACCAGCCCATCGAGGTGAAGGTGCGTGACTTTCTCAAGGTGCGCGGTCGCGACGGCGCGCCTTGCCCGGTCTGCGCGACCACCATCCGCCGCGTACGCGTGGGCCGCGACGACGCCTGCTTCTGCCCTTCCTGCCAGCCCACCGAGCGCAAGCTCTTCGTCGATTTCCGCAAAGTGCCCGGAACGCCGAAGAAGTAGCGGCGCAGTACTGTCGCCGTTGATGTCGTCGTAGAAGGCGTGCAATTCACCAACGAACAAAGTCATCCAACGCATGCACGCAAGACTGTCCGGCCCGCGCCGCAAGATCAAGGCGGACCGCGGCTTGGGGTCGCGAGCGCTATTGTGGGACTTGACCTTGCCTGCGTGCGAACGTCCTACAGAATAGGGGCTCCGAACCTAACCAAGGAGTTACGATGAAGAACACCGTCCGGATCCTGTCCGCTCTCGTTCTGACTTTCAGCCTGATAACTGCCGTTGCCCACGCCGCTACGCCAGCGACCGGCGGCAAGGGCGCCTTCCAAAGCGATCTTCTGGCCGTGCTCGGCGATGCCGAGAAGAAGGTCCTTTCCCTTGAGGAGGCGGTGCCTCAGAACAAGTTCGACTGGCGTCCTGCCGCTGGCGTGCGCTCGATTGCCGAAGCCTACTTGCACATCGCTTTCGGCGATTACCTCGTTATCAAGATGGCTACTGGCAAAGAGCCGCCGGCTGATGCGAAATGGGAGATGAACCCGGCCAAGTGGGACAAGCAAACCAGCGACAAGGCCGAGATCAAAAGGATCCTGGAAAAATCATTCGCGCACGTACATCAGGTGATCGAGGCCTTGCCGGACGCCGATCTGGAGAAGAAGGTAAATTTCTTCGGACACGACATGAGCGTCCGGGCCGTCCTCATCGGGTTGACCGGCCACGTGAACGAACACCTCGGGCAGTCGGTCGCCTACGCTCGCGCCAACAAGGTGACGCCGCCCTGGAGCAAGACCGAAAAGTAATCACGGCCGGCGTCACGCCGCAAACAGCGGCGCAATCATGTGTGGGTGACGGCGCAATGGCTGGTGCCGCCTAACGCAGGGTCAGGCTGAATGGAACAGACGGTTGCTGAAGCCGCAAAACTGTCCCAAACTGCCGGCGCCCGTCGTTAGGCGGCAACACTCGAAAGCAAGGCGACAGAGCTAGGCTGAAGTTAGCAGGTACCTACCGGCTAGGATAATTCCCTTCCTATCGACCGTTCGGTGCGAAGCTTGACCGAAAAAATCAGCTAAGGCTTACCGGCGCGACCCGCGACTTCCGGCTCGAGCTCGTCGACCAGGCGTTTGGCCTTGTAGATCTTGTCGAGCGCTTCCAGCAAGGCCGCCGCGTGCACCGCGACCGCGCGGTTGGCCGTCCCATCGAAGCCGTAGTCGCCCCCTAGCGAAGGCAGGTTGCCGTCGAAAATCAGCCCGATGACCTCGCCCGCTTTGTTGATCACCGGTGAACCAGAATTTCCGCCGATGATGTCGTTGGTGGTGCAGATGTTGAATGGCGTGCTCATGCGCACCCTCGCCTTCGCCTCGATCCACGACGTCGGCAGCGCAAACGGTTCGCGCCCGCTGGCGCGGGCGTAGGCCCCGCCGAAGTCGGTGATGGGATTCACCGCATGTCCGTCCTGCGTCCACCCCTTGATCGAGCCATAGCTCAGCCGCGGGGAGAAGGTTCCGTCGGGGTAGGTGCTGGTGCCGTAGAGCGCGAAGTATGCCTTGGCCAGCAGCTCGCCGTTCTTCTTGAGCGGTCCGTCCACCTCATCCTCCATCTTCTTGCGAATCTCGCGCGCCGCCGGGTCGAGAGCCTTGGCCAGCAAAATCATCGAGTCGGTGGACGCATCGATCATCACCTTCCCCTTGCCGTCGGCGAACAAGGACTGGCGCACCTTGATGTCTTTCAGCTTGGTGCCCTTGACCGCCTCGGTCGCGATCTCCACCGGGCTCTTCGGGCCGAACACGTGCCTCACCACTGGGTGATCGGCGCCCAAATCCTCGCGCAGCTTGGTGAGCGCAAAGGCGAGCATGGCGGTCTGGAGCTCGTCGCTGATGGGCGCCTTGGCGAACAGTCCCTGCTTGAGCTGCGGCAGCTTGCCGTCGGTGAGCTCGGTGAGCCGATCGCCGTTGTTCTTCGGCAGCTCGTCGGCGGCGCGCACCAACGTGCGGGCGATGCCGAAGAGCTCGCTCCACGCAAAACCGCGTTCGAGCGCTTCATAGGTCTTCACGTAGCGCCTGCTCGTCGCGGTCGCCGCGGCGATGCCTTCCCACGCGCCGCCATACTTGTCCTTCAGGTCGGCCGTGGCGTTCACCTGATCCCTGAACGCCTTCTCGGCCGCTATTTTCGCAGCCATGAATGACTGCTCCGCAAGCGCCTCGTGTCGACCCTTGCGCGCCTTGAGGCCGTTTTCAACGTAAAACAACATGTCGCTCGAAGTCCGCTTCTGCTCCGCCCCGCGATGCTGGTATTCGGTGAGCAGCCCGCGCGCCTCGGACAATCGCGAAATCCGCAGCGGAAGCGCCACGTCCCGCTGGTACTCGAGCTGTGCCACCGTCATGCGCCGGCTGGTGCCTCCCGGGTTGCCCGAGACGAAGGTCATGTCGCCTTCCTGCGCCTCTTGCTGCGACAGCCTGAAATAGTCGCCCGTCTTCACCGGCTTGCCATCCTTGCCATAGATGCGCAGGAAGCTCACGTCGAGGTCGTAGCGTGGGAACATGAAGTTGTCGGGGTCGCCACCGAAGAAGGCTATTGGCAGCTCTGGAGCAAACACCAGCCGCACGTCCTGATAGCGCCGATACGTATAAAGCGCGAAGCGCCCGCCCTGAAAGAGGCTGACGACATCGCAGCGGGCATCGGCCGAGCCGGCCGCGCACGCCTTTTCGAGCTCGGCGATTTTCGCCTTTTGCACGTCGTTGAACTTGGCGTCGGCCACGCCCTTGGTCGCGTCCTGCACTTCCCTGGTCACATCCTTGATATCCACGAGCTGGTTGAGCTCCATGGCGGGGCAAGGCTTCTCGTCTTCGAGCTTCTTGGCCAGAAACCCGGACTTCACGAAGTCGTGGGTCTTGTTCGACAAATCCTGGATGCACTGATGCGAGCAATGGTGGTTCGTCATCACCAAACCGTCGGGCGACACCAGCGATGCACTACAGCCGCCAGCCATGCGCAGCGACGCCGAGCGCACGTGTTCGAGCCAAGCCCGGTCGGGCGAGAACCTGTAGCTTGCCCTCATCTTGGCCACGGGAAGGTTGTCGAACGTCCACATCCCTTCGTCGGCAAAGGCGTTGGGAACAAAGACCGCGGCGATAACGGCGAATGCAATCAGTCGCATGTGAGCTCCTTGGGAATGTTCTCTTTGGGCTGTCGTCCCATCGATGCCTCGAATCTTATCGCCGCGCGGGCCGATCACGTAGTCATTCAATCCCCAGCCAGATCCTCGCGAATAGTGCGCTTGCCCACAGCTCTCTCCTCCAACAATCTGCGTTCCGTGCATAATGAGGGCAACTATGCCCACCTCATCCAGACCCAGTGCTGCTCGGGCGGCACTGCTAGCTTTCATTTTTGCCGCAGGCTGCGGCGGATCGGGAAATCCCGCCACGGACGATTCAGCCGCCGGGGCAGGTGACACGGACGTGGCGGTTTCGCCGGGCACAGGCAGCGCCGTCGACGCCGGAGAAGCCGGTCCGCTGGATGCCGACGACAGCGGCGAAGCAGGGTTGGCTCCCCTGGACGCTGGTAGTGGCGGCGAAACCGGCCCAACGCCACTCGCTACCGTGGTGGTTCTACCCGACACGCAGTACTACTCGGCATCATTCCCCGCCACCTTCGCGGCCCAGACGGGCTGGATTGTGGGGCATAAGACCGAGCGAAACATCGCCGTGGCACTGCACGTCGGGGATCTCGTCGATAACCCGACCTCGGCCGCGCAGTGGGGCGTCGCCAACTCCTCGATGCGTGCTCTGGACGGCGTCGTGCCCTACGTCCTCGTTCCAGGCAACCACGACACCGATGCCAATCGTCAGAGTCTCATCGACAACTACTTTGCGCCGGCAACCATGCCGTGGATTGCCGGTACCATGACGACCGGCCAAATCGAGAACAACTACGCACTTGTCGATATTGGCCCACAGCAATGGCTGGTGCTGGGCCTCGAGTTCGGTCCGCGCGACGCTGTCGTGACCTGGGCCGATTCGGTGCTCAAGGCCTACCCCAATCTACCCGCCATCCTGGTCACCCACGCCTATCTTTACGGCGATGGACAGCGCTATGATGTTGCGATTTCCGGGCTGGACAGTTCGCAGCCCAACTTCCAGTCGTTCATCCCGCAGTTCTACGGCTACACCGCCAGTCAAGGCATCAACGACGGCGAGGAGCTGTGGCAGAAGCTGATCCTGCCCAACGAGAATGTTCGTCTGGTGTTCTGTGGCCACGACAGCGGGGCGGCGCGTTTGACTAGCACTCGGCCGGACGGCTCGCGCGTGCACCAGATGCTGTCCGACTACCAATGGCTCAATGGACCCAACAACGGCTTTGGCTATTTGCGGGCGCTGCAATTCGACTACGACAAGAAGGAAATCCGCGTCCAGACCTATTCGCCCTCGCTCGACCTCTTTCTGACCGACGACGCCAATCAGTTTTCCCTCAGCCTCGAATTGTAACGGTCAGGAAGTCGAGCGCGCGATTACTGAGTGAATGCACCTGCAGGCGAAGGTCCGACGCGTGGGCCGGCGAGACGGGGACCTTTGGGCTGGATGCCGAGAAGGTCGATGTAGTCGCCCAGGATCTTCAGGGTCTCATGCAAGAGGATATCACGGGCGGACGATTGGCCGGCGGCTACTGCTGCTTCCTCCTTCTCGCTCTTCTTGCGTGCCATGGGCGGCGGCAGGCCGGGCGAGGAGGCGTTCTTGAGCGTGATCTCGTAGGTTGTGGGCTGTGAAGTTGGATGGACCAGCGCTTCCTGCTTGCGCTCGTCTTGACGGGCCTTGAGCTGCGCCAATTCCTGCCGGCGCTCGGCTTCATTGAGTGATACCGATTTCTCGGCCAAGCTCTTCTTGAGCCGAGCGACGTCCTCCGCCAGATAGGTGAACGACTTCTCTGCGCCTATCCGCTGAAGGGATTTCGCCCGCAGGACGCGAAGATAGGGCTGCACCCGATTCAGCTGTTCGTGGGGCGCGGCCGGAACAGCGTCCCACGGCAAGGGGTCCTTCAGCGACGACTCGTTGACATCGCCAAGGTCGCTGGCGGAAGGCAGAACGATGTCGGACGCGACGCCGCGCAATTGCGTCGAGGCGCCATTCGGTCGATAGAACTTGCTCAGCGTGACCTTGAGCGCGCCGGGATCGTACGCATGGGCAAAGCCTGCCCTGTCCATCACCGTCGCCAGCGACAAAATGCTTTGCACCGTACCCTTGCCGAAAGTCGAGGAATCACCCACCACCACCGCGCGCCCGTAGTCCTGCAAAGCACCGACCAGAATTTCCGACGCCGAAGCGCTGAATCGGCTGGTCAGCACGATCAGCGGCCCGTCGTATTGAACGCTCGGATCCCTATCCGCGCCCACTTCAATCTCGCCTTCGAGGCCGCGCGTCTGCACCACCGGGCCTTGACGAATGAACAGTCCGGTCAAGCTGATCGCCTCTTCCAGCGACCCGCCGCCGTTGCCCCGCAAATCCAGGACCACGCCGCGCACGTGCTCCTTCTTCAACTTGGCCAGCAAACGCGCAACGTCCGCGGTTGCGCTGCGAGGCTTGCCGCCCTGTCGTCCGCCCATGTCCGCATAAAACGACGGAAGGTCAATGACCCCAAGGCGAAGCGTGCGCCCTTGCGCCGCCGGCACATCCACGATACGCGCCTTGGCCTGCTGGTCTTCGAGCTTGATCTCGTCGCGTACCAGCGACACGGTCCTGGCCAGCGAACCTTCGGCGGCGACCGCGGGCAGAATAGTCAACTTTACCGTCGTCCCCTTCGGGCCGCGAATGAGCTCCACCGTGCGCGTCAGCGGCATATTCGTGACGTCCACGGGCTCCTCGCTCGCTTGCGCGACGGCGACGATGCGATCGCCGGGCTTAAGCTGACCGCTGCGCAGCGCGGGCCCACCCGGCAAAAGCTCGCGAATTTTGCAGTAGCCGTCTTCGGTCTCCAGCGCTGCGCCGATGCCAAAGAGCGAAAGGTTCATGGCGATGGTCAAACTTTCCATCTGTTCATGCCCGAGATAGTCGGTGTGCGGGTCATAAACGTGAGCCAGTGCGTTCAGGTAGATCTCGAGCACCTCGCTGCCATGCAGGGCCTTCATGGTGGCAAGGTGGTGCGCATTCCTACGCACGAGCGCGCGCACGATCTCGTCCCGCGACTTGTCCGCAAGCTTCTCCTGCAAATACTCGGCGCGGAGCTGTTGCCGCCAAATCTTCTCGGCCGCCTGCACATCGCGCGGCCGCTCTGCGTGTTGCCGATCGAACGCGTAGACGTCGTGTCCGGTGAAGTCGAGCTTCGCGGTCTTCAGCAGCTCGGTGACGTAGGCAACCCTCTGCGCCAGCCGCTCAAGATAGCGCGCGAAAATGGCATGGGCCGCGCTGGTATCGCCGTTCTTATGGATGGCCTCGGCCAGGTTCGCGCGATACGCCGCGAATTCCTTGACGTCAGACTGCAGGAACACCGACCGCGAGCCATCCAAGTCATCGAGATAGCGATCCAAAAACTTCCCCGCCAACTCGGTATCGAGCGGGTGATGCGCAAGCTGCGAACGTTCCAAGAATCCCGCCGTCACCAGCGTGATGTTCGCTTCCGTCGCATCGGTCGGGCTCGGCTCGGACGCCGGCTGACCGCCCCAAGCCGTCGCGGCGAGGACCACGACCAACCCGGCGGCAGGCAGCAGCGAAAGTCTTTTGGGCGGAATTTTCAAAGTGCCTCCGGCATTTTGCCGCACACAGCGCGAAGGAGCAGAGCTGGGTCTCTCATGGGTGTATGAACACACTGCGCGGCAAAATATTCCAACTATCAGTCCGGTGTCTCCGCGCCGGTGTCTCCGCGCTCCCCAGAAAGGCATTCTGCCAGACAGGCATCTGCGACCCGCAACAAGCAGGGGGCAGAAGCGCGGACGTTACGCCGGATGCGGCAGGCTCACCATCCACTGCACGCCGAATCGATCGGTGCACATGCCGAAATACGGACCCCAGGGCGCATTGGCCAGGGGCATCGCGACCCGGCCACCGGCGCTGAGCGCGGCGAATACGCGATCGGCCTCGGCCTTGTCGTCGGCGACGATCGAGATGTGAAAGTTGTTGCCGAACGTGACGGGTGGACTGAAGCCCTCGACCACGTCGCTTGCCATGAGGTGCACGGACGCCGTGATGGGGAGTTGCGCGTGCATGATCTTGGGCTTTGCGGCATCGGGCACGTTCGGCATGAACGACGTCTCGCCGAATGTTTGCAGCATGGCGATCTTGGTCCCGAAGACGGACTCGTAGAACTGGAACGCCTCGCGTGTAGTGCCGGGAAAATTCAGGTAGATGTGAACGAGTTGCATGGGGCCTCCGCGTGGGAAAGTCTGATCGACCGAGGACGCGCTCGCAACCCGCGTGGGGCGCTGGGCTGGGTTCTTTCAAGCTGCTCTTCGTCGCGATTCCATGGGAGAATCGTTGGCAAGCGGTGCAATCCCTATGAACGCCATCCAGACATTGACCAAAGACCAGTTGGACACGTTGCTGAACGAAGGCGAATTTCCCGCAAGCGTTCGCCTGGCCGCGCCCAAGGTGGTGGTGATCATGACCCAGGACTGGTGCGGGCAATGGGCCGATATGGCGGCCTACCTGCCCGACTTCGTCGATCAAGCTGCGATCTTTACCGTCGAGTACAATCGGCTACCCGATTTCGAGCGCATCATGAGCTTCAAGGAAGACGTGTTCAAGAACCGGCAAGTGCCCTACGTTCGCTTCTATCGCGACGGAAAGCTGGTGCGCCATTCCAACTGGCTACCGCGCGGGTCGTTTTCGGACATGCTCGGGCGCGCGTAGTCGTCGGACGCCGTGGCTATCCCTTGGGCGCGCAAGCACGCGAGCTTGACCTCAGATCGCGATCGACGATTTCGCGCACAACGGGGAGGCGGCCGTGGAAGAAGTGGTCGGCGCCGGGGATCACGGTCACGGGCAGGTCGAGGGGCTCGGCGAAGGCGAGGACGTTGGCCAAAGGGACGGTGGTGTCGCGGCCGCCGTGAATGAGAAGGCTGCCACGCGGGACCGGCTCGGGTTGGTAGTGCCTGTTGCCTTCGACTTGCCCGGTGGCAATGGCGACCAAAATCAATTGCTCGGCCGGCCGGCCGCCCTCAACCAAACGCTTGGCCACGCGGGTTTGCACGAAGGCGCCGAACGAATAGCCGGCCAGGATCACAGGCAGCGCGCGCGAAGCGTCCCAGCGTTCTTGGGCATCGGCGAGCACGACCAGCAAATCCTCGGTCTCGCCCGCGCCATGGTCGTGGGCGCCAGCACTTTTGCCAACGCCACGAAAATTGGGTCGCAGAGCCAGGTAGCCGAAATCGCGCAAGCAATGCGCGAGCGTGTACACGACCTTGTTGCTGTTGGCGCCACCCAAGAGTGGATGCGGATGGGCCACGAGCGCCAGCCCACACAAAGTTTCGGGTTCGTCGATCAAGGTTTGCAGAGGTCCAGCAGGACCATCGACGAGCACGGTTTCACTGGCGCGCGGCATGTGCGGAATCTAGCAGGAAGGCAGTCGGCAGGGGAAAACACCACAATGGGAAACGGTCGTGGCAGTTGGCCGGAGCCGTCGACCTACTTCGCGGCAGCGGCCAGCCAATCCACGTTGAACATGAGCGAACGCAAAACATGGTAGGCGGCTTTCCATTCTTCGCCCTTGTTGGTGCCGTGCGAGCCGGGCGTGCCGTCGTCGTTGGTGGTCCAGTACCACTCGCCGTAAGTCGCGTCGTTCGCCATTTCGAGCCAGGTCAAGGTCGCCTCCAAGCGATCCAGGTGTACGGTGTCGCCACTCAATTGGTACATCCACCACAGCCCGGACAGGGCCTCGAATTGCACCCACCAAATCTTATCCTTCACAGTCACGGCGCCGCCCGGCTTGCCCTCGGAATAGTAGCCGCCGTGGGCGCTGTCGAACCCGCTTGCCGACGAGTTCGTACCCATGGCGAGCGCGGCGGCTGCAAGCGTCGCATCGCCGTCGCGGCCCGAGATGCGGGCGCAATCGAGCATCATCCAGGCGGTTTCGAGATCGTGGCCATAGCTGACCGTCGGCGTTCCGAATGGCGTCCAGTCGAGGTTGAATTCGAGCTGCTGATAGCCCGCGGGTTGCAGCAGCTTGGTCGCCACGAGATCGATGAGCTCGTCGAGGCGCGCCTTCACCGAGGCGTCGCCGCTGGCCTGGTAGAGCGCGGCGAAGGCTTCCATCAAATGAATGTGCGCGTTCATGTCCTTTTTGGCGCCATCCGTGACCCAGCCCGCGTCGTTGGTCTCGTCGTAACCGCCGTTGACGGGGTCGTGGCCGCGCGCATCGATCGATTTGAAGCAGGCGAGCGCGTAGGCGATCGCCGTGCTGTTGCCGAACGCGCGACCGTAGGTCGAGAGCGCAAAGATGGCGAATCCTTCGGAATAGAATTGCTTCTTTTTGTCGACCACCTGGCCGCCGTCGGCGCTGACCTTGTAGAAGAATTCGCCGTCCGTGCTATCGAGGTAATGGGTAACAATGAAGTTGTAGAGATTGTCAGCGGCCGTCTTCGCCGCCGCGGATTTCCCGCGCCGTTCGTACCAGGTGGTCATGGCCCACAGATTGCGGCTCTCTTGAATTAAGCCTTTGTCGGTCGGGCTGGTCGAGGCTCCGGTTCGATCAAGGGTGGCGAAAAAGCCATTTTGCCCATCCGGCCCGTGGGTCAGCCAGAAATCGCTCGTGCTGTTGGCGAGCTTGATCAGACGATCCGAAATGGCAGTCAGGCGCGCCCGCGTGTTGCTGTCACCGCTCGATGAGCGACACCCGAGGTCAAGTAGGCAGGCTCCAACAAGTACCAGTGCCGCAAGGCGGAGTTGCCAATTGCGTCCGGCCGCTCGATTTCGCGCGCAGATTCTCCCCGCGGCAATTGCCTGACCCAACATGGTCGTAGCGTAGCATGGCGGGCAGCGATCCATCTTGATCGTTTGGGAGTATAGTCGGCGCCTCGCTATCATGAGCACGACCAAGACGAAGAGGCTTGAACGAAGGGATTTCCTGAAGCTCGGCGCGGGCAGCCTGGCGGCCGGCGCGCTGTCCGCCGGCTGCGCGACGATGGCGCCCCGTCAGGAAAAGAAGACACTCGCGACCGGAGCGCCGCCGCCGAAGCCAGAGCCCGCGGCCACGCCGGAACCGCCGCCCGCGAAGCCACAAGGACCGCCACGCCGCGTGCTCGGGCGAACGGGTATCGAGGTGCCCGTCGTCAGCATGGGCGTCATGAACGCCGACAACCCCAACCTCGTACGCGCGGCGCTGGACGGCGGCATTTTTCTGCTCGACACCGCGCACGGCTACCAGGAAGGCAGAAACGAAGAGATGCTTGGCACGGTTCTCAAGGACCGCAAGCGCGACAGCTTCGTCATCTGCACCAAGGTCTTCGTCAGCACCCTCGACCGCAAGACCGGGTTGTTTTCGCCGGCCACGCGTGGCGAGGAGATCGAGGAGAAGCTCGACATCAGCCTCAAGCGCTTGGGGCTGGATCACGTCGACATCCTCTACCTGCACTGCCAGTCGGCGCGCGCGGGCGTGCTATCGCAAGTGGTCCTCTCGGGACTGGAGAAGGTCAAGCGCAGCGGCAAGGCGCGTTTTCTCGGCGTCTCGACCCACAGCAACGAGCCCGAAGTCATTCGCGCGGCGGTCGAAGCCAAGCTCTACGATGTCGTGTTGACCTCGTACAACTTTCGCCAGGACCACCAACTCGAAGTGCAGAAAGCCGTCGCGGAAGCGGCACAGGCCGGCCTTGGCGTCGTGGCCATGAAGACCCAGGCGGGCGTCTTCTGGGACAAAGAGAAGACCTCGCCCATCAATATGAAGGCGGCGCTCAAGTGGGCCCTGCGCGATGCCAACGTGCACACTGCCGTGCCGGGTTTCAGTACCTTCGATCAAATGCAGACCGACCTCGATGTCCTGCGCGATCCAATCCTGACCGACGACGAGAAGCAAAGCCTCAATGCGCCCAAGCTGGTCGGCTTTTTCTGCCAGGGCTGCGACAAGTGTCTCGATCCGTGTACGAAAAATCTTCCCATTCCCGATCTCATGCGCTCGTTCATGTACGCCCACGCCTACCGCAACCGCGAAGCGGCGCAGGCGCTGCTGCTCGATCTCGATCTGCCCAAGACTCTTTGCGACGACTGTGGCCATTGTCCGGTTCGCTGCGCGAAGGGCTTCGACGTTCGCCAGCGCATCCGCGACATCGTGCGCCTGCGCGAGGTGCCGCGAGAATTTCTCGGATGAATCGCCATCGCCTGCTGGCGCGGGGTACGCTTGCGGCGGTCCTCGCGCTTTGCGCGACGCCGTCGGGTCAAGCTGAAGCCGAGGCCAGAAATAAGTCTGCCGGTCTTTCCGAGCCGTCTCCGGTCTTTCCCAAAATCGCAGGCTGGAAGATCGCCGACGGCCCGACGAAATACTCGCCCGAGACTTTGTTCGAGTTCATTGACGGCGGCGCCGACTCGTTTTTGCAATTCGATTTCCAAGATCTGGCCTCGGCGACCTACGTGAACGCCAAGGTGGAGGTCACGGTAGACATCTACCACCACAAGGACGCGGTTCGGGCCTTCGGCATGTACACCCAAGAGCGCCCGGCAGGCACCACGCGTTTGCCCATCGGAGTGGAGGGTTACGCCGGGCCCGACCACCTGGAATTCGTCGTCGGTTTCTACTACGTCAAGCTGGTTCAGTCGGGCGGCGGCGAGCCATCGGTCCTGCGCAGGTTTGCCGAAAGCGTATCCGCCAACCTGCCCGGTACGCGCAAGGCACCGGCGATCTTGCAAGCCTTCCCCGAGCGAGGCAAGCGTGACCGCGCCGAGAAGCTCGCGGCGCGCGACTTTCTTGGCCATGTTTTCCTGCACGACGCCGTCGCGGTTCCGTACGTGATGGGCGGAACAAATTTCCGCCTCTTCGTCGTCGAGGGCAAGGACAACGCGGAAGCTCGCGCCATGGTGAAGCGCTATCTCGGCGTGGGGAAATCGCCCGACGCCGGCGCCGATGAGGTCACCAACGAGGGAAGCCGCAGCGTGAAAGATCCGCTCAACGGCGAGGTGGAGCTGCGCTGGAAGGGGCGCTGGCTGTGGGGCGCGGTGGACCAACCCTGCCCCGAGCGCGCGACGCTGGTCGACGAGCTTGGCCGAAACATCTTCGTTTTAGCCAAATAGCGAGGCTTCCGACGGCCCTGGCCAAGGCACGGGAACGCTCACCCGTCTTCGCGCATGTCGAGGGCGACCTTGATGACGCCGGGCTCTTCCCGATCCACCAACGCGAAGGCCGCCGCGACTTGCCGAATGTTCATTTCGTGCGTGATGAGCCGTTCGGGGTGAAGCAGTCCCTTGGCCAGCAATCGAATCGCGCGCGGAAACTCACCCGCGGTCACGCGGGTCGCGATGATCTGGCCTTCTTTGACCACCAGGGTCTTGAAATGCACGGGCGTGAGCTGTTCGCCGAGGCCGGCCGTGACCACGCGCCCGCCGTGGCGGATCATCTTCACCGCTTGGGCCAGCGGCGGCTCGCGTCCGTCGATCTCGTGGGCGTGCCCCACGCACTCGATGACACAATCGACGCCCACGCCGCCCGTCAGCTCGCGCACGCGTTCGACCGGGTCGTCGCGTCGGATGTCGACCGCGTGATCCGCGCCGAGGGCGAGCGCGGTTTCGAGACGGAACGGCGCCAGGTCGCACACGATGGTGAACGAAGCACCTGCGCCGTGGCAGAGAACATCGAGCACCGAGAGTCCAAGCTTGCCCGCGCCCAGGATCGCCACCGTCTCGCCGGGCTGGACATGTCCACGCTGAAGGACGTGATGGCCGAGCCCGTACATCTCGACCATGGGCGCGACCTTCATCGCCACATTGTCGGGCAGACGATAGAGGTTGGCTTGCGGAACCGCCACGAGCTCGCCGAAGCCGCCATGCAAATCCAGGCCGAGCAGCTTGAGTGAAGCGCAGCAGTTGATGTGACCTTCGAGGCACGCCGCACAGGCGTGGCACGGCAAGATGGGATCCACGGCAACGCGATCGCCGGCCGCGAAGCCGCGCACATCCCGTCCGACCTCTTCAATCACGCCGCCAAATTCGTGGCCCAAGATCGCCGGGAATCGCACCCGGTCGTGGAATTCTCCGCGAAAGACGTGCGTGTCGGTACCGCAGATGCCCGCCGTACAGGTTCGCACCAACACCTCGCCGCGCCCGATCTGCGGATCCGGGGCGTCGCCGAAATGCACGGTGCGATCGTCGGTGAGAATGGCAGCCTTCATGTCCCGCGCCTATCTTTCCAGCGCCACAAACTCGAAGAGCGGAGTGAGGCCGCTCGTCAGCATGCCAGAATGTGCGCAGGCAATCGCCTTGACTTCGCCGGCCCAGGGCTTGATTTCCATCAGAAGGTTGCGCAGAGACGCTCGGTTCTGCGCTGGGTTCTCCGTGAAAAGCCAACGCCCCGCTGCGAGTGTCCCGCTGTGCCTGGCATCGGCACTGTCGCCCAGGAAGAGCACGCCAGCCAGTAAAAACGCCGCGCTTCCCTTGGTGTGCCCGGGAACTGCGAACACCCGCACCAGCTGATTGCCCAACGTCAGGCTTTCGCCGTCGTGCAGGCCACGCACGACTTTGATGCCATTCGGGTGTGGCGATCCGAAGAACCTGAAGAACCCGCGCAGCTCGCGGCCTTCGGCCAGTGGAATGTCCGCATCCAGCGCCATGACCGCAGCGTGCGGAAAGGCGGCGACACCGGCGGTGTGATCGCGGTCGCCATGGGTGAGCAGAATGGCCTTCACCGCGTCGATGCCGAGATTGCGTTTGACCAGCGCGGCAAGAATGGCCTTGGCTTGGCGATCATTGCCCGCATCGACGAGGGCAATGTCGTGATTGCCAATATCGATGATGAAGGCCGACACGAAGCCGTCCTTCACCACTTCGACAGCCCCCAGACGCTGACCGTCTTGAATGGGCGCCCCGCCCGAAAAGGTAACCACCAACAGCCCGACCAGCGCAACGATCGCTACACCAACGAACAACCCGACAATCTTGAGCAGTCTGAAAATAGCTCTCATGGCACTGGCCCGGATAATTCCACCGAGAGTCACGGGTGTCCATCGGGAATCCGGTGCCGCCTTCACCTGGTATTTCACCCCGGCTTGCAGTCCAGGAAACGGTTTGGGCGCACGCGAGTCTGTAGCTAGAGTATTTTCGGTGCGAGCAGGATCCCGAAGGTCGGGATTCGCGACGAGGCCTACTTCTTTAGTGCGGCTTCGATCAGGGCTGACACGGCGTCGAAGCTACTCGGATTCTCCACGCGGGAGCCGTTCAAGAAAAGCGACGGCGTGCCATTCACCGCAGCGTCGCCACCGAGCTTGACGTCGGCGTCCACGGCGGCCACGTACTGCTTGCTGTCGAGCGCCTTCTTGAAGGTCGCGACGTTCAGCCCGACTTCCTTCGCGTACTTGTCCAGCGCCGCGCGATCGAGCGCGCCCTGGTTGGCGAACATCAGGTCGTGCATCTGCCAGAACTTGCCCTGCGCATGCGCGGCCATTCCCGCCTCGGCCGCAGCGTGGGCCTTGTCGTGGAAGGACAGCGGGAACTGGCGAAAGACGAAGTGGACCTTGCTGCCGTACTTCTCTTTGATCTTGTGGGTTGTCTCCGCCGCTTTGGCGCAGTACGGGCACTGGAAATCCGAGAATTCCACCATGGTCACCTTGGCGTCCGCCGGACCGAACGACGGGGCGTCTCCCTTGACGAGGGTGGCCTGCACGGCGGCGCTCAGCGGTTGGTTCGCCGCCTCCATACGTTTGAGATCGGCCAGTACCTCGGCGTAGTGCTCGACCATTTTCGAGCAGCGGTCGGGTGGAAACGTCTTGGTCTGCGTCTGAACCATCTTGCACGTTTCCGACGTCTCGCCGATTTCCTTGCACAGGCGCGCGCTGAGCTGATCGCAAATCTTTCGTTGTTCGCCGAGTTTCTGGGCCGCGTAGCTGACATCCTTGTTGGCCGCTTTGCAGGCGGCCGGCGACAGCAACTCCGCCGTGGCCGTTACGCTCTGGCAGGTTGCGGACTCTTTGCCGGACTTGCCGCAAATCGCGTTCACGAACTCCGCGCAAGGACCGGTCGCGCTATCTCCGTTCTTCCCCTCGCTCTTCGCCGCCGACTCCTTGCTGGCGGCCTTGCAGCCGAAGGAGATAGTGACGGCTGCCGAGAGAATCAACAGGGTGATGGTTCGTGCGAGGAGTGCTTTTGGCTTGGAGGTCATGAACGTCCTTTTTCTGTTTCGCCCACCGCGGGTTCGCGGGGCATCCTGGAGGTCTACGCGCCAGAATGCAACCGTCGGGACAGACGCGGTCAGTTTTGTGTGGATGGCAGGGGGGACTCGCAACCGCCGCTCGGGCCGCATTTCCCGCTGTAGCACATGGTCGTGTACTCCCGGCGGCCGAAGGGAGCGATGCGCCCAGCGACGGCGACTTCGTCGACGGTGTGAAGCTCGTAGAAGGTTCTGACGATAGCCCTACATTGTCCTTCTGGTTGTATTCGAGAGAAGTCCACACGGAGAAGTCATGACACAACGACGACCCATGAAGATATGCATGAAGGTATCCTGGATGCTCCCCTCCATTTTAGGGCTCGCCCTGGGCGCGTGCTCGACGGACAGCGCCAAAGGCGTGGGCCAGGAAGGCACAGGAGGCAATGCGGGAAGTGGCGGCGCGACCGAATCCGGTGGCACGACGGCAACGGCCGGCGCGCCTGAGACCGGTGGCACGACGGGGGCCGGGGGCGGCTCTGGTGGTGCCAGCTCGACGGGTGGGATCGGCTCCGGCGGCGCCAGCAGCTCCGGGGGTGTGACGACTTCGGGAGGCGCCGTTCCCTCGGGCGGCGCAACGCAACCTGGCGGTACGGGAGGGAAAGCCACGGGCGGAACGAGCGCGGGCGGCAAGACGGGCGCCGGCGGTGCGACCAGCGCGGGCGGTGCGACAGGCCCAGGCGGCGCGACAGGCACGGGCGGCGCGACAGGCACGGGTGGCAAGACGGGCGCTGGCGGTGCGACGGGCGCTGGCGGCACAACAGCAGCTGGCGGCACAACAGCAGCTGGCGGCGCAACAGCAGCCGGCGGCGCCGGTCCAACGCCGTCGGGAACCCCCGTCGACGTGCACGGACAGCTCAAAGTCGTAGGGAACCAGATCGTCGACAAGAACGGCAAGGTCATTGCGCTGCATGGTATGTCGATGTACCCCTGGAATACACAGGGCACACAATTCTACAATGCAACGGCGGTTGGTCACCTTGTCAAGGACATGGACTGCGCCATTCTCCGCATTCCCATCTTGCCCAACAGTCTCACCGCGCAGACGCCTCTTGTGAAGACCGTGGTTGATGCCTGCATCGCCAATGGCATCTACGCCATCATCGACTGGCATGGATCCACGGCAGCAAGCGCGGCATCGACGTTCTTCGCCAGCATGGCCACGGCCTATGGCACCAGCCCCAATGTGATGTACGAGATCTGGAACGAACCGTCGGGCGTGACCTGGCCGACCATCAAGACCTATCATGAGACGGTCGTGGCGGCGATCCGTGCTATCGACCCCGACAACATCATCTTCCTTGGTACTCCGCAATACGACCAGGAGCCCCAGCAGGCCGCCGCCGATCCGGTCACTACGTCGACGAACCTAGCCTACACCTTCCACTTTTACGCGTTTTCCCACCATTTCGCCAATTACGGCCCGAACGTGACCAAGGCGCTGGCCGCAGGCATTGCCGTCTTCGTGACCGAATACGGTGGGTGCGCGTCGACCGGGAACGGCACCTTCGATGCGACGGAATTGCAGACCTGGTGGAACTTCCTTGATACCAACAATATCGGTTCCACGAACTGGGCGGTCGAAACCAACGGAGAGACGTCCGCAATCTTCACGACCTCAGCGAATAAGACCGGCCCGTGGACCACAGCCGAAATCACGAACCCGGATGGCACAACGATTCTCAATTACATCCAAAGCAAGTACGCCGCGACCGTAACCCCCTGACAGGTTCTTCCCAACGTTCTTCCCGACCTGCGACAACCGCTGCGCCTCAACACACGCGCAGCGGTTGATTGGTGTGGGGCCGTCGACGCGTCTGGCCTTGCCGCGCCAGTGACCCGCGCTATAGACGGCAAAATGTCGTGTGCAAAGTGCCTGGCAGCCCGTTTTCCATTCTTGTGTGTTTCCCTTCTTTTCGGCCTGTGCCTTGGGGCTCGGACGGCGGCAGCGGACGCCGTGACTCCCACGCGCTATAGCCTCACCGTGCGCGGGGGCGTCAGCCTGGGCGCCTACGAAGGGGGAATCAACTGGGCCACGCTTCGCCTTCTCGAACAAGAACCCGGCGTCGACCTGACCACCGTGACGGGAGCATCCGCGGGCAACATCAATGCCTTCTTCAGCGCGATCGAATGGTGTCAGGACCGGGCCGTGTCGGCGAAAGAGTCCTCGACCGACAATATGTTTTGGAACGCCTGGGTTCCGGTCGGCATTCACAGTCTCTTCCCGCGCGGCCAGGCGCACGGCTACGCCGAAGGGGATGGCCTGCTTACCCGCAGCGCGTTCGCTCCGGCGGAGGCAGCTCTGCGTGCGGCTCTCGCCGAACAGGGACGCTTTCCAAAGCCGTGCCCGCTTCGCGTCGGAGTGAGCGTAACCCGAGTTCGGCCCGCCGACATGGTGCTGCAATCCGCGGACTCAGCGGCGAAAAGCGAAGGCATCCACATCCCCACCCAGCGCTTCGTTGCCACCTTCGACGTACGCACCGACGGCGGCGGGCTCCGTTTTGAGCAGCGCCCCGCGAAAGATTTCGAGATGGGCGAGAATCTGATGCTGCCGTCCCCGGACGGCGTGTTGTCCGCCGCTCAGGTGGTCGACCTCATTCACGCGTCGAGCGCGTTCCCGGTGGCGTTCGGCCCCAAGGTCATTCGCCACTGCCCCGACGACCGAGACGGAACAGCGCAGGAGACATCGTGCGACGACAAGAGCGCCACACCCGATAAATTCATCGACGGCGGCGTGTTCGACAACATCCCGTTGGGACTGGCGGTCAATTTGACCAATCAGGTGTTGGATGCCAAGGCCGCCGAGCAAGTCCATTACCTCTACCTCGATCCCGATCATGCGCGCTCGTATCGCAAAGCGGTTTCCACTTCGGCCGAGAGCCCGAACACCAAGAGCGTCGGGCTCTCCAATACGCTCGACTTCATCTCGAGCTTCGTCGAGGTATCGGAGCAATACGAGCTGCAGACCGTGGCGCGCTACCTCTACAAGCCCGAGAACGGAAACCGGCCGACCACGCCCCTGCCGCGGCTGAGCTCCCGGTTTCATCCCCTCGTGGGCACCTATCTCGCGCACTTCGGGGCCTTTCTCGCCAGGCCGTTCCGCGAGCACGATTTCTTCGTGGGAATCTACGACGGCCTGGCAAACCGCGCCCGGGAGCAATGCTCGATCTTCGCCTCCGCTCGCCCGCTGACGACCGCGGAGGGGCTGTGTTTCGCCGAAAAAATACGGGACGGGCACGACCGGCTCGGCCTCGCCCGTGTGGAGAACGCCGCTGCCTCGTACATGGTACGGCGGCTCCTCGACACAGAGCTGCGGGCCGCACTTACACAAGCGGACCGGGCCATCGTCAGCCAGCGCGTGGTCAGGTCGGGCGAGTCGCTCGACACTTGGCTCGCGGCGCGCGACAGGCTCGCCGAAACCGGCACCTCGCCGCCGCGCATTCCCATGCTGCGCGTGCTGGTCGACGTGCTTTCCCGCGACGTGGAAACAGCGGTTCCGCCGTGCGAATGTTCGCAGCAGCTCCAACCGAACGTCGACCGGGACTTGACGGACATCGTGGATGAGCTGCGCGCGTGCATGGCGGCGGCCAAGGTGGACGCCGATCGATACTTTACCGACGTGGACGAACGCGCCTTTCTTCGCCGGCCGGTGAAATGGCTGCGCAACGCCGAGATCGATGCGGCCGAACGCCTGGACCAGATCGAGAATATCGACGGCTACCCGCTGGGTGAGCACATCACGGCCTTGGCGCAGATGGTTTTGCAGACCGAGCCGCTGCGACCGATTGCCCCGATCGATCTCGACCCATCGAGCATCCCCGATCGGCGGCTGACCACTAAACGCTTGCTGTTTCATCTCCTGCCCTATGAAATTTCGGGCGATGTCCTGCATTCCGGCTGGGATGTCGCGTACCGACCGACCTTCGGACCGGAAGGCGCGCGATTTGCCCTCGTGCTGCCGATGTCGCCCTGGACCTGGCGGCGGAGCACGCACGAAATCTTTCAATCCGCAGGCGCGGGAATTCTCTTCGCTCCCGATTTTGTTTTGTGGACCGGGCTGGAGGCATTTGCCAAGGCTCAGTGTCAGCAACTCAAAAACAACTGCACTGTGGGCGGCGAGCTGGGCGTCTACCTTCTGGCGGGAAAGCTGCACGTCGCCGCGAGCATCGACAAGCTCGTCGATGTCAAGTGGCCCGACACCATGACCATCAACGTCGGCTTGGCGGACATCAACGGCCTGATCTACTGGGGACTTCGCCAGGCGGTCCAATAGCGAACGCGCCGGCGGCTCCTTGACCGCTTGCGTGTCGTTCAACACGATCGCGGTCGCGCAGACAACGATCGCCCCGGAAACACCGCCCGCGCAGCCTTCCGCCAAACAACTCGATTGAGAATCTCCCGCCAACGACTTTGCCGCCGCAGCCGCCGACAACCCCGACAGCGACAGCGTCACCGCCGCAAACGGCGCCCGCATCACCCGTCGCGCCCGGCGCGCCCTCAGTCGCGGCGTCGGCGACGGCGAGCTCGCCCCCGCCACCAGCGCCGGTCGTCCTACCGGTCCACGCACGTGACTGCGCAAGCACCTGGCTTCGAAGCGGCTTTTACCTGCGCGTCGCCAGCGGCATCGGCGACGTGAGCATGGCCGGCACCGGTCCCAAGGGCGATGCCTCCCTTTCCGGCCTGGGCTCGACTTCATTGATCGCCATTGGCGGAAGCATCTCCCGCGGACTGGTCGTGGCTGGGACAATTCAAGCCTCGGCCATTTCCACCACCTTCAATGGAGGCCCCTTCGTGGGCGAAACCGTGACGTCCAATGGAACGTCGTTGACTGCTTCGCCCAAAGCCGATGCCAGTGCCTCACTGCTGGGCGTACTGGTCGATTGGTACCCCGATCCCTCCGACGGATGGCATGTCGGGCTTTCCGCGGGCCTCGGCGCCACCAGCGTCAAGAATCACGCCGACGACAGCACCATGACCGGCACCAGCGCCGCCGGCAGCCTTTTCGCCGGATACGACTGGTCCATCGGTCCAAGCTGGTCGCTCGGCCTCGCCCTCGTCGCCAGCGGAGGCACCTCCGCCACCCTGAAAACCTCGTCCGATCAATCCGACACCGGCTATCGCCTGAAGTCGCGTTCCGTGGGGATCTCGGCATCGTTTCTGTATTTCTGACCCTCGGGGCGGCGAGCCCCCAAACCGCCCGCCTTATCTCGCGCGGGGGCGCTCATCAGAGCTTGAGGGCAACACCAGCGACGAGCGTCCTGGGCAGGCCGGTTACCGTTGCGCGCTGGCTGAAATCAGGGCTGTAGGCGTAGTCCTCCGCGTTCTTGCGCTTGGTGAGGTTGATGCCTTCGAAGTACGGCGTGACAGCGAATCGCTTTACACGGAAGAGCTTCTCGATGCGAAGGTCGAGCGAAGAGAAGACGGGGAGGCGCTCGCTATTCTGCGGGCCGAAGATGGGCTCGTAAGTGGCAATTGAGCCGTCGTAGTAGGCGCCCGTCACTGGCGTGCGCGGCATTCCCGAGGCCACGCGAACACGCGCTCCTAGCGAGAAGCCGGCGTACGAGGCCGTGGCAACGGCGCTGAGCACGTGGGTTTGGTCGTAGTCGAACAGTCGATAGGACGCGCTCGAAGACTGCCTGCGCTCGCTGCGGCTGACCGTGTACGACAGCCAACCCGAAAAGATCGACGACGTGAAGTGAAGCAGAAGCTCCGCACCCCACACCCGCCCCTGGCCGTCTTGAACCAACGATTCCCCAAATGGCGGCGACGCGATCGGGTTGCGCGTGACCAACGCCCAGAGCTGGCGATAGAAGGCCGTGCCCTCGACGGTGAGACCGGGGACGATAGCGACCGAGGTTCCCGCCACAGCATGCATCGCATGGGACAGCCCAAGCTGCGGCGAACCGAACACGTTGCTCAGATCCCTGGGCGAGGGCGCTTGATGATAGAGGCCAATCGCCACGTGGTTCTGCACGCGGCGGGTGCTTTGGTGCGAGAGCAGCAGACGGGGCGCTGGCGCCCCGAGCAGGCGGGGAACCCTCCCTCGTTCCAGCAAACCGCCCGTCGAAATACCCTTGTCGTCAGATATGACCTCCACGTCGGCTCGAAACGACGGAATCAGCCGCCAGTTGCCCGCGGTAAATTCCAGAGTCGCGGAAGGGGCCACGTTGCCCATGCTCACGGTCCAGTCGTCGCGGAGGAGGTTGCAGCATGTCTGTTCGCCCCAAACGACAATGTCGCCCTCACGAGTTGGGCTGTAGAGGCCGCTCAAGCGATAGAGATCGGACCAGGTCACGAGACCGTCGAATCCGAGCTGCAGCGTAAGCCATCGTGTGAGCGGTCTTCGGTAGGACGCGCGCAGGCCGACGTCCTTGCCTGAAAAGGAATCCTCGAGGTGAATGTTCGCGGGATCATACGGACTCGTGCGCGAGCGCTCCGAGCCGACGAATGGGGTCACGACCACGCTTCCGCCATCGGCGAGGTAGCGCGTGTACCTGGCACCAAGGCGGAGGAACGACTGCTCTCGAATCAAAATCGCGGTATATGGAACAAAAGTGTAGTCAGGCCTTTCGTTGTCCGAGGAATAGAGGCCGATGAGCTCGATTTTTTCGCCCGGACGGAGGGTGAATAGTGCCTTGGCCTGGAGATCGCGATAGCGCAGGCTCTGGCCCCAAGGTCCATCGGTCGGCGCTTCGTCGGTTATACGACCGAGGTAGCTCGAACGCCCGCCAATGACAACGCCGCCGCCGGCGAAACCTGCCCCGGCGGCGAACGAAGCATCGAGGACGTTGGCGTCGAGATCGCCGAAATATCCCTGCGGCGGTGGCGCGCGCGTTTCAAGGTTGACCACGCCGCCCAAGGCCCGGCCTAGCTCCGCGCCGTACCCGCCCGGCAAAAGTGCCATCGAGTCGACCATCGCGCTGCCCACGACGGAACGAAAGCCGCCCAGGTGATAGAGCACGGGGATCTCCATACCGTCCACGAGCACGCGCGTGTCGCCAGCATCGGTGCCCCAAACAATCGGCGCGCCAATGGCGACTCCGGGGCGAGAAACCCCGGGAAGCGACTCGAGGGACTTGCCCACATCGCCAAGCACACCCGGCACGCGGCAGAGCTCATCGGTGGGGACATCGCTCGCCAGTGGATTCGCAGCCACGGGTCGCGCTCCCGCCCCGGCCACATCCCCTTCCGCCGCGCGCGAATACTGCGGGATGAACGCGAGGCACGCCACGAGTCCAATAGCTTTCCCGCGCGTCCGCATGGGGAGGTGGCGAAGAAGCATGCCCGCTTATAACACTGGTCGGGGCGGGCTCGGCTGCGTTCGGCGCGAGCTTGGCGGCTCGGGGCGGGCTTGGCGGCGTTCGGGGCGAGGTCAACGAGAATGGTATTGTCCTCTGCAGCAGCCGGTGACCTCGTCAATGCTGGGAGGAACGGGGTACACTGCCCTATCCATGCATCCCGCATTGCCGCTACTTTCATTTCTCCTCGCGCAGGCCGAGCCTGCACCCGCAGCCGAGAGTTTTCCAGTCAGCGTCGCTGCGCCGGCCGTGGCTGCACCCGCGCCCGAGAGCTTTCCAGTCAGCATCGCCGCCGCGGTGGCTGGCGGTCTCTCGCGCCAGGGCGACTCCCATCACGGCGAAGCCGGAGAGGGTCAGATCGCGGTGGATTGGTTCGCGCGCCGGCCCGTTGTCGACGACGGCACGCCCTTGAGTCTTCAGCCCTATCTCCAGCGGGCCGACCGCCTGTCTCTCGGCGTCGAAGGCTCGCTGGCCGGCGCGAACAACAACCTTTCGCCATTCGACTACAGCGACAAATCCGTCGCCGCCCGGCTGGTCGGGCTCTTCTATCGCAAGTGGAGCGTGTTCGGCGGCGAGGTCGACTACGCGCGTTTCTCCGGCAATCCGTCGCAAATCTTGCGCCCATCCGTTACGTTCGGAGTGAGGGACAAGACCTTCGAGCTGCGTTTGAGCTATGCGTACAGCACGTACCTTGGCAACGGAGCCGTTCCCGGTCCGGGATGGGGCCAAAGCTACATCTTCAGCACGTACTTCGACGACGGAACCTTTCGCAGGCCGGGGTGGGGACAAGGCAAGGCGCTCGCGACCATCGTTCTGGACGACCTCAGCTATTTCAACCTGGCTGCCTTCGCATTGGTCGATGGCGGCGGTGCTTCCGCCAAGTACGAAACGTTTCCAAAGCCCAAGTTGGGCATCTGGTTGGCGATCGATTTCCAAGAAGAAGAGACGAACTACTTCGATGGTGTCAATTTCAGCACGGTCGGCTACGCCATGGCCCACGGTGAAGTCGGCGTGGAGTGGTGGCACTCGAACCACTTCGCGCTGCTGGGCTCGCTCAGCGGCGGCATGATCCGGGAAACCCTCCAGCCCCGAAGCGCCTACGGAACCGAGACTACCAACTTGGAGCTTGTCGCCAACCTAGGCATCGTCACGCGCATTTACCGCCGTAAGCCGGAAGGGCATGGCGCGCCGTCAGCCGAGTGACCCGGCGGAGCTCGCGTGTCAGCTTTCAGAAGAGCCTGTCTTTCAGAAAACATAGGTTGCTGTGTCCATAGAAATGAGATGTTCGCTGTACAATCCGTGATCTGCCATGAATAGAACCTTGCGCGGCGCCGTGATCGCGGGCGTGGCGGCGCTGGTCATGGTCGTGCTGGCGGGCCGGCCGGCGCGCGCGGACGTGGGCAGCAGCAGACGGCCCGTCAGCTTCATCACGCCGGGCCCCAGCTTCGAGATGGGCCTCGATGGTTCGATGCGCTTCGGCGGCGAGGTGGCGCTGGCGCAATACGCGGGCGACTGGGCCTTGGGCGCCGCCGTGGGCTTCGTGCCGGGACGCTTTTACCTCGAAGCGCAGCCCGCGCTGGTGCTGGGCAATCAGGTGCACAACCTGGTGCTGGGCCTCAACCCCGGCTTCGTCATCGACGTCACGACCAACGTGCCTCGCTACGGCGGCCAGGCCACCCTTTGGGCCAACTATGTCCACGCCGGCAAGCATCTGTGGGCGTCGCCGCTAATTCCCTTCGTGCGCGTGCAGGCGGTGATGGGGATGGGGCTCGTCTTCACCGGCGGCCTGATGCTCAAGCTGCCGGTGCCGATTTCATGAACGAGCGCAGCTTCCGAGAAGTCGAAGGGCGCTGGCCCGCTCGCCTACAACAATCGCTGATCGCTGACCAGCGCATTTCAAAGATCCGCTCCAATTCTGGGCATGGGAAGGCTTGGCGTCCAAGCCAACATCTTATTCGCGCGGGACAGTGCCGAGGTGGCCTATGCCGCACTGGGATCGCTATCCAGCACCTTGCGCACGATAGCCGCTACATCCTTGGCCGAAAACGGCTTCTGGATGAAGGACACACCCTCCTCAAGAACTCCCTGGCGGGCGATGACGTCGGCAGTGTAACCAGACATGAACAGACACTTGGCTTGGGGATGGAGCCACGAGAAGTTGCTGGCCAGGTCACGGCCGTTCATCTCAGGCATGCTGATATTCACCAAGTCCCCGTGGAGCGAGCTAGCGGGGTCGACGCTTTCGATAGCCATTTCGGCAAACCCGAGGATCACGCCAAGCATGTTGTTGAAGTCGTGAGCTACGCCGCCGGCCAGCTGGCCCATGGCTTCCATCCTTTGCGCCTGCTGCAGTTGTACCTCAAGCCGCTTGCGATCGGTAACGTCCGAGATGAGTCCATCATGCACAAAACCACGCCCGGTTGGGGCAGGTCGAGAGACCACGGTGTTGCGCACCCACTGGATGGCGCCGTTCTTGTGGACAATCCGGTGCTCGATGGGCGGGTGGGGCTTGCCGTGGTCGATGGCATTCGCGAATTCCATGACCGCTGCCCGATCCTCGGGCACCACGATGTCCAGCCACAGCGTCTGGCGTGCTGCGAATTCCTCGGAGGTGTAGCCGGTGACCTTTTCGCAGCCGGCGCCATGACGGATTTGCACCTGCCGGCCGGCGCGATGTTCGACCGCATAGGAATAGTCCGTGATCGATTCCAGGAGGCGGCGGAAGCGCACTTCGCTCACTTGGAGTGCGGTCTGGTCCTGTCTTTGCGAGATAGCAATGGCAAGTCTGTCGGCCAGCAATTCAAGCGTGGCGATGCGCTCGGGGGAGAAGCGGTTCTTGCGCCGGTCATTGAATTGAAGCAGGCCGTACCCCGTCTTGCCTGCGCGCAAGGGCACCAAGGCCACGGATTCGTGGCCCTCGAAGAGGCAGCGATGGTGCGTGAGCGCCTGCCGCTCATCTCCCGCCATGGTGGCCAAGAGCTGCGTAGTTGAGTTGGTCCAGAAGCTCCCGTGCGCCGAAAAGAAAGGTTTTGTCGCATCGACGCGTCCGCGGATGATGTTGGCGCACATGCAATCGAGCTCGAGATTCACGGCCACATCACGCACCACGTGTTCGTGCTGATCGCGCCGGCACAGGTGTCGTTCAGGCTCGACGAACTCGGGCGGGAAGCCGCGGGTTTCGTAGTAAGGGAAATCGTCGCCCTCGGTCAGCCGGATGCCCACGGACAAACATCCCGACCATTCGCGCAGCAGGAGTGTCACCTCGCGCATGAGCACATCGAGAGTAGTGGGCTGGATGATGAGATTGAGCATGCGAACCGTGGCGTCGCGCTCTTCGTCGGCCCGTTTGCGTGCGCTGATGTCACGGGCAAAGGCCATGACCCGCCCTTCGCCAACGGGCAGGCTGTTCAGGTTCAGCTCCATCTCGATCAGTGAGCCATCTTTGCGACGCATGCGCCGTTCGAGACGTTCTGCCCCCACGTCAAAGACGCGGGCAATGATCTCAAGAACGTGCTCCGGGGTCTTGTCCGCCTCGATTCCGGCCAAGGAGAGCGTCAGCAATTCCTCCCGGGTGTAGCCTAGCAATTTGCAGGCAGCCTCATTGACATCGAGCAGGCGGCCGTCAAGATGATTGGATCGGCCAATCAAAATGATGAAATTGCGACTGGATCGAGTGTTCACTCGATGGCCACCTGTGGATGCGACCGCTTTCCGGACAAAGCCGAGCTGGTCAAGCTCGACTGGTCGAATCGGAAGGTCATTCCGTGATCAGCGTGATTCGCGTGGCGAAGAGCCTGTGTCGACCACGGGACGCGGTCTACCCCATCACAGCCCCGCCGAGGTCGACTTCTTCTGGCGTTGGGACCGCGTGGCCCCCATCAATGGTTGATGTGTATGCGATCCATTCAGCAAACCCCATTCGTACCAGGTGACGAACGCTCAGCAAGACGCCAGCCATTGTTGCGATGGCGCCTGAACGTCCGAAACAATGCCACTTTCCGGTTGTATCGCTGGTGCCTAGGCAAAACGAACCAGGTTTTTGTGCATCAAGTTCCCCTTCCACCCGGGTCTGGCCCTACGCCGGTGTGTCGCCGTGAGGACCTCCTGGCGGAGCGAGGTGTGGGCGGGGGGT
>Ga0182027_10001641_pt1 | contig 37016 bp, 25 predicted proteins | sample 712E1DmetaG_FD_121300 | JGI IMG/M metagenome (GOLD analysis project Ga0182027, IMG submission 121300) | Permafrost microbial communities from Stordalen Mire, Sweden - 712E1D metaG (Illumina Assembly) | ecosystem: Environmental > Terrestrial > Soil > Wetlands > Permafrost | place: Sweden...
CCCGCCACCTCCAATCCGTCCACGATGACAAAGCGCCCCGTGGCAATGATCTCGGCGTGGACATCGAAGGCGACCGGCCGCCTGGTGCGCAACTGCAGTTCGGCCACTTCGTTGCGCCCGACAAACTCTTCCGTGCGCGCGATGGTTTCCAGGGTGGAGGAATCAATCAGCCGCTCAATGGAATCAATCTCGCATTCCACTTCCTGGGTGGCCAGCTTGAGCTTGTAGGTCTTGCCTTTGCGGAACGGGGCGCGGCCCAGCCAGAAGAGCCGCGCCTTGAACCGGCTCAATTCGTAGGGCGGGTCGGTTTCCAGCGCCGCCACGGCGCCGCGCGCCACAAAGATCTGCTCGCTCAAGGTGATGCCGATGGATTCGCCCGCCTCCGCCCGCTCCGCCGCCGGCGCGTTCCAGCGTTCTATAGTCTTGACAGTGCTGACTTTGTTGCTCGGCGCAAACACCAGCCGGTCGCCCACCTTGAGGGTGCCCGACTCGATCCTGCCCGCCAGGATGCGGCGGTGGTCAAATCGGTAGATGTCCTGGATGGGCAGGCGCAGGGGCTGATGGGTCGGCGCTTCGCCCACTTGGAAATCGTCCAGCGCCTCCAGCACGGTCTGCCCCTTCCACCACGGCATGCGGGCGCTGCGCGCGGCGATGTTGTCGCCGTGCTTGGCGGCGATGGGAATGAAGCTCTTAGGCTCCACCCCCACGGTTTTGAGGAACGCGCGGAATTCCGCCTCGATCCGGTCGAAACGCTCCTTGGAATAGTCTTGCAGGTCCATCTTGTTGACAAGCACGACGATCTGGCGGATGCCCAAAAGGTTGAGCAAATAGCCGTGCCGGCGCGATTGTTCCTGCACCCCTTCGTTGGCGTCAATGAGCAGCAGCGCCGCCTCCGCGTTGGCCGCCCCAGTGATCATGTTCTTGAGAAATTCCTTGTGGCCCGGCGCGTCTATGATGACGTACTGCCGCTTGCGTGTGCGAAACCAGATCTGGGCCGTGTCTATGGTGATGTTCTGGTCGCGCTCGAACTGGAGCGCGTCCATGAGGTTGGCCCACTCGAAGGGCACGCCGCGCCGCTGGGCGATGGCCTGCAACTGCTCCAGCTTGCCTTCCGGGAGCGAACCGGTGTCGTGAAAAAGGCGGCCGACAAAGGTAGACTTGCCATGGTCCACGTGGCCGACGATGACAATTTTAAGCTGTTCGACAGGTGCGGAGGAATCGTGGTGCATTGTGCTCATAAACTGTCTCACATATATCCGTCGCGGCGCAGTTTCTCGAAAGCGTCCTCGCTCTCCTGGTCCTGGGCGCGGCCGGAACGCTCGGAGGTCCGGGTGTGGCGCAGCTCCTCGATGATTTCCCGCACAGTCCGGGCGTTGGACTTGATCGGAAAGGTGCAGGGCGCGCACCCCAGGCTGCGATAACGCTCGCCTTTCTCGTTGGCGAAGTAAAGCGGGATGACGGGGATGTTCTCCCGCTCGATGTATTCCCAGATGTTCAGTTCCGTCCAGTGAAGCAGGGGATGGATGCGCAGGTGCGTCCCCTTTTCGTAATCGGTCTTGAACTGGTCCCACAATTCCGGCGGCTGGTCCTCCACGTTCCATTCCATGTTTTTGTCGCGCGGGCTGAAATAACGCTCCTTGGCCCGGGTCGGCTCCTCGTCCCGCCGCACGCCCACGATCACCCCGGTGTAATGATGCTTGTCCAGCACCGCCTTCAGCCCGTCCTTCTTGAGGGTGCCGCAGCATTCCACGCGGGTGGCGCGGCCGTTGGGATAGGTCGCGCCGCTCGCAAGCACGGCTTCGTTTTTGCCCACCACCAGTTGCAGGTTCCATTCCTTGACCAGCCGGTCGCGATACGCGATCATGCTGGGGATCTTGTAGGTGGTGTCCACGTGGACCAGGGGGAAGGGAACATGGCCGAAAAAGGCCTTGCGCGCCAGCCACAACAGGACGGTCGAGTCCTTGCCGATGCTCCACAACATGGCCAGGTTTTCAAACTTGTTGAAAGCCTCGCGCAAAATGTAGATGCTCTGGTTTTCCAGCCTGGAAAGATAATTCATAATGCGTTCATGCGACAGAAACGGGAAGCGGAGTGTTCCCGGAGCAGTTTGCCCTCAAATTTGAAAGTCCACTTTCTTAGGCAGGAAGGTATGGATGCCGCACTCGACCTTGTTGAAGCCGATCCAGCGTCCCGCGCGTTCATCCTTGCTTTCGGCGGTTTTTCGCGTGCAGGGCATGCAGCCGATGGAGCGGTAGCCCTGGTCGTGCAGCGGATTGTACGGAATCTTGTGTTTTTTGATGTGCGCCCAGATCTCCTCCCGCGACCAATGGGCCATGGGATTCAATTTGACGATTTCCCGGCCGGTTTGTTCATCCAGATGATACAACTCAAAGATTTCAATCTCCGCGCGCGACTCGGACTGTTCCCGGCGCAATCCGGTCAGCCAGCACGACAGCTCCTCCAGTTTGGCGCGCAGCGGCATGACTTTGCGCACGGTGCAGCAGAGGTCCGGGTCGCGCCGCCACAATTCCGGGCCGTGAATTTCGGCCTGCTCCGGCACCGTCAGGTCCGGCTCCATGGCTTCAATTGTCAAACCGAAAAAATCCTCCAGCCGCCGCTTCAATTCCAGCGTTTCGGGAAAGAGCAAGCCGGTGTCCAAAGTGAAAACGGGAAAGGCCAGCCCGGCGGATTTGGCCAGGTGCATCATGACCAGACCGGCCCCCTGGTAGCTCGTCCCGATGGCCGCCCGGCGGCCGAACCGTTCCCAGGCCCACGCCAGAATCCGCGACGAGGTTTGTCCGGCAAATTGCCGGTTCAATTCAGACACATCGCGCGGCGTCAGGGGCTGCGGCTTCAGGGGCGGCGGGGTCAGGGGCTGCGGCGGCAGAGGCTGCGGCAGTTGGTCAAGGCGGCTGGGGAGCGTAGATGTCATGTTCAGGCGTTCTCGACGCGAGCCTCGGTGGCGGGCGCCTCCTTCAGCAGCACGCGCTGGCAGAAATCGCCAAATCGCTCCCCGCCGAGCCGTTCGCCGGCGAAACGCAGGAAGAGCGGCCGCAACTCGTTGGCGAATTCCTCGATTTTCACGCTCTCTTTGTAAAGCCGGCCCAGGCGCGTGCTGGCCACGTTGCCTCCCAGGTAAAGCTGGTATTTTCCCGGCGCGCGGCCCACGAAGGCCATCTCCGCCATGAGCGGACGCGCGCAGCCATTCGGGCAGCCCGTCATGCGGATGATGATTTCCTCGTCCCTCAATCCCACTTCCGCCAGCAAATGTTCAATGCGGTTGAGCACCTCGGGAATCGCGCGCTCGGATTCCGCCAGCGCCAGGCCGCAGGTCGGCAGCGCCGGACACGCAATGGAGGCCCGCGCGATCACGCTCCCCTGGTTCTCCACCCTGACCCCATGCTCCGCCAGAATCCTCGTGATCGCATCCCGGTTTTGCGCCTCGATGTTGACCAGCAGTATATTTTGCGAGGGGGTCAGCCGCAGTTCGGGCTGAAACTCCTCCACGACCCGCCGCAACCCGCTCTTGAGCCGGTATTCTCCGGTGTTCTTGATCCGCCCGCTTTGCACAAAGACCCCCAGAAAAAATCGGCCGTCAAACTGCTTCTGCCACCCGTAAAGATCGCCTTGCCGGGAAAATTCAAACGGGCGGGGCGCGCCGAATGGAAAGCCCAGCCGCCGTTCCATTTCCTCCCGGAACCACGCCACCCCGCGCTCCGCCAGCACGTATTTGAGCCGCGCATGTTTGCGGTTGGTCCGGTCTCCAAAATCCCGGTGGATCGTCACCGCGGCCCTGGCCGTCTCGATCACCCGGTCCGGCTTGACAAACCCGATCACATCCGCCAGCCGCGCAAAAGTCGCGGGGTTGCCGTGGCTCAGGCCCATGCCGCCGCCCGCCGTCAAGTTATACCCCGCCAGCCTGTCCTTCTCCACAATGGCAATGAACCCGCAATCGTTGGTCAGCACATCCACGTCATTGAGCGGCGGAATCGCAAAGGCGACTTTAAACTTCCGCGGCAGATACGTTTTCCCATAAAGCGGATCGGCAAACTCCGCGTCCTCCTGCGTCAACTTCAGCTCCGCGCCCTCCACCCAGATCTGGTGATAGGCCCGCATCTTGGGCAGCAGGGCGTCGGAGACGATTTTGGCATGACGCTGAATTTCATCCACCAGCGGGCTGCCGGCTGGAGTCGGCGCCGCCATCACGTTGCGGTTGACGTCTCCGCAAGCCGCCAGCGTGGTGGCCATGGCGTCATGGATTCCGCGCATTAACTTGCCCAGGCCGCCTTTGGTCACCCCATGGAATTGAAACCCCTGCCGGGTCGTGATCCGCAATGTGTTATTCCCGTATTGGTCGCACAGACGGTCAAATGCCAGGTACACCTTCGGCAGCACCGCCCCGCCTGGCAACCGTCCCCGGACCATGAAGATATACTGCTTGGCGATCTTGCGCTTATCGCGATCATCGCCCTGATAAATGCCGTGAAACTTCAAAAACTCGTAATCGTCATCCGAAAAGCGGTCCTTGGACCCATCCGCCAGCGTTTGGCTGATCGTCCCTGAAAGGGTGGGGCAGCTACTTTTCAATCCCTCATTCCGACTCAATTTCGGCGGTTCGCCAGCGTTAATCATAAGCTACTTGGTAATAATAGTCATCTTTATTAAACCTTACCTTTCACAACCTGTCAACCTGTTTCTCTTCCCTTCCTTTCCGTTGGGCGGGTTCCCTTCCATCTGGCGGGGGTGGCCGCAGGCAACCCCGGTAAAGGCTGTTTTCATAAAAAAAGTGCTTTGATTTACTTTGACTTACTTTGATTTACTTTGACCCACTTTGACTTTTCCGGCTTGTGGCTTGACCGCAGGCAAGGGGTCGAGCCGGGTAAAACATGGCAAAGGCCAAGAGCCGGAGGGGGGGGGTGGGCGAGCCTCCTTCGCCAAGCCTACGGAGGCCAAGGGGTCGAGAGCCGCAGCGGGATGGGTGATGGGAGAGCCTGTTGCGCCAGGCTTGCTGACCTCCGACTGACCGAACTTGACCTGCACTTCTGGTCTCACATGGAGAATTGAAGCATCGTTGCTAAGGCTTGTCAAGGGTTCCTTTGCGATCCGCCTTCACGGAAGTTTCGGCGCGACAAGATTCCGCCTGCGCTGAAGAATGGGCGACTCCTTTGAAGGAAGTTAAGATCTCGGCCGCAAGAGTTGAAGCCGATCCTTTAGCCTGTCGAAGTCGGTGTCCAGCACAAGCAGTTTATCACCGCGCGCGAGCACGGTGGCGGCAATCGCCGCGTCAAAAAACTTCAACTGTTGCCCTTTGGCCTTCAACTGAAAACCTCGGAAGCACGGTCCATCGCAGCCTTCAATTCCTGGGAATCTGTGACATTGAAGCCCCGTCCGCGCAGCAGGCGCAAGAGTTCCGAGCGCGTGGCACCCACTTGTGGTTGAATTACCGCAACGGTCTTGCCGTGGCGTTGAACTTCCACGACCTCGCCCCCCTGCACGACCCTATCCAAGACGCTCTTGCTTTCATTTGCCAGCTCTGTCGCCGTTACAATCATGCCTCCAAAATTCCCATTTTAGCGATTTTGGCAAGCTTTCGGTAGTGCCTTAATTTAACGGTTGTGTAGGCGCTGAGCGCCGATTTCGAGCCACAGGCTCGACTCTACACCAAATTAAGGCACTCCCAAGCTTTCTTCTGGGTTCGCTTTGCCAGTTTTGCAGCCATCAACGCATATTTTTCCTTTGAGCCTCCGTCTTCCGTGGTATGATGGGCCGCTCATGCTTACGATTTCAGAACTTTGCAAATCTTATGGACCGCAGACGTTGTTTGAGAACGTCTCGGTCCAGGTCAGCCGCCAGGACCGCATCGGGCTGGTCGGCCCGAACGGCGCGGGCAAGTCCACGCTTTTCTCGATGATTCTGCAAAATGAATCCGCCGACGCGGGCGCCATCACCCTGGAAAAGAACGCCAGCGTCGGGCACCTGCCCCAGGAAACCGCGCCCGCCGGCGAGGAGACCGTTTTGGAACTGGCCATTGCCATCACCCCGGAAATCGCCGCCCTGCAAAGGAAAATCAAAGCCTCCGACTCGGAACATTCCGCGGCGCATCATGAGATTGATTTCCACGACAACATCCACGCCCGCTACGACGAATTGGGCGGCTACCAGCTTGAGCCAAGGGCGAAACAAATTCTGGCCGGGCTGAGTTTCCGGGAAAAGGATTTCCACCGGCCGTTGCGCGAGATGAGCGGCGGCTGGGTCATGCGCGCCCACCTTGCCCGCCTGCTGGTCCAGTCGCCCGACCTGTTGATGCTGGACGAGCCGACCAACCACCTGGATTTGGAGTCCTTGCAATGGTTCCAGGAACACCTGCGAGGCTACGCCGGGGCCATCCTTCTCATTTCCCACGACCGCGCTTTTCTCAACCAGCTCAGCAACAGCATCTGGGAACTGCGCCAGCGCAAACTGATCCGTTACCGCGGCAACTACGACGATTACCTGGTCCAGCGCGAAGCCGCCGGGATCCAGTTGCTTGCCGCGCACAAAAACCAGCAGCGGGAAATCGCCCATCTCATGGGATTCGTGGAGCGTTTTCGGGCCAAAGCCAGCAAAGCCTCGCAGGCCCAGAGCAAGCTCAAGCAAATCGAGCGGATGGAGAAGATCGAGGCTCCCGGCAACGAGGACAAGATAATCAAATTCCATTTCCCGCAACCCCAGCGCAGCGGCCTGAAAGTCATCACCCTGAAAGACATCCACCACGCCTACGGCTCGAACGTGATCTACCGCGGGATTGATTTCCAGGCCGAGCGCGGCCAGCGGACGGTTCTGGTCGGTCCCAACGGCGCGGGAAAATCCACGCTGCTGAAAATCCTGGCCGGGGTGCTCCACCCCCAGAAAGGCGCGCGCCAACTGGGCCACAACGCCAAAGCGGGTTATTATTCCCAATATCGGGTAGATATGCTCCAAGCCGGGCGCACCGTTTTTGAAGAGGCGCTGGACACCCCCCAGCGCGTCACCGAGGAATCCATCCGCACGCTGCTGGGCGCGTTTCTCTTTCGCGGCGACGACGTTTTTAAAAAAATCACCGTGCTCAGCGGCGGAGAAAAAAGCCGGCTCGCCCTGGTCAAGCTCCTGCTGGATCCGCCGAACCTGCTGTTGATGGACGAACCGACCACGCACCTGGACATGGCGAGCATTGACGCCCTGGTGGCGGCGCTGCGGCAGTACACCGGCACGCTCATCTTCATCAGCCACGACGTTTATTTCATCCGCGAACTCAGCAACCACGTGGTGCGCATAGACGGCGGCCATCTCACCCATTTCCCCGGCGGCTATCAATACTATTTGGACAAAACCGCCGCGACCTCTCCGCAAGCCGGGGCCAATTCCGCTCAAACCGCCGCCGCTCCCCGTCCGGCCACCAAAACCGACCGGAAAGGGCAGAAGCGCCTGGAGGCCGAACAACGCCAGGCCCGCTCCGGCGAGCGCAAAGTCCACCAGGAACGCGTGTCCAAGCTGGAGGCGGAAATTCAAAAGCTGGAAATCCGGCAGAAAGAACTGACCCTGGAACTGGAGAACCCCGAAGCCTATCAGCAAGCCGGCAAGGCCATGCAGATGAACCGCGAGTGGTCCGAGAACTCGACCCGTCTGGAGCGCCTGACCCGCCAATGGGAGGAAGCCGCCGAAAAATCGCTGGCTGCGGAGGCCACGGCGGTTTGAACCCGGCTTCAAACCCAAATCCTGATCTCCACATTTTGTTCACCAAATACTGAATTTGGCTGCGGAACGATTTTCCGCCGTCGCTCCCGCCTTCGTTAAAACCATCGCAGACAAGATGGCGACCAAGCCGCCGGCGAGACGCCGGCGGGTGCGACCGAGACGGTCGCGCTCCCAAAAGTCGCTGGACTCGGGCTTCAATCCAGCAGGAGCGGTTTCAGATGACGTTCGTAAAGATTCTGAGTGACGTTGCGGGAGACGGATTCGGCGCAGGCGTCAAGCATTTTCAGGTAGCGCGGGCCTTGCTGGGCGGCGATTTTGTAGCCCACGTGCAGCAACTGGCGCAGATGCGGATTAAATTCCCGGCACTTGGGATCGTGCCGCAACGCAGCGGCGAATTGCCCGGAGGTCCAGCGGGCGACTTTTTCCTTGCCGGGCAGCCTGGCCGGGTCCACGTCAATGACCGTGGCGTAGGGGGCGCATAGTTCCACGCGGTGGTCCAGGGCGTGGCCATAGATTTCCTTGGCCAGGGCCAGGCCTTCGCCGCCCGCCTCGGCCAATCCGATCAACTCCTCCAGCCAAGTGGTGCCCGCCGTTTTGATGTGCAGGCCGGCGCCAGACTTGGCCAGGGCGCGGCGGATGGGTTGGTAGATGGAAAACTTGTCGCTGCCGGAATGCACACTCAATTTCAGATTCGCCGGCAGCCCGTATTTTTTCACGGCAAAGGTAATCACCGCCAGGTCTTCGCTAAATTCCCGCTCGAACTGCCCCACATCGCCGACGTAATCCACGCCTTTGTTGAAGCGCCCGGTGAACTTGGGGGCGATGGTCTGCAAAGGGATCTTTTCGTCCGCCATGGCCGCCAAAATGATCAGCAGTTCCGGGGGCGTCTGCGCGCTGTCGGTTTCGTCCATGGAAACTTCGGCGATGAATTTGCCTTCGCCTTTGGCTTTGGCGATGTGCCGGTAAATCTTGCCGGCCTCCTGGACGGCGCAAAGATATTTCCCAGCCACGCGCGAAACTTCGGCGCGGTTCAATTCAAAGGTGCGATCAATGCCCGGAATTTGCAGCCGGCTGCTCAATTCGGCATGACGATCCACAAAGGCCCGCAGCGCGGATTCGGGCGCGGGCCGGCCAATGGAGTCGGCCACATCAATGGTGAAGAAGTCCGAGGAGTCGAGGAACGCGTCCACGGTTTCGAGGCGGATGTGGTCCGCGTCCACGTGCCAGGGCTTTTTCCATCCCAGTTCGGCCACAGCTTTTGCGGCGGCCGCGCGGACGCTGGCCGGCTGGGAGCCGATGATGGCGTGCTCGCGATTGGATTTGTTCCAGACCGGGGTGACCTCGACGCCGCGGCTGGCCGCCATGATGACGGCTTGCAATTGAGCTTTGGCCTGATGGGCAAACCGGTCTCCCATGCCGAAAGAGAATTTCCCCAGAGAGTTATTGGTGTTCATCTGGGGGCAGTGTAAAGGGGCCAAAGACGATGACAAACCAAAACGCATCGCCAAAATGGATGATCCCAATTGGCCTTAATCCTGTGGTTAGGACTGCGATGACCGCGCGGAAACACGAATAAATTGCGTTGGGCTTTCAATTCGGACCAATTCGCAAAGCAATGGTCGTCCCAGCCAGTCAAGCACCGCTGGCGCATACGGCGCCAGTGTTTCGAATCGGTTGTTGGGAGCCACAATCATTGCGATAGGCAAAGGCAATGTAGCCAGGTTTTGTTGGAACTGGACGTTCTGGTCCACCGTAAGGAAGGCGTCAAATTGCGGGCGGGCTTGGGCGAGCAACACGCCATTGCTTAATCCTGACCAGCCCATTTCAAACGCGGTGCGAATCTGGTGTCCCATAAGCAGCCGGCCGAAACGCCGCGGGACACAGTGGTCGAGCAGAACTTTCACCGACCTTGAACCTCTTCCAGCAAATGCAGCCCGGCCACTTCCAACACCGCCCGGACCTGTTCCCGCGTCACGCCGGGAAAATCATCCAGAAAAGTTTCCAAGGAGTCACCCGCGCTCAGGTGGTCAAAAAGGCTTTTGACCGGCACGCGCGTTCCGCGAAAAACCGGCTCGCCCCCCAGCCGCGCCGGGTCTTTTTCAACGCATTCAGCCAACCGGCGGGATGCTGCCTTGGCATCATGTTCCAAAATCGCTGCCATACCATGATTCTAAGCCATCGGACTGCTCTTTGGCAACTCCAACGTTCGCTCGACCCCCAATCGGATTCGGGGGCTAAAACAAAACGCAGGAATGGGGCTTGAACGCCGCCGCTGCTCTTGATTATCTTTGCCCACCCAATGAATGCCTCGATTTCACTCCGGCCCGCCGCCAGCCGCTACCGCTGGGTCATTTGCGCCCTGCTTTTCTGGGTGACGACGGCCAACTATATAGACCGCGGCGTCTTCGGCAATCTTGCGCCGGAACTGCAAAAAGTGATCGGCTGGAGCCAGCAGGATTATTGGAACATGACGGTGGCGTTCAACGCGGCCTACGCGGTCAGCCTTCTCCTGGCCGGGCGCCTGATGGATGTGATGGGGCTGCGGTGGGGGTTTGTGCTGGCGTGCGGCTTTTGGGGCCTGGCCTCCATGAGCCACTCGCTGGTGAGCACGGTGGGCGGGTTCTTCCTGGTCCGAATTTTGCTGGGGCTGGGTGAGGGCGGCAATTTTCCGGCGGCGAACAAGGCCACGGCGGAGTGGTTTCCCAAGCGGGAACGGGCGCTGGCCTTTGGCATATTCAACTCCGGCTCCAATGTCGGCGGAGTGCTGGTGCCCTTTGGCCTGCCGTTTGTGGTGGCGCAATTTGCCACCGTGTATGTGGGGGGAAAGGCGCTGGGCTGGCGCGGGGCCTTCCTTGTGACCGGGCTGTTCGATCTGGCCTGGATCGTCGCCTGGCTGCTGTTTTACCGAAAACCGGAGGATCACCCGAGCGTTTCCCAAGCCGAACTGGACTTGATCAACAGCGAGCCGCCCGAAACGACGGTCAAGATTCCGTGGCGGCGCCTTTTTCCGCATCGCCAAGCTCTGGCTTTTGCGGTGGCAAAATTCATGACGGACCCGTTCTGGTGGTTTTATCTGGTGGGCACTCCGTATTTCTTCGCCGACCGCTTTGGATTGAGCTTGAAGTCGCGCGGCGGCCCGATCGCGGCCATCTACATTTTTGCCTCCGTCGGCAGCGTCGGCGGCGGCTGGCTTTCCGGCCATTTCATGAAAAGGGGCTGGACGACGAACAAAGCGCGGAAGGTGACGTTGCTGATCTGTTCCTGCTTTGTGCTGCCGGTTGTCCTGGCCACCATGATTGACGTCCACTTCAATGTGAACGAGAGCTTCTTTGCGAAAGCACAAATGGCGAGCTATTCCGCGGAACGCACGGTAAATATCGCCGGGGTGGAAAAGAAAGAGAAGGTGAAGGAGCCATTGCCGGCGGAAGTGCAGACGGCCTTGAAGGCTCTGAACGGGCAGAGCTACGGCTCGGCTTTCGACTTTACACAGGCCGCCGCGAAAGTGATCGGCAAGGAAAAGGCCGCCAGCATGGGAGACGCTTTGATTGATTGCGCGCGATCGAACAACTATTATTGGTTTGCCGTCGTCCTGATCGCGCTGGCCGCGGCGGCGCACCAAGGCTGGTCGACCAATGTCTTCAGCCTGGTGGGAGACATGTTCCCGCGCCGGGTGGTCGGATCGGTCACGGGGCTGGGCGGATTCGCGGGTTCCATCGGCGGGATTCTGCTTTTCCTGATCGTGGGCAAGATCCGCCAGGCGGCGATTGATCGCGGCGAACCCGGCAACTACTTCCTCATCTTCCTGGCCGCCAGCCTGGCCTACGTCACCGCGCTGGTTCTCATCCATCTCCTGGCCCCCAGACTCGAGCCGGCGCAGGTTGAAGGGAAGACCAGCGGCTGAGGCTCCCGACGGCTTCCCTCACGCGGGAAAGCCGAAATAGTTTTTGGCGTTGCGATAGCAGACGTCGGCGACCAGGCTGGTCAGCCAGTCGCGGCGGTCGGGCAAGCGACCGGTGGCCACGTTTGTGCCGAGCCGGTCGCAGAGGATGCGGCGGAAATACTCGTGGCGCGGATAGGAGAGAAAGGAGCGGGAGTCGGTCAGCATCCCGACGAAACGGCTGAGCAATCCCAGATTTGACAGCGCGTCCAGTTGGGCGCGGATGCCGTCCTCCTGATCCAGAAACCACCACGACGACCCGTATTGCAATTTGCCCGGGACCGTCCCGTCCTGGAAGCTGCCCGGCATGCAGGCGAACAGATATGTGTCCGACGGATTGACGTTGTAGAGGATGGTTTTGGGAAGTTTGTTTTTGCTGTCCAGCCGATCCAAGTAACGGCCCAGGCCGGCCGCCTGCTGAAAATCGCCGATGGTGTCGCAGCCTGAATCCGCGCCCAGGAGCGCCGCCATCCGAGTGTTCGGGTCGCGGTAGGCCCCGAGGTGAAGCTGCTTGGTCCAGCCCTTGTCCGCATCCAGCACGCCGAAGAATTCCATCAAGAATGACGCGAACCGCTCGGCGTCCTCGGGCGAAGCGGCCTTGCCCCTGGCTGCGGCGGCAAAAATCGCCGCGGCCTTTTTCTCCGTGCAATCCAGCGCGGGCATCTGGTTCAGGCCGTGATCGGACAGGCGTCCTCCCTGGGAGTGGAAAAAGTCGTGCCGCTGCGCCAGCGCTTTGAGGAAACCTTTGAACGTATCCGCCCCGGCGCCCGAGGCCTGGCCGAGGCGCCTCAACCACGGTTTGAACCGGTCCGGTTGCCCGACGCGCAGGGCATTGTCGGGGCGGAAGGCCGGGAGGACCTTGACACGCCAATTGGATTTGGCGATGGCTTGGTGGTGTTCGAGGGAATCGGCGGGGTCGTCGGTGGTGCAAATCACTTCCACATTCATCCGCTCGACCAACCCGCGCACCGAATAGCCCGGTTTGGCCAGCAGGCGGTTCGCCTCGTCCCAGATGCCCGGCGCGGTGGATTCTTCCAGCAAGGTTTGGATGCCGAAATAACGCCGCAATTCCAGGTGCGTCCAATGGAAGAGCGGATTGCGCAACGTGCGCGGCACGGTCCTGGCCCACGCCATGAACTTGTCGCGCGGCGTGGTTTCCTTGCCCGTGATGAGCCGTTCCGGCACGCCGTCGGCCCGCATGGCGCGCCATTTGTAATGATCCCCCTCCAGCCACGGCTCCTGCAAGTTCTTGAAGCGCCGGTCCTCGGCCAGATCGCGCGGCGAAAGATGGCAGTGATAATCAATGATGGGCTGCCCCGCCGCCGTGCCGTGGTAAAGCTCCCGTGCCACGCTGGTGGAGAGCAAAAAATCCTTGTCACAGAATTTCATATCTTTAAATCGTCATCGCGTTAAACCCGCCGTCAACAACCAGTTCGCATCCGGTGATGAAACCGCCCGCCTGCGAGGCGAGCAGCAGCGCGGCCCCCGCCAGTTCCTCCGCCTGGCCGAAGCGGGCCATGGGCGTTCTGGCCAGGATGGCGGCCACGCGCTCGGGGTTGAGCACTTTGCGGTTTTGTTCGGCGGGGAAGAAACCGGGAACCAGGACGTTGACCCGCACGCCTTTGGCCGCCCATTCGCGCGCGAGATTTTTGGAAAGGTTATGCACCGCCGCCTTCGACGCCGAGTAGGTGAAGACCCGCGACAGCGGGATGAGGCCGGAGGCCGAGCCGACGTTGATAATACTGCCGGCGCCCTGGCCGACCATGTGTTTGCCGAAGACCTGGCAGGCCAGCATGACGCCCTTGAGATTGACGGTGAGGATGCGGTCCAACTCCTCCTCCGAGATCTCGAAGAACGGGGTGGCGGAGTTGACTCCGGCCCCGTTGACCAGGATGTCCACCCGGCCCAGCCTGGCGAGAACATCGCCCAGCAGTTTGGTCAAGCCGCTCTTGGAAACCACGTCGCACGGGAAGAAGTCCGATTTGCCGCCGCCCGCGGCGATCCGGTCCTGGCGCGTCTTCGCCTTGGCGGGGTCGCGGCCCACCAGCGCCACCGCCGCGCCGGCTTTGGCGAAGGCTTCGGAGATTGCGCCGCACAACTCACCCGTGCCGCCGATGACCACGGCGACCTTGCCGTCGAGAGAAAATAATTCCGCGGGATTTTTCATTGCGGCGGAGTCTGCCGGATTAGCCGCCCGAATGCAATTCCAGTCGCATTGGCATTTTAGCGCTGGACGCGGGCGCCGCCGCCTTTCATGAGTTTTTCGACCTCTTCTTTGGTGGCCATGGAGGTGTCGCCGGGTGTGGTCATGGCCAGGGCGCCGTGGGCCGCGCCGTAGTCCACGGCCTGCCGGGGGTCGCCGGTGGTCATCAAGCCGTAAATCAGGCCGGAGGCAAAGCTGTCGCCGCCGCCGACGCGGTCGAGGATTTCCAGATCGGGATATTTTTTTGAGGCGTAAAATTTGCCGTCCATCCAGCAGATTGCGCCCCAATCGTTGATGGTGGCGGTCTTGGCGGCGCGCAGGGTCGTGGCGGCCATTTTGAAATTGGGATAGGTCTTGACGGCCGTCTGGATCATGTTCTGAAAGGCCGACACGTCAATGTGCAGAAGATGTTCGTCGGCGCCTTTGACCTCAAAGCCCAGGCTGGCGGTGAAATCCTCCTCGTTGCCGATCATCACGTCCACGTATTGGGCGATCTGGCGGTTGACTTCCTGGGCGCGTTTTTTGCCGCCGATGCTCTTCCACAGGCTGGGCCGGTAATTGAGGTCGTAGGAAACGACGGTTCCGTATTCCCTGGCTTTTTTGACAGCCTCGATGACCAGTTCCGGGGTGGAGTCGCTGAGCGCGGCGAAAATTCCGCCGGTGTGCAGCCAGCGCGCGCCCCGCTTGCCGAAAATGTCGTCCCAGTCGAAGTCGCCGGGCCGGAGTTGGCTGGCGGCGGAATTTCCCCGGTCAGGAATGCCGACGGCACCGCGCACGCCAAAGCCGCGCTCGGTGAAATTCAAGCCGTTGCGCACCGTCCGGCCCACGCCGTCGAAGGGCGCCCACTTGATGAATTGGGTGTCCACGCCGCCCTGCAAAATGAAATCTTCCAGCAACCGCCCGACCTCGTTGTCCGCAAAGGCCGTGGCCACCGCGGTCTTGAGGCCAAAACAGCGGCGCAGGCCGCGGGCGACATTATATTCGCCGCCGCCTTCCCAGACCTTGAATTGGCGCGCGCAGCGGATGCGCCCTTCGCCCGGATCGAGCCGAAGCATGATTTCGCCCAGCGCGAGGAGGTCGTATTGGCAGGTTGCCTTGTCCCGGAGTTGGATTGGCATAGTGGTGGTGAGTTGATGGGTGATAAATCAGATTTGCACGGATTGGAAGCCGGCCAGGTTCCAGACGGGTTGGGCGATCTCGCGGGCCAGGTGGTTGAACTCCTCAATTTCAGCCGGGGTGAAGAGCAGGCCGCCGTATTTTTTGGACAGCTCGCCGTTCCTGGCTTCCGGCTGGCCGGGCAACAGGCACTTTTCGTTGCCGTGACCGAGGATGTCCTGGAGGCAGGCCTTGACGTTTTGCATCTGGGTGCGGCCTTTGGCGAAATGGCCGCCGTTGATCGCGTCGGGATGGATGACTTGAAAATAGAAAGTGGAGGCGCGCTTCTCGTCGGCATCCCCGCGCGAGGTGCCGCGAATTGCCGGGAGCGAACCGCCGATGAACGCCGCGTAAAGCTCGTCAATCAAGCCCAGTCCATAGCCCTTGTGCGCCCCGAAGGGCAGCAGGGCGACGGCTTTGTTCGGATCATTGGTCGGATTGCCTTCGGAGTCCACGGCGCAATTTGGCGGAAGCATCTTGCCTTCGCGTTTGAATTGTTGGACGCGGCCCATGGCGACAGTTGAGGTGGCCCAATCAATGACGATGGGGAAACCAATGGCGGCCTGGGTCGGAAATCCCCACGAATGGGGGTTGGTGCCCAGGGTGGGCGCCTTGCCGCCGAAGGGCACGACTTCGGACATGGCGGAGGTGCAATTGGTGTAGGCGAGGTAGCCCTTGAGCGCGGCGTCCATGACGTAACCGCCGCCCCAAAGATAATGGGTCGCGTTGTCCACGCTGACCATGCCGACGCCGAATTTGTCGGCGAGCTTCATGCAGGTGTCCATGGCCTGGTAGGCGACGGCCTGGCCGAGTTTGAAGTGGCCGTTCCAGATTTCGGCGGCGGCGAAGCGCGAGGGGAGCTTTTCAATTTGCGCGCCCGGTTTCCAGCGCCCCGCCTTGCTGCCGAACACTTCATCCAGGTGCAGCGCCTTGAGGGCGTTATGGGTGCGGATGCCGTAATAGGCCGCGCTGGAGCAAAACCTGGCCCCCGCCGCCGCCTCCTCCGCCGTGTAACCGCGCGACAAATAGGCTCTGTGGACCAGGTCGTCGTGTTTTTCGCGCGGGATGATGTAATAGGTTTCAGGCATATTTTGTCGGGGTTAGAATTTGTTCGCCTGCGCCAGCGGTTTCTGGCCGTCGAGCACGGCGATCAAATTTTTCACGGCCATCGTCGCCTGGCGTTGCACGCTCTCGAAGGTGCGCGAAGCGACGTGGGGTGTCACGATGCAATTTGGCTCGCGCAGGAGCGGATGATCGGGCGGCGGCGGCTCCTGGTCCAGCACATCGGCGCCGTAGCCGGCCACGCGGCCGGAGCGGAGCGCGGCGGCCATGTCGGCGGTGTTGACAATTTCGCCGCGGGCGCAATTCAAAATAATCACGCCGGTTTTCATTTTGGCGATGCTGGCGGCGTTGATCATGTCGCGCGTTTCCGGGGTGAGATTGGTGTGGAGCGAGATGTAGTCGGAGACGGCGAAAAGCTCGTCGAGCGTGGCGGCGCGCCGGACGCCATGCTCGGCGGCGAAAGCGTCATCCCAAAAAATATCAAAGCCAACGGGCGTCATGCCGAAAGCGCGGGCGCGGGCGGCCACTTCCTTGCCGATGCGGCCGAGGCCGGCGATGCCGATGGTCTTGCCCATGATTTCGTGGCCGGTCTTGCGTTTCCACTCGCCCTTGCGCGAGGCGTCCACGGCGTAGAGGAAATTCCTCTCCAGCGCGAGCAGGAGCAGAAAGGTCTGCTCGGCGACGGAGGTGTGATTTACGCCGGGGGTGAAGCAGACGGGAATTAGCAGGTCGGTCGCCGCCTTGAGGTCCACTTTGTCCAGGCCGATGCCGTATTTGCTCAGGACCTTGAGCCGTGGCAGCGCCTTGGTCAGGACGGCGCGGGTGATCGCATCATCGCCGCAGAGCAAGCCGTCCACGGCGCCAACCAGTTCCAACATGCGCGCTTCCGGCAAGGGGCCGCGTTGGCGGAGGAGTTCATAGCCTTTGGAGGCGAGCAAATCGTGGAATGATCCGGGCGTGTCTTGAAAGGAAGTGGTGGTGATCAGGACTCTCATTGGCCGGAGTGTACGAAATCCGGCTAGGCGGAGTCAAAAACTTTTATCCGCACAGGGGAGGATATAAAGAATAGCCCGAAATAGCCCGAAATAGCCCGGAATACCCCGTTGTGGGCTTTCGCCCAGGAGAGGGGCGGCGTAATAAGTGGGGGAGTGGGGAGTGGGGAGTGCAGAGTGGGGAGTGCAGAGTGGGGAGTGCTGGCTTCCGCCCAAGAGAGGAGCGGCGGAATTAAGATAAGCAGGATGATTAGGATTGGGTTGTCTTGGCTTTTCCCCGGAGGGGAGCGGTTGAATTAAACAGCAAACAGAAACGGAGAGGCGCGGTTTAAGGAAGGCTCCTTCCAAATCCCCTGTTCACTCCCCCAAAATGTCCGAGATGGAGCATTTGAACCGGTCACAGATCTGTTCCAGCGTTTTCAAGGTTTTGTTCGCCGTAATTGGCCTCTCTTTGCACAAGAATGGTGGATTGAAGGTGTTGCAGGACTGCTTTAAATTGATCCGCGGTCAAAAACATGCAAAACAAAGCAGTTGGGAGTGTGAAACCACTTGTTTCCAACAAGATATGGTTTGAATTGCCCGGAATACCGCCTAAAATCGGGTCAACGTCACAAAAAACAATTCTAACAATGCCCGCGCCCATTCCAAAGAACGAAACGAAACGCCTTAAAGTGCTTTGGCAATATGACGTGCTTGATACGGTGCCCGAAGAGATTTTTGACGACTTGACCGACCTGGCCGCGAGCATTTGCGAAGCCCCTTTTGCAATGATCTCGCTCGTGGATGAAGACCGGCAATGGTTTAAATCCAAGACTGGCGTGACGTTTAGAGAGACGTCACGCGACATTTCATTTTGCGCCCACGCCATCCTGCAGAAGGAACTGTTTATTGTGCCAGACACGAGGAAAGATGTTCGCTTCAAAAGCAACCCGCTGGTCACCGGCGCGCAAAAAATCCGCTTCTATGCCGGCGCTCCACTTACCAGCCCCGATGGCTGTGGACTCGGCACGCTCTGCGTTCTGGACAAGAAACCGCGCCAGCTTCGTCCCGAACAAAAACGGGCCTTGCGCATCCTCGCCCGGCACGTCATGTCCCAGCTTGAACATCGGCGTACTGCCCGCCAACTCGCTGCCGCCCGCGCAGACGAAAAGAAGCTCCGCACCGAATTGGCCAAGACAGTTGGTGAAAACGCCCGTTTATGTCGCCGGTTCAGCCAATGAGATTTTTCGCGCAAGCCCAGTTCTGGGGAGCCCGGGGGTTCTCTCGCCAAAGCCGGGCCAAACCCAGTTCATCATGGTGGCCACAGATCACGCGTTGAGGTGACTTTCCCGAGCAGCTCACTGTTGGTCAGCGATTGTGGCACCGGCGCGCATGAACTCGGCCAAGCAGCCTCACGAACGCGGGTGTAGTTGGTGATGGTGGCGCCGACATGGGTCAGCCCGCCCTTGGGCGCGATGTGCCTGAGCGATATCCGTCCACGTCAGTTTTCCGATGCCACTATTCAACGGTTTGAGGGCCTCGCCTCCCTCGTTCAACAAGAACTCAATTGCAGCCCGCGAAATGCCCGAACGACGCGAATCGGCTGGAAACGCCTGGCTTGGGAGGGATGACTCGCCGCGAGAATGCGCAAAACTCGCAAAAGGATCGGGAAAAGCGTGCCGAGAAAGGGAGCACTGGCCGCTGTTTCCACTTCTGCCTCCAGAGCCGCCTGCGGGGGAAGGCTTCCGCCGTCGCCAAGGCTTTGGCGGGACAAGGAAAGGGTGAAGGATTCCAGGATTTCAGCAATTTCGCGGGTCTGTCTGAACGCTTCCCGGACCGCTTCCACTCCGCAACAAGTCACGAAAGTTGTAAACCAATGGGAATGAACTGTTTACGAACGCAATATGTGAATATGTGGGACCGACCCCTTAATGAACTGTTTACGAACGCAATATGTGAATATGTGGGACCGACCCCTTAACTTAACCTTAAGAGTGGCTAAAAAAGTACAAGTTACAATGGTGTGACAACCGGGCAACGATTCAGTGTCAAACCGAATTTCGCGGCGGCCCGGCGCAGTCGCTGGCTCCAAGCACCCAAGAGCACATTCCTTGCCGAACACAATTGAATAAGATTACCTTAAATTACTGATTGACGGACGATAATTTTGGATTATACTGGGCGCGTTCATTTCAGTTGCGGGAGTTGGCCACAAACCAGCACCTGAAGCGGATTGTCCCTTCAGTCGGTGAAAAGCTGTAGTCCACTGGGCGGCCGGATGGCGGGCTCTTGGAAGGACAATGGAGGGGTCCAAAACCTGCTACAGGAATTGTGTATCCTCCAAGTCCTGTCCAGAACACCTTTTGCGCCGGACCATTTCCCGAACCATTTCACTGCAAGAGAACGGAGGCCTCTATGAATTCAAAATCGAATTTCACAACCAACTCGTGGACGAACCTCAACTTGGTTCTGGCCGCGCTGGCTTTGGCCCTCACTGTGCCCGCCCGAGCGGAAACGCCGCCGGCCGCCATCCCGTTTCCCGACATCGGAGCCAGGGCCACGGCGAATTACCAGGGTAAGGCGTTGGGCATCATGGCCACATCTGACGGCGCGCGCTTGCGCTGCGGGTTCCAGAAGCTCGAGGGCCACGCCACAACCGAGGGACTCTGGCTCGAATCCACCGGGCCGGACGCCGCAGGGAAACTCCGCCTCGTTGCCACCACTCTCAGCCGCGTGGGCAGGTCAACTGCCGGCTCCCAACTTTCAACCACACTTCCGGCAACTGGCACGGTTTCGGTGCAGGACAAGCTGGTGCGGTTCACGCGTCCCAGCCTGACTGAGGAATACTTTGTGAGCGTGGATGGTGTGCAGCAGGACTTCGTCATCGCCGCGCGGCCGGCGGGCGCGGGCGATTTGCGGGTGGAATTGGCGCTGAGCGGGGCGCGGGCCGAAGCGGCGGCCGACGGCGCCAGGCTCAGGCTGGAAGGATCGGGCCGCGTGCTGGCCTACAGCCGCCTGCGGGTGGCGGATGCCACGGGCCGGGAACTGACGGCGCGCTTGGAAGTGCTTTCGGCCGACCGGCTGGCGGTGAGCGTGGCCGATGCCAGCGCCACTTACCCCGTGCGCATTGATCCCACCTTCAGCGATGCCGACTGGGTCAGCTTGATTTCCGGCGTGCCGGGGGCCAATGCCTCGGTAAGAGCCATCGCCGTGGACAGCAGCGGCAATTTGTATGTTGGTGGCGCATTCACGTTAATTGGGACTGCCATGAAGGCCAACTGCATCGCCAAATGGGACGGCAGCACCTGGTCAGCTTTGGGCGGAGGGTTAACTGACAACCCAAACACCTCGCCGTCTGTGAACGCGCTGACGATGGTTGGGACCAATCTCTACGCGGCAGGACGATTCACTTTGGCTGGCGGGCAGCCGGCCGCCAGCGTCGCCAAGTGGGACGGAAGAGCGTGGTCGGCCTTGGGCTCGGGGATACCTTGGAGCGACTTCTACAATTACCAAGCCTATGTCACCGCGCTGGCGGTAAGCGGGGATAATCTTTATGTTGGGGGTTGCTTCACTAACGCCGGCGGGGTGGCCGTCACCAACATCGCCCAATGGAACGGCCGCGCTTGGTCGGCCTTGGGCTCGGGGATCAACGGCATCGTTTATGCGCTGGCGGTGAGCGGGACCAATCTCTACGCTGGGGGATGGTTCACCACGGCGGGCGGGGTGCCGACCAACTGCATCGCGAAATGGGATGGCCGCGCCTGGTCGGCCTTGGGCTCGGGGATGAACGGCTATTGTGTCAATGCGCTGCTGGTGAGCGGGAGCATTCTCTATGCCGGAGGAAGCTTCACCACGGCGGGCGGGGCGATGGCCACCAACATCGCCAAATGGGACGGCAGCGCTTGGTCAGCCTTGGGCTCGGGGATCACCGGCGACAATCCTTATGTCAATGCGCTCGCAGCGAGCGGGACTGATCTCTACGCCGGAGGAATCTTCACCTCGGCGGGCGGGGTGACGGTTAACTTCATCGCCAAATGGGACGGCAGCGCCTGGTCGGCCTTGGGATCGGGGATGGGTAGTATTCTTGGCAATGCTGGTGTTGGTGCGCTCGCAGTAAGGGGGACCAATCTCTACGCTGGAGGATTCTTTACCTCGGCAGGCGATGTGCCAGCCGACTCCATCGCCAAATGGGATGGCAATGCCTGGTCGGCGTTGAACTCGTGGATGAACGGCTGCGTCGCTGCGCTGGCGGTGAGTGGGACCAATCTCTACGCCGGCGGGAACTTCACCACGGCTGGCGGGGTGACGGCCAACTACATCTCTAAATGGGACGGCAGCGCCTGGTCGCCCTTGGGCTTGGGGCTGAACAGCAGCAGCGTCTATGCGCTGGCGGTAAGCGGGACCAGCCTCTACGCTGGGGGAGGGTTTACCATGGCGGGCACGGTGGCCGCCAACAACATCGCTAAATGGGACGGAAGCGCTTGGTCGGCCTTGGGATCGGGGACGGGCGGCACCAATGGCGATGCCTCTTATGTCCTAGCGCTGGCGGTAAGTGGGACCAATCTTTACGCTGGGGGATGGTTCACCACGGCGGGCGGGGTAGCGGCCACCAACATCGCCAAGTGGGATGGCGGCGCCTGGTCGGCCTTGGGCTCGGGGCTGAACGGCGACGTCTATGCGCTGGCGGTAAGCGGCACCAGTCTCTACATTGGCGGAGGGTTCACGATGGCGGGCGGGGTGGCGGCCAACTGCATCGCCAAATGGGACGGCAGCGCTTGGTCGGCCTTGGGTTCGGGGATAAACGGCCCCTTCGGGTTGAACGGTGCAGTCGCTGCGCTGGCGGTGAGCGGGACCAATCTCTACGCTGCCGGATACTTCACCAATATGTATGGGCTGGCGTGGGTCGCCAAATGGGACGGCAGTGCTTGGTCGGCCTTGGGCTGGGGGATGGGTCCTTCCGCACAGGCACCGACTGGTTATCCCACAGGTCCCCACCCTTATGTCTCTGCGCTGGCGGTGAGCGGGACCAATCTTTACGCCGGGGGACGCTTCACCACGGCGGATTGGGGAGCGGCCAACTACATCGCCAAATGGGACGGCAGCGCCTGGTCGGCCTTGGGATCGGGAACGGACGGCATCGTCTCCGCGATGGCGGCTGACGGCGCAGGGCATCTGTTCGTTGCGGCAAACTTTGCCGTGGACGGGGCCAACGCCTGCTGCTACATCGCCCAAGCGAACGTCAGCGGAACCGGTGGTCAGCTCCACAAGCCGGCCTACTCGCCAGCCACAGGATTCACTTGGACCTTCAGCGACGCCACCGCCGGGCAGCCCTACCGCATCCAGACCACTGCCTCGCTGGCCAGCGGAAGTTGGACCGACTTCACGAACTTCACCTACGCCGGGCCGATTGTTATCACCGACACGACCGCCGTTGGACATACGAATAGATTCTACCGTGCGGTCACCCCATGATCACGATGAGTCCGATCAATGCAGGCAGGATGGCGGTCAACTCCATGGCCAAATCTGGGGACGATGGCCACGGTAACGCTGACCAACACCTCGCAGCTTTACTTCGACACGTCGAGCATAGGCCAGCCGCCGCGGCTCTGGCGGATTGTGCCGGTGCCTTGAACCCGCAACCGTCCACTCTCAACCACTTTATGAACCCAAACCCTGAATTCAAAAACGGATGGTGGATGCAATTCAAACGACCCCTGGCCGCGCTGGCTTACAGCCGCCTGCGGGTGGAGGATGCCACGGCTAGGGAACTTTGACGGCGCGCTTGGTAGTGCTCTCAGCGGATCGGCTGGCCGTAAGCGTGGCCGATGCCGACGCCGCTTACCGCGTGCGCATCCCCCCAACCTTGACCGATGCCATGTGGGGTAGCTTGCGGAGTGTCTGTTGTGGCGGGACAATATCGGATCACAAAAAAGTCGGGGAGGGTGCCCACGCGGTGAACAACCCGGCGAAGAACCTTCTACGGAAAGCCCGCCGTGGCCACCGTGAAAGGAGATGTTCGCACTCAGGCCGTTGCGGGCTATTGCTTTGGTCCGTTGTTAGTCCGTTAACCGACAGGCGTAATTGGCCGCCACAGCGGCACAGGCTGGGCAATGGCGGGTTTGGCATTCCAGAGCAACGACTGGAGTTGATGGGCGTCCAGCCCGAAGGTCGGTGGTTTCGCATCGGTCGGCCACCAGGCAAAGCGCCCGGTGGAAAGGCGTTTTTGACACAACCAAAAGCCTTGCCCGTCGAACACCAGGCACTTCAACGCCTTGCGCCGCCGACTCGAAAAGACCACCAAAGCACCCCCCATCGGGTCGAGTTTGAGATGTTGCCGGCACACTTGCGCCAAGCCATCTATCCCCTTGCGAAAATCCACCGGCTCGACCGCCAACCAAATCCGCATCTGCGGGGTGATCTGGATCACGCTCCAGACCTCCAGAACGCTTCGGCCAAGCCGACCAGGTCCAGTCCTTCTTTGCCCTCCCACCTAATCGTCATTCTGGCTCCCTCACCCTGCACCAGTTCCACTGTGCATTTCGGACCCTGGCCAGGCTGCCCAATGAGGGGCAGTTCGACGAATCCAGGAGGCGGCTTAAGGCGCGACCGTCGGGGCGTCCTGGTTGCCTCCGCCCGCCATTTGAGCCCGTTGTAATCCAGACCCAGCCTCTGCGAGACGCGGCTGACTCCATGAGTGCGGGCCAACGCCGCCGCCACAGCCCACAGGGGAGCGGGTATCCGTTTTCCACGCCGGCGCGATTTTCGCCAATCCTCCAGCCGACGGCGTGCCTCTTCCATATCCAACGAGAATGACCGGTTCGATTTCATTGTTGTCTCCACTACGTTTTGTTGTAGCAGAGCCTAGCCGCCGAGCCGCAAACCCGTCACACAATCTTACCGGAGCGACACAATTGGTCAACGACTTGGCGGATGGCACGGGTGTGCTCTGGGGTGCTCCCACAGCAGGAACCAACGATGCTCGCGCCGGCAGCAAGTGCTTCGGGCAAGGCGGCAATCATGTCGGCGGGGGTTTGTTTGTAAACGGCTTTGCCGTGTTCCAAGACCGGAAGGCCGGCGTTGGGCTGGACCATGACGGGGAGTTGGCAGTGTTGACGATATATCCGCACGACTTTGGCCGCGCCCGCCATGTCCATGCCGGTGCCGCAGTTTAAGGCGATGAAGTGGGCGCCCCGTTCCTCCGCGAATTCGGCGGCTTTCTCGGGGAATACGCCCATCATGGTGGCGAAAAAGGATTTGTCGGCGGATAAATCGTAAGCGAGGGAGGCAATGATGGAAGGGGCGCCGGCGGCTTTGGCGGCGTCAATGGCCAGGCCCAGTTCGTCCAGGGAGGTTTGGGTTTCGATGATGATGGCGTCCACGCCGGCTTGGACCAGGGCGGAGGCCTGTTCGTCCAGGGCGAGGCGGGCGTCGGCTTGGGAAAGGTCGCCGTAGGGTTCGAGAATGGCGCCGACGGGGCCGATGTCGCCGAGGACGTATCCGGGGCGGCCGGCAAAGGCTTCGCGGGCGAGGCGGGCGGCGGCTTGATTGATGGCGCGAACGTCTTTGGCCACGCCGTGGCGGGCGAGGGTGACGCGGCTGCCACCAAAGGTGTTGGTGATGAGACAGTCGGCGCCGGCGTCGGCATAACGGCGCTGAATTGCCAGAACGCGTTCGGGCTGGGTGAGGTTCCAAAGTTCGCCGCAGTTGCCGCTTTCCAGGCCGGCGAGCATGAGTTGGGTGCCCATGGCGCCGTCGCAGACGAGGCGGCGTTGGAGCACAATTTGATGAAGCAAGGTTTGCATGGTGGAAAGGATGATTGGGTTCGGATTGAGATTAAGATTATGAGGAAGATTAAGATTGGGAAGAAAAAAGCGCCACAGAAAAAGGGGGAATATCACGGCTCGACAGAGTCTCGCCCTACCGTTTTGCGAGGGATCACGGCTCGACAGAGTCTCGCCCTACCATTTTGCGAGGGATCACTTGTGGACTTACCTAAAGGGTGTGCCAGTTTTGGACGTTCGATTCCGTCGGCGGGACGCCGACGGGTGCGACCGAGACGGTCGCGCTCCCCAAAAAGTGGCTAATGATTGGGGCGCGTGGAGGGGGGATTTCGATTTTCCTTGAAAAGTTGGGGGCGCTGGCTATGGTCTGCGCTGAAGCAACATCAAACGTCTCCTGGAGAAACGGAAAGGCACTTCGTGCTGAATCTATTTGGAAAGACACAGTGGGTGGCGGTGGATTGCCTGACCGGAGAGTCGCGCAATGTGGTCCAATTGCCCTTTGAAATTGGTGCGGGGGAAGGCGTTGATCTGAAGCTGCCGGGCCAGGGGGTGGCGGAGCGGCATTGCGCGATCAACCAGGTGAAGGGCCACGGTTTGTGCCTGATCAAGCAGGAGCCGAACCTGCCGCTGGTGGTGGATGGGGAGCCGATCGAGTTTTGCCCGCTGCTGCCGGATACGGATTATGCGGTGAAAGTGGGGGCGCATTTTCTGGTTTTGCACGGGGGCCGGAAGGTGGAGCAATGGCTGCGGGGATTGGATTGCACGCAATGGACGCTGCAAGACACGGCCAACAGCCGGGTGGACGGCCCGATGGGGCTGGAGGAATTGTGCCAGTTCGCCAAGGAGCAGCAACGGCATCCGCAAACGCTGGTGCAGCCGGTGGGCATGAGCAAGGGGTTTTTTCTGCATGACGCCTACGAGGTCGTAGCTTCGCTAAAGGCGGCGGCGGCGGAACCGGATTTGCTGGCGGGCGCGCAGTCCAGCGCGCTGGGCCAGGAGGAGAAGCTGTTCACCTGCCCGGTCTGCTGGCTGAAATTCGACGCCGGGGACATCATGCATCTGGCGACGCACGACTCGTTGCGGGGAGATCCGGTGCTGGGGGAAGACGCGGCGCAACGGTTCATGGCCACCCGCTTCAACGATAACGGCCAGGCGCTGGATGCGCTGGGCCTGCCTTGCACGGAAATAGCGTGTCCACATTGCCGGCGGGTTCTGCCGCCCGGATTCACCGAGATGACGCATCATATCATCTCGATAGTGGGGGATCAAAGCGCGGGAAAATCGTACTACCTGAGCGTGCTGTTGAAGATGTTGCCGAGGAGCCTGTACAATCAATTTTCGGTGGTCTTCCAGGACGCCGATCCGGCGGGCAACGCGATCATCAACCAAATGAAGCAGACGCTCTTCGGGGCGCAGACGCCGGAGGGGGCGCGGCTGGTGAAGACGCAGTTGGAAGGGAGTATGTATGTGAGGCTGCCGCGATATGGGCGGATCGTGGCGTTGCCCAAACCGTTTGTTTTTTCGGTGGCGTCGGCGCGGGACCAGGAGCGGCGCTGCGCGTTGATTTTCTATGACAACGCCGGGGAGCATTTTCAGCCGGGGCGCGATTCGGCGGACTCGCCGGGCGCGCAGCACGTGGCCAGTTCCTCGGGGATCGTGTTCTTGTTCGATCCGTTCAACAGCCCGGATTTTCGGCGGGAGATATCCGACCGGAGCGATCCTCAATTGGAAAGGCCGGTGGTGGACCAGCAGAGCGTGATCTTGTCGGAGATGAAGGTGCGGATCGCCAAATTGCTCAAGCTGGGGCTGATGGAGCAAATTGATGCGCCGCTCGCGGTGGTGATTGGGAAATGCGACGCGTGGGTCCACTTGTTAGGCCCGAACGCATTGCGCAACCCCATCGTGGATGGGCGGCTGGATTTGGAGGCGTTGGCCCACAATTCCGGGCAAGTCCGCGAGCTGATGAAGCGCATCTGTCCTCCGATTGTGGCCAATGCCGAATCCATCAGCCGGCGGGTGCTGTTTTTCCCGGTGAGTTCGTTCGGCCACGCGCCGGTGCGGCTGGGTCCGGGGGACTTTGTGCCGGATCCGAAGCAGTTGAAGCCGTTCCAGGTTGAGATGCCAATGTTGTGGATACTTTCGTGTGTGGAACCGTCGTTGGTGCCGACGCAGGCGGGCGGCGGCCGGGAAGGCGGGGCCAGCGGAGGGCCGAGTTGCAGCAATGCCCAGTCAGGCCAATCGGGCTGATGTCACATGGCTTGGCAATTGATTTATACCAGCGCGCCGCGAGGATTGCTTTCCGGGCAGTCCGGGTTCTGCACGGTGGCGCGGAGCGGGGATTTGCGGGAAGCACTGGTGCAACGCCTGGAGCAGATTAGTTCCTACCATTATCTGCGGGTGGCGGAGGCGGCCACAGCCAACCGGAATCCGACGATCTGCGCCTTTCGGATTCTGGATCTGCGCGGAACCAAATATCACGTGCTGACGCGCATCCAGCCTTGCGGGCTGGATTTTACGTCGCGGACGAATCACCTGGCGCATCACCTGGTTTTTCAAGCCGGCGAGCTGGCGCAATTGCCGTCACCCGCCGTCATCCTGCGATACTGGGAGGGGTGGATGACCTCCTGGCAGGGGGAGCCGCGCCTGTTGGCGGACCCCGCGCTGGAAAGTTTTGGCGCGGCCGGGAGAACCTGCCTGCCCGCGCAAACGTGGATGCGGATGACAGGGGACGCCGGAAGGGCCGTCGGACTGCTGGAAAGCGAATGCATCCGGGGCTGTTACTTGGTGTGTCCGCCCGGGGGCGAAGAGGCGGTGCTGGAAATGTTCTGCGAAACGCTGGAATTGAAGAACCCCAACGGGCAGTATGCGCTTCGGGCTTGGGTTCATCCTTTCACCACCTTTTTACAGGCGGAAGACGACGCGGCGGATTTCCAATGGCGCGCCTGCCAGGAAGGCACGCCAGGGTATCAGCAAGCGGTGCAACGCTCGGCCCCTCTCCTGGCGCTGGCCTCCGTGCGCGTGCCGAGCAATTCGCTCGTCAAAACGGCGCGGGAAGGGCTGAAACCGCCCGCGCCGTCGTCGGTTGCAGTCGGCTCTCGGCTCCTGCCAGCAGCGGGGCGACGGCCCGCCCCTCTGCCGATCACGACCCCCAGCCGTCAGCCGACGAGCCGTCGGCGCTCCTCCAAGCTGAGTCTGATCCGGGCATATGCCGCGACAAAGCTTCGTCTTTCCCTGATGCAACAGTGGTTCTCCAATCAGTCTGCGCCTTCGCGCGCGAGCATTGGCATATTTGCCGCTGTGTTGCTGGTCCTGATGGCGAAGTACATGGAGATTCACTACTGGCAACTTATCCCTAAGCCTCCTGCGGCTTCAAATAGCCCGCCGAAAACCCTTCCGGCGCAGGCTCCGGTCGCGCCGACGGCTCCCACTGGGACACCGGGCGGTCCGCCTGCCGGACAAAGCCCTTCATCCAATGCAGTTTCAGCGCAGCCGGAACCGCCTGATCTAAGACAGTTGGACTGGCTGTCAGGCGAGGGGCAGACGTTCGTGTTCGCCACCTCAAGCTTCACCCGATTTGAACTTCCGGTGGATTTCATCAGCCCCTTTCAGATCCTAATCAATAAATTTGAAAATGTGGATAAGCATATGCTGCCGACCAACATCCATTTGTCTGTGAACACCAATGCATGGGATTTCCAATCGGGAGCACGGATGACTGTCAATGTCCGGGAGGGGCAGGAACTTTCGGCCCAAGCCGCTTCGGGTCTGAAGTGTTCGTTTAACTACTCGGATTGGATCTCCACAAAAACAAACCCGGTGGTGGTCCAAACCACATTTGCCACTCCGCTCAAGGCTTTGTCGTTTTCCTTTGATTTTTCTCCCGCCTCCAATGGCACCCCATTTCGGCTGCTGATTGTCAACGAGAGCAATCCGCCTGCGGCGGTGCATTTCAGCGCGCGGTGGCTCACAACCAATGGCACCAGCATCGCCGCCTCGCTCCAGGCACCGTTGAGCGAACGACTCCTGGGCAAGTTCACCTTGCTCCAAGGGCAGCAGTGGCAACTCCGGCCGTTCATCAAAGCCGAGCAGCAAACCAACTATCTCTATACAAACTGGCCTGCCAGCGACCTGCCGCTCGCCGGTCAGGATCTGGATTTTGCCAGGGTGAAGAAGCGTCTTACGGCGCGGGAAGAGACATTCAAGCGCAGAGCGGCCATCTCTGACCGAAAGCTGGGGCAACTCACAAAGGTGGGCGATTATCCATTGGGAAAGGATCTCAGACTGACCAATAGTCTTGCCAGCTTCCCCACCTGGACCAACGCCCCTCCCACCCGAGCTCTTTTCCTGAAGTATCTTAACGAGCTTCGAAAGCAGGGGACGACCAATAATGACTGGGTCAAGGAACCGTTCAAATCCCAGTTCGTGGACGAAGACGACGCGACCCGGGAGGGGAGATTCGAAACACTGTATAATTTGTGGATCCAGAACGTCCCCGATGCGGCGAACAACCCGGACTTTGGCGCGGGCAATTACTTTTCCGCCACCTGGCAGAAGCTGAACGAACTGGAAAACACCCGGCAGGAGAAAGAGCGCGTCCAGGGGGAAATTGACAAGGTGCGGGAGCGGGTGAAACTAGTCCCCGGCACACTGGAGGAGGCGGCTTATGTCGGACTGTTTATCGTGGACCCGAGACAGCCGCGGCGCGGGCTGGAAATGATCCGTTTTGATGGACCCTAGCAGCAGGAGAACATGATTACTTTAACGCAAACCGAACGGTTGGTGCGCAAAATCGCCGAAGTGGCGGGCCAGCCGCCGTCGGACACGCAAACGGCCAAGCTGGCCCAGGATTACGCCGACTTGTGCCGGGGCGCCAACCGGCGGCTGGAACAGTGCGCCATTATGATCGAAGCGGGGCAGTTCCTCCAGGCTCTGCAACTGGCCGAAACACCGCCGCCGCTGCTGGATTTAATCACCGTCCTGAGTTTTCGGCAGGCGAGCGAGTGGCGCAGTTACTGTCAGGGCCACCATCTGCCGTGGACGGAGCCGTTCTATGACAAATACGTCCGCCTGCTCAATTCGACCTATAACAAAGGCATCGCCGGGGATCATCCTTTCTATCGCGATTATCGGCGGGCGGTGATGAACAATGATGACGAGCGGGCCATTTCCATTTTGCGCGTGATCGCCCGGTTGAATCCCTCCGACGAGAACACGAAGGAGGAATTGAAGCGGCTGGAGGAGAAGCTGCTGCGGGGGAAACTGGAAAATCTGCGCCAGATACTGGCCAAGGGAGACAGCGCGGCGGCGCAAGCCCAGTTGGCGCAGATCGAGACTTCCGGCCTGCCCATTCCCTCCGCCCACCCGGTCTGGCAGCAGGCGCAAGTGGCGCGCTGCCAGCAACTGCTCCGGCGGGCGGAGGAATTGCGCCGGCAGGAGTCCTGGCAGGACGCGGAGGTTTTGGTGGAGGAGATCCATGCTTTTGCCACTCAATATAACGTCCAGATGCCCGCCGCCGACGCCGACTCCTGGACCGCCCTGGACACCTGGACGACGGAGAAACGCGCCGCCTACGCGGAGGAACAGGATTTTCAACGCGCGGTTTCCGCCCTGGAGTACGAAGTGGAAACCATTGAATCCAAGCAGGCGACCGGCGCGCGGCCCGGTCTGAGCGAGGCCACCACCATTTTTAATTCCCTGGCGGCCAAGTGGGGTGAAGCGGAACGATTCAACCGTGCGCTGGACGAAGCCCTGGCCAGCCGGTGCCAGCAGAGCCACGATTGGCTGCAACAACGAATGAAGGCGGCCAACCAGAGCAAACGCATTGCCTCCATCGCCGTCACGGTGCTGGTTTTGGGGGCGATTGGCGCCGCCGTTCCCTTTGTCATGGATTGGTATCAACAGCGGGACTTGTTGCGCCGCCTTGGGACGCTGGAAACCGCCCACCGCGTTGCCGACACGGAAGCCCTTGTCGCCGAAATCCCGCCGCGGCTAAAGAGCAAACCGCAACTGGCGGAGAGCATTGCCAAAGCGCAAAGTCTGATCGCGCGGGAAAAGGAACTGAAGAAGGCGTTCGACGAGGATTTGAGCGGCTTGCAGCAAATGGCGGCCGGCGGTTTTGCGGGCGGCGCCGAGCAACCCGGCGCGCGCCGGGCGCAAAGCGAGCGCGCGCTGGCCAAACTGGCGCCGGAGTTTCAGCCCGCCGGCAAGAGCGCGCTCCTGGCCTGGGACGCCAAGTGGCAGCCGGCGCGCAACGCGGCGCTTTCCGCGCGGCTGGACCGGGCCGAACAAATCGCCGCCGGCTTGCAGGGGAGCAATGGATACGATGCCGTCCATGCCGCGCTGCCGGGTCTGCAATCGGCCCTGGCGGACCTGGCGCCGTGGAAGATGGAGCCGCCGGCGCTGGACTTGAATCTGCAAGGCCGTTTTCTGGAGGTGACCAACAAGTTCGCCCTCTGGAAGGGCAAGTGTGAGCAGTGGGAACAAGCGCAGGCTGCGCTGGCCGGCGCGCCATCGCTGGAGGAGTATTTGAGCCGGCTGGCGCAACTGGTGCTTTCGCCCTTCGCGAACGCGGCGCAGCGGGACGGGGCGGCGGAAATTGACCGTCTGAAAATTGATCAGGCGACCTTTCTGGGGGAAGTGCTGCTGCCCAACGACCGGATGGACTGGGATTCGCTGACCAACCTTGCCGCCTGGCGGGCGGCCATCATGCCGGAGGAACCCACCGCCCAGGAGAAGGATGTTTATTTCACTCTGCGGGACGATAAGAACATGCAGAACGTCAATGCCTACCAACTGGTCGCAAACTCGCGCGCCAACAATCCATTCCAATCCCACCCCATCTTTGTGCAAGGTTCCATCACTAACGACCGGATCGGGCATAAGGCCGGGCTGGTCTATGATCCGGTCGGGTCGCGCGACACGCCGCACTTTGTGCAGCAATCATACGACGATTGGGATTACTCGGAGGTGAAGAAACTGTTTCGCACCGAGGAATGCAACACCTTCGAGCGTCTCGGCTTGGGCGACCTGATTGATCCCAATACCGGCAATTACCAGAAGCCCATTCTGGAACTGCTGGATCAATTGAACCACGAGGAGAATGCGAGCGCGGTGTTCCGCGCCATTGTCACGTTGAAATTGTTCGCCCTGGCCGGGCTGCGGCCGGAAGAGTGGGGGCTGCGTTGGGCTCCGGGCGCCGCCCAGCATCTCCAGGCGCTCAAAGACCTGGGCGCGCTGGATTTAAAGAGCGGGGATTGGCTGGTGCGCTCGCAGCTTGGGAAATATGAAACTCCGCTGCAAAAATACTTTGAGAAAGCGCGCACTGTCCCGCTGGAAAAACAGGCGAAGTTCCTGCGGCAACTGGTGCGCGAAACCTGTCTGGCGGGGTTCTCTTTCGCCGGGTTCGTGGATGGCGCGGGCCGCCCCGTACTGCGACAAATCAATTCGCCCGCCGCGGATTACTGGGGCTGGGGCGGCCGGGCGGCCTCGGCCGTGCTGCTCTTTCGCAAAGCCGGCGGCGGGGAGGCCTTGGACAAAATCGCCGAACCGCTGCCTTTCACGCCCCTGTTCGTCTTCATGGGCGACCGCCAGAATCTGGTGCATGAGGCGGCGCAGGCCGCCGCCTACCCCGCCAGCCAGGCGGCGGCCATTCTGCTTCCATTTTTTGCCCCATCCCATGAGTGAACCACAGGAATATACGCTGCGATGGCGCGGACGGGAAATGGGACCTTATGCCGTGTCGGAAATCAACCGCAAGCTCGACGAGCACGAGATTGGCATGGGGCATGAAATCCTTTGCCAGGACAAATGGATCACGCTGGAGGAATTTTTCGCCCCGCCGCCCAAACCCCCGGCTCCGCCGCCGGCACAGCCGGCCCATTCTCCTCCCCCCGCCGCGAGCGTTGCCTCGTCCGTAATGCCCGGCGCCCCGCTGTCGTTGCGCGAGAAGACCTCCCCGCTGCGGATCAAGGTGTCGGTTTCCAGCCCGGCGGAACCTCCCCGGGCCGTGGCGGAGGGCAAAGCCTCGAGCGCGCGGCCGCGGCATCGGCTGGTGTTTGGGTTGTTGGGGGTGTGCCTGGGCTTCGTGGGGGCGCATAATTTTTATGCTCGCCAATGGTTGACGGGCTTGCTTCAATTGCTCCTGAGCATCGCCACTTTTCTCATGGGCTTCGGCATCATCGCTTCCTGGGTCTGGGCGATGGTGGAAGCGATTGTAGTCCGCAAAGACGGCGAAGGCATTGAGATGATTTGATATCACCAGAAACCAATCCGCCTATGGATCCCATTCCACAACCCCCAAAACCGGCCGGTTCCGCCGGCGGCCTGCCGGGCAGCCCGGCGGGCACGCGCCCACTATTGAAGAGGTCGCTGCTTGGGCGCCGGCCGCCGGCCGGCGGCGCCGGCCAACCCCGGCCCGGGGGCGCGGGCGATACCCCCCGGCCCGCGGTGGTGTCGTTGAGCTGGGAGGATGAGGACATAGAGAACCGGTGGGGGGTGTTCAAAGGCGGCCGGTTTACCAGCGTCAACAAAATTCTCAGCTTCATTCTGGCGGCGATGATTTCCGTCGTGTTTATCTGGGCGATGAGCCTGTTGGACAAGAGCAACTCGAGCTTTCGGCAGTTGGGAACGATGTTTGTCCGGCCGGGAAACTTGTATGCCACCGGCCCGGCCACGCTTTGTTTTTTTTGGGGCCTGGTCATTGCCCTTTTGAAGATTCCAAAACTGCGGCTGCAAAGGAGGGCTTTGGACCTGGCGGCCGTCCCGCAGAACAAGGAATTTGTGCTGAACGAAACGACGGCCAAAACGGTGCTGGAACGGGTGCGCAGCCTGGTGGACGACACCAAGTATTTCATTCTGCTCAACCGCATAGACCGCGCGCTCTCCAATTTGCATAATATCGGCGGGGTGAGCGACGTTTCGACCATTCTCAAGGCCCAAAGCGAGAACGACGAAAACCAGGTGGCGTCCAGCTACGCCATGATCCATGCGATGATTTGGTCCATTCCGGTGCTCGGGTTCGTGGGCACAGTGATCGGTTTGAGCGTGGCGATCAACAAATTTACCGGCGCCTTGGGGGCGACCTCGGACATCAGTCAAATGCGGGATCAGCTCAAACTGGTGACGGCGGGACTGTCCACGGCTTTTGAATCCACGCTGGTGGGACTGGGTTTTGCGCTGCTGCTGCATCTGGCGTCCGATCTGGTGCAGCAGAAGGAGACCGACTTTCTGGATGAATGCAACGATTACTGCCACGCCCATGTCGTTTCCAAGCTGCGGGTGCGGCCGAAGGAGGGGAACCCGGACTGAGGCTTCCCAACTGGAGAGGCCGATGCCTGCCTTGTTATGGCCAATAAATTACGCAGCAGCAGCGCGAGGGTATCCTTCTTCGCCTTTCTGGACATGATCACGACGGTGACGGGGGTCCTGCTTTTGGTGACGTTATTGTTGACGCTTTACCTCAATGAACCCCAGTCCGCCGAGGCCGTGAGCAGCCGCGGGGCGGTGCGCGAGCAATTGGAGCAAGCCAGGGCGAAATTGGAGGCCAATCTGGCCGAGTTGCAGCGGCGTGAGCAGGAAGCCATGAGCCTGACGAACCATGTGTTTGTCATCCCGGAAGCCGACCGTTCCGGAAAGCAGCCCGTGCTGGTGGTTCTGTCCGCCACCAACGGATGGTGTACCCGATGGGGCCAGACCAATTCGGTGGAATTCATCGCCCGGCCGGACAACGCGGATTACCTGCGGCTGCTGGACAGTTGGGACAAGAACCGCCAACGGCTGGTGTTCTACATCCGGCCATCGGGAATCGCGCTCTTTGAAACTTGCCGGCGATTGGCCAGCAACCGCGGGTTCAGCATCGGCTACGACGCGGCCCAGGAAGAGCGGCAATACCTGCTGGGCACACCCTAGAAGAGCGAGGCACAACCATGAAGATCAAAGCAGCCGGATTCTATGCGGACAGTTTGGAGATGTTGTTGGACACGATGTGCAACATGCTAGGGGGGATCGTTTTCATCGCTTTGATGGTCGCGCTCTGCGCGCGAGACACCACGGCTCCATCGGCGGCCGTGTACGCCGAGCAAACCAGGCAGCTTTCCAACGAGCTGGCGGCGGTCGCCGCGTCCAACACGGTGATCGAAACGGAAATCCAAGGCACTTTGCAGCATCTGCAAGAAGCCCCTCCGCGGCCTCAAACCATCGTGATGCACCTGCCGAACGTTGCCGCCAACACCACCAAGCAGCCGTGGATGGTGATTGTTGAATACGGAAAGATTTACCCTTTGGACGTGCTTTCATCGGATGGCCGGGGTGTGCCGGTTCGGAACACCCAGGCGGTGCTGGTTCAACCCCGCACATTTATGGTTGAGCCAAGGCGCGGGCAAGGGGAGGAACCGGAAAGCGGCGTGAGCCAGATGGCGCAAGCCTTCAAAGCCAGCAGCAAAACAAATTTTTATTTCGCTTTCTGGGTTTATGACGACTCGTTCGACGCGTTTACGCGCGCGCGCGAAACGGCGATGAGCCTTGGCTTCCAGTATGGTTGGAACCCTTTGCCCGAACACCAGCGCCTTCAACTCAGCCGGCAAGGAGAGCACATCCTGCCGCAAAACTGATCGGAGTTGATTATGGAACAAGTATGCGTTCACTGTGGACAGACATTTGAAACCGAGGCCGGGTCAAAGGAAGAGACGGCGACTTGCCCCGCTTGCGGCAAACCCACAACCATTTCCGCGGCTGCCGCGGACGCACCGGGCTGGGCCGGGAATGCACCCGCCGTCCCCTCCGCTTGGTCCCGGATCAGAGGCCGGGACATCGTCATCGTGGTGGCGGTTTTGGCGTTGTTAGCCATGTTGGCGCTGTTATTCCTGCGGCCAAAACAACTCGGGCGGGATTTGGTCTTTGGCGATTTGGGCCGCGCGGCAACACCAACCAACAACGCCGCCCCGCAAACTGGGGTCGGAGGCCCCGCCGTCGCGGGAGGAGGCGCCGCGACTGTCGGGTCCGCTCCGTCAGTTCCCGGCGGCAATGCTGGTTCACCAGATCAGATAGCGCCAGCTCAAGCTTCCACAACTTCCTCTCCATCTCCTGCCGGGGGCGGGGCCGGTTCTTCACCCGTCGTGACTTCGGGTGGTCCTGGATACGCATCGCAACCGGCAACCGTCTCGTCTTCTCCGGGCAGTTCGTCTCCACCTGCGGGGACACCCGCCCCAACCCCGGACTCACTCGCGGCTGCGACTGCGCCGCCGCCGGGTGACAACAATACCCCTACTCCCCCCCAGGCAGCGCCAGCGCCAGTCGCTCCCGCACCACCGGCTTCTACCCCGGCGCCTCAACCTTCACCTCCGGTTGCGCAGACAACGCCATCGCCCGCACCGTCGCCAGCGCCCCAACCCGCTCCGTCGCCCGCGCCTTCTCCCTCGCCACCAGTCGCGCAGACATCGCCTCCCCCCGCCCCATCGCCACCCGCACCACAGCCTGCTCCGTCGCCCGGCCCCCCGCCGCCTCCTGCGCCTGTGAGCGGCCCACCTCCGGCCGCACCCCCCATCGCGAGCGCCACGCCATTGGCGGAGACCCCGCCACCCACACCGGACACTCCAGATCAAACGCGGACCGCCGATTTGCTGGCGCTGGCCAAAGATTCGCCGCCGCCGCCACCGGATAGCAGCCCGGTGAAGACAGCCGACCTTCTGGCCTCAAACTCTGGTCCAGGTTCCGGGCAACCTGGCCCTGGCAGCGGCCCTGGCAGCGGCAGTGGCGCCGGCGATGGCAGCGGCAGTGGCAGCGGCAGCGGCAGCGGCACAGGATCAGGCGGCGCAGGTACGGGAGCGGTTGGAAATCCCGACGCCGGCGGCCCTGGAACCGGAACATCCGGCTCGGCCAGCGACACCGGCGCAGCGCCGCCCCCAGCGGACTCCTCGACGTCGCCGCCACCACCGCCTCCAGGCGAGAACGTGGCTTTGCCGCCGGACATCAGAGACATGACCAGAAAAACGAACATATTCGATTCGGACACGCCCGGTTCCAATTTCGTATTTGTTTTGGACCACTCCCTGAGCATGAAAAGCAACGGCAAAAGCGCCGCCGCGCGGCAAGAGTTGCTGAGCAAGGTTGAGGCGATGAAGCCGGAACAGGATTTTTACGTGTTGTTCTTTCATTCGGGAGGTTATGAGGGCATGCCGACGCTCGGCCCGGTTGCC
>Ga0182027_10001644_pt1 | contig 36937 bp, 33 predicted proteins | sample 712E1DmetaG_FD_121300 | JGI IMG/M metagenome (GOLD analysis project Ga0182027, IMG submission 121300) | Permafrost microbial communities from Stordalen Mire, Sweden - 712E1D metaG (Illumina Assembly) | ecosystem: Environmental > Terrestrial > Soil > Wetlands > Permafrost | place: Sweden...
GGGACGCTGGCCGCGCTGTTTGAATCGGCTGCTGCTGGCTTTGATCCTGTCCTGAGGGTGACAGGCGCGGCGATAATGGAAATCGTCACCGAGCCGACTGTGACGGTCGCAAACGGTTTCTTCGCGCTGGATGGAACACCAATCTCCATAGGTCGTTTTACAGCGATGTGGTGTCGTTGCAACCAACACAGGCGATTTTTCCCTGGAAAAATTGTCCAAGTCCGCGTGTGCGGGAAAGAAAAGGCAGGGCTGGGAAAAGCCAACCGGCCTGGACCATTTCAGGCGGCGGGAAGCGCCGGGGTGATGCAAAACTGATGCAAAAACCGGCGAAAGTGAGAAAAAGCCCGTGTTTATTGGAGCGGGTGAAGGGAATCGAACCCTCGTCTCTGGCTTGGGAAGGCCGTCTCTCTCCCCGCCCCGCCAGATGTGAATTTGCCCAGTGGGCTGCGAGGTGGCACGCCGGGCACCCTGGATTGTTCGTTCGGTCCCGGCGCGGTTTATCACCTGATCAATCGTGGCAGCCCTTAAACTGGCCGGCTCGGACCTGGAAAAATGACCGGATGAGGCTTGTTTTCGGACGGAGAATGGAGCACTCTCCACTTAAAACGATTCCGAGCGAATTCCCGGCATTCATCATTCCCCGCACTTCACACATCGCCATGCTTCCCCACATCCCAGTTCTCCGCCGCGGACGGCCTTACGAAAGCCTGGACAAGGCAAACGTGCTCGATTACAGGACTGGAAACACCCTCGCCACCGTCAGCCAGGCCAATGCCGGAATCATCCGCAAGGACCTCTCGAAGATCTCCGAATCCCGCGCCGCGCTGAAAAAATTTTCCGTCGCGCAACTGGTCGAAATTTGCGCCAAAGCGGGCGCGCAGTTTCTCAACGGCGCCCTGCCGCTGGGGGACCAGGGCGAAACCCAATCGCCCCAGGAATACATCGGCGCGCTTTCGGCCACGAGCGGCCTGCCCCAGGTCATGGTGCGGCGCAATATGGCCAAAATCCATGACGCTCTCACCCAGATGAAAACCGTGCTCAACGGTTTGACCCGCGGACTGGATTTGGCGGTTCTTGACAGCGGCGTCAGCCGGCAATACGGCACGCGCCTGAGCTTCCATCCGACCACCCAGTGCCTGGGACTGGTGATGCCCAGCAATTCGCCGGCGGTCAACTCGCTCTGGCTGCCGGCCATTCCGCTGAAAATTCCGGTCGTCATCAAGCCGGGCCGCGAGGAACCGTGGACGCCCTTCCGTCTCATCCAGGCGTTCATCGCCGCCGGCTGCCCGGCGGAAGCGTTCGGCTTCTATCCCACCGATCACGAGGGCGCGGGCGAAATTTTGCGCTCCTGCGGACGCGCGCTCATTTTCGGCGACAAAAACACCACCGCCGCCTACGCGGGCAATCCGGCCATTCAAATTCACGGGCCGGGCTACAGCAAAATCCTCATCGGCGAGGATGAAATCGAGCGCTGGCCCGACTTCATTGACGTCATCGTCTCCGCGATTTCGGACAACGGCGGACGCAGTTGCATCAATGCCTCGGCGGTGGTCGTTCCGCGCCACGCCGCCGAGATTGCCGAGGCCCTGGCCGAAAAACTCGGGCCGGTCGCGCCCGCGCCGTCCACCGATGAAAACGCCCGGCTCGCCGGCTTCGCCAACCCGAAAATGGCGGAGTTTATTGACGCCTGCATTGAAGAAGGACTGAAAAAACCGGGCGCGTCCGACGTCACGGCCCGGCATCGCGCCGGCCCGCGCAAAGTGCAATTCCAGGGCGGGTGGTTTCTGCGGCCGACCATCGTGCTGTGCGATTCCTTCGCCCATCCCCTGGCCAACCGCGAATTCCTCTGCCCTTTCGCCAGCGTCGTCACCGTCCCGCAGGCGGAGATGCTCCGGCAGATCGGCCCCTCCCTGGCCGTGACGGCCATCACCCAGGACCCCCGGTTCATCGAACAACTTTTGGAGTCGCCCCTGATCGAGCGGCTGAACCTCGGGCCGATCTCCACCCTGAACGTTTCCTGGGACCAGCCGCACGAGGGCAACCTGTTTGAGTTTCTCTACAAACGGCGTTCCCTGGAAATGATGGCGGGAACTTTCGGGCCGGCAAATTCGTCTTGTGCGGGAGGTTGATCCAATGCCCAAAGCGCCGCCAAAATTATCAGCCAAAAAAACCGCGCCGATCGTCCCGCGCCATGACGCGGGCGTCTTCACCCCGTTTGATCACCAGCCGCGCACGCGCTTGGTCTTTGGGGCCGACAGCGCCGGGCGCGCCGGCGAACTGGCGCGGGAAACCGGCATGAAAACGGTCCTGCTGGTGACCGACGCCGGCGTCGTCGCGGCCGGTCATGCGGAACGGGTGCGGCGTTGCCTGGAGGCGGCGCGGGTGAAAGTGATTTTATTTGACAAGGTGCGGGAAAATCCAACCACGCGCGACGTGGCCGAATGTCTGCGCGCGGCCCGGGCCGGTGCCATTGACGGGATCATCGGGCTGGGCGGCGGGAGCAGCCTGGACACCGCCAAGGGCTGCAATTTCCTCCTCACCAACGGCGGGCGGATGCGGGATTATTGGGGCGTGGGCAAAGCGGGCAAGGCGATGCTGCCGTGGATCGCCATCCCCACCACCGCCGGCACCGGCAGCGAGTGCCAGTCCTTCGCGCTGATCGCCGATGAGCGCACCCACCAAAAAATGGCCTGCGGCGATCCCAAAGCCGCCGCCCGCGTCGCCATTTTGGATCCCGTCCTGACCCTTTCCCAGCCGCCCCACGTGGCTGCCTGCGCCGGGATTGACGCGCTCTCCCACGCCCTGGAAACGGCCGTGACCACACGGCGCAACCCGCTTTCTCTCGCATATTCTCGCGAATCTTTTCGCTTGTGCTGGTCCAATTTGCCGCGCGTGCTCATACGTGCGGGGGATCTGGAAGCGCGCGCGGGCATGTTGCTGGGGGCGGCATTGGCCGGCCTGGCGATTGAGAACAGCATGTTGGGCGCGGCCCATGCGGCGGCCAACCCATTGACCGCGCATTTCAACATCGCGCATGGCGAGGCCGTCGGGCTGATGCTGCCGCACGTCCTGCGCTTCAACGGCCGGGACGCGGAGGCCGCGGGTCTCTATGCCAGCCTGGATTGGGGATTGGACAATGCCCCCGATGCCAGTCTGTCCACAAAAGCGGACCGTCTGGCGGAAAACCTGGAATCATTGCTCCTCCTGGCTGGCATGCCCCGTTCCCTGTCCCAATGCGGCGTCAAACCTTCCGCCATCCCCGCCCTAGCGTCCGAGGCTGTCAAACAGTGGACCGCCGCCTTCAATCCGCGCCCGATTACCGAGCCGGACTTCGCCAAACTATTCGAGGCCGCCTTGGGAAACACCGGATAACGGGGTGACAAGGGGAGGGCGTGAGGGGCTTGCGCCCCGCTTATTTGGCCGGCGCTCTCTTGTCAACAATTTCCAGGCTGAATTCCGAGGACATCTTGCTGTCCGCTTGCGGCGCGGAAATCGCGTTGCGCAGGAAATCGAATTTGAACCGGTAATGCAACAAACTCTGGTCCGCCTTCACCGGGATGAAGGTTTCCCAGCGATTGCTCACCACCAGTTCGGGGCGCATCTCGTAAGTCTCGAAGCCGACCATGACCATGGGCTTGATGGACTCCGGCCGGATGGCTTGTTCGCGGGTCCGCCAGGCGGCCTCCACACGGTACAAGCCGTCGCTGTTGCGGGTCAGGCGGCTCGGGGTCAAATTGGTAATGGAAGTGCAGCCGGCCAGGGCCAGCGGCAACACGAGGAGGGCAAAAGTCTTTTTCATCTTGGGCAAATTGTTGCGGCGACACCAGCGTCCTCCGCACCGGCCAAAGCGTGGCCCGGCCCGGCGCCGAATTCAAGAAAAATGATTTCGAGGTGATGGGGAAGGTCTGGTAGTTTGCGCGGTGGGATGATGAAGTTTTCGCCATTGCCGCAATCGTTTTACGCGCCCTCGGCGGCGGTGGTGGCGCGGCGGTTGCTGGGGCATTGGCTGATCCGCCAAACGGGCTTGGGGCTTTGCGGCGGCCCGATTGTGGAAACAGAAGCCTATTTGAAGGATGACCCCGCCTGTCATGGGTTCGCCGGTCAAACCTCACGCAATCGCGTGATGTACGGCCCGTCGGGACGGGCTTATGTTTATTTCATTTATGGCAACCATTTTTGCGTGAACGCGGTCTGCCGGGCCGCCGGACATGCCGAGGCGGTGCTCATTCGCGCGGTGGAACCGGAGTTTGGGGTGGAAATCCTGCGCGCAAATCGGGCCGGCCGCCCCGACGCGGAGTTGACCAACGGCCCGGGAAAACTTTGCGCGGCGCTGCAAATTGACCGGAAGCTGGACGGCGCCGATTTGTGCGACGCCGGGGCGCCTCTGCTGATCGCCCGCCATCCCCAAGCGAGGGTGTTCCGCAAACTACGCGGGCCGATTGTCACCGCAACCCGCGTCGGCATCACCAGAGCGGCGGATTTGCCATTGCGCTTTTACTTGGAGGGAAGCTCCTGTGTGTCAAGGCGGATGGCCGGAGCATGAGAGGATCATCCCAAGACCCTGCCCGGGCTTAAATCGTCAGTTCCCGGCTCGGGGATTTTCAACCGCAGGCCAATCCACTTGGTGGCCCTTTTCATCATGCTCGAGGCCCACAATGTGGTGATGTGCCCCTGGGGCAGGCGCCAGAGCTCGGGATTGCCCCAGGCTTCCCACAGTTCCTCGGTCGTGTCAGCCGGCACGAACATGTCGTACTCCGCTTGCACTAATAATATAAAGCCTCTGGACAATCCGGGCTTGTGGGACGACAGGTTCAACCGGCTCAAATCCATTGGCTTGCTTTTCAGCGCCTGGCGGATGGTCTCGCAAAAGGGCGCCTCTTCGATCATCCGATCTATGCGGGAGACCGGGGTGATTAAAGCAACGCAGGAAATCCGCGGGTCGTGGCAAGCCGCCAATCCGCCCAGCCAGGCCCCCATCGAAATGCCCAGCAAGGCCACGCGCGGACAGCCTTGCTGCAAGATCCAACTGACGATCGAGTTGATTTCGGCCAGCGCCTGATGGATCGCCTCAAGCGTCCGTCCGACATCCTCGGAAATAAAGTCGCGCTTGGCCTCCGTCCGCGACGGACGGCGCTGGAAATGGTAAGGCAACTCAAACATGACCGAGTTGATCCCCCGGCGGTTGAAGCGCCGGGCAATCCAGGGCAAACTGTGCCGATAACCCCAACTGTCGTTCCAGCCGTGCAAGATCACCACCGCCGGCCTTTTCCGCCAATGCTTGCCGCAACGGGAGATGCGGCCGGTGACAAGATTGTTTGCGGGAAAAGGCGAGACAATAGGTGACGGAAATTGGAAATTCTTTCCACCGGTGAAGGTGATGGCCGCCGGAGGCGTCCCTTCCCCAAAGAAATCCGGCGATTGCAGCAGGCGCCCGGCCTCCGCCAAATGGGAATCGGCCCCGGTCGGACGGGACATACGGCGGGCCGCTGAGCGAATGACCCAGCGATCAATGGACCGGCATAAAAATGAGTTCATACCCGGGCGAGCGGTTTCTGGTTGTTTCTAACCGATTCCCGGTCTAAAAGACAAGCGATTGTTTTGAATATATTCGCTTTTTCGTCTCATGGCCCAGCCACCGCCACCGCCGCCCGCCAGCCTGATTTACGAGCCTCCCACCATTGTTCAGAGGCTGGAAATGCTGCAAATGTTCCCGCGCAATCAGCCGCTGGAGGTGGAATTGGGCAGTGGCGACGGCTCGTTCCTGGCGGACTATGCGGCGCGGCAGCCGGAGATCAATTTCATCGGCGTGGAGCGGTTGCTGGGCCGCCTGCGGAAAATTGACCGGAAAGGGCGGCGGGCGGGACTGGGCAATTTGCGGTGCGTGCGGATGGAAGCGTCGTATTTTTTGGAATATCTGCTGCCGGAGCATTCGGTTCGGGCCATTCATGTGTATTTCCCCGATCCGTGGCCCAAACGCAAACATCGCAAGCACCGGCTGATCAACGGGCATTTCACGGAAATCGCCCGGCGCGCGCTGGAGGCGGGCGGGGTGGTCTATTTGCGGACGGATGACGCGGATTACTTCGCGCAAATGGGCGAGGTCTTCGGCGCGGCGGAGTTTTTTGAGGAGGCCCAAACCCCCGATTCTCTCGCCGCAGTGGTGACGGATTTTGAACGGACGTTCAGCCAGAAGGGGGTGCGGACTTTGAGGGCGGCGTACCGGAGAAAGAGTTGAGAAATGCCAATGTGAGGCGGGCGGGCTGAACGATGCCTGAAATAGCCCGAAATAGCTCGAAATAGCCCTGAATACCCCGTTCTTGGCTTTCCCCCCAGGAGAGGCGCGGCATAATCAAGATAAGCAGGATGGTTAGGATTATGTCGCTTTGGCTTCTGCCCGGAGAGGCGCGGTATAATGAAGGCTAAACGTCAATGACGGGACCGCCATCATCGCCGGGGGGAGGCGGGGAAGGCGGTTTTTTGCGGTGGAATTGGATTCGGGAGCCGCCGGTGCCTGTCAGGATGTTGAGCGCCATGGTGACGGCGCTGATGATGAGCGCCCCCCATATCGCGTCCCAGAAGAAAGTGTCCACGTGAAAGGTCTTCATCTGGCCAACCCACCAGAGGAGAAGGGCGTTGATGACGAAAATGAACAGGCCCAGGGACAGGACAACCAGGGGCAGGGAAAGGACGATCATGACGGGGCGGGCCACGGCGTTGAGAATGCCCAACAGGAGGGTTGCTGTAATGAGGCCGGCCCGGGTGTCGTAATGAATGCCGGGGACGATCTGGGTGGCGACCAGAACGGCCACGGTCGTGAAGAACCAGCGTTTCAGGAACGATTTCATGGTGTCGGACCAAATCCGAGTCAAACAATGGCGCAGGCAGGCGGAATTTGCAAGAACGGCGCGACGCCTTCCGCGTTTGCGGGTGCATCTGGTACTGTCCTCACATGGATGGAACGAACCCCCGCCCATGAACCGGCTGGAATCCTCTTCTCCTCAGCCCTCCTCCACAGGTATATGGAGGAGAGGGAGAAGAAACGCGCGGCGGTTCATCGGCGCAAGGCGCGTTATCAGTTCGGGGGATTCTTTCCCTGCCTCCGAGGACGCAGGGAATAGCCTGTCTCTGAAGGAGTTACACGAGTCATGGCGCCTTGAAATCACGCGCCATGAAATTTCAAACCGCTAAAAAGGACGCGCAGAAATGGGAAGGATTAAGAGACAGTGACAGAAGCCAAATTTTACCTGGTCACAAGTTTCCCTTGGTCCGAAGCTGCGGTGATAACAGTCCGATTAGCGGTGAGGAGTGTGATGCCTGGCACAACGCAGAAATCTCCATCGTCGGACAGGATTTGCGTAATCCCGCTTGCCAGCGCGGCTTGCAGGGCAAAAACATCGTAACCGTCAAGCGGCCGGGCTTTCAATTCCTGAAGGGCGGCAGTCGTCGTCGCGGCGTCAATGCTCACCGGCTTGTCGAGATGCTTACCCATTGCTTCCACTGCGTGCCATGCTGCTTCGACTTCCTGCATCACGCGCTGACGTTCGCCGGCCAAATTGTGGCGAAATTCCTTTGGTTTCGGTCGTGCGCCCGCGGTAATCTGGCAGTAGATGTCGAACTCGGTTTTTTCGATGCGGTGAGCCAATTCCGAAAATGAGAGTCCGCTCAAACGGAGATCCGCCCGGACCGTCAAGGCAGCTTTTAGGTAACGAGGGTAATCGCGGAGCTGGTTGGGCCGGGGTTGCGTCTGAGTGGGTGCCAGGCCCAGGCGCGCATAAACCGTCCAAAACCAGACATTGGTGTCAACGTAAAAGCGGTCAGTCGCCTTCGGAGTATCGGTGCGCAAATCAACCACTTGCGACTGAACCACGTAATTGACCGGCATTAAGCCTCCACAGCCTGGTCGGACAGCACCCGGTCAAGCGACTCTCGAAATTTGGGATCGCGGTAATAACGCTGCGCGTTCTCAACGGAACCCTTCAAAAGAGGGATGGCGGCAGCAGGAAGATTTAGAATCTTGAGCCGCTGCTGGACTTCAGAAATATCATAATCCTTGAGCAGTTGCCCCACGGACGCGTTGAAGAACTGCGAGACAAAAATCCTCGTGCCTGCGAAGTCCAATTCCACAGTTTCCCCCTTCTCAAACGCAGGACGGTACGCTGCGTAAAGCTTCTCCCCATCCTCGGAGGTCATGCAGACGGGGCCGACGAGTTGTTGGATATTCAAGTTCATAGCATCATAATGTTATATCGGCTCAGAAGATTGGTTCATTATTCAATTCCGACGCCAAACAGTAATACTTCTCGTCACAACGGAGCGAAATGTTCACCAGCGTCCCCTCAAAAAAGCTCGTTCGCTCGGCGAACGTGACTTTGCCCTCAGCCACCAAAGCATAGCCCTCATGGCTGAACATTTCCAGTCGGCCTCCGTTTTGTCTCACAAAGTCCTGGAGCAGGTCAAGCCCCAATCCGCGCCCCATTCCCGTTTTTGTGCTCGTTCCACGCTGAAAGGCCCACTCCATGCACTTGGCAGCCCGCAATTGCTCAGGTGCGAAGGCGCTTGCCTTAAACAGTCTCACGTTCGAGGGGATGCCAACGCCGAAATCCACGATTGTCAGATTCAGTTCGTGTTTTTTGGGGAAATGCTGCCCACAGGCGAACACACCAATCGGCGATTGACCGTGGTCGAATGCGTTCAGATAAATCTCGGCCATGTGGCCAACAATGGCGTCTCTCAATCCGGGGCTGACGTTTACCCATCCGCGCCCCAGCCATAGGCACGTAAGATAATCCTCGAACCCGTGCGCCTCCTGCGTACTGTCCTCGCGAAAGGGGATGGAGTTGCCAGACCAAGGCCCAAGCTGGCCGCCGAAGGCCCCGATAAAACCGTTCTGGGCAAGGTTCGTGTGGATGGCGCTCTTCAAGGTGTCCCAGCAGAACACCACCTGCCCGCCGCGGTACTGAATCAACCGAGCCAATCCGCCGAGGAATGCAACCGCATTTTGCTTGAGAAAACCGCAGTCGGTGAAATCGAATTCAACGACCTCTTCGTCTCCGCTGGCTTCGCGCCAGAGGCGGAATAGCTGCTGATAACTTGGCTCTCCGTCGTTTAGTGTATTGACCATCAGTTTTAACATTCACAATTCTCCCCGGAAGGCTTTGGCCAGCAGCGCGGGCGTGAATGACGCCAACTCCGCTTCCACCTCACGCTGCAACCGCTGCAATTCGTCCAGCTTCACGCGTAACGCATCCAGTCGGGCGATGGTCTTCTTTTGTTCTTTGGGGGGTGGAATTGGAACAGGCAATGTTTCCCACCTTTCCGTCGGAAGTTTTCCTGCAGAATTTCCAGCCGTTTCCACCATTCCTTTCAAATCTTCGTTTGCACCCCAAAGCATGTGTGCCAAAAAATCGCCATTCAACTCAGGGATGGGAAGAATGGCCTTCATGTCCTGATTGATCGTGCATTGAACCCTATTCACTGCGACCGGCACACGTTTAAAAAGAATGCTGCCTCGCACAACGAAAAGCACCGAGCCTGGCGCCACAAGTTTTACGGTGGTTTCCTTGATCGCGCGTTCGGTGATTTTCAGAGACGTGTCCCTCACGTCAAATTCCCACATCTCTTTGGCTGACACCCACGGGACGTTACCATGCCAATAACCTTCGTCAGCTTTTGAAGGTGTCCCGCCACTTAAAAGTTCGCCACATTTTCCGAGCGGCTTGTTTGGAAATTCGTTGAGCATCTTTTGATAAATATCTTCCCGCAGGGAATTAAGCATCGGCTGCGTTTCGGCGAAGGCGGCTTGGCGGGCTTGGAGGGCTTGGTCGAGGCGGCGGGTCAATGCCTCCACCCGCGCCACAATCCGACGCTGCTCCTTCAGCAGCGGAACGGGAATTTCAACGTCGAGCACTTCGTCGTCACTTACGGACGGGTAAGCGTTCTTTTCATCGTGGCGAACAACTTGGTTGATGAACCAATCACTGCGGACAATTCCAAAAATCCAGCCGGTCGTGACCACGTTTTTTTTTGGACGAAGGACGCAGAAGCCAGTCGAGCAAATCTCGTCGTCTAATTCCGGCGGAACGATAGCGATGTTTTTTAGGTTCGGGCGCGTTGTGGCGAAGATAACGTCGCCAGCACGGATGACTTTCTTCGCCCGGCTTGGCGCAGTGGCGGCCTCGATGTCGCTTGAATCTGCGATAACGCCGCGTTCGTTGTCAATGCCTGCCAACTCGACGTAACGGATGCGCTGGCGCGGATTGCGGGTCAAGCTCCAGTGTTCCTTCGGAGCGACACAATCACGGAGAGGTTTTACCGTCCAGCCACAAGGCAGTTCATCGAGTTCCATTTCCATTTTCCTCCAACACAAGTTCGCGCATTTCCTCGATGATGTCCAAAATCTTCTGCTCCTTCTCAGCCACGGATGAAAGAATTTCCTCCGGCTCGGCGTGGTCGGTTTTCTCCGGCTCGACGAGGCCGAGGCTTGCCAGCGTGAGGTTGTAGCCGTTGGCGATCATTTTTTCGGCAGGCACGCGCCACGCTATGCCGTCGGCAGTTTCGCGTTTCGGCCACTTCTTAAGCAGGTCGGGAAAGTCGTTGCGGAATTGTGGGTCGAACTTCCGTGACGTTTTGAGCGATGAGCCGTCGCCTTGCACGCGGTAGAACCATGTTTCCTTCGTGGGCTTGCCGGTCTTCTGGAAAATGAGGAAACACGTCGGGTTAGGCGTGTAAGGCGCGAACATGCCGCTGGGCAGCGTAACGACGGCCTGCAAGTCGCAGTCGGCAAGAAGTCGTTTTTTTACTTCCAAGTGTGAGTTCGTGTCCCCAAATAAAATGCCGTTTGGAAGGACAATGCCGGCGCGTCCGCCAGGCCGCAGGCTGCGGATTGCAGCGGCAAGGAACAAAACGTATTTGTCGCCCTTCTCGATGCGCAGGGATCGCTTGGCGTCGCCGCGCTGGCCGGAGAACGGCGGGTTTTCCAGAATCACATCGAATTGCACTTCGTCCCACTTATCCTCGCCGCCGCAAATGGAATCGCGCCGGACGATGGGCGACTGGTCAAAGCCGTGCAGCACGGCGTTCATGGCAGCCATACGGATGATGTCCTTGTCTCCCTCGAAAATGTGGATCGTGCCCGATTGCAAGAATTTCCATTGCGACGGCTTGAGGCGGTCGCCCATGCCACGCTTGACCGGCAGGCCGTAGGGCGCGGGAACTTCGCGGATGAATTCCGGCGAACTGTTCCCCAGCAAAATGTGTTCGTAGGCGGCAATGGCAAATCCGCCCGTGCCGCCAGCGGAGTCGCACACGGTCTGGCCGATCTGCGGATTCACCATTTCGACGATGACGCGGATGAGATGGCGCGGTGTGCGGAACTGCGCGGCTTTCTTCTGGCTGCCAAGATCGTTGACCAGGATTTCAAACAAGTCTCCCTTCACGTCGGCATCTTCGCCCAGCAAGTTCTGGCCCTTGAGCGTGTCCACAGCCTTGCGCAGCGTCGCGCCGTCCGGGATGACAATGGCGGAATCTTCAAACAAGGCGTGGGCGGCGGGTGAAAGAGCGGGGTGCAGCGCGAGTTTGGGGAGCAAGGTGCGGAGCGTTTCGAGCATCCGCCCGTTGTCGGGGTCGGATGTGAGGACGGACCAGCGGAGTTTGCCGAAATCCACCTTGTCATCCCCAATTTGTACTTCGGTAAAAATGGACTGGCGGCGGGTGTTCCCATTGTCGGCCTGCTCAGTGTCCATTTCTTCGAGCATTTTCAGGAAAAGGAGGTAGGAAATCTGCGTGACGTAAGTGATGGGGTTCGTGACATTGGCTTCCCACATCACCTTGCAGAGACGCTTGAGCAGATTTTGGAGCGAGGCGTTGTCCATGTGATTAAGCGGCGGCAATGAGGTCGTTCAATTCCTGCATGATGACGTTGAGGCGGTCGCGGCTAAACAGGGCCTCGGCGCGGGCGCGTCCTCCTTGGAACGTGAACGGCGGGCGAGTGAAAATGCTGGGTTCGAGCGGAACGTATTTCGTCTCGCTTACAGCCGCGGCAACGACGTTACGCAACAGTCGTAAAAGCCGCGCCTGGTCGGGATTGATGCTGCTGGAATGTTCGGCAACCCAGGCGTTGAAGGCACGCTCGACACGCTGCTGCCGGGTTGGCAATTCATACAGTCCGAGCGCGGCACGGATGAAATCGGACAGCGAGCCGGACGGTTGCTCGAAGGCTTTACGGAGTGCGGATTCCTCGAACCAGAACTCAGGCGAGTTGAGTTTGTGCGCGAGTTCTTCCCATTCGTTTTCCGTGAGAGATTCGCCCGCCACGATTTTGCGGACGGCGGGATCGCTCTCACGCAAATCTTGAATCCGCTTGCACCAAACGTCCTGATACGTCTTGCGGTCAATGGCCATCCCTTCAGGGCCAACATGAATGAGTTCACGGTGGCGAATCGTGTCTTCCTTCAACCCCATTGGGATGACGGTAAATTTGCGTGGCGGCAACGGCGGGCCGGGCGGCGTCGGGGGCGTTGGCTCCGGGCCGGGTTCTGGTTCCGTGCCGCCACGGGGCTGAGGACGTTTGCCGACCTGTTTTGGCCGATGGTATTGCACACCGGTGTCGTTAAACCGGGAATGATTGCCGACGAAATCGTAAATCAGGAATGAGGTTTTGCCGATTTTGGGACACAAGCGGCTGCCACGCCCGCGCATCTGCGCGTATTTGATCGCTGAAGCGGTGGGACGCAACATCACGAGATTCTCAACCTCTTTGTGGTCGTAGCCGGTATCAAGCATGTCCACCGAAACCGCGATGACGGGCAGCGGGTCGAATTTGAATCGGTCAATGATGGGTCGGGGATTACCGTTGTTCGACCAGCAGGTGATTTTCTGCGCGAAACCCTGGCGGACTTCGGCTGGTGAACGGTTCGTCTGCTGTGCGATGCGCAGGCAGGCGGAGTCGGGAAGAAGCTGGTTGAAAAGACGCTCCAACATCACGGCCTGTTTTTCGCTGACCGCGAATACGATTGTTTTGCGCGGATGCGTTTGCGGGCGCTCTTCCTCGACGCGGAAGTATTCATCAATGATGAGCTTGAGGCGGTCTTCGCTCTCGGCAGTGCGCCCCCAATCGCCAAACCCGATTTCCTCCTCTTCCCAATCCGTGCCCTCGAATGTGAGGACGGATTCGGCAGAGTAAATTTCGTAGTCGGCGAGAAATTTTTCTTTGATGCCTTCCTGGATGGTGTAGGCGAATGTCGGACGGCCTTCCTGCGCGGCGCTGTCCCAGCAATGGAAAAACATGTACGTGCTGCGGACAAGCTGGCGCTCATGTTCGCTCACCCAATGAAGCTCACCAGGGTTCGGCGTGGCGGTGAGGCCGATGTGGATGGCGTCAAAATGCGCGAGCGTGGCGCGGTGGGTGTTGTAAATGGAGCGATGGCACTCGTCGGTGATGACCAGATCAAAATAGGCATGTCCGAAACCGCCCGGTCCAAGTTGCCCTGCAATGGTGTCGAGCGTGCCGACGACGATTTGGCCTTCAAGCGATTTCTTGCCCCCGTAAAGCAGAGTGGACGGGTAATCGCGCAAATAGTCGTCAAACGTGTCTTGCTTGGCCTGCCGGGCCAATTCGATGCGGTCAGCTAGGAACAGGACGCGGGAAATCGCGGCTGCCTGCATCCATCGTTTGATGAGCATGGCGATGGCGAGCGTTTTGCCCGTGCCTGTCGCCATTTCAAACAACATTCGGCGGCGGCCGGCAATGAGAACGTCATCGGCAGCTTTCAGGCAGCGGATTTGATAGGGCCGCGCCTCAACATCCTCGCCCCTGAAGCGAAAGCACGTCGGCATGGGCACTGCCCGGATGGAAGTTGCCAGGTCGCCGCGCCGGTGCAGGCGGAGATTGGCGCGGCTTTCCAGGTCGGCTTGAGTGGGAAAGCCGATGATGGGCCGGGCGTCCCCGTTTTCGTAATCCCAGAAATAATGTTCGCGCCCGTTGCTGAGAAAAATGAATGGCGCAGGGAGGCTCACAGCGTACTCCTTTGCCTTGGCCTTTGCTGAATAGGGGTCAATTGAAAAACGCTTCGCCTCCATAATGGCGAGAGGTTGAGTGCGTGAGTTCTTGAGCAAATAATCCGCCCGGCCATCGGCAGCAGATTCTTCTGTGGAAACCACCGCCTTGTTTTCAATATCCCAACCAGCCTCGCGCAGCAGGCGGTCAACAATGATTCTGCTGTCTGCTTCAGTTGGCATGGAGGGCAGTTGCCGGGCCTGAAATTGGAATCGGCTTAAAGGTCATGGGCGGATCGTAGTCAAAGAAGACTGGTGGGACAAGCTTTGGATAGCCGATTGGGTTCATCGGCTGGCAACCGCTGGCATGTCGGCTGTGGGGCGAGGGGTGGTTGGGGCGCGAGAAGACTGCGACGGTCATCGTCCGCCGCTACAGGTTTCTGGCGTCCCCTGGACGCGGGGCAAATCTCGAAGGGGATTGCGCCGCAGGCGCAACGCTACATGATTTTGCCATGCCTTTGACGGTGCGCTTGGCCAAACGGTGCGGAGCGCCTCGGAGTCCCTCGCTCCTGATCCGCAGCGGTTTTATCGAGCGAAAATCGGACCCTGGATCGGTTGGGGTGTATCTTGATACTGCCGCCTTTGGATGGAACCAAAATATCACGGCTCGACAGAGTCTCGCCCTACCTTTGCCCGCCGTGACTGACGCATTACGAAAAATCTGGCATCCCCTGGACGCGGGGCGATCGCGAAGGGGATTGCGCCGCAGGCGCAACGCTACACCTGAATGGTTGCCGGGTTTGTGGGGCGAGGGGATGGCGCAGCGAAGCGGGATTTGCAGGAACGGCGGGAGAAGGGAAAGGCATTTGCTTCCTTCTGCATTCTTACTTCTTCATTTTGCCGAAGGGCGCGGACGCTTCGCGGAGGACGCTCGAATTGGAATGGATCGCACGGCCCCGAATGGCAAGCTGCCGTTCGCGCAATGCATCGAGCAGGCGCAGCTTTTCCGCCACCGGCCGCGCGGCCAGGTTGCGGCGCAGGGCGCGTTTGCTTTCGAGAATTTTTTGCAGGTCGAAGCTCATGGCGCGTCGCTCAGGAATTGACGTTCAAACTTCCGCCAGGCGTCAAGGAGGCCGTGCCGGGCGAGGATGGCTTGAAAGCGCGCGGTGTGGAGCGCGCCGACCTCGATGAACTGAAGGAGGCGGGCTTTGTCCTTGGCGCGCGCGGTCTCCATCTGATTGATGGCGGTGATGGCTTCTTTGATGTCCATCTTCAAAGCATATCACGCGCAAGGGCTTGATTCAATTCATCAAGCAGCTTGGGCAGTTGCTCGACAACGACGAGCCCCCGACGACCGACGAACGCGGGGCGAGGGATAACAGTTCACAGGCACCAGGTCAATAATGGGGCCAGGGCAAGGCTGGGGAGGTAGTCGGCTATCGCCACTTTTTTGAGCTGCAGGATAATCAGCGCGACGCAGAAAATCAGCAGGCCATTGGTCGCGTTGACGGAATCTATCAAGGGCTGGGCCTGATGCTGAAGGGCCGGCTCGAGCAGGGCGACGCAACGGATGATCGCGCCTTGCCAGGCCAGGACGGAAATGGCCGAGACGATGACGCCCCAGCCGAAGGTCGCCACGAAAGCCATCGTCGCCATGCCATCCATGACAGCCTTGATGTAGAAGACTTTGGCAAAACCGTTTAAACCTTCCTGGACGGAACCGAGAATCGCCAGCGGCGCGGCGCAAAACAAGGCGGTCGCCACCTGGAAGCCTTCGTTGAACTGGGGCCGGGAGCCGGCGGCGGCAATCTGGCGAGAGGCGAATTGGCCGATGGCGTTGGAAAGGGTCTGGAGGCGCAGGAGTTTGCCGGCCAGTTTTCCGAGGGTCATGGCGAGCAGGACGATGGCCAGTTGTTTGAGGACTTGCACCAGGCTGCCGTTCAGGCTGGCCACGGTCAACCGGAGTCCGTAGGCAACGGTGCAGACGCCGAGGATGATTTTCATCCGGGACTGGATCGTCACCGAAACGGGTTCTTTGAGGACGAGGGCCAAAAGGCCGCCGAGCACGATACCTGCCGAGTTGATAAGGGGGCCGAGCATCGGGGGAATGATGGAGTCAGGCGCGGCGGGTGCAAAGCGGAAAGTGGAGGCGGGGCATAAGGCGTCAGAGACAGCAGGGAAAGGTAGGGACCTTTGTCGAGCAGTGACTTTATCCCAAGAAATCGAGTTTCGGCTCGACGGAGTCTCGCCCCACCATCCCAGACTGATGCATTACGTCCTGTGTTTGAACACATAAAGCAGGAGGAGGAAGCCGGAGAGAAAAATCAGGGCGGCGATCAGGGTTCCGAGAAATTGCAGGAAGCGGGCGCGACGCAAAATCTTTTCGCGCTTTTCGCGTTCGGTGATCTTGAATAGTTCGAACTGCCGGTCCAGCGCCTCCGGGTCGGCCAGCTCATCCCGGAGCCGCAAGGAGAGCCACCCCGGCGCCGCCGCGCCGAAAGTCTCCGGCAGCTTGGCCAGCAATTCCGGCGGGGCGGCGGCGAACCCGGCGTCCTTTCTCCAGAAGGGCGCGGCTTCGCGAGTCCAGAGCCGGAATAAACCGTGATTGCGCGCGGCGCTTTGGATTTGTTGCCAGAGACGCGGGCGCAAGAGGTCGGTCTGCGCGAAATCGGCAAAGGTCTCGCTGTGGATGTGGCCCTGGCTGCCGGCAATTTGCAGGGAGATGGCGGCCGCCACGCCGCCCTGGGCGTCTTCGACGACTTGGAAATCGGTGAAGTGTTTTTCCAGGGTTTCGACGGGAAAGCGCTCGGCCCGCCAGAGCGCTTTCAACTGCTCCAAATCATCCGTGGTGGCCCGCCGGGTGCGGTGACTGGTCAGAGGGTTCACAATTCACAAGTCAGTATCCACAATTGACAATGGACTATTCGCTATCCGGGTAGGAGCCGAGGACTTTGGCGAAGTTGCAGACGGTTCTCAGGCTGGCAATGGCCCGGGCGACGTTGCGGTCGTTTTGATGGCCGTCGCAGTCCACAAAAAAGAAATACTCCCAGGCCTTGCGTTTGCTGGGGCGGGATTCGATTTTGGTCATGTTCAGGCGGTAGCGGCGGAAGGGGGCGAGGGCGTTGTAGAGCGCGCCCACTTCATCGGCGACGCTCAAGACCAGGCTGGTGCGGTCGTGGCCGGTGGGCGGGCCGCACTGGCGTCCCAAGACGAGGAAGCGGGTGGCGTTGCCGGTGAAATCCTGGAGGTTGTGTTCGAGGATCTTCAAGTGATATTTCTCCGCCGCCAGGACGCCGGTGATGGCGGCGGTTTTGAGCCGGCGCGCCGGAGGCGATCCGTTGGAGGGGGGATGGGCGGCCAGTTCGGCGGAGCGGGCGTTGGAGGAGGTTTCCAAAATCTCCGCCTTGGGCAGATGCCGCTGGACCCAGAGGCGGCATTGGGCCAGGGCCTGGGGATGGATGTAGAGGCGCTGGATGTCCCTGGCCGACGCCCTGCCCGCCAGGCAATAGCGAATGGGCAAAACAATCTGCGCGACAATTTTCAGGTCGCTCTCCATGAAGGTGTCCAGGGTGTGGGTGACGACGCCTTCGGTGGAATTTTCCACTGGGACGACGCCATAATCGGCGGAATTTTTGCTAACCTCGGCAAAGACGTCGGCAATGGTGCGCTGGGCGGAGTACCGGAGGCTGGAGCCGAATTTCTGGATGGCGGCCTGGTGGGTGAAGGTGGCCTCCGGGCCGAGGTAGGCGATGGTCATGGTTTTTTCGAGCGAGAGGGCGCTGGACATGACTTCGCGATAAATGGCGCGCAAGGACTCGTCGGTCATCGGCCCCTGGTTGAACTTGCAGAGGCTTTGGAGCACGATGCGTTCCCGATCGGGGGCGTAAATGGGTTCGCCGGCCTTGAGCTTGAGGGCGCCAATCTCCAAAACATGGCGGGTGCGCTCATTGAGGAGGCGGACGATCTGGGCGTCGAACTTGTCAATGGCCTTGCGATGTTGCGGGATGTTCATTGGGCGAAAGGATACACAATTGCCGCGCAAAAGCAGGAAAAAAAACTTCGTAAGGCGTCAGTGACGGCGGGGAAAGGCAGGGCAAGACTTTTGAGCCGTGACTATTTCCCAAGAAATCGAGTTTGGGTTCGACAGAGTCTCACCCTACCATCCAAGGCTAAAGCATTAGACTGGACCGATACACTCCCTTGCCAAGGGGAAGGAAAGGGTTTTACTTTGCTGGCTGTGCAAACACCCGCAGTTCCCGCAAACCTCAGCGGCGACCAGGAGGGCACGCCGGGCCGCGGCGCGCGTGACTGGCTGTTTGCGCTGGCGTTGGTCATCGCCATCGTGCTCGCCTATCAGCCGGCGTGGCATGGCGCATTCATCTGGGACGACGACCAGTATGTGACGGAGAACCCATTGTTGACTTCGCGGGAGGGCTTGCGGCGGATCTGGTTTTCGCTCGATTCGCCCTCGCAGTATTTTCCGCTGACTTACACGACGTTTTACCTGGAGCGACCGTTCTGGGGGCTGAACCCGGCGGGCTATCACTGGGTCAACATCCTCCTCCACGCGGGCAATGCCCTGCTGGTCTGGCAGTTGCTGACGCGGCTGCGGGTGCCGGGGGCCTGGCTGGCGGCGGCGGTCTTCGCGCTGCATCCGGTGCAGGTGGAATCGGTCGCCTGGATCACGGAGCGGAAGAACGTGTTGATGGCCTTTTTCTTTCTGCTCACGCTGCTGGCGTGGGTCAAGTTCATCGGGGAGAAAACCGCGCGGCCGTGGCGATTTTACCTGGTGGCGCTGGTTTGTTACGCGCTGGCGCTTTCGGCCAAGACGACGGCCTGCACGCTGCCGGCGGCGCTGCTGCTGATTTTGTGGCTGGAAAGAAAACCCATCGGCTGGCGGCGGCTGGCGCAGGTGGGGCCCTTCCTGGCGATGGGAATCGGCATGGGGCTGGTGACGGTCTGGTGGGAGCGCTACCATCAAGGCACCCACGGCAAACTGTTCGCCATTGGCTGGGCGGAGCGGGGGCTGATTGCCAGCCGGGCGGTTTGGTTTTATGCGGGCAAGTTGCTCTGGCCGGCGAACCTGACTTTCAGCTATCCGCGGTGGACGATTTCGGCGTCCGATCCGGCGGCGTACGGCTGGGCGCTGGCGACGGCGGCGCTGGGGGTGGCGGTCTGGCGCGCGCGGCGATGGGCGGGGCGGGGCGTGGAGGTAGCGGCGGCGTTTTTTGCGGTGACGCTGAGTCCGGTGCTGGGATTTATTATGCTTTACACGTTTGTCTATTCGTTCGTGGCGGACCATTACCAATATGTGGCCTGCCTCGGCCCGATCGCGCTGGCGGCGGCGGGAATGGAGCGGGGACTGGGCCGGATGGGAAAACAAACGCCGTTTTTTCAGCCGGTGTGTTGCGGGGCGTTGCTGGTCTTGCTCTGGGCGTTGACGTGGCAGCAATGCGGGATGTACGCCGACTCGGAAACGCTTTGGCGGACGACGCTGGCGCGAAATGCAGGATCGTGGATTGCGCATGACAACCTGGGGGTGGCTTTTGACCAGAAGGGGGAGTTGGAGGAGGCGATCGGGCAGTATCGGAAGGCGCTGGAAATCAATCCGGGCAATCTGAACGCGCACAACAACCTGGGGAAGGATCTGGTGCAGAAGGGGGAGATGGGGGAGGCGGTGGCGCAATACCGGGAAGCGCTGGAGATCAACCCTGATTTTGCCGAGGTGCGTTACAACCTGGCGTTTGTTCTTGCCAGAATGGGACGAGCGGAGGAAGCCATCGCGCAGTATCGGAAGGCGCTGGACATCAATCCGGCTTATGTGGATGCCCGCAACAACCTGGGCCGCGCTTTGCTTCAGAAGGGAGAAGTGGAGGAAGCCATCGCGCAATTCCGCAAGGCGCTGGAAATCAATCCGGCTTACATGAAAGCCCGCAAGAATCTGGGCAACGCGCTTCTCCGCAAAGGCGATTTTGACGGGGCGATGGCCTGCTTTGAAAAAATCACCGCCCTGAGTCCGGACCCGGTGGAAAGATGGTTCAGCCTGGGGGATGATTTCCTGCAACACGGGGAGTTGGAGGAAGCCATTGCGTGCTTCCGGCAGACGTTGAAAATCCGTCCACGCTTTGCCGACGCGTCCGCCAATCTGGGTCTGGCTCTGTTCCAGAAAGGGGAGATGAAGGAGGCCATCGCCGCGTGGCAGCAGGCTCTTGAAATCAACCCCGCGCATCTCTACGCCCAGAACAATCTGGCGTGGCTGCTGGCCACGGCATCCGACGCGTCGTTGCGCGATGGGGCAAAAGCGGTGGCGCTGGCCGAGCAGGCAAACCAGTTGACCGGCGGAGCGAATCCGGTGATTCTGCACACTCTGGCGGCGGCTTATGCGGAGGCGGGGCGTTACGGGGAAGCGTCCGCCACGGCCCGGCGCGCGTTGGAATTGGCGGGGCGGCAAAAGAACGACAAGTTGGGCGGGACTTTGCAAAAGGAAATCAAACTCTACGAGGCGGGTTCTCCGGCGCGCGATGCCATCTCCCGATGAAACAGGACATGGGGTTGGCGGCGTCCGAAGCTTTCGCGAAGGGTGGGGTGAACACCCCATAGCGGCGGGAAAGATTCCGGGGTTATCGTACGACGTATGAGAATTAAACAGAAAAAGGAGTTGATGCTCGGTGAGTTGATCACGGCAGCATTCCAGGCCTGGGCAGCGAGTCGGGCCGAAGAGATGGTGCGATTGGCATTCAAGACGCGCCAGGTGGTATTTCAAGAGCAGCCCCATTTTTGGATTTCTGCCGCGAAAGGGAGGTCCGCATGAACAAAGCGAACGGTCTGGTTGACCGAATCAAGATGGGGCTGGGGATTGCGCTGTTGGCGGCCTTGATGGGCTGCGTGGGTTACGTGGACGGAGGTTACGGCGGCACGGTGGTGGTGCCGGGGCCTGATATGTATGTTTTCGGCGGCGGCTATGAGAGGGGGCCTGTTGTGCATGGTTATAGTCATCGCGGATTCGAAAGCCGGGCGGTGGCACACCCTGGCGGCGGCGGGGGAGGGAGAAGGCGGTGAAGTGCGCAAGTGATTGGAGAGAAACGGACCTGATGAACTTATGAAACTTTCAAAGCAATTGACACGTTTTGCCGGACTTTTAGCACTGTTGGCGGGTGCCTGGGGTGTTTTGTCGGCGGACCTTTCCGCGGCGGAGCAGAAAGAAGGGCAACAGAAGCCAGTGATCGCGCAACGGTTGTTCGGGTCGCCGGATGAGGCCGTAAAAGCCTTGCAGGCGGCGACCGCAGCCAAAGATAACGCGGCCCTGGGGGAGATTTTCGGCCCGGAATTCCGCGAATTGACAACCGGCGACCAAGTGCAGGACGGGAACAATGCGGCAAGGTTCGCCAGCGCGCTGGCGCAGGGCTGCAAGCCGGTGGAAGAGGGGAAGGACAAAATCACACTGGAGGTGGGCACGAACAACTGGCCCATGCCGATTCCACTGGTGAAAGCGGACGGGCAATGGCATTTCGACACGGCGGCGGGCAAGGAGGAGATCATCGCCCGGCACATCGGGAAGGACGAACTCCACGCCATCGGCGTTTGCCGGGCTTACGTGGCGGCGCAACGGCAGTACGCCAGCGCGAACCCGGACACGGGCGGAGGAGCAAAGTACGCGCAGAAATTCAAGAGCACGCCCGGAAAGAAGGACGGCCTCTACTGGCCGGCGGCGGAGAACCAACCGGCCAGCCCATTCGGGCCGTTGGTGGCGGAAGCCCATGCCGAGGGTTACGGCAAGAAGAACGGCGAGGGTCCGCGGCCCTTTCACGGTTATTATTTCCGAATACTGACCCGGCAGGGCCGGGCCGCGCCCGGCGGGAAAATGAATTACATGAGCCAGGACAACTTAACGGGGGGGTTCGCCCTGGTGGCGTATCCGGAGCATTGGGACCAGTCGGGCATAATGACGTTTATCGTGAACCAGGACGGCAAAATTTATCAGCGCAATTTTGGCGAAAAGACTTCCCGCATCGCAGGGGCGATGAAGGAATACAATCCGGACAGCCGCTGGACGCTGGTGGAGGATGAGGGAGTATTGAGCGCGGTGTCTGAGAAATGAAGTTGGCCATGGCAACGGACTGAGCGTGATGCGAAAACGCCAGCCAAGGAACGTCGCCCGCGTCCGAAAACTGTTGCTGGCGGGAAACCGACTTCCGGAAATGACTTCCCAGGACGAAACCGCCGTCGCCCGCGCCATTCAACGTGTTAGAAGACAACGCAAACAGAAAATGATTGCCGCTCAAAGAACGGGGATCATTTAATTTGAACCGCATCATGCTTCTCTGATTCCGCTGAACTGCTCGTCGGGATGGCGAGACAAGTCGGCGGAGGAGGCGGGAACGCGCAACGAGGGAATGTCTTGAAGAAATGAGAATTCCGGTTAAACTCGAAACATGAAACTCTCAGTGACCATTGACCGCGACGAGGATGGGGTTTGGGTGGTTGAATGCCCGTCCATTCCAGGCTGTGTCAGCCAAGGAGGGACCAAGCAACAGGCCCTTAAGAACATTGAAGAAGCCATTCAACTCTGCCTGGAAGTTCGTGCGGAGCGCGGTCTGCCGCTCACAGTCGAGACGCGCCAGGTGGAAGTGCTTGTCTGATGTCTGCTCTTCCGGTAATAAGCGGGCGCAAGGCCGTCCGGGCATTTGCAAAACTCGGCTGGCAGGTCGTCCGCCAGCGCGGCAGTCACATTATCCTGGTTAAGGAAGGTGAAATCGCGACCCTCTCCATCCCCGACCATAAAGAGGTTGCCAAAGGGACGTTGCGCAGTTTGATTCGGGCGGCGGGAATTACGGTGGAAGAGTTTATGAGGCAGCTTTGATTTCAACAGCAGTCCGCCTTTCCGTTTCGGCTGAAATCCGGCACTGCAATTTGACACTGTTTTTAACCCCCAGTGTCCGGGCGGCGCAGCCTGAAGAAGGCGGGGGCGGGGGCGACGGGAAGGGCGACCCAATTGGCGCTGTTTGAGACGCTGGCGGCGTTGGTCACGGCGCTCCACTGCGCGCCTGGACCCAGCGCCGGAGCGGATTCCAGAACGAACCCGACGGCAAAGGAAGGCCACGTCAAGATGAAACTCTGGGCGGAGGGCGAGGCGGCGAGGCTGACCGGGATGGCCAGACCATTGGGTCCGCCCTGATGATCGGCCATGATTTCCTGGGGCGAAAGACGGCCGTCGTAGATGCGAAATTCGTCTATGGCGCCATTGAGCCAGGCATCGGCGGAGAAGAGAGAGCGTCCGAGGTAGGAAAGGGCGGAACTGACGCCGCTCAAGGGCGGCAGGGCGGCGGTGGCGGCGGATTCGAGCATGCCATTGGTGTAAATGGCGCAGTAGTTGTTGGCGGGATCCACGATGCAGACGACGTGGACGGTGGCGCCGTCGAGCGTTCCCGGAACGTCCAGGCTGGCGGTGGCGGAGGAGGTGGAGAGGGTGACGCGTTGGGAATTGACGCCGGTGTGGGGGCTGAAGAAAAGAAATTGCTGGCCGTTGGCGCCGCTGGTGGCGCCAAAGTCGAAAACTCGCGCCCAGTTGCCGTTGACGCCGAAGGCAGCCCAGAACTCCATCGTGGCGGCGGCGCAGCCTGAAACCAATCCGCCCGGCAGATTGGCGTAGCCGCCCGAAGCGCCGGTGAGCGTCAGCGCCCGGTTTGCAACGGTCGCATTGCCCATGAGCGCGCCGTGGGCCAGGCCGATGGAATCCCAGACGTTGGAGGAGAAGCTGTAACGATGGGCCAAGGCGGGGTGGGCATAAACGAGGTCTGTGATTTCCGGGGGCGTGAGGGCGCGGCCGAAAATTCGGAAGGAGCCGATCCTGCCATTGAAGGCCGGATCGGCGGGGAACTGGCTTTTGCCGATGAAATTGCTCACGGCCAGAGTCTGCCAGGGCCGGATGGTGAGGCTGGAGTTGGTCGCCACGGGATTTCCGTTCAGGTAGAGCAGCCCTCTCGTGCCATCGAGAGTGACGGCGACATGGCACCAGGAATTGGTCGGCAAGGCGGCGGGCGCGTCAATGTGTTGTTCGGCGCCACTGCCATTGAGAGTGATGGCGAAGCGGAGTTTCCCACTTACGCCCGCCCGCGGGGTCAGGAAGAAGTAGGCATTGGTGCTGGCGCCAAAATCAAAGATGCGCTGCCAATCGCCCCCTCCGTTCCATTTTACCCAGGTGGCGAAGGTGCTGGCGTTGGCGACAGGATTGGGCAGGAGAACGTATTGGGAAACGCCGTCCAGACTGAGGACGTTGCCGCGAGCGGGATCGTTGGTGATGACCGCGCCGTTTTTCAAGGCCCCATTGTAGAGGCCGAAGCTTTCGCCGGCGCCGGCGTTGAAGGGGTAGAAGGCGCTCCAGTCATTGGTGAAAACAGGCCAGCCGTCGGCGCTCCAAGTCAGCACGCCCAGCCCCAAGGTGGCGGTGCCGCCGTTGTTGCCATCGTAATAGTGATAGGTGAGCCAGTTGGTGCCGTTGTCGTTGAGGATGCCCGCCTGACCGGGGCCGATGAAGCGGCCGGTGCTTTCCAGGAACATGGCGCCGCCGCTATTGGTCAGGTTCACCTTGTTTCGATCCAGGAAAGGCCCGGTGACGTTGGTGCTGCGGCCCACGCGGATGTTGTAGGTGCTGTCCACGCCACTGCAACATCCGCCAAAGTTGAGGAACAGATAGTAATAGCCGCCTTGCTGGTAAAGGAACGAGGCCTCGGTGGTGTTCTGGAAAAAAAACGGGCTGTTATCGGCGACCTTCGTCAGCGGCGAGTTTGCGGTGATGCGTTTGCCGGTGGCGGGGTTGAGTTGGGTGACAAAGATGCCGTCGGAGTAAGAGCCGAAAGACATCCAGACGGCGCCGTTGGTGTCCAGAAGAATGCTGGGATCAATGCAGTTATAGCTGATGCCGGACTGAAACTGAATGACCGGGCCTTGATCGGTCCAAACGGGCGAGGCGAGCGAAGGACTGGTGGCCAGACCGATGGCCGAGGTGATCGTGCCCCACAGGGAAACGGCGTAATAGAGATAGTACTGGCCGTTCATGTAAACGACGTCCGGCGCCCAAATGGAGTCGGTGTTGGTGAAGCCAGGAACCGCGTTGGTAATCCAGGCGGGCAGAGCGCCTGGAAAAACCTGGCCGCTGTAGGTCCAGTTTCGCAAGTCGGTGGAAGTTTTGCCCATGATGCCCTGGCTGGTCCGGTAGATGTAGTAGGTGTTGCCCTGCTTGATCATGGGGGAGGGATCATGCGCGTAATAGTCGCCAAAGACAGGCTGTTCTTCCGGCAGCGCCTGGGCGGGACAAGGCAAGTCAGGCATGAGCAAAAGCATGGCCAGAAGGAATCCGGCAATGCTTCCGCGGGCGGGGCAAGACATAATTGATTTCACGACAACCACAATATCCGCTCAACCTCTCCTTTTCACAAGCCGGGCGATGGAAAGCCATGCCCGCCCGCGTTCCCTGGCACACCTATTGGCCGAGCCGTGACTTTTTCCCAAGAAATCGAGTTTCGGCTCGACAGAGTCTCGCCCTACCATTTCCCGACGTCACTGACGCATTTGCCACAAGGCTGCCGGGGCAGAAGCCGATGAGGCAAATCCAAGTGCGTGGAGGGAGGCGGCCAAAATCGCCCAACCCCTCCACGCACTGTTCATTCGCGTCCGCTGGCTGCGCGTCAATTATGCAACCGGTAATACTGGGCGGAGGCGGAAGGCGTCAGGGTGACCTGGTAATTGCTTCCGTTGATGATCCAATTGCCGCCCGGAGTGAGGCTGACTGGAGACCAGGTGGCGCCGGTCCCAAGCACCGGGCTGGACACCAAGTTGACCAACGCCGAGTTCGTCGGCCAAGTGAGAACCAGGTTGCCACCCGAGAGGGTCGCGGACAAGGTCACGGACGTGGTCGTGCCGAGGAGTTGGTTTGGGCCGAGGAGATAATCGGCCCCGATTTGCGCGGCCTGCATCGGACCACTGTAGATGCGGAACTCATCAATGGAAGCATTGAGTCCGGGGTCGGCGGCATAGAGGGATCCGCCGATATAATTGATCGGGTCCGCGCCCAGTGTGGCCGCAAGATCAGACGAATTAGCGTAGTAGGTTTGGTAGGCAACAGGAACGGTCAGGCTGTTGTAGAGCGTGACGGTCGCGGCGAAGACGCCGTTGGTGTAATAGGAGAGGGTGCCGGCCGGCGGATTATAGACGCAAGCGATTTGGAGGTTGGCCATTCCATCCAGCGCGGTGGCTTGGGCGGCATCCCGCTCCGCGGCGGAGCCGGGATTGCCGATGCCGAAGGTAGCCTGGGCGGTGGCGCCGCCGGTGTGGGGCTGGAAAGTAATGTAATTCTGGCCGTTGGTGGTCGAGATATTGCCAAAGCCGTAGAGCACGGCCCAAGTTTGGAGGGCGCCAAAGGAGGCCCAAGTCTCAATCGTGAGCGATTCCATGTTGGCGACGACGCCCGCAGGCAGTTGTACATAGGAGCCTTGGGTGCCGTCGAGCACGAGCTTTCCTCCAGAAAGAGAAGCGGTACCCGTGAGCGTGCCCGCCCAATCCGTGCCGCCGATTGAATCCGCGGTAGTAGTGCCCGAGGACTCGCTAAAACTGTATTGATGCACGAGGCTGACGGTGGCAGGCGTCACGCTGATCGGCAGAGTCGCGGAGAAGGACCCGAGCGCAGCATGCAGAGTCGCGCTGCCAAGGCCGGCTGCGGTCACCAAGCCGCTGGTTGAGACGGTGCAAACGTTGGTGTTGCTGGAAGAGAAAGCCAGGCCGGTCAAATTGGTGGGATTGACGCCTGGATCCGCCGAACTGAGGAGCACGCCGCTGACCGCCGGGTAAGCTCCCACGAGCATCGCCTGTTGGACCGTCCCCGGAGACAACTGGGGGTGGACCAATGGCTGGAAGGAAATAGCGGTGAGGGCGCCGCCGAGAGGAGTGGTTGTGATGACGGTGTTGGTGCTGTCGTCGGTAATAGTGATGTTGTCCACGGTGACGATGTTGGTCGTGCCGTTGTCGCCGGTGTAAACCGTTGAGACAAGATCAGCAATGTTTTGGGATCTGCCGTAGGCCAGGAGAATGCCCCGCTGAATCCAGGTAACTGCGTTAGCAGCTTGACCCGTAGGCAGGATAATTTGGCCGCCCGCGAGATTCATGAACCTTGTGCCATCATCCACTGCAGCCACCGTCTGAACAATGATGCCGCCCGAAACGTTCAAAGTGGCGGTGTCATAAATGTTGAGGTGGCCTCCGGGCCAGAAGTTGGTGACGTTGGCCTGGGCGTTGCCGAACATGTTCATGGTCACGTAGGGCGCCGCATTATACCACCATTCGGTTCCCAGCCCCAGATTGACGCCGCCAACATAGGAGCCATTGTACATGTTGATGACGGAACGGTTGGCCAGGAAGTTATTTTGCACCGGGGCAAGCACCCAGTCGAAATTCAGAGTGCCGTAGATGTTGAGGACGGCGCCCCACTCCGGGCCGTAAATGCTCCCCCAGGAGCTGGAATGATCGCTCAGAGTACCGACGCTTTCGACCTCGCTGGCAACGATGGTACACGAGGGGCCGGGGGCAGGATCAATGATCGCAATGCCTCCCGCTACACTCGTGGGCTTGCCTCCGCTCCAGTTGTTCGCATCGCTCCACAGCCCGTTCAGATCGGTATCTATCCAACTTTGGGCGGAAGCGTTTTGAACCACAGCCGCCGTCAGAGCAACGGAAGCCAGATAACACAATTTTTTGATCATCGCATTTTTATTCATATATTGCCTTTTGATTGATGGATTCAGGTTCTCTGGCAAATCGGGGTGCAAACCTACCCCCCGGCCAGTTCAAGGGGCCATCCACTGCATGGCTTGCCTTGCGGTTGATAACGTTTTTGTCGTGTGTGCTGTGATACCTATAAATGCGCCAATGATCGGCAAAACCCGACACGGAATTGCTTGCGGGAGGATGGTTTAAGGGGAGAGGGAGGGAGGAGGGGCGATCAGGCCAGTGGCTTCCCGCAGAAGGATGCGGGCGAAAACCCAGTCAAACCAGAAGCCCTGGGTTGCGCTGCCAGGCTCCAACGCCCCATTGGATTGGTCTTCAATGGACTGACGGCCCAGGCTGAGTTCTTTGAGCGCATCGTCCCTGGCAGAGGTCTGGGAGAAAGCCATAGCCAGTTCGACGTGGGCGGCGGCCGCTCTAGGCGCATTGAATTCGGGACAGGCCAGGCAGCTTCTGGCCCACTCGATGCTCCTGGCATAGTGGCCCCGGCGATACTCCCAGAGGGCCAGAGAAACCGATGCCCAAGCCGCGCGAAAGGGGGCGTCCGGGTCATGGGTGTCGGCGGCGGCGAAGGATTCGCCGGCCACGCGGGCCAAGGGAGCCAAAGACTCCACCACGCTTTGGCGTGGAGAAGATAAGAGGCAGATTTTGACGATTCGTTCCGCCACCACGCCGTTGGAAGTGGCGGCGAAACGAGACAGAGCCGCCTGACGAAACCGATTGTCGTGGCCGCCGCCGCCGCTCTCGACCAGGCAGACGCCGCAACGGAGAAAATCCAGGGTGCTGACATCCCATCCGTCCAATTGGTTGACTTGCAGAAGCAAGTCGAAGCGAGCCGCCGCTAGTGTCCATCGGCCCTCGAGGGCATGCCAATCACCCAAAGAACGCAGAAGGGCCGCGTCTTCCACGCTCGACTCGGTCGGAGAGGCCTGGCCGATCATCGCGTCGGCTTCCTCGAATCTGCCCTGGCTGACCAGGACTTCGGCCTGGGTGATCCTCTCGCGGGCTTCGGCTTGGCGGCGCAATTCTGCCTCATTGGAACGGGCCAGCTCCGCCTCCTGTGCCAGGCGGGTCTGTTGAAGTTCCGCCGCGACGGCGCGCTGGCGGGCTTCTCTTTCTTTGAAAAAGAGCCAGGTGGAAGCGCCCAGCCCCGCAATCAAGGCGGCGGCCACAGCCGCAGCGGCGACAAAAACAACTTTGTTTCGTCGAACCAGCTTTTGCAGCCGATAGACCCGGCTGGGGGGACGAGCCATCACCGGCTCATTGCTCAGGTGCCGCTGGATGTCCATGGCCAGACCGTTGGCCGTTTCATAGCGGCGGGCGCGCTCTTTTTCCAGGGCCTTCATGACAATCCAATCCAGATCGCCGCGAATGAGGGCAATCAATCTGGGCGGTTCGGCGTGGCGCCGGACGGCGGTGGTGGTCAGGTCGTTGCCGGGCAGGACGGTCAACATGGCGGAAGGGCGTTGCGGTTCCTCTTCCAGCAAGGTTCGGCGCATCTCGTCCACCCCCGACCGGACGAGTGTTTTGGGGTCGAAGGGAGTTTTGCCGGTGAGCAATTCGTAGAGGAGCACGCCCAGGCTGTAGATGTCGCTGCGCGTGTCAATGTCCAGGCCACCCGTGCCGGCTTGCTCGGGACTCATATAGGCGGGGGTGCCGATGAAACGATTTTGGGTGGTGAGCAGCGTTTTGTCCGTCAGGGGCGCCTCGGTCGCTTTGGCGATGCCAAAGTCAATGACCTTGGGAACGGGCAGGCCATCGTGCAGGGTGACAATGATATTGGACGGTTTGATGTCGCGATGAATAATCCCTTTCTGGTGGGCGTGCTGAATGGCATGGCAAATCTGGATGAACAATTCGAGGCGGTGGCGGGTATCCAACTGGTTCTGATCGCAATAATCGGTGATCCGCGTGCCGCGCACCAGTTCCATGACAAAGTAGGGGCGGCCGGTATGAGTGGCTCCGGCGTCCAGCACTTTGGCAATGTTGGGATGGTCCATCATGGCTAGCGCCTGACGCTCGGCATCGAACCGGGCAATGACCGCCCGGGTGTCCATGCCCAGTTTAATCACCTTCAGCGCGACCAGACGGCGCATGGGCTTTTCTTGTTCGGCCAGATAGACGGCCCCGCAACCGCCCTCGCCGATCTTTTGCAGGATTTGGTAATGCCCGATGCGCGCCCCGGGCTGTTCTTCCTCCGACCCGTGCGCCAAATCGGCCGCCGCCGCCGGGGATTCGGGAGTGTCCGCGGAAGAGCGCAAGGCGGAGATGCACTCGGTAAACAACTCGTCGGCGTGGCCGTGGATGGAGAGCAATTTCTCGACTCTCTCCCGCAGGCTGGCATCCTGGTCGCACGCCCGCTCCAGAAATTCTTCCCGTTGCGCGGGGTCGGTCAGTTGTCGGGCCGCGTCGAACACCTCTTCTTCGCGTGAAAGCGTGTCATCCATGGGGCCGGGTGGGTCGCGGTTAAATCACAAATGTTCGCGAATATTCTGGAACAACCAGGCCTTGGCATAAGCCCATTGGCGCTCGACGGTGCGTTCGGCCACGCCCAGGCTCCTGGCCACCTCCTGGTTGGTCAGGCCGCCGAAGAACTTCATGACCACCACTTTGGCGCGTTGCGGGTCCTCCGCCTCCAGGTTTTCCAGAGCCTCATTGATGAGGAGCACCTTGTCATCCGGCGTTGTGCCGGCCAAGGGCAGGCCGGCAATGTCCAACCGGACCCATCCGAAACCATGCTTGAGGCGGGATTTGCGGCGGGCGCGTTCGATCAGAATCCGCCGCATGGCCTCGGCGGCCTCGCCAAAGAAGTGTCCGCGATTCTGCCAGCGCCGATCGCCATTGCCAAAGATGCGGATCCAGGCTTCATGGACCAAGGCGGTGGGCTGCAAGGTTTGTCCCTCCGCCTCGCTGGCCATGCGCGCGGCGGCCATGCGGCGAAGGTCGTCGTAAACCAGGGGCAACAACTCCTCCGAATCACAGCCATCACCCTTTCGTGGCAGCAGGACTTGGGTAAGCTCGCTCATAGGTTTAGGGCAGAATACCGCCAGGGAAGGGGATTTGTCGAGACTGAAGTTCGTTGGGAAGCGCCCTAATTTTTGAGGTTTCGATCCTCCACGGTAGGGTTTCACCCCATAGCGCCCGTACGGCCACCCGGATCATCTTTATATTATGAAGGCAACAGCGACTGGCGGCGGCGACAGGAAAGAAAATCTCCACGGAGACAGCCCCACGGCGGCCTTCGGGCAGATGCCGGCCCGGCCAGAAACAAGAGGTTAGATTCCACGATGAAGGGTCCGGCAAGGCATGCCTATAAGCTCCGACAGCGTAAAACCAATGGAGAATCAGGCGATCGTCGCAACTGATTTGACGAAATGGTTTGGCGAAGGGGAAGCCAAAATGACGGCGGTGAATCGGGTCGCGCTGGTGGCACACTTTGGGGAGATGCTCTTCATCGTCGGCCCCTCCGGCAGCGGCAAGACCACGATGCTGAGCATGATCTCCGGCATCCTGCGTCCCAACGCGGGCAAGGTGACCGTCAAAGGGGCCGATATCTGGACTCTGAACAACGACCAGTTGGCTGACTTCCGACTGAATACCATAGGCTTCGTCTTCCAGGACTACCATCTTTTCCCGCGGTTGACCACGGCCGAGAATGTCGCGATCCCGTTGATCCTGAAGCAGCGCGACTGGGACGAATCCATCACCGAGGCGAAGAAAACCCTTGAGATCGTCGGGCTGAAAGACCGGGGCGAGATTCTGCCGGTCAAGCTCTCGGGCGGCGAGCAACAGCGGGTGGCGATCGCGCGCGCGATCATCAGCACTCCCGAGATCCTGATTCTGGACGAACCGACCGCCTCGCTGGATGGTGACACCGGGAGAATGATCATCGCCTTCGTGAAGGAGAAAATACTCAATGAAAAGCGCTGCATCCTGATCGTCACGCATGATGCGCGCATCAACGAATATGCGGACCGGATCATGCACATGGAAGATGGACGTCTCACCGCGTTCGACAAGGGTACCGAATGAAAGAAACCGAACCTAAGCCTGAAGCCAAGGCTGCCGAGCCTGCGCCTGAAGCCAAGGCTGAGCCTGCGCCTGAAGCCAAGGCTGAGCCTACACCTGAAGCCAAAGCCGCCGAGCCTGCGCCCGAAGCCAAAGCCGCCGAGGCTGCGCCCGAAGCCAAAGCCGCCGAGGCTGCGCCTGAAGCCAAAGCCAAGACACCGTCCGATTTGACGCCGCAGCTCGTCAAGCGAGTCCATGAACTCTACGCGCAGCTAGGGCGCGAGGAAGTTCGAGCAGTTCAGGAGTGGGAAAAGGCGGAGCCGGAGATTCGGAAAGATGAAACCAAGACCGAGCCTAAGCCCGAAGTCAAAGCGGCTGAGCCTACACCTGAAGCCAAAGCGACCGAGCCTAAGCCTGAAGCTAAAGCCGCCGAACCTAAGCCTGAAGCTGAGGCCGCCAAGCCCAAGCCCGAAGCCAAGGCAGCCGAGGCTAAGCCTGACGCCAAAGCCGCGAAGCCCAAACCTGAATTCAGAAACAAGATCACCTTTGCCGTCGCGATCATAGGTTTCTTGGCCGCATTGGTCGCCGCCTACCTCTTTGGCATGGAAAGGAAGGCCCAGCCTCCCGTGTTCAAACCGGTTAGCAGCCCTTACGACTCGGCCATCTATGCCAATGGCATCATCGAGAGCGACCAGTCGAGCGGTGAAAACATCAATATCTTTCCCGAGGTTGCCGGCCCGATCACCAAGGTGCTGGTGCGCGAAGGCCAGCAGGTGTCGGCCGGCACTGCGCTGTTCACCATTGACGATTCGGTGCAGAAAGCCACCACGGAGCAGTTGAAAGCGCAGTCCGAAGCCGCCCTGGCGCTTCTGGAAGAACTGAAAGCGGAGCCGAGAAAGGAGACGCTGGCGATCGCCGAGGCGCAAGTGGGGCTGGCCGAATCCAACCTGAAAGCGGCCCGCGACCAGTACGATAAGGACCGCGCCTCCTACGACATAGACCCGAAATCCATCAGCAAGATTGTGCTGGACACCGCGGAAGACGCGGTCAATCAAGCGTCCGCCGCCCTGGACGTCGCCCGCAAGCAATATGACCTGACCAAGGCCGGCGCATGGAGTTATGACATCACCAACCAGGAGAAGCAGTATGAGGCGCTCAAGCAGTCTTACCAATCGGCTAACGCGCTCTTAGTAAAGTATTCGGTCAAGGCGCCGGTTGACGGGGTGGCGCTGGCCGTCAACGCAGCGTTAGGCAGCTATGTATCGTCGCAGGGCGCCTATCACCCTACCACGGAGTTATTCGACCCGTTAGTGGTGATGGGAGCGCCCCAGGAGCATTTGGAGGTGCGCTGTTATGTGGACGAGATACTGGTTTCCCAACTGCCGCCGGCGTTGCATATCCGCGCGCAGATGACGATGCGAGGGGCCTACACGAACAAGGTGCCGCTGGAATTCGTCCGGGTGCAGCCCTATGTCTCGCCCAAGATCGAGCTGTCGAATGAGCGCCAGGAGCAGGTGGACCTGCGGGTGCTGCCGGTGATTTTCCGGTTCGAGAAAAAGGACATCCCGGTCTATCCGGGCCAGTTGGTGGATGTTTACATCGGCAAGGACTAGCGTCCCGGCCCGACGAGACGCCCGTGAGAACCAATGCGATGAACCAGATTCGATCAGAAATCCAGCGAGGCGCAGGCCTGGGCGCGATCCTGGCGCTGCTGGGCGGCTGCGCGGCAGGCCCCAATTTCGTGCGTCCCGCGCCGCCCGATACGGACCGCTACACGAGCGGGCCGCGACCTGAAGCCACCGTCGCGGCGGATGGCCGGGCGCAGCATTTCACGCCCGGCGCCGCGATTCCCGCCGATTGGTGGGAGCTTTTCCAGTCCGCGCAGTTGGACGCGGTAGTCCGGATGGCCATCAGCAACAACCCGACCCTCCAGGCGGCCGAGGCCAGCTTGCGCCAGAGTCAGGACAACTTGCGCGCAGGTTATGGCTTGTACTTCCCGCAAATGGAGGCTGAAGCAGCCGCCAGCCGACAACGGACCGCGCCGGTGCAGCAAGGCTCGCGGTCGTCCAGCTCGGTTTTCAATTTGTTTACCGCCAGCGGCACCATCAGCTATGCGCTCGACGTGTTCGGCGGCAAGCGCCGCACGGTGGAAGGCTTGCAAGCCCAGGCCGACTCCCAGCGTTACGAGAGCAAGGCGGCCTACGTTGTGTTGTGCGCAAATGTGGTGAACACCAGCATTGCGCGCGCCGCGTACGCGGCCCAGATACGCGCGACCGAAGAGTTGATCGAGCTGGAGAAGCAGCAACTGCACCTGGCCGAAACGCAGGTCCAGGCCGGCACCGCTCCCTATTCGACCGTGTTGAGCGCGCGCGGCCTGATTGCCGCCAACCAGGCTTTACTGGCACCCTTGGAGCAGAATGCCAGCCAAGCGGAGCACTTGCTGGCGACCCTGGAAGGCGCGGCGCCATCCAAAGCCACCCTGCCCAACATTGACCTGAACGGACTCTCGTTGCCGGTGGACCTGCCGGTGAGCCTGCCGTCCGAACTGGTGAAGCAGCGTCCCGACATCCTGTCGGCCGAGGCGCAAATGCACGTGGCCAGCGCCAACATCGGCATCGCCACCGCCGCGATGTTCCCCAGCTTCAGCTTGAGCGGCACCTACGGCGGGGCCAGTTCCACTCTCGGCAATCTGTCGGCGGTGAGCAAGTTCTGGAGCATCGGCCCGACGGCCACAACTCCAGTGTTCCAGGGGACCAGTTTGTGGTACGCCCGGCGCGCAGCCAGAGACGCCTATCAGCAGTCGCAGGCCAATTACCGGCAGACCGTGCTGGGGGCATTTGAGCAAGTCGCTGACTGCTTGAAGGCGCTGGAGCACGACGCCGAGGGATTGCAGGCGCAGGCGGAAGCGCGGCGCGCCGCCGGGGAAGCCCTCCACCTGTTGCAGGCCAATTACCGCGCGGGCGTGGCCGGCTACCTGGACGTGTTGACGGCTGACGCGCAATTCCACCAGGCGACCATCGGCTATCTCCAGGCCCTCGCGCAACGCCACCAGGACACCGTCGCCTTGTTCGTGGCGCTGGGAGGGGGTTGGTGGAACGAGCAACGCCCGGCGGGCAAAAAAAGGGAGGCGCCATGAAGTACGGCGGCATCCTGCGGATCGGATTCAAGCTGCTGGTCAATGACAAACCCAAGTTCACCGCGCTGTTGATCGGGATAACCTTCTCGGTGTTCCTGATGATGATGATGACCGCGATGTTCGCCGGCATCCTCAACCACTCCTATTCGACTGTCACCAATATCGGCGCGGAGATGTGGATCATGGACCCGTCGGTCAATACTCCCACCAGTGCGATCCCCATGCCCGATTACGTGCTGGACTCGGTGCGGAGCATGGACGAGGTCAGCTACGCGGTGCCGCTCTATATTGGCGGCGCGCTGGTCAAGCTCCAGAGCGGCGCCTATCAATCTGTCAGTGTCGTCGGTCTGGACGACGAGAGCCTGTTTGGCCGTCCCGACCTGGAACAGGGCAGCATTCTGGACATCTATGCCGACAACACGTTCCTGGTGGTGGACGACGCTGAATTTCCGAAGCTGGGGAACCCGAAGATCGGCACTTCCTTTGAACTCAATGACCACCGCGGCATGATTGTGGGCATCGCCCGGGTCGCCGTCAACGGACTGAACGGCGTGCCCACGCTCTATACCACCTACAACCGGGCGATCGAATACATCCCTTCGATGCGTTTCACCATGTCTTACGTGCTGGTGCAGCCCAAGAGCGCGGCGGGCGTGGCCGGGATCAAGCAGAAAGTGGCCAAGCTCGGCTATGTAGCCCTGACCAAGGATGAATTCAAAAAAGGCATCGCCGACTATTACACCTACAAGACGGGTGTTGGCACCAACATCCTGTTGATGGTAGTGATCGCCTTTATCGTTGGGCTGTCCATCTCCGGGCAGACCTTTTACACGTTCATCCTGGAAAACCTGGAGAAATTTGGCGCGCTCAAGGCCATCGGGGCCAAGGGGCGCGAGCTGGTTTACATGATCCTGTTCATGGCGACCTTTACGGCGCTGACCGGCTATGGGCTGGGCGTCGGATTCGTGACGCTGATGATCATGATCGCCCGATCCCGGCTGCCGAACTACGCGGCCACGATCACCTTCTGGAACCTGGGGCTGGCCTTCGGCATGGTCGTGCTGATCGCCGGCATATCCAGCTATGTCGGGGTGCGCAAGGTCCTCAAAATCGAGCCTTTCGACATCTTCAGGGGGTAGCGGTGCCGGCGGCGTTTCCAAGCGGCGTTTCACGATGCAAGAAGGCAACGCCGCGATCCCGGGGAACAGGAGGCAGGCTTTGATCACCGCTTGCACGGGAAAAGAAATGGGACACCATTTTGCGTTGCCTTCGTGCATTGCTCGTGTATTATGAGGTCATGGCTACTATCACACTCACCGTCACAACGGAGGTTCACGACAAGCTGAAGAAGCTGAAAGTCGGCAAGGAAAGCTTTTCCGAAATGCTCATGCGGGAATTGCCTGACCGTGCCAACACCTGCGGCGAGGTGCTTGAAAAACTGGAAGGCAAAGAGTTTCCAGCAATGGACCCGAAGCTTCTAAAAGCGGTTCGTAGCGGCAGGGGCAGGCGTTCCAATAGGAATCTCCGGCATGCTCGCTGACACCACTTTTTTAATCGAGTTATACGCGGAACGATTGGCCGGGCGACAAGGCCCGGCGACCGCCTGCCTGGCCCGGCACAGAACCGACGCGTTCAGAATTTCGGTCGTTTCCATTGCTGAGTTTTCAGCCGGGTTTGCAAATCCTCTCCAAGCGCGAGTCTTTTTGGATATGTTTCATTGCTTGCGATTGTTTCCCGAGGCCGCATACGAGGCCAGCGCCATAGATCGGGAACTGATTGCATCTGGTGGCAGACTGGGCGAGGCGGACAATTTGATTGCGGGAACGGCCAGATATTATGGAATTCCCCTGGTGTCCAATGACCGGGCCTTTGATCGTGTGCGAGGCATTCGCCGCATTGCCTACTAAGGCATCGCGAAAAAATAACCTGAGCAACTCTGGCTGGTTCTTTTGCCCGCTGGCGGCGTTGCTCGTTCGTTGCAGATCGCTGCGGATATGCGCCTCACGAGCGCCTTGCCAGCGGCCAAAA
>Ga0182027_10001645_pt1 | contig 36929 bp, 33 predicted proteins | sample 712E1DmetaG_FD_121300 | JGI IMG/M metagenome (GOLD analysis project Ga0182027, IMG submission 121300) | Permafrost microbial communities from Stordalen Mire, Sweden - 712E1D metaG (Illumina Assembly) | ecosystem: Environmental > Terrestrial > Soil > Wetlands > Permafrost | place: Sweden...
ATTGCAATTTTAGCCTTAAAGGCTCCTGTAAATTTTCTTCTTGTTTTTTTCATAATGCACTGGTAAAATTAATTGATAATTTTCAACTTAACCAGTGGTCCGAATTTCGGGTAGTATTATACAGTGCATTACAGGTATTTTGGAACAATTATCTGAGTATGCGTTTGAAATAATTGTTTCTGATGATCATTCCAAAGATAGCACTCAGAACATAATTAAGCTGTTAGCATTACAGAACCCTGCTATAATAAAATATGAACTCAATGAACAAAATCAGGGAATAGTAAAAAACATGTCTATATGCATAATAAATTAATGAAGTACTTTAAATATTTGCCAAATAATTGGGAAGAATCAAATGCAGAAACTAACAGAATAAATCTGAAATTGTCTCTAAAAACTGGTTTAGGGAAAGATATTGGTATAGAATCTTATAATCTGTTAAAGAACAGCAACAAATCTGATTTCGAGTGTCGATTAGCTTATTTCGACATAAAATATTCTTTTACTTCATTATTTATTAGAGGGATGTTATTTATACTGAAGACGGTAAAGAAGTATAATTTATATAATAAGGCTTATTGTTACTCATGCAAATTTCTCAGTAGGTTTACCAAGAGAGAAGTTTTTGATATTTTAATTTGTTGACCGAAGTTACTTACATTATTTTGTTCAAGTGATTTGATGTTGGGGGAAAGATTATTTGTCTATAAATTAGGCTATAATTTTGTTTCAATGTGTGATCGTTCATATAAGTCATTTTATTTACCCCACTCAAAGTGCAAAGCATATAATTGACTATCCTAGAAGGATAGCCCCATATCAATTTTTTTTTAAATCTAGATTCGCATTAATAGTTGTTAATTATGAGAATAAAATCACAAAATGAACCATTAGTTTCAGTTTTGGTTCCTTCATATAACCATGAGAAATATATTATCGAATGCATAAGTTCGATATTAAAACAAAATTATTGTAATTATGAGCTTTTAATAAGAGATGATGCTTCTTCTGATGAAACACCTTCATTATTAAAGCATTTCTTATCAACTTATGAAAATATCAAGAGTATTAGAATTATAGTAGAATATGGTAAGGAAAACATCGGAGTTATAAGCAGTCTTAATTATTTAATAAAACGTTCATCCGGTGAGATAATAATATTATGTGGCTCAGATGACGTTTTTTTACCAGGTAGAATAAATAGAGCTGTTGAAATGTACAATCAATATCCCAATTATGGTTTAGTGGCTATGAATGGCAAAGTTATTGATGAAAATGGAGAATTGAAAAGGGATTCTTTTTATACTAATAAAAGTAAAAATAATTTATTTTTCTTTAAGGATTTAACATATAAACAAATAATTGAGATTGGACTGGGTGGATTTGGAATGTCTTTTAAAAAAGACTTATTGAAGGTAATTAATTATCAATTACCTGATTCATTACTTTTTGAAGATGGTTATCTTTCATTTTTGGCTGCGATTCAAAATGGGATAATACTTGAGTATAATCCATTTATTCTTTACAGGCGCACAACGAATAGCCTTTCTGGATATGATTTACAATTGAATTCTGTAAAAACTGTAGAAAAAGAAATCAAATTTTGCAAATTTTTTTTAAGTTCTGAGGAAGCTAAATTGCAATTTTATTTAGAAAATAAAATTCAAACTAAAAATCGGGGAAAAGCGCTTCATTTATTAATGCAAAGAATAATTTGTTTACAAATAAAAATAGCATTTACTGAAAACAAGCCAATTTTACAATTATGGATTAAACTTCTATGGCATTTAATTTTTGTTCCCAAAACAAAAGGATCTATCAAAATTTTATTGTTTAGTCTCAATAATTCTTGGTTAACTGAACTGATGGTTCTAGATTATAGAAGAAGAGCTAAAATTTTTGAATAGAAATTATTCTCAAAGATTTTCTTAATAAATATTAAATTTATGAAAGTTATAAGAAAACATTTATTTCATTTATATTAGTTACTATATATATTGATATATAGAATATTGTATTTAATAAAGCATATTTATTTAGCAAGAAACGTTGAATTTACCAAGCAGACAATTTTTGGATCAAATATTAAAATACATAAAAATGTGCAAATTAAAAACTCTAGAATTGGAACAGGAACATATATAGGTTGGAATTCAAATTATAATGGCTGTAGGATTGGAAGATTTTGTTCAATTGCTCCTTATTCCGAGGTAATTTATGGTCGCCATCCATCAAAAGAATTTGTTTCTACACATCCAGTTTTTTCACTAAATCAACAAGCAGGCTTGACTTTTGTAAATAAGACACTATTTGAGGAAAATTTATTTGCTGATAATACTAATAGAACTAGTGTAATTATAGGTGATGACGTTTGGATTGGTTATGGAGATAATATTTTAGAAGGAATAACTATTGGTGATGGAGCTATTATTGCTTCAGGATAGGTAGTTACAAAAAATGTAGATCCTTATGCTATTGTGGGTGGAGTACCAGCTAAATTAATTGATTATAGATTTACAAAAGATGAGATTGATTATTTATTGAGTCTTAAACTTTGGGAAAGAGACTTTTCTTGGATAAAAAGAAACGCAAATTTATTCAGACATATTAAATATTTTAAAGATTTAGTTAATTGTTAAAACAGGAATGTACCCAGACAAATATTTATTTTAAAAATATAACTAATATTTTATTCCATTACCATGAACATATTAATTTGGTTTTACAAAATAAGAAACAAAATAAATACTTTAAAATACGAGTACTACCTCAAATTAAGATACCCAAATCTCATTATGGGCAAGAACAGCTTGATATTTGGTAAATTACTATTATCTATAGATCGTGAATCTGACGTAAGGCTTGGAGATAATATTATTTTCAGGTCTGCCACAAAATATAACTTTGTAGGAATTAATAAGCCAGTATCCATTGCGGTCAATAAAAATGCTGAGCTTTCGATCGGAGATAATTGCGGGTTTTCAGGTACATCAATCTATGTTTCACAAAAATTAGTAATTGGTAAATATTGCAATTTTGGAGGAAACACTGCTATTTGGGATACCGATTTTCATCCACTAGAGTTTAAAGCCCGAAGATTTTATGAGGTATCAAAAATTTTTACCTCTCCTATTGTAATTGGCAACGATGTTTTTGTTGGTGCAAATTCAATTATTTTAAAGGGAGTTACAATTGGTGATCGGGCAATTATTGGAGCTGGTAGCATTGTTACTAAAGATATACCAAAAGATGAAGTATGGGCTGGAAATCCTGCCAAATTTATAAGAAAAATAAAACTCGAAATAAAATAGATGCAATTCTTCTATCTTTTACTATCGATCTATTTCGGTCGTAAGAACCCGTTATATTACTTGATTTTCCCTATTGCATTGGTATCCGGTCCCGGGGCATTTATCGATCCCAGAACGGTATTGTTTGCAGCTGATGTATTTCTTATAGGTAAAAACATGTACAAAGATGTGATAATCATTTATTTGCTCTTTGTTGTTTTCTCTTTGCGCAAGCAGTGGTCTGCTAATTTGTTGCTAAAAACGCCTATGCTGTTGTATGGTTTGTTTATCATGGTTCTGATTTTTCTAACATTTGGAGCTTCAGGAACAAATTATGAAGCTGTTTACGTCATGCGCTTGTTTATCTACACGGTATTAGGCTATTTTTTGTTGATCCTTATTTTCTCAACAGCTGACACCCGGCAGTTTATCTCATTCATTAACATTTTATTTGTTGCAACAGGCATTTTATCAATCTTTTATGTGATTAACTCGGCTAATATTTTCCCCATCTTTTACCAGGGAAATTTATATGAGGCGATTGATATGGGGCAAGTCAGTTTTTATCGCGATTTTAGTACTATGCCTTATTTCAGCCATCTTCTTTTTATCCTGGCATTTTCGCTAACAGTTTTTAAGTCAAAAGATTGCAACCGGTTAGCTGTATCATTTGTCCTGGTTACGTATCCTTTTGTACTGTTATATACATTTACCCGTTCATTGTTAGCCGCTACGGTGATTGAATGTGCAATTATAATTTTGACTTTGGTTATAAAAAGCCCGGGACGCATTTTTAGAACTTCAACCATTATTATCGCAGTAGCATGTTTGTCAATATTTTGGATTGTTCAGGCAAAATTCAAAAGCCAGTTAAGTTATTTTACACAACGGGTAGAGTCTGCTAAAAACGAAGGTGCTAATGATGAGAATGTCAATATTCGACTTGCTTATCACTTAAAAGCTTATGAGATTGTAAATGAAAACCATTGCTTATTATTTGGTGGCGGTATAAATAAAAAATACGAACCAGAAATGGCAAGGATAGGAGCATGGATCGCTGATTCAACCATTCCGTTTTTTCTTATTTATACAGGTTTAATCGGTGTGGTTTTTTACTACTTTATTGGTTTCTATTTTTTGTTCAGGACCATTTTTTTTATCCGGAACCAATTTAATCCGTTTTCATTGGCATTACTCGCTCTTATGCTCTCCTCATTGTTTTCAAGCTTGTTAATGGGAGGCTATTCATGGGGAGATCCGTTTATTTTTTTCCCGTTTGTTTTGGTCATAACAATAGAAAACTTGATTACAAAAGAAAATATACTTATGGTAATATAGTTAGTCAACTTATGGACAATAAAATTCAAGTTAGTTTTTAGTATCCTTAATATTATTGAGATCAGAACAAAATAATCATTTAATGGAAAATCAATTTAATCCACTTGTTACGATCGTTACTCCCTCCTTCAATCAGGGGCAGTTTATAGAAGAGACTATCTTAAGCGTATTGAACCAGACGTATAAAAATATCCAGTACATTATAGTAGATGGCGGGTCCACCGATAAAACAATGGAGGTGGTCAACAAATACGGGGACCGCATCGACATAATTATCCACGAGAACGACAAAGGTCAGGCCGATGCTATTAACAAAGGATTCAGACTGGCTAAAGGCGAATTGATTGGGTGGATCAATTCTGATGATATTTTGTACCCGGATTGTTTAGAGAAAATAGTCGTATTATACAATGAAAATTCTGATGCTGCAATTTATTATCATAGTATAAATAATAAGATAGATGAGTTAAGTAATGTAATTAAAACATATCAGCATATTATTCCGGATCGTAATCATTTGTTAAAGAATAATTATAATGTAGTGCAGCCGGGTTCTTTCTACAATAGGACTTTAGTTGAAAAAGTAGGATTTCTGAATATTGAAAATCATTATTGTATGGACCTGGATTTATGGTTAAGTTTGCTAAAATATGGTTCAATTCTATATACATACGATAAGCCACATTCAGGATTTAGAATTTATTCAGGCACTAAGACTGATACCGGTAAAGAAAAGTTTTTAAAGAATATTTATTCTGTTTTGGTGAAGCATGGCGCTAAATGTTACTATCCCACAATTTGGCGTCGTATTTATACCTATTGGTTTAAGGTCTTAATCAAGAATATGATTGTTAGATGAAAATAGTTCATATAATATTTGCATTACAAACTGGTGGTTCTGAGACCATGTTGGTTGATATTGTTAACGAACAGGTGCTTAAGGTTGATGTAAACCTGGTTATAATTAACGATAGTTATAACAAAGAACTTGTTCAGCAAATTGATAATAAGGTTAAAGTATATTTCATCAATCGCAAAGAAGGAAGCAGGAATCCATTCAGTGTAATCAAACTAAATGCGTTATTATATTACTTAAATGCAGATATTATTCACTGCCATAATCATAACATAATACCTCTTTTTTTATCAATCTTCAGAAGAAAAGCAGTATTGACACTTCATTGTATGGGGATACCAACTTTATATTTAAATAAATACATAAAATTGTTTGCAATTTCAAAAGCCGTCAAAAGTGATATATTAGAACGATCAAATATTATTTCAGAGGTTATATACAATGGGATCCATAATGATATAATTCAAGTAAGGGAGAAGCAAACTTTTGTGCGAATATTTAAAATTGTGCAAATAGGAAGACTTGATCATGCAATTAAGGGACAACACTTTGTAATAGAGGCAATACATACTCTAAAGACACAAGGACTTAACAACATTCAATTTGATTTAATTGGTACCGGCAACTCTGAGCTATTTCTGAAGGAATTAGTCATAAAATATGAATTGGAAAAACAAATAAATTTCTTAGGCCCTCGAAATAGAAATTATATTTATTCACATCTTAAAAATTACGATTTATTAATTCAACCATCGCTTTACGAAGGTTTCGGCCTTACAGTAGCCGAAGCAATGGCCGCAAAATTGCCGGTTTTGGTGTCGGATATCAACGGACCTATGGAGATTATAGAGCTAGGTAAATATGGTTTTTACTTTCAATCGGGAAATACAGAAAACCTGGCAGAGCAAATTGATTATATCATATCAAACTATTCTGGAGAACAACTGAAGCAGAAAGTAGAAGCAGCGTACATTCACGTAAGGGTCAACTTTGATATTTCTACGACCTCTCAAAGATATATAAGTTCTTATTTAATATTAAATAAGCTTATGAGTACAGCATACGATAAAATATCATTAGAAGAAAGTCTTTAACTGCGCAAAGTGCATTTATTGCCGAAAACAATACAAGAATTGATCTTTATTCCATTGGTAGATTTGATGAGCTACAGTATTATAACATGGACATATGTATTAAAAGAAGCCTTGAGTTATCAAAAAAAATATTGACAGGGGATTTTAATCCAATATCATATTGAAACTAACTAAATTAATTATGTGTGGTATTGCAGGTATATTACATTTTGATACTTAAAAAACGATAGATCTTTCGGAGATAAAAAAAATGACCGATGTAATTTTCTACCGAGGTCCAGATGGTGAGGGCTTTTATATTCATAAGAATCTGGCTTTAGGTCATCGCAGGCTTTCTATTATTGATCTTAACACTGGTGATCAACCCATGTTTAACGATGATAATTCTATCGCTCTTATATTTAACGGCGAAATTTACAATTATATCGAATTGCGTGAAGAATTAAATTTTTTTGATTATTGTTTTAAGACAAATTCTAACACTGAACCAATAATAAAAGCTTATCAGCATTGGGGGATTGAATACATGTCCAATGCAGATAAGGATATTAAACTGCACCATTTTGAAAGAAAAACAATTTTAAGGAAAACAATTGGTCTTAAACTTCCATGGGCAATCTTACATGCCCCAAAGCGAGGATTTGTAGTTCCTATCAGGGAATGGTTCAAAGAGGATTCTTTTACTGAAATTTTATATAATTTTGAAAAAACTATCCCATATCTCAACAAGAATAAGATTTCTAAAATCGCAAAAATGAATCAAAATGTCGAGGAAGATTATGGCAATTTTATCTGGATGCTTCTTACCTGTTACAAAAAACTATCGAAAATGAAATGAACAAAAAAGTCAGAATATTAATGGGCATCCCATCAAAAAAAATAAAAATGGGAGGGCCTATCACTCACTTACCTTATTTAGTGGATTATTTTGAAAACAAAGAGCAATATAAGATACGCACTTTCTTTTATGGAAGCAAGATTGATGGTGGTTCATTAATTGATAAAAAAGAAAGTATATTAAGCAAAATTATTAATACACTTGAGGTTTTCTTTTTGTTTATTTACCATGTTGCTGTTTTTCGCCCTCATATTATTCATATAAATTCAGCATTTAATAAAAATGCATTAATTCGCGATATCCCCTTCTCACTTTTTTCTTTTTTATTTAGAAAAAAATTGATTTTCAAACTACATGGTAGCAGTTATGAATTAATTAATACCCAAAGTATGTTTTTATTATGTCTAATTAGACTTTTTTTCTTAGGGGCTAATAAGGTAGGAGTTTTGTCCGAGATTGAGAAAGATGAATTTATTAAAAAATTTGGTTATCCCCAAAAGATGGTTGTTGTAAAGAATATAATTCTTCCAATTAAACCAAATAATATTAAAGAGTTTAACTCCTTTAGAAAAGAACCCTTCAAAACTTATGGTTTATTTGTTTCGCGCATTATCAAAGGGAAAGGATTAGATGATATAATTCGAGCTTTGCCATTAATAATGAAAACTTATCCTGGTTTTATCCTGGTTGTTGCCGGCGATGGTCCGGAAAAAAATTGGTGTACAAATTTAGCTATTGAACTTAATGTAAATGATTCTATTATATGGTTGGGTTTTGTCCAAAATGACCATTTGCCAAAAGTATTTGTTTCTTCTGATTTTTTTATTTTTTCGTCCCATATGCCTGAAGGAATGCCAATGTCATTAATGGAAGCCTTAAAGAGTGGGATTCCTATTATTACAACGCGAGTTCGTTTTGCAGTTAATTATCTGGTTGAAAACAAAAACTGTCTGTTTATTGATGCTGGTGATATAAATGATATTGCTGATAAAATAAACAAATTGATTGCCAATAAAGACTTGCAAATGAAAATGAAAACAGTTAATCCAGAAATTGTAAGTTTTTTTGATAAGGAAATAGTAGGGAAAGAATTTATAAATATTTACAAAGAAATGCTTAACAATTAATTTGCTGCCAATGACTTCATTATAAAATTAGATCTAGCTGCATAATAGCAGGATTTATTGGTTTTAAAAATAATATTGAATTCACTTAAAATGCAAATGATACGATATACAGTTAAACTAACCAAAAGCGAGGTAGAAGAACTTATGAGTATTATAAATAAAGCTTATCATACTTCTAAAACATTTCTACTACATATATTCTCTTAAATTGTAATTAAGGTAGGTCTTCAGAAAAAGTAACCAATGAGTAAATAAGCAAAGTGCTTAAAGTTGGAACGAGAAGAGTAGACAGAGTTAAGAAGAAATTTATTGAAGAAGGTTTTGAAGCAAGCCTTGATGGTAAAAAGCTTATTAACTAAATTTTCGCACTTGACTAAGATTTTGAAAAATAGTAAACTAAACTAAACATGAACCGAAAAGACATTAATGAAGATGCAATATTTTTTCACACAATAAATGCCAGCAGATTTGATAATCATTATCATAGCAAAAAAAGTTTCACAGAACGTTATACCTTATGGACTAAGCTTATTGATAAATACAATTTTAATAACAAGAGAATAATCGATATTGGTTGTGGTTCAGGCGTTTTAAGTTTTTATTTAGCAACAAAAAATAATACTGTAATCGGGATTGATGGTTCTCCAAAAATGATAGAATTATGCTGTGAAAAATTGGATCCAAAAAATACTAATCTTTCCTTTGTTCAAAAAACTATTCCATTTAATTCTAAAAAATTTATTTCATTTGATGGTATAATTTGTTCCAGTGTTCTTGAATATATAAAGGATGTTGATGCAACTTTAGATTTATTTAATGAACTATTAATCGAATCTGGCACTTTAATAGTTTCAGTACCAAATAATTTGAGTTTATACAGAATTTTGGAGAAGCTGTTGTTTAAAATTATAAAAAGGCCAAGGTATTATAAATATGTTTATAATCTTTATAGTTTTAATAAATTCAAATCTTTATTAAAAGAAAAAGGATTTCAAGTGAAAGAAGTATCTTATTATAGTAGGTCAACATCGATATTAGATTTTTTTTCGTTTATTAAATCAAGTAAATATTTTAACAACTTGTTTGTTTGTGTTTGTACTAAAGTGAATTCTTAAGAAAAGCCAACCTGCTTTATAATAAAAACATAAGAAAAAATCAGATTATTTTATTCATTTTTATATCTTTTCATATGAAACAACTCATCCAGAATTTTAAAACCGGTGAATTATATGTTGATGAGGTACCAATGCCTTCTATTTCAAGTGGCATGGTAATGGTAGAAAATGAATTTTCATTAATCAGTGCCGGTACTGAACGCAGCACAGTTAAAATAGCCCAGTCTAGTTTATTAGGTAAGGCAAAGCAACGGCCTGATCTGGTTGCACAGGTAATCCAGAATATTAGGAAAGAAGGATTAGCTGCAACTTTCAGTAAAGTGAAAACCAAACTCGATACTTTAAAAGCATTAGGATACAGTACATCAGGAATAGTGATCGTATCGATGGATAAAAACGGATTATTCAAGCCGGGAGACCGTGTCGCCTGTGCCGGCCAGGATTATGCTTCTCATGCTGAAATAGTAGCTGTTCCACAAAACCTGGTAGTAAAGATCCCTGACAATGTCACTGCTGAAGAAGCGGCATTTACGACTTTAGGAGCTATCGCTCTGCAGGGTATACGTCAATGCGACCCAAAGCTTGGAGAGAAAATATGTGTCATCGGATTAGGTCTCCTGGGTCAGATAACATGCCAGATTTTAAAAGCGAATGGATGTGCTGTTCTAGGTATAGATCTGAATGAAGCTTTAGTAAAAATGGCCGATGAAACAGATGCAATTAAGGCTCTGAACCGGAATGATGCCAATCTGGTTTCTGCATGTGAAAGTTTTACTAATGGATATGGATTTGATTCTGTTATCATTACTGCGGCTGCACCTTCAAATGATCCAGTTGAATTATCAGCTGCAATTCTTAAGAAAAAAGGAAAAGTTATAGTTGTTGGTGCAGTGAAAATGGATATCCCTAGAGACCCTCATTTTTATCGTAAAGAATTGGATCTTAAAATGTCATGTTCATATGGTCCTGGCAGGTATGATGTTAATTATGAAGAAAGCGGGTTTGATTATCCATTTTCTTACGTGAGATGGACGGAACAACGGAATATGGAAGCTTTTCTGGAGCTTTTATCCCGGAAAGCTATTGATGTCAGGCCATTAATTACCCATGTTTTCGATATTACTGATGCAGAAAAAGCTTACAATATTGTATTAGGTAAAACAAAGGAGCCACATATAGGTATTCTATTGAGGTATAAAGCAAGTGACACTAAAAAGAATACTTTAACTAAGGTTAATAATTCACCAGTTAAAGCAATCAATATTGGTTTTATAGGAGCCGGCAGCTTCGCACAAAGTTATTTAATACCCTGCGTAAATTCATGGGGAGCATCGTTAGACGGAGTAGTCACATCAAAAGGCATTACTTCGAAAAATGTATCTGATAAATTCAAATTTAACTTCTGCTCATCTGATGCTGATGATATTCTTAAAAAAGAGGATATTAACACAGTTTTTATTGCTACGCCACATTCTTCACATGCCGAACTTATTATAAAAGCTTTAAAAGCGAACAAAAATGTTTTTGTAGAGAAACCTTTGGCAATAAATCAGGAACAGCTTAAATCAATAATTGAAACTAAAGCTGAATTCCATAAACCTTTAATGGTCGGCTTTAACAGGCGCTTTGCAAAGATCAGTGAAACTATTAAAAAGGAGTTTAAGAATATAGATGAGCCACTTGTTATAAATATCCGTATCAATGCAGGATTAATTCCAAAAAATCATTGGACCCAGCAACCTGAAATAGGAGGGGGAAGAATTGTTGGAGAGATCTGCCATTTTATTGACCTGATGCAATATTTCACAGATGCTGAACCTTTGAAGGTTTTTGCAGAATCAATAAGTTCGGACAATACCAAAATCACACCGGAAGATAATATAGCCATTGTGGTCAAATTTACTGACGGTTCAATTGGTAATCTGACTTATCTGGCTAACGGTGACAAATCAATGCCTAAAGAGAGAATTGAAGTATTTGGAGGAGGGAATATTGGTATAATAAATGATTTCAGGGATGGCATGTTTTTCAGAGACGGCAAAACCATCAGGCTGAAATCTTCAGGCAAAGGGCATAAAGAAGAGATTACTGCATTTTTAAACGCAGTTAAAGACGGTAAAGAAAGCCCTATCAGTTTCAGGTCAATTTGCCTTACTACCCTGACTACATTTAAGATTTTAGATAGTCTTTACACCGGATTGCCACAGAACATAAGTTTAGATCATTTTTGACAAATTTGGTTTTGACTTTGCTTTTTGCATTTTAAGGTGACATATATAGTAGAACTATCGGATGGAATAAGAAAATCAATTTAAAATGCAAATATCAAAATGCAAATTATTAATATCAAATAAACAGCAATCTGTTAAAAGATGAGTAGTTTTTCCGATGATATGTCAGAACGTTTCATGGTCTTCGTAGTTAATATAATAAAGCTTGAAAAACTACTTTGTAAAACCTATTCTGGTCGCCACATTTATGGACAACTTTTTCGTTCTGGAACATCCGCAGCCGCAAACTATGAAGAAGCAAGGGCAGGAGAAAGCAGGGCAGATTTTATTCACAAAATGCAGATAGTATTAAAAGAACTTCGGGAATCGCATTTCTGGATAAAATTTATTATTGCAGCTAAATTGATTACATCCGAAGATGAAGTTTTGAAATTTCTTTTCAATGAGTCAAAGGAATTAGCAAGTATTACTGCAAAATCCGTTGTTACAGCAAAATCAAAACTAGGAAAAAACTCATCCCAGTCATGATTAATACATACACTAAATATTTTGCCTTTTAAATTTTGCATTTTGCATTTTGATCTTTGCCCTTTGAATTTTGCATTCTAGTTCGATGTCTGAGAAAATAGAACAATCTTTTATAAAGCTTAAAAATTACTTTACAAGCGAATCTTTTAAAGGCTATGATCCGTATGATGGTTTAAACAGTACTCTCTTTAAGGCAATTCCTTTCATATCAAAAAATAGACTTGCAAGATTAGCCTGGATACAATTATTTAAACGATCACCTTTGAACCTCCGGGTAATTGCCGGGGTTAAAAAGGATTATAATCCAAAAGCTCTTGGATTATTTCTTTCCGGATACTGTAATCTCTATAAACAGGTTCAGGAACAGGAGTACCTTGATAAAATAAATTTTTTCTTAAGACAACTTTCTTCTCTTGTAAACAAATTGTATAGCGGAGCATGTTGGGGTTATAATTTTGACTGGCAGGCTAAAGCGTTTTTTCAGCCTAAAAACACGCCAACCGTAGTCGCAACATCTTTCATTGCCTGTGCTTTACTGGATGCCTATGAAATTACCGGGGAAGATCAATTGCTTAAGATGGCAAGGAGTGCTTGTGATTTTATCCTGAAAGACCTGAATAGGACATATGACGTAAAAGGAAATTTTGCATTTTCCTATTCTCCCTTAGATAAAACTGTTGTTTTTAACGCTTCTTTACTTGGTAGTCGTCTTCTGGCCAGAGTTTATAGTTTTACTCATGAAAAAGAGTTGCTGGATCCTGCAAAGAGATCAGTAGCATTTTGTTGTGATTATCAGAAAAATGATGGTTCCTGGAGTTACGGAACATTAGACTTCCATCAATGGATAGATAACTTCCATACCGGATATAACCTGGAATGTATTGCAGATTACATGAAGTTTTCCGGTGATCATAGCTTCGAAACGCATTTAACTAAAGGCTTTGAATATTACATTAAAACATTTTTCACTGACGAAGGAATACCTAAATATTACAGCAATTCTGTTTACCCTATTGATATCCATTCTCCTGCACAAATGATAATCACATTAAGCAAACTTGGTAAATTTCATAATTACAGAACCTTGGTAGACAGAGTTGTTTTTTGGACAATTGATAATATGCAATCCGAAAAGGGATATTTTTATTACCAGAAAAATAAATACTTCACCTCAAAAATCCCTTATTTGAGATGGTCACAGGCATGGATGTTTTATGCTCTTAGTGAGTATCTGTTGCACGATAATGATCAAATAAATTTGTAATAGCCTGCTGCATTGTCATTTATTTTATTTTTTTCCTCTTTTTCACTACTCTCTATTTTCTGTTTTCTATTTTCTGTTTTCTGTTTTCTGTTTTCTGTTCTCTGTTCTCTGTTCTCTGTTCTCTGTTCTCTGCTTTTATTTTAATTCTCTAAGATCAATGAAGATTTTATCAGTTGTAGGTGCCCGTCCGAATTTCATGAAGATAGCCCCATTCATCCGGGCAATTGAAAAACATAATCATGAAAATGGAGGAGGGATACAACATATTTTGGTTCACACAGGCCAACATTATGATGTACGGATGTCGGAAGCATTTTTTACATCCCTCGGAATCCCGGATCCTGATATCAATCTTGAAATAGGATCGGGGAGCCATGCTGAGCAGATAGGATATACCATGGTGGCGTTTGAAAAGGTTCTTCTCGAACAAAAACCGGATTGGGTTGTAGTTGTTGGTGACGTAAATGCGACGCTATCATGTTCAGTGATTGCTAAAAAACTAAATATTAAATTGTGTCATATTGAAGCAGGTTTGCGTTCAGGAGATATGACAATGCCAGAGGAGATAAACCGTCTGGTTACTGACAGACTTTCAGATCTTTTACTTACTCCGGATACTCTTTCTTCAGAGAACCTGAGAAAAGAAGGAACACCTGAAGAAAAAATCCATTTCGTGGGTAACATAATGATTGATACCCTTGAAGCTAACAGGGAAAAGTCAGGACATCTCCAACTTGAAAATATTATTAAAGAAAATCTTGTCGCTGGATGTATCAATCCAAAAAGATCACCTGTTGATTTTTCCTATGCTTTAATTACACTTCATCGACCTTCAAACGTAGATACTGAAGAGGTATTTATCCCATTAATAAATTTTTTTTTAAATGAAGTTATAAAAGACCAGTTGCTCATATGGCCAATTCACCCTCGTGCCAGGAAACAATTAATTAAGCTGGGATTATGGAATAATGTTATTAATAACCCTTCGCTTATTTTACTTGAGCCTGTCGGTTACCTTGAGATGGTACGACTTAATATGGGTGCTAAAATTATGCTGACCGATTCAGGTGGTCTTCAGGAAGAATGTTGTGTCCTGGGTACTCCTTGTCTCACGCTACGCTGGAATACTGAACGGCCTGTAACTTTACGCGAAAATGGCGGCGCCAGTGTATTGGTGGGAAATAACATAGAGAGGATCCGGAAAGAATACCTTCACACACTTACCCTTAACCGTCTTTCTTTCAGACCGGACTTATGGGATGGACACACAGCTGATCGTATTGTTGAGATACTGATTGAAACAGATAAAAGTTTAAAAGACTAATTTATGAAGACAGATCTTTTAGGAATTCCGGTCGATTCTCTTACAATGGAGGAAACAATTGATCGGATAAATAAAGCAATTATGCAGAATATTCGGATAAGGCAAGTTTCTGTCAACGCTGGGAAGATGATAATGATGAGAAAAAACAAAGAACTTTACGATAGTGTTGTTTCTTGCGATATTATTAGCCCTGATGGTCAAAGTGTTGTATGGGCAAGTCGTTTTCTCGGAAAACATTTGCCTTCTAGAGTCGCAGGTTGTGACCTGATGCAGGAACTCGTAAAACTGGCATATCAAAACAAATATAAATGTTTTTTCTTTGGCGCTCAAGAAGTTGTTATAAAAAAGGTGGTTGATCTTTATAATCATAAGTATGGTCCAGATGTAATCGCAGGTTATAGAAATGGTTATTTTGACAAAGAGGAAGAACCTTTAATCGCAAAGCAAATTGTAGAGAGTGGTGCACAGCTATTGTTTGTTGCCTTAAATTCACCTAAAAAAGAAAATTTCTTATGTGAACATGCGGAAATTCTAAAAAAAGTAAATTTCACCATGGGCGTCGGTGGTTCCTTTGATATCATTGCCGGAGTGACTAAACGGGCACCTATATGGATGCAAAATATAGGAATGGAATGGTTTTATAGATTTCTTCAGGAACCAAGACGAATGTGGCGGCGATACCTGGTTGGGAATTCAAAGTTCATCTACCTTGTAATTAAAGAGAAGTTTAAAAGAGGCAAAAACTGAACGATTAATCACTCTGGAGAATATAAATAAAGTCACTTAAGCCAACAAATAACAAGTAGCATGACATCAGACAAATTAACTATCGGTCAGCTTTTAATAAATTTTTTGGTGACTAATATTTCTTTGTCTTTAATCATCATTATATAAATACCAGGTTTACTGTTAGATAAATCAAATTGTTTTAAGGTCTCTTCTTTTAATACTTGGCCATTATAAACCTCTTTTCCGGCTAAATCGGTAATTATTATTTCACTTTTATCATTTTGCAATGGATTGCTGAATTTAATCGAAAAATGACCATTATTTGGATTTGGATAAAGGTTAACGATTTCAGAATTAGAATCGTACTTGATTGTAGTCCCAACTTCAAATTCAACAGGTAATGAAGTAGTAGTTGCATTTAAATTGTCCGTTGCAACTGCCGTTATCAAATAGCTTCCTGCCGCAACGTCTTTCCATGTGTATGTATAAGGAGCTGAAGTCAGCTCGACAAGCTTGATCGAACCACTGTAGAATTCAACCTTACTTATTGAACCATCCGGATCAGAAGCAATGGCATCGATTGTAATTGTAGAATTCGTTTCATACTTGTCACCTTTAAGGGGATTAGAAATTTCGACAACCGGAGGCTGATTTACAGAAGCTGTACCATTTATAACAGAAATTGAGATTGCAGATGAAGTGGTTTTCGTATTCAGGTTGTCAGTAGCAACAACAGTTAAAGAATAAATACCCGCTGCCACGTTATTCCAGGTAAATGAATAGGGAGCTACAGCCTTTGAAGCAAGTTTAGTACTGCCATTGTAGAACTCCACTAAAATAACAGAACCATCAGCATCTAAGGCATTTGCAGTAATCGTAATATTTGCTAAAGCTGTAAATGAGCTGTTCATAATCGGCGAAGTTATTACCACAGTAGGAGCAATATTAATACAATTATTGATTACCGTCTGGTTGCTAATACTTGTTGCTATTCCACCTGAGGGTGTCTGCAATGGATTACTTGCAGGTTTTGTGTATGAGAATGTCACAATATCACCATAAACAATGGGGCTTGCCAGAGTTAATTGAACCTTAGTCCCTGAAATAACAACTGTATTAACTGTTCTGACTACAGAGTTAACGCTAACTGAAAAAGAGGAAGCAGCAGGAACTAAATTAGCCAGTGCCATATTATAGGTCATTACCAGTAGAGAAGGAGTGGTATTTTCAATTGAAGAACTGACATATATGGGGAGAGTAAGGGAGGCAACTTTGTTTGTCACAGTTTGTGCGATGAAAGAAGCAGCTTGTCCACCTGAAGCTGTTTGCAGCGAATTAGTGGAAGGCTTTGTATAGGCAACTGTAACAATGTCGCCATAAACTACCGGACTTGCAAGAGTCAGCTGGATTTTGGTTCCCGAAATAGCAATTGAATTTACAGTTCTGACAACAGAATTCACCTGAACAGTAAAAGCTGAAGCAGCAGGAACTATATTAGCCAGGCTAACATTATAGGTAATTTCCAATAGAGAAGGAGTGGCATTTTCAATAACAGAACCTGTATAGACCGGGATAACAGGTTGAGCCGGATTAGGATCGACCATCAAAACCACGGAAGCAAAGGGCAACAGTGTAATACTGTTAACATATTTTAATCCTTTAACATCTATCATAGGCTGATCTAATGTAATTATTTTGTTTGTCTTTGATGCGTTATATTCAAACCTTATATCATTAGTATTCGTTATAGCAATAGGCGATTTATGAGAATTTGCATCTTTCCCTGTATATGACTGCCAGTTTGCTAATGTTCTTAATTGCCAACGATTATTATCAAGTTGCCCCTCGTAGGTGTTGATAGTTATATTATCGTCAACAGGTCTTGCATAATAGTTTCTATCTGCTGTACCAAAATTACCAAGAGTTCCAAGATTACATTGAACTTTCAACGTAATCTGATCTGCATTTTTAGCAAAGAAAATATTATCTGTCATCGTGATACCAAAGATTGTGCTAGCATTCCACTCTAAAAAATACATAGAGACAGAATTATCATAACAAGTATTATTTTGTAAGGTAATATTACTTGCATTTGAAAGCATTATCGCATTAATGTTACAATGATAGATTGAATTATTAGTTACTGATATGCCACTTGAGTATGAATCCAGGTAAATCCCTTGTACTAAAAAACCATAGGATGATTTTCCTAATTTACCTATACCATTGAATATTATATTGCCATCAATAACACCTTTTGAATTAAAAGTTTGATTATTCCAATCTCCTCCAGTATAAATACCTCCTTTATCATTCATATTTATAGAGAAATTACTAATTAAATTGTTTTTTATTGAGACTCCGGTAGTTCCAGTTATTCCAAAATGTATCCCGTTAGCTCCAACAGAATCTATCTTATTATATTGAATCAAACAATCACCTGCCTGATTATTTATTCCATTTGTCATTGAACCTGCTCCTCCAATGCCTTCAATGACACCAACATTTTTAATTGTATTATTTGTTATTGTTGTATTTCTCAAATTTAATATTCCATCCTGATTAACATGATTTATAATATTATTATCAATAAGACCATTTGCAGACTCCATCAATATCCCATTTCCACCGGCAAAATCAATATCACAATTTTTAACTATTCCATAATCTGCTCCATAAAAATATATAACCTCATTATTCGCACCTTTAAAAGACAGACCATCAATAGTTATATAAGGAAAATAACCTTTAATATAAACCAATCTATTTATTGTAGGTACCTCAACAATATGATTAGTAGGGGCATCTGCACCAAAATACATATATAACTTAGTTCCATCATAGTACCATTCTCCAAATTGATCTAATGTTCGTAAATCATCCTGAATAAAATAATAATAACCATCTGTTGCATTATCAGAATTATTTGCATCTGTATAAGTTAATGTTTGAGAAGTATGGTTGGTAATTCGACATCTGTCCATTATGTATTCATTCTTTCTAATCACTACTTCTGCATTTGTCCAATCTGTAACAGCCGTGTTTAAATCTGCATCCGTTATTGAAACATTGGTAGAATGAGAATCAATGATTAAATTAGTTCCTGTATTTGGATACCTTCCCATTCCATACTGAACTCCGTCAATTGTAAGTATATTGGGTTTGCTTTCACAGCTTATAGTCTTTGAATAGATGCCCCCAGTTTCATTTGTCCATCCGGAAATAGTAGTGAAGCCGGTAATTATTGGGCCTGTACCTGTTCCGTAAGCTCCAATAGTAATAGGGTTTCCTGCACTTCCTGGCTTGATAACAGTTAAAGTTCCATAAAAAGAATCACCCTTGTTAAATAAAATTCTGTCGCCTGGTTTCATAAGAGAAAATGAGGAATTGACTTTTGCTATCGTCTTCCATGGTGTTGTAGAAGAAAGACCATTATTTGTATCATTTCCGGCTGAACTTATATAATAATCAGTAGCTGAGGCTATTGAACTTAAAATAAGGAATACTATTATCAAGGCGCTTTTCAAAGGCACATTTTTTTGACTAATATAGAGTTTTATTTGACTAATCACATCAATTTAAACGATCAATATCTCATTTTGTTATACTAAGAGATAACTTTCTCGCAATTATTTATCAATAAAACAAATCCCCGCGAGCGCATTGGCTTCGCCGAGCTCTTCGCCAAGTGGCGGATCGGTTCTCCGTTGTTTGCTGCGGAGTCAGGGAGCATTAAGAATTTACATTAGGGGATCGAAGATTAGCTGCGCTGAGCTCCACTTCGTTCCGGTTCTTCGTAGTTTGCTGCGAAGAGCTTCAATTTTCAAATATAAGTTTTTTTATAATGATTTTTCTCTTCAAAATATTTTTTGAAAAAGGAGGACTTTTTAATATACTTTCTGGTTTTAAAAAAGCGCGCTCCATTACAAATAGTTCTGAAACGACTATAACTGGTGAACGGAGATAGAATGAGCTCTAATTTAAGTGATAATAATTAAATATATTAATTTAATCTTAATTATCGTGAATAATAATTTTGATATAATTAGCTGGTTTTTTGAACGGTTATTCAGATACCGGAATAGATGCAACATTCTTGTTTTTAATTATTTAATACATTTCTTTTGTTACATAAAAGGAGTTAAAATTGGAAAGAAAGTAGTTTTCAATGGATTTCCTGTAATTCGAAGATATGAAAATTCTGATATTTCTATCGGTGATTGCTGTAGATTTAACTCTGCAAAGAATTCTGTTCCTATCGGTCTGCAAAGGCGATGCACCATTGTTACTTTAAGAAAAAAATCTGAAATTATAATTGGCGATAATTTTGGCGGATCAGGAATTACATTGCTTGCTGCCATAAAAATTAAAATAGGCAATAATGTTATGATTGGTGCACACAGTATGATTTTCGACACTGATTTTCACCATTCTGATCCTAATAAAAGACAAGATAGAACTGATATTCCTGCAAGACCAGTGGTAATTGAGGATAATGTATTTATTGGCGCTAATTGTACGATTTTAAAAGGAATTACAATAGGTGAAAATTCTGTTATTGGCGCTAACAGCGTGGTAATTAACAGTATGCCAAAAAATTCAATTGCGATAGGAAATCCGTGCAAAATAGTCATTATAAAAAACTGGAATTTACCTGCTACATGAATTTTTCATTAAAGCAATCCTTCACATATCTCATTCATGGAATCACAACGACTCAATATCCCGAAAAGCATAGTAAATAAGTACGTTCTCGTTTTGAATCCTCGCGAGCGCATTGGCTTCGCCGAGCTCTCCTCCAGGTGGCGGATCGGTTCTCCGTTGCTTGCTGAGGAGTCAGCGAGCATTAAGAATTTACATTAGGGGATGGAAGATTAGCTGCGCTGAACTCCACTTAGTTCCGGTTCTTCGTAGCTTGCTGCGAAGAGCTTCAATTTACCACAGATCATCAATATTTTTGAGGTTCGGTCAATCTTTGTTTTGATAAAATGGGTCGTCAGGTAAAAATAGTAGTTTAAAAAAAACCAAATGAAAAAGATTCTAATAACAGGTGCAGCCGGTTTTATTGGTTCTCACCTTGTTGAAGAATGTATAAATAGAAATCTTAATGTTGTGGCCTTTGTGCATTATAATTCTATGAATAACTGGGGGTGGCTCGAAGATTTTTCAATAAGAAATGAAATTGAGGTGATTCCTGGTGACATCAGAGATTATGATTCGGTGAATAAAGCAATGAAAGGATGTGACACAGTGTTTCATTTAGCTGCATTAATTGGAATACCATATTCTTATCTTTCTCCCCTGGCCTATATCCGAACTAATATTGAGGGAACCTATAATATACTGGAAGCAGCTAAAAACAATGGAGTTGTAAATATAAATGTAACCTCCACCAGTGAAACTTATGGTAGTGCACAATATATTCCCATAGATGAGAAACACCCGATGGTGGGACAATCACCCTATTCTGCCACAAAAATTGCAGCCGATCAATTGGCTATCAGTTATTTTAGGTCATTTGGACTGCCAGTTAAAATCGTCAGGCCTTTCAACACTTACGGACCAAGGCAATCTGCAAGAGCAATTATTCCGACTGTAATTTGTCAGATTTTAAATGGCTCTCTTGAATTGAGACTTGGAAATCTTAGTCCGACACGAGATTTGAATTATGTAAAAGATACAGTAAAAGGTTTTCTTGCCATTGCAAAAACAGAAACATGTAATGGTGAGGTTGTCAATATTGGAAGCGGCATTGAAATATCAGTTGAGCATTTGGTTAGGCTTATTTCTGAAATAATAGGTAAAGAGGTAAGGATATTACCAGATGAATTCAGGCTTCGTCCAGGTAATAGTGAAGTGGAACGTCTGCTCTGTGATAATTCAAAGATTACTTCAATTACCGGGTGGCAGCCAAAGTATGATCTTAGAAGCGGGCTCAAAGAAACCATAAATTGGTTTGAGAAAAATTTAACCAGATATAAACCTGACATATACAATGTATAAACGAGCAATAATCCTGGCCGGAGGAAAAGGGACCAGGTTAAAACCCTATACCATGGCAATTCCAAAGCCATTGGTACCTGTTGGAGACAAGCCTATACTTGAAATTATAATACGGCAACTACTAAAGCATGGATTCAACCATATTACAATATCAGTTAATCATATGGCTGATATTGTTAAAGCTTTTTTTGGCGATGGATCGAGGTGGGATCTGAAAATTGACTATACTTTAGAATCAAAACCGTTAAGTACCATGGGGCCATTAACACTCATTCATGATTTGCCTGATGATTTTCTGGTTATGAATGGAGATGTTCTTACAGATCTGGATTTTGAAATGTTTTATAAAAGGCATATTGATAACGAGAACAACTTTACAATTGCATCTCAACGGAGAACAGATAAGATTGACTATGGTGTACTTACCAAGGATCAAGGTAATCGTTTAATAAAATTTGATGAAAAACCATCATACGAATTTTTGGTTAGTATGGGGGTTTATATGGTGAACAGGAAAGTTGTAAGCTATATTCCAAAAGATACTTTTTTTGGGTTTGACCATTTAATGAATTTGCTTATAGATAAATCTGAGCTGCCGGATATTTTTGAATATGATGGTAAATGGTTTGACATTGGACGTCCGGACGACTATGAAAAAGCAACGCTTGAATTAGAAAATAAACCATTCAATCTATGAAAACTATTGCTGTAACTGGCAGTTCAGGATTTATAGGAAGGCATTTACTTGGGGCATTAAGGGAACAGCAATACAATATAATTGAAATTGACATCGAAAAGGACCTTGATATCTCTGATTGGTCTAAAGCACGAAATATTCCTCATTTTGATATTATAATACATCTGGCTGCTAAAACATTTGTACCGGATTCTTTCAAAAGACCACATGAATTTTATTTTGTAAACCAATCTTCTACCCTGAATGTGCTTGAATTAGCCAGGATAAACTCGGCAAGTGTAATTTACTTCAGTTCGTACCTTTATGGTACACCTGAATATTTACCTATTGACGAAAAGCATCCATTAAAACCACATAATCCATATGCACAAAGCAAGATTATTTGCGAGAAGATTTGTGAAGGATACTATCGCGATTTCGGTGTACCAGTTATTATTTTCAGACCATTTAATATTTATGGACCAGGTCAGAATTCTTCTTTTTTGATACCAGGTATTATTGAACAGCAAAAATCAGGGAAGATTTTACTAAAAGATCCAAGGCCAAAGCGAGATTTCATTCATGTTTCAGACATTATTTATGCTGTGATGCTGGCTATAAAGCTTGAAAACCCGGGTTTGCAAACCTTTAATCTGGGTACTGGTAAATCCTATTCTGTTGAAGAAATTGTTAATTTAATCATTAAGTATTATGGAAAAAGGACGGTCGTAAAATATACTAATGAATATAGGCCCGGTGAAGTTTTGGATACAATTGCCGATATTAGAAAAATTTCCACGGTGCTGAAATGGAGTCCCTCAATAAACATTGAAAAAGGATTAGATGCTCTTTTGGAAAAAGGCTGAATCCCCGCGAGCGCATTTTCCGTTGCTTGCTGCGAAGAGCTTCAATACTCACAAATCACGTCTCTACGCTCAACGCTCATCACTTGTTTAATTTTTAACCTCATTATCTGGAAGAGGCTGTCTCAAAAGAGCAGTCTCTTTTTTTAAATTATAAGGATTTTACTGCAAAAAGTTAAAAATTTTGCCCGTGGAATTAAATTTTATCCTTATAAACCTTCTATTTGTCAAAATAGCGACTTCTTAGATAATAAATATAATACTTGTCTATTATTCAGATAATTAGCACTATAGGATAATATATATGTCACAAATTCTTATTTCTCCTTTATTCCTGGTAAATATTTACCTTTTTTTGACCAGTATACTCCTTATGTTTATCAATTGTTTTTATCTGTTAATAACCCTCCGGATTTTATTGACAGAGAACTCGTAAAACTTTCTCATTTTCCCATTATTCGGGCATTAGCGGTTTGACAAGAGTATTCTTTTAAATTACTTTTAACAGTTATTTAATACATAAAGGGATGTGGAGAAAATTAATTTTAAACAACGCCAATATCATCAATGACAATATTGATGAGACAAATATTAAAAGGGTAAAGATCTTCTCTGAAAAGAACGGATTCAGTCCAGCCATCTTCAATATGGTTACCGAAGCAGGCAAATTTTTTTTCAGTAACCTTCATATTACTGGTCTATCCAGGAAACCTGGTTTAAGGTTACTCTCTTCAATATTCAATTATTCAGTTATAGTTATAGAAGAAATTGTTCTTCTGGTACTATTATCTATTTATTTTATAATTGGAGCTACTGCAGTTAGTCTGTACGTAATATTTTATGAAAAAATATATAAAGAGCTTTTTACTACTTGGGGAAAGAGAAACATAAATCTACCAGTGATTACAAGTTGAAATACCAACATCTTAAATTAAACTGTGATTAGTAATAGCTCACTTAAACTAAACACTTAACCCTCAACTCTGAACGATATATGCGTTTCGCGTTTCGGGTTATGTGTTCAGCGTTAGATTTTTTTTAACCTCAATACTTTCTTTAAGAGGCTGTCTCAATGGGCAGCCTCTTTATATTTTTTACGCTAAATATTTGGTAAGTTTGATTTTTCATTATAAAAAAAATCAAATTAATGGTGGATGACTTCATGTACTATCTCAAAAGATATTTATTTGCAATATTCATTATTATAATTTTATTGTTTTTTCCTGCCAGAAGGTTCCTCAGGAATAACGGATTCTTTCTCTTTGATAAAAAAACGCTGAATGAGGCTTTATTGTGGGCTCATCATGACAGTATTCGTGTCGCTGACTCATTAAAAAGAATTAAGATTGAATCTAACCTGCCGCAAGATAAACAACAAGATTCCATATTTAAATTAAACAAGAAAGAAAGTCCTGCACTTGCAGGGGATATCAGAGATACTTATTGTATTATTATTGGCACCTTTTCCAATCCTGAAAACGCCAGGCAGGCGGCTGGAAAATATCGAAGCCGGGGATATAAAACAAGTATTATCAGTAAGACCAACCGAAATGGAATAAAAACTGAACTGGTTTCAGTTAAAACTTTTAATAATCTTAATGAGGCTACCAGGTATTTAAGAGAATTCAAGGTTAAATTTGATCCTGCAGCATGGATATACTCACATAAATAGCATTTAGCACTGCATGTTCTGTGTTAGAGTACCTAAAAATTGTGTCAATCTTCTGAGGTAAGAAATGTCTTTAAATCCCCCCGCTCTGTTTGTTTTCAGAAACTCCTTGATTTTTTCACTGTTAGCCGGAGATATTGAGTAAAGCTTCTTCCTGTTCAGGCGTTTAAAAACGAATGTTTTATTATTAGTTAACCTGAAAATGTAAACAGGTTCTTCAACATAATTAGTCCTCTCAAGAAGCTTTCCATTCTGCCTTATAAGTTCAGTCGCTGCAGTCTTATAATCATGCAATATGTAAAGTGATAAGTTCCCTTCATTCACCACTTCTCCAAAGACTTCACTCGAATCGGAAATATTATTCCTCCTTACTTTGATTTTTTTGAAATAAACTGCCGTATCACCATTGAAATTCTGAAAATGAAACCGGAGTATTGCTTCTTTATCCAGCTTAATTGTATTTTTAGATTTGGGTTCCTGCCAGAAAAGCTCATCAAGCAATCCGTTGTATTTTATCAGTTTATTCCTGACAACTTCGCCACTGGAAAGATATATATCTCCCGGAAGCCATTCGGAATTAAAATAGGTCGAACCGTCAACAACAAAATCCGGGGTGAAAAGCTCTCCGGTAAGACACACTTCAGAGGCTGTCGGGTCAGCGTTTCCCTTGGATATGGATTTTTGACCTTGCAAACTCTGAAAAGTGGCGATCAGAACAATTGTGTATATTAAAATTCTTTTGGGTTTCATATTTTCACTCTGATTTGGATTTTACATTAATTATTGCAGATCCGTTTACCGGAAGACCACTTGAAGTTAAGCCCTGAACACTGATCCGGTATTGCCCCCGAAGGTCAGACGTAAAGCATTCAATTTGCAGCTTGTCCTTATTATGCATTTTAATTTCCGGATCCCATAATAATACCTGTCTCAAATCAGGAACATGATTATTATTGTCAGGTACATAACGATCTGGTTTTGTGAAGCTCTGGCTCGATATAGCCTGGTATCTGATTGTTGGTGTTTTAAACTGGATGTTATTAATTTCAAGTTTCTTGCTAAATACAGCAAGAATGCCGGATAGAGGCATATCTCCATAATACCTTATTACCGGCAAAAGATCAATGCGCTTTATTTCGTTGGTGCCCAGATTAATAATCTGATTTACATCATCAACAGGTACACCATCTAAAAAGATTATTGGTTCTATAGTTGGGGCTCCTTTATTCTGTGTGTCAATGTAACTTGAAACATAATTGTCATTTATCTTCCTGACTTTCAAAGCTGGCAAAAGCTCTCTTGAGATCTCAACAAAATCAGGAAGAGGGAGATAATCTGCAGGGAAAACTCTTAAATATGGCTTGTAATAAACCCTCGGAATTGCTGATTTATGTTCGATTTTTTCCCCTTTACCTGTTTCAGCTCCTACAGAGTAATATCGTTGGACTTCAGAAATCTTCAGACTCCGTAACAAATAAGACCTTATACCGGGACCAGTTAATAAATCTGATGGAATATATGGTTTAGTTAATTTAAATTTATCATCAAGATCGATTGCAGCGCTTGCATTTTCTTTAAGCCTGATGATTAACTCTTTGCCTTCGTAATAAGGATAAAGAAGAAAGCTGAATGACCCGGAGGAATCAGTTTCAGTGTATTGCAGGTTTGCGATACTATCCGGGGCGGAAACCAGGACAGTATATCTGATTGAGTCGGATTTAAAATCCTTGTTGCCTGAAACAGATTGATTGTCTGAATGTTGCACAGGAACAATTCTTCCATCTATAATTGCCCCTTTAATCTCAGGCTGATACCTATATGGTCCTTGCCCTGATCCTCCTTCTTTTTCTGTTTTGCAAGAGTTGCTAAAATACCCGGTAATAGATGGCTCGTTTCGACTCCAGGGGACGATCTCACTCACTGAAACTGATAATATTATTATTGAATCATTCTGAACATTTCCAGCATCGATAGAAAAATTTACTTTCTCTCTTGTTTTATAAATCTGTTTATCCGGTCGTATAAAAAGATTTTCATTTTCTGCTTTATTCACGGAATCTGTATTGGCAGAAATAGCTGACGGATAAGTATATATAGTACTGTCAAACCGCTCCAGCTTCTTATCAAATCGATTTGCAATAATTATTTCTTTTGTAAAATAGCAATCATCACCTTCATTTCTCATCCAGTTTGTGTAACAAACAAGCTGGTAAACATCCGAATGGAGAGTATCGGGAAGCGGGATGTATCCAAAAGAGGTCTGATCATTAATTTCAACTCTGGCCTGGCTTACAGGCAAATTGTAACGGTCGCGCAAAATGAGATAAGCATATTTACTCATCGTTTTTGAGTTCCCCTTAAAATACAGAGTATAAGATAAGTTATCGCCGGCAATATAAATATTCTTGTCAGTTTGCAGGTAGACCTTTTCGGGTTTTACTGATTCAATCTTGTTCTGTGCAGTACCTGAACAAAAGCAGTTGAATATTATCAGAAGTGAAAATATTAAGGTTTTCATAATTTTTAAAATATCCAGAATGAAGGAATATTGTGATGTATGTTTCTAAATCCCAATCTATTTATTCGGCATCCAATAGGTTCAGGAGGCAGATTATATGGCTCTTTTACTAATGTAGGCTGAGAGCTTTCCAAATCTCTGAAATCAACAACATATTCAGAAGTGCTGACAGATGAAGCTTCGAAAAAGCCAATTGCTTTTTTCTCCGGATCGGTTATACATTTTATGTTCCCGGCAAGCTGAGAGGCGACAGGGTCAAACAATTTCCCTTCCGATTGCATCTGTTCATCGAGACTTTTATAATATAAATACGTTTCAGTATTTAAAGTGTATGTACTTAAATAGAGGATCCGGTGGTGAATATCGTAAAACTGATAACCGTTTGCAAGTGCACTGCCGGTAGTATCCGCCAGATTAATTAAGCAATCATAAATTATCGCCCATACATAGAAATTATCATCAAGAAAACAAACCGGATGTTTTTTTATGGAGGCAGAATTTAAGAAATATTCCCCACCGGTCATGTTAATAGTCGTATTCGCATTAATTGTCTGCCAGCAATAAAACTCAAAAATGTACTTGGTGTGAATATCAATTGGAAGGGTTTCATAATAATAATATTGCGTAACCAGATTTGATGTCATCCTGAACCGGGGAAGTGTGTCGGAGTGATTTGAGATGTCTACGAGAATATCTGCTCCATGAGTGTTCACCTTTAATCCTGTGGATGGGTCCAGAATTTCCTGATTATCAAATTCAGCATAAACATTGTCAGGAATGACCTCAGGAAACATTTTTTGGGGATCCGATTCATATACTGCACCATCAGTTGTAACAATATGAAGGCGGTAGGTATTTCCTGCCTGTCCCGTAAACTGTAATGAATCAGACACATAATCTCCGGTGGTTCTTTCATTGAATTTGCAGGAATTGGCAAGATTGTCGGTTACATAAACATTAGCGCCGCTTACCGGAGTGCCTTTTTTGCTTGAATTGAATGGCATGGCATAGGTAAGAAATATATGATATGCATCATTTTTATTTGTTACCATACCATCAACAACCAGCACTTTCTGAGTTGTATCGATTTGAGGATCATATACTTTGGAACAGGAAGTCATTAATCCGATAATTATTGTCAATATTAAAAATGCTGTTCTCAAACTTTATTTAATGATATTTGATCGTTCTATATAATACTTTTCGTGCCATTACCTGTAAAAATCCAGAATGAAGGAATATCATGATGTTTGCCGTCTGGTCTGTCTATATAGCATCCATCAGGTTCAGGAGGCATGATATAAGATGTTTTTATTAATACAGGCTGAGAGTTTGCCGAGTTTCTGAAATCAACAACATACTCAAAATAACTGACAGAAGAAGCTTCGAAAAAACCAATGGCTTTTTTCATCGGATCAGTTGTGCATTTAATGTTCCCAATCAGTTGGGCGGCGACAGGATCAAATAATTTTCCTTCAGACAGCATTTGTTGATTGAGGCTCTTGTAATATAAATAAGTTTCGTTATTGAGGGTATACAGGTTCAAAAACAGAAGGCGGTGGTGAACATCTGTAAATTTGGAACCATTGACCTCCGCGATGGCAGTCGTATCCTCCATATTGATCTCAGCTACGTAATATGGTGCATAAACGGTATTATTATCATCCAGAAAACCGGCCTGATGTTTCTTTACAGAGGCAGAATTTAAAAAATACTCCCCGCCTGTAAGGTTAAAATCAGAATTAATATTTTCGGTCATCCAGCAATAATTTACAAAAAGGTACCCGATACGATTTATATAATCTATCTCAATCCATTTCTGGTCATAATATTGAATTACAAGATCTGATGTAATCCTGAACCGGGGAAGTGTGTCGGAGTGATTGGAGATGTCAAGGAGAATATCTGCTCCATGGGTGTTCACCTTTAATCCGGAATAGCTATCCAGAATTTCCTGATTATCAAACTCTGCATAAACATTGTCAGGAGATACTGCTGGAAATATTTTCTGTGGATCCGATTCATATTCTGTACCATCAGTTGTAACAATATGAAGCCTGTAAATGTGTACCGACTGACCGGTAAACTGCAACGAGTCAGAAACGTAATCTCCTTTGTCCCTTTCATTGAATTTGAATGAGTTACCCATATCATCTGTTACATACACATTGGCGCCATTAGCCGGGGTGTTTTTTTCGCTCGAATTGAATGGCCGGGCATAAGTGAGAACTACATGATATGCATCGGTCTTAGTAGTAATTCTGCCATCTACAACCAAAACATTTTGAGACGTGTCAATGTGAGGGTCATATACTTTGGAACAGGAAGTCATTAGACAGGTTATTAATGTCAATATTAAAATTACTGTTCTCAAACTTTATTTAATGATATTTGATCGTTCTATAAATTACTTTTCGTAGTATTTCCAGTAGAAATCCAGAATGCAGGAATATTATGGTGTTTACTGCTTGGTATATCTATCTGGCAGCCATCAGGTTCAGGAGGCAGGATACATTGCGTTTTTATTAATACAGGCTGAGAGTTTACTAAATTCCTCAGATCAACAATATATTCGGAATAACTTACAGCTGAAGCTTCGAAAAAACCGATAGTTTTTTTCTCAGGATCGGTTATACATTTAATGTTTCCGTTTAGCTGGGCGGCAACGGGATCAAATAATTTCCCTTCCGATTGTATCTGTCCATAAAGGCTCTTATAGTATATATATGTCTCCCGATTGAGCGTGTACTGGCTCAAATAAAGAATGCGGTGGTGAATTAAGTAGGTATTATGCCAATTGCCAGAATATGCTGTTGCAGTAGTATCATCCATATTGATTTTAGAATAATATTCTATTGCAATAACGTTATTGTTATCATCCAAAAAACCGGCCGGGTGGTTTTTTATTGAGGCAGAATTTGATAAATAATCCTCGTCTGTAATGTTAAAATTGGAATTGATATTAACTGTCTGCCAGCAATAATATTGCAATAAGAGAAAATGGTCCCAATCCAATTGAAAATTGCCTTGACTATAATATTGAAGCACCAGATTTGAAACAATCCTGAACCGGGGCACTGTATCGGACTGATTACGGATGTCCATGAATATACTTGCTCCATGTGTGTTAACCTTTAATCCGGTAACTCCACTCAGAATTTTTTCATTATCAAACTCAGTATAAACCTTGTCAGGACTGACCTCCGGGAACATTTTTTGGGGATCCGATTCATATTCAATACCATCCGAAGTAATAATATGAACACGGTATGTATGTCCAGGCTGACCGGTAAACTGCAATGAGTCAGAAACATAATCTCCTTTGCCTCTTTCATTGAATTTGAAGGAATTCTCCAGATCGTCGGTTACATACACATTGGCGCCAACAGAGGGAGTGCTATTTTCATTTGAAGTAAATGACCTTGCATAGGAGAGAACAACATGATAAGCATCTGTTTTATTCGTTATTCTGCCATCCACAACCAAAATCTTTTCTGCTGTGTCAATTTGAGGATCATAGACTTTGGAACAGGAAGTCATCAAACCGGAGATTATCATAAATATCATACTGGCCGGTTTCATTTTAAAAAGTAAAATTGTATGTAAGCATTGGAAGCGGACGACCTATTATATACAACATATATGTATCATATTGTCTGTATTCATTAGATACCAGGTGAGCTCCTTTTTGATAGAAAACCGAATATGCATTTTTCCTGCCATACAGGTTAATAATGGAAAAAGTCCAGCTGCCTTTCCATTTTCTTTTTATCTTCAATGATTCATCAAGAGTCATTGAAACATCGAGCCTGTGATAGTCCGGCAGTCTGTATTTGTTACGGTCGGAATAATAAAGCAGCTGGTAACCCTGGTAATCGAATTTCAATTCCGGAAGTGTAACCGGTCGACCGGTACTGTAAGTGAAGGTTCCATTGAAGCGCCACCGTTTTGAAATATGATAATTTGCATTTAAAATAAGATTATTAGGTCTGTCGAAGTTTGATGGGAAAATCTGATTATCATTGATTTTATCCTCGGTGAATACCCCGTTTGACTGTTGCAATGACCGCGAAAAAGTGTAACTGGCCCATCCAGTCAGCCTTCCGCTGTTCTTCTTTACATAAAGCTCAACTCCATAATTATAGCCCCTCACATTTGTCAGATCTGCTTCAAGATAGGGATTCAGAAGCAGGTCAGCTCCATTTTTATATTCAATGGCATTGGTGAGGCTTTTATAATATACTTCTATTGAAGTTTCGTACATATTATTTTTAAAGTTTTTGAAATATCCGGCTGCAAAATGATCGCAGGTTAACGGCTTAAGATTAGGGGAACTTAGTTTCCAGACATCTGTGGGCGCCATTACTGCTGTGTTTGAAACAAGGTTAACATATTGATGTATCCTGTTATAACTCAGCTTCAATGAGCTGTTGTTCGAAAGGGTGAAACGCAGGGAAATCCTTGGTTCCAATCCTGAATACCGGCAAATCGGTTTATTATTGCCATACATTAATGAATCAATTACACTTGCACGTGATCTTGGCACTCCGGACTGGTAGATATAGACTTTATTCGGCCCCAGGTATGTGTATAAGGAATAGCGCATACCTACATCAAAGCCAAGTTTAGGAGATAAAGTAAAGTTATCGGTTATATAAATTGCGCTTTCCAAAGCCTTTTCAGGCAGCATTTGAGCAGGATTGATTATCGTGGAGTCACTGAGTCCGGTTAATTTACCCGGCTGGATATTATAAAGAGCGGCATTTATTCCAAAATCAATGGAATGATTTCCATTTGGGAGCCACGAAAAATTCCACTTCGTATTTTTATAAAGCAATCCGGAATTAATTCTGTAAGCTTCCCACAGCCTTGAAGTATCGGACTCTGAAACCTGGAATCGATAATCGCTTATACCTGCTGTCAGATTGAAAAAAAACTGATTGCTGAATGTATGTTTCCATCTAAGGGATCCTAATAAATTAGTATACTTATAATCAGTGGTTCCGGCGAATCCAAATCTGTCATTGCTCAGGTACCCGAAAAGGTCAATTTTATTTCTGTCATTTACATTAAAGGATAACAGAGCCTCTGCGTCATAAAAATGGGCGGAACTGTTCATTAAATCAATGTCAGGGATTGAGTGGAGAAGCCAGTTTGAATATGAGCTTCTCGCGCCGATCAGAAGGTTAATCTTTTTATCAATCAGCGGAGTTTCAAGATAAAGAGAACTGTTTATAATACCAATTCCTCCCTTCACGGTTGTTTTGTCAGGATTGGCGGGACCAAGCTGTATATCCATCACCGATGAAGCGCGTTCTCCATACTTTGCGGAAATTCCTGCTTTTAAGAGGGTCACGTTTGAAATTCCATCAGAGTTGACTACCGAGATAAGACCGAATAAGTGTGATAAATTGAATATAGGTACATCTTCAATCAGGATCAGATTTTGATCAGCGCTTCCACCGCGGACATTAAAGCCGGTACCGAATTCACCGATTGTCTGAACCCCCGGCATAAGAGAAATACTCTTAATGATATCTCTTCCACCCATAGAAAGTGGAAGTTCCTTAATTGCCTTTAAATCAAGTTTAACAATGCCCATCTGTGTACCGGAAACATTTGATTCAGCCCTTTCCGCGTAAACTACAACTTCACCGAGTTTAATAGCTTTTTCATATACTTTGAAATTCATTGCCCCATCGCTTACCAGCTTTATTTTCTCCTTAGTGTCATCATAGCCCATATATGATATTCTGATGGTATGTTCACCCACCGGTGCCTGCAGATGGTAATCCCCATTCTTATCGGAGTTAGTTCCGATCTTTAAATTATCAATAAAGATTGAAGCGCCTGCCAACGGTTTTCCATCCTTCCCGTCAAGGATCTTCCCGTGAAATGTTGCCCTGGCATATCTCCCATAATCATCTGGATTACCGACTATCAATAAATCAGGGTTTTCCTCCTGTATGCGGGGTTTTACAGGCGGTTTTACGGGAATAAAAATATATAAAACTGAATCGAGAGTAACTACAGATAGTTCTGCAGTTGTCTGAATCCTCGTCATGGTTTCTTTAAAAGAAAACCCCAGAATGGAAGACGGGAAAGTTTTATTTCTAAACCATTCGGGTTTGTAGAAAAACTGAATGGGATATTTGTTCTCCAGCAGAGGTATCAACTGATCAATTGACAAAAAATTCCCCTGATTAGATGTTTGAGAAACAACCGGTTTAGTAAATGAAAGAAAAATAACTCCTGTAACAATTGCTTTTATAGCTGACCAGATAAAGCTTTTCACATACCTTTATTTATTAAGATCTGCTGAGGTTATTCAAAATTAAACAAAAATTACTATACATGTTAGGATAGCTAAATATTTCTTTCCTCACTGTCACTTTATCAGGCATTTTCATGGTTACTCTAGGTTTCTGAAGAAAATGATGAAGTCAAAAGCATCTCTCTTACAATGTGTGAATCATGTAACTTTTTTCAATAATTTTGTAGCGCAGAAAGGAATTCAAGTGCTTAATATTGGGTTTTGTACCTGTTTCAAAATTTGAAATAATTGATGTCCTTTCTTAGTATTAAAAAAAGTTACGATGGATAACAAAGCAAACCGGATCACTTTACAGAATATTGCACGAAAAGCAATGATCGCAAGAGGACTGGAACCTGATTTCCCGTCGGCTGTGGTTGCCGAATTATCGAAAATAACCTCTCCTGCTGTTAATAAACTTTCAACCGCAAAAGATCTTCGCGATAAGCTGTGGTGCTCAATCGATAACACCGATTCACGTGATCTTGATCAGTTATCGTATGCAGAACAACTCGCCGAAAACAAGGTTCGGGTGTTTGTCGCCATAGCGGATGTGGATGCGTTGGTAGCCGCACAATCAGATATTGATAATCATGCCAGCCATAACACGACATCTGTTTATACTGTAGCCCGGATATTTCCAATGCTCCCTGAGAAACTTTCAACAGATCTTACTTCGTTGAGTTTCGATGCCGACCGCTGTGCCATAGTGGTTGAGATGGTCGTAGGCGAAGATGGCACCGTGGGACAATCCGATGTTTATTCAGCAATTGTACGCAATCGTGCAAAACTCGACTATATGAGCGTAGGTTCCTGGCTCGAAGGAACTGGCCCGGTCCCCTCAGAAATTACAAGTGTTGAAGGATTGGCAGAAAATATAAAGCTGCAGGACCAGGTGGCGCAGAAGATGAAAGAGTTGCGTTATGAACACGGGGCCCTGAATCTTGAAACGATTGAAGCAGTTCCGGTTTTTGACGGGGATAATTTGAGCGAAATGAGGGTGGAGAAGAAAAACAGGGCTAAAGATCTGATTGAAGATTTTATGATTTCATCAAATGGTGTTACGGCCAGATTCCTGACCGGGAAAAATTTTCCTTCAATAAGGAGAGTCGTCCGCGTTCCCAAGCAGTGGGATAGAATCGTTGAACTGGCTTCAGAACATGGATTTTCTTTGCCGGTAGTGGCTGATTCCAAATCACTTTCTGAATACCTGACGTTTTTCAAACAAAAAGACCCGGTTAATTTTACCGATATGTCGCTTAGCGTGCTTAAACTTCTAGGGTCGGGCGAATATATTCTTGAAAAACCCGGTGACAGCGAGGAAGGTCATTTTGGTCTGGCTGTAAAAGATTATACTCATTCTACTGCTCCCAACAGACGATTTCCCGATCTGGTCACGCAACGTTTGCTGAAATCGGCCATCTCAGGTAAGCCTGTACCATACCAGCTGGAACAACTTCAACAAATTGCGAGCCATTGCACGCTTAAAGAAGATGATGTTAAAAAGGTAGAGCGGCAGGTTGAAAAGTCAGCCAATGCCATACTAATGGAATCAAGGATTGGAGAAGAATTTGATGCCATTGTCAGCGGCGCTTCACCAAAAGGTACATGGATACGTCTTTTTAATCCGCATGTTGAAGGAAAACTGGTGAAAGGATTTAGAGGATTAAAAGTGGGTCAGAAACTAAAAGCACGACTCATACAAATAAATGTTGAAGAAGGGTTCATTGATTTTGAACTTGTTGATTGATATGCTTTGTACTAATCTTGTGTAACACCTTTCATTTTAAAAAAATGAGTATCAGGAATCATGAATATTAATATAGTTTTGTTAAAATTTTTTAATAGGGTTTTTCCTACCAAAGATTCCTCATTTCGTCACGCCAAGCGTGACTGCATTCGGAATGACAGGGTATTTTGTAATCTAATGGAAAAGAGAGGTGGTTCGCCACTGGCGAACCACCTCTCTTTTCCATTTGTCTCCCCAAAAGTCCTGTCATTCCGAGCGTTAGCGAGGAATCTCATAATTAATTATCCTTAGATTATTATTGATAACCGATACTCATATAACATTTTTTAAAAACAAATAATCATGACAAAATATTCCAAAAAAGCCCAGGACAAGATTGAAACGGTTATGCACGAATTTAAAAAGGGCAAATTAAAATCAGGCAAAGGCGGCAAAGGAGGAGTAGTCAAAAACCGTAAACAGGCAATTGCAATCGGTCTGAGTGAAGCACGGCAGGAAGGTGATAAAGTTCCTAAGAAAAATCCCTGAAATACCCGATTTTGTGAGCCCTGTTTCTCTATCAGATGTAAAATGTGATATCAGGTTCAATTCAGTCACCTTCGGATATGATATTAGCAAAGTAATTCTGAATATATCTCTTTTGGGGCTAAAGCATGACTGAAGATAGGATTGGTCGGTTCTACCGGCGCCGGGAAAACGACCATTATCAATTTGCTTCCAGGATATTACGATATTCATTCGGGTCAGATAACCCAATATATACTTGAAATACAAAAAATAAAGCGTAGTAGCTTGCGTCAGTCGCTACAGTTTGATTAATTCAGGATTTTGATTTTCTTTCTTTTCAGGTTCAATGATTATTATATCCTATGAGATTCCTCGTCCGCCAGTTGGCGGACGAGGAATTGACAGTATTATTTTTGCACACCAGGTATTTATGACGATCATTCGAGTATGAGATAATGTTTGGCTTATGAAATGTTGTTATCAGTAAATGGATAAGGGCCTTAAGAAAAGATATGATGAAAAAGGCCGTAGGCCTTATATATGTTAACGTCGGGCCAAACCCGACGTAAGAACTACCATAATAATATCAAGCCCCGTAGGGGGCGAAATAAAAACATCAGAGATATCTTTCTTCATATGGAATCCCATATGCTTCCAAAAGGTTTTTATATTCATCCGTAAATGATACTTTTTCATGATGTTTCTTTTGGTTCAGTATAGACCTTTTTACTGCATCAACACCCGAATTACTGACAGAGAATCCACCATAACCATCCTGCCAATAGAAATTCCTGTAATGTACCCCCTTTGTTTTTATCCACCTGGAAGAACTCTTCTTGATCTCTTCTACAAGATCAGCCGGAGCTATTGTCTTTGGAAGAGTGCATAGCATG
>Ga0182027_10001646_pt1 | contig 36918 bp, 20 predicted proteins | sample 712E1DmetaG_FD_121300 | JGI IMG/M metagenome (GOLD analysis project Ga0182027, IMG submission 121300) | Permafrost microbial communities from Stordalen Mire, Sweden - 712E1D metaG (Illumina Assembly) | ecosystem: Environmental > Terrestrial > Soil > Wetlands > Permafrost | place: Sweden...
AAGTTTTTGTTTTGAATCACCGTTGTCTTGTATAATTTTTTATCTTTGAAAGCTAATTTTAAGCCATTTATATTATGCTCAAAAAAATATTGCCTGCTCTGATAATAGTTTGGATTATAAGCACTAATTCCAATGCACAGACAAAAGGTCTGACAGCAATCGAAGACCAGAAAGAAATTGCCGGTTCCACAAAAGCCGTGATCGTAGGGGTGTCCGATTATAAAAATGTTCCTAAATTAACGTATGCTCATACTGATGCACAGTTATTTTATAACTATATTACCTCCCCAGCTGGAGGCAAAATTGATCCGGCTAATGTTAAATTGTTGCTGAATGACAAAGCAACAGCCGGGCAAATTTTTGCAGCGCTTGACTGGCTTGTCGAAACCGCCAAGGAAGGAGATAATGTTATTTTTTATTTCTCCGGGCATGGCGATCTGGAAACAAAAACCATTCGTCAAAACGGATTTTTGTTGGCAGTTGATGCGCCTACTGCTTCATACATGTCGGGAGGAACTATTGGCATCGGATATTTACAAGATTACTTGGAAACATTAGCTCAACAGAATAAAGCTAAAGTTTTGCTGGTGACCGATGCATGTCGTTCGGGAAAACTTGCCGGTGGTATGGAAGGGGCCAAACAAACAACGGCTGCACTGCAGGCACAATGGGCAAGTATTATTAAAATATTATCATCTCAATCCGGAGAACTTTCATACGAAGGACAAAAATGGGGCACAGGAGGTGGTATCTTTACTTATTATATGGTCAACGGGATGCAGGGATTTGCTGATAAAAATCATGATGGGAAAGTCACGCTCTCTGAGTTAAATATTTATCTTTCCGAGACAGTTCCTGCTGAAACTGAATTCAAACAGAACCCTTATATCGCAGGGAATTTAATGTCTACAGTTTCACGTGTTGACAGCGCCACTTTTGCTGCTCTAAAATCCAAGACAAAGACAAATAATAATGGCACGGATCTGGCCATGAGGGGTAACGCTGATGTGCTCGAGAAAAAACTTGATTCTGTTACTTTAAAAAAGTACAAGCAATTTGAATTCTGTATTAAAAATGATTACCTGATTTATCCAAACCCGAAAAACAATAGTGCATGGGAGATTTATCAGGAATTGAAAGACAATAAAAATGCAGTCCCTGTAATTAATAACATGAAAAGTTCATTAATTGCGGCGTTGCAGGACAAATCACAAACCGTTATTAATTCCCTTTTGGCAGGGAAAATAAATTTAGTGCGGGATACCATGATTCTTGATAGCGCATACCAGGAATTAAATCACACCTTCCAACTGATAGATGAAAATTATATCACCTATAAACACATCAAGGCAAGATACCTTTACATGAAATCTGTAAGGACTCCAGACAACAAAGAAAAAATAAATTTATTGAACGAATGTATTGCACTTGAGCCGGATGCTGCACATCCATTTAATTATCTTGCTACCGTGAATAAATATTTGAAGGACTATGATAATTCTGTTAAGAATTATCAGAAAGCAATTGCATTGGCTCCAGCCTGGTCATATCCATATAACAACCTTGGAATTTTATATTTTGACATGAAGGAATATGATAAATCCATTGAGAATTACAATAAAGCGATTACTTTAAATCCAAAAGATGACGCGGCTTTAAGTAACCTTGGAAACGCTTATTTTGCAAAAAAAGATTATGCGAAAGCAATAGAAAATTTCAATAAGGCTCTGGCTGTAAATCCAAAATTTGCTTTTGCTTATGCAGGATTGGGAAATGCATATTTAGAAACAAAAGAATTGGACAAGGCTGAAGAGAGCTATAAAAAAGCAATTGAGATTAATCCTAAATATGCTTTTGCTTATTCCAATCTAGGCAATGTGTATAAATCAAAAAAGGATTATGATAAAGCTATTGAATCCTATAAAAAAGCTATTGAACTAAAGCCTAATTTTTCGGATCCCTATAATAATCTGGGATTGGTTTATTATTTGAAAAAAGATTATGATAATGCCCTTACCAATTGTAATAAAGCCGTGACACTTAATTCTAAAAATGATCTTGCATTTTTGAATATTGGCAACATTTATAAAGCTAAAAACGAACTGGACAAAGCCATTGAAAATTATAACAAAACCGTTGAAATAAACCCTGCCTTAGCCGATGGTTATTTTGATATTGCCTGCATTTATTCTTTAAAAAAAGACAATGCAAAAGCATTAGAATTTCTGGAAAAAGCTTTCAAGTTAAACTACAGTGGAGATGAACTAGAGTCCAAGGACCTTGATAATATTCGCGACAGCAAAGAATATAAAGAATTAATTGCAAAGTATTCAAAAAAGTAAAATAGCTGAAAATATTGTGTCGAGAGTTTTGCATATAAAAAAGACGAATAAAAAACTATTCAAACAAAGTATTAAAACACCATTACTATGAAAAAATTAATATTAATTACTGTTTCCTTTTTTTCTCTTTTAACGGGAAAAATATTTGCACAACAATCTATTGACTTGCAATGGGCAAGTCAAATAGGAGGAATAAGTGCTGAAACATGTACATCAATAGCTGTGGATGCTTCAGGTAATACTTACGCCATCGGATATTTTTCCGGAACTGCTGATTTTGATCCTGGTCCCGGCACTTTCAATATGACAGCTACGGGGACATATGATGCTTTTGTTTTAAAATTAGACGCAGCAGGAAGTCTTATATGGGCTAAGCGATTTGGCGGGAACTCCGGTACTATTGGGAATTCGATAGAGGTTGATACGTTAGGTAATGTTTATATCACAGGTTCGTGGGTTGGTACCACAGATTTTGATCCTGGCACAGGCACTTATAATTTAACAGAGACTGGTGGTCAAAATGATGTTTTTATTTGTAAATTAAACGCAGCGGGAAATTTTGTTTGGGCCAAACAAGTAGGAGGAACAGGAGATGATAAAGGATACGCTTTGTGTTTAGACGCTTCAGCAGATGTTTATGTAACAGGATATTTTTATGGAACAGTAGACTTTAATCCCGGTGCCGGAACCTATAACTTAACCGCTTCGAATTATGATATTTTTGTGCTTAAATTGGATTCGTCCGGAAATTTTATTTGGGCAAGAAAAATGGGGGGACCTAATTGGGATCAGGCGTATTCGATTACTGTTGATAACTCTGGAAATGTATATACAACAGGATCATTTCAAGGTACTGCAGATTTTGATCCTGGTGCTGGAACCGCAAATCTCGTTGGAGGAACTTCATTTGATGCTTTTGTTTCAAAATTAAACTCTTCAGGAAATTATGTATGGGCAAAACAATTTAGTGGGCCAAATACTGAATATGGCAAATCCATAACAACAGATGCATCAGGAAATGTTTATACCGCTGGTATTTTTCAGGGAACAGTTGATTTTGACCCCGGTCCAAGTACATATAATTTGACCGTTGCTGGAAGTCCTCTTAGCAATGATATTTTTATATCCAAATTAGATGTATCAGGAAATTTTGTTTGGGCAAAACAAATGGGAGGAACAGCCAGCGACAATGTACAATCAATTGCTTTGGATGTTTCAGGAAATATTTACACAACAGGATCATTTCAGGGTACTGCAGATTTTGATCCGGGTATTGGTACATACAATATAACTTCTGCCGGTAGTTCTGATGGTTTTTTTTCCAAGTTAGACAATTCCGGAAATTTTGTTTGGGTGAAGCAATTTGGTGATACATTATCTGATGGGGGTGTTTCTATAAAAGTAAACGCATCGGGAAGTTTATTCACCATGGGAAATTTTCAGGCAACTATTGATTTGGATCCGGGTGTAAATACATTTAATCTGACATCTTTTGGAAATAGTGATGTTTTCGTGGCAAAATACGATCCTTGTTTTGCTATAGGAACACCTGTAATCAGCGGAACAAATAATGTTTGTATTGGACAGGTTTATACTTTTTCCATTTTGCCTATAACAAATGCAACGGACTATAACTGGACTGTACCTCCTGGCGCTACTATTAATTCCGGGCAAAATACCACATCAATCAATGTAACTTTTGGCGCTTCTTCAGGATCTGTATGTGTAACTGCATCCAATGCTTGTTATAGCAGTCCGACCGTATGCATGACTGTTTCTATTCATCAACCTTTCAACAATGAACAAATCTGCGTTGTCACCGTGGACACATCGATTAACAAAAACAAAATCGTTTGGGAAAAAACACCCAATGTGGGAACAGATCATTACAAGATTTTAAAAGAATCAACTTATGCAGGAGTTTATAATCTATTAGGGCTTGTACCTTATGACAGCATGAGCGTCTTTACTGACACCTCTTCTCATCCCGAGATGATGTTGGCACGTTATCGAATCCTTGTTGTTGATACCTGTGGAAATGAATCAGATACCAGCATCATGCATCAGACATTACATTTGCAGGTAAGCGCAGGAGTTCCTACCGGTCATCAATTATTGTGGAATGCATATCAGGGTAGTTTTTCTTTTGGTACATATTATATTTATGCCGGTTCTACGCCCACTAACCTTGTAAAAATAGATTCCTTAGCAAATACAATTTTCAACGTAACCTACACTAATCCGCCTGTTGGTCAAAAGTATTATCAGGTTATTGTCAAGAAAAGCGATTCCTGTATTGCGACTTCAAGTGCCAAGGACCAATCACAAACGTACAATACCGCTGTTTCAAACATGGAGGAATATCTGGCGCTAAGTATTGACGAAAATCTGAATAATTTATTTTCCCTGAATGCGTATCCGAACCCGTTTAACAATTCAATTGCTATCAGTTATAAGCTACAGGAAAGAACACAGGTGAAAATTGAGATTTATAATGTATTGCAGGAAAAAGTAGCTGACATAAATAATGCAATGCAGAATCCGGGAAATTATAAAATTGAATTTCCGAATGATCATTTTCAATTATCAAATGGAGTATATTATATCAGAGCTGTGTTTAATGACAACATCGTAACAAAGAAAGTTATCAAATTATAAAAATAAAAAAACGCTATGAAAAAATTTTATCTGCTTTTTGCGGCATCATTAACGTTGTTACTTTTTAATTCCATTCCATCAAGGGCACAACTTCAATTTAAAAATATTGCCTCACCAAATTATATCACAGCTCTGGCTGAAGAAGGTAATTTTATTTGGGTTGGCACATCCAATGGACTTTACAAACGCAATAAAAGCAACGGACAAATCGTGTCCTACTTTAATAAAGACAATGGATTAGTCAACAACGCCATTACATCTCTTGCTATTGATGGACAGGGAAACAAGTGGATTTGCACAGAACAAGGCATTTCAAAATTCAATGAAATCGCTAACACCTGGACTACCTATTTGCAGGGCTCGAAGATAACTTCTGTCTGCATTGATATATACGGACAAAAATGGTTTGGCGGTATGAGTGCTTTATATAGATTTGATGGCACTAACTGGAAAATATATAATTCTTTAAACAGTCCCATTGGATTTGATTTAATTACTTCACTTGCTTTTGATGATCAGAATAATTTATGGATGGGCACTTATCATTACGGAGTTTATGCTTTTTTAAACGACACTACCACCTGGTTGAATTATACTTATGGTTCCGGTTTGCCTGACAGTACTGTCCTATCCGTTGCCTGTGATAATTCAGGGAATAAATGGTTTGGAACAAAAGGATCTGGTATAGTAAAATTTGATGGTTTTTCATTTTCAACCTACAATTCGCCCGGTGTAAATATTGCAGGAAATGACATATATAGTATTTGCATTGATGCTTTAAATAATATATGGATCGGAACTTCATCAGGTGTTTCAAAATTTGATGGAGTTTCTTCTTTCGTTAATTATCATGAATCTGACGGGCTGGCAAACAATAATGTAAATTCTATTATTCCCGATATACAGGGAAATATTTGGATTGGAACAACTAAAGGGCTGTCGCGATTTAATGGCACTCTTCCCATTACCACTTATTTTTTCTCAAATTCTTTAGTTGACAGCTACGTTAATGCAGTAAAAAAATCCTCCTCCGGTGATTTCTGGTTTGCAACTAACGGTGGGATTTCAAAATATACTGAATTTTCAAATTACTGGAAAAATTATACTGAAGTCGATGGTTTATTAGATCCCGATATATATGATGTTGGCTTTGGTTTGGGATCGACTATTTGGGCTGGAGCTTCCACCGGGCTTTGGAAGTATGATGGTAACAGTTGGACCTGTTTTACGCAACCCGGGTATACATATTCTATCGCAGTGGATTTATCTAATGTTGTATGGTGTGGTGGTGGGGGAGGACTTTGGAGCTATGACGGCACAGCATGGACAAATTACAATACGGGAAATTCCGGAATTTTAAGCAATATTGTTAATGATGTTGTTATTGACAATTCAAATAATGTTTGGGTTGCAACAGGTGCTGGTGTTTCACGTTTTAACGGTATTTTTTGGACGAATTATACTTCTTCGAACGGACTTCTTGATAATAATATTCGTTGCATTTCAATTGATGGCAGCGGAAATATATTAGCCGGTTCCATGACTGGAGTAAATAGTTTTAATGGGTTGTCATGGACTGGGCACATTTGTCCTTATGGTCCTCCTGAAACAATCAATGCAGATAATTATGGGAACATCTGGATTGGGATCTATAATTATGGTATCGGGAAATTTGATGGGACTCATTGGGTACACTATACCAGCGCTGACGGATTGGTTGGCAATTTTGTCAGTTCTATTATGATTGATGATGATAATAATAAATGGATCGGAACCAGAACGGGTGTTTCTAAGGCGTCCTGCTATAATCTCACTCCAACGTTTACTGCTGATACTGTTTGCTTTCCTCCTCTTTCTGTAACAAATTTTATTAATTCGACACAAGATACTGATGCCACAACGAAATTTTGGTGGGATTATAATTATGATGGGTTTTATGAAATCTCATCACATGATTTACAATATCAATTTCCTAGTTATGGCATTCACAAAGTAACGTTAATGGCAGTTAATGATAATTGTGTTACCACCAACACGAACGAAGTTGAGGTGGGTTCTCTTCCTATAGTAACATTAAACTATAGCGGAAACATCAATCTATGCCAGGGAAATGGCTTATTGCTGGAAAGTACTATTAATAATTATGACACAGTATTTTCGTACACATACGAGTGGAATCACAATCCTGTTAATAACTCTTCGTTTTATGCCGATACCTCTGGAGATTATTTTGTGACAGTTCATAACGCAACCTGCATAGGACATTCAGACACCGTTCATGTAAATTTACTTACTCCATATGCAAATCAGCAAATTTGTATGGTGACTGTAGATACGCTGACCGGTAAAAATCTGATCCTTTGGGAAAACACACACAATGCAGAGATTGAATATTATAATATTTACAAAGAAACGGCAGCTAATGTTTACCAGCCTATTGGTAACGTTTCTGCAATTCAACCTGGAAAATTTATTGATGTAAATTCTGATGCTACTATCAAATCCGATCGCTATAAAATTTCAATACTTGATTCTTGTTATAACGAAAGTACTTTAAGCCCCGAACATAAGACAATGCATCTGAATGTCAATCTGGCCCCGCTAAACAGACACAATTTAATTTGGGAAAATTATGAAGGATTTGCTTTCGGGAAATATTATATTTATCGGTCAACTCAGCCGCATAGTTTGCAATTACTCGATTCAATTCAAAGTACCATTACTTCTTATACTGATACCAGTAGCATCCCGGGAACTGTATATTATCTGATTGTCATCAAAAAAACCGACACTTGCAGTATTGGAAGCGCAAAAGATCAAACCGAAACTTATAATACGTCTGTTTCAAATATGGAGGAATATTCAATTATTGGTGTTAATGAAAACAGCGTTTCTTCGTATGGTTTATCTGCATTCCCGAATCCATTTTCAAATAACACCAATATCGTTTACACCTTACCTGAAAAGGCGCATGTGAAATTAGTTGTTTTTAATATGCTCGGAGAAATTGTGAAAGAATATGTTGATGAATCACAGGACGCAGGCAATTATAATTATTCTTTTTCCGCGAAACAACTGGGTTATACTTCCGGTATGTATTATTTAAAACTGGATGTAAATGGTGTTGTTTCAGTAAAAAAATTAATTGAAACTAAATAAATTTTTAGTGAAAAAATTCTTACTGATTCTTCTATCCTTTTTTTTCGCATCTTTTTGTTTTGCACAAAAAGCTGATCTGGTCTTGCAAACAGGTCATACTGGTGCGGTGAAGTCAATTAGTTTTAGCCCGGATGGAAAATATTTTGTGAGCTCTGATAGTAAAACAATTAAACTTTTTGAAGTAAATACAGGAAAGGAATTACGCACGATTTGCGGCTTCAGTAATTTAGTCAGTACAGCTGTTTTTAGCGAAGACGGGAAATATATTGCCGCTGCAGTGATGGAAAAAGATTTTTCCTACTCGCTTTACATATGGGAATCTGCAACTGGCAAGCAGTATAAATCATTCGGAAAAGAGCCGGTATCTACTGAAGTTGTTCTATTCTCCAAAGACGGAAAAAATCTGATAACAGGCGGTTGGGATAACAAAATTAAAATTTGGAACATAGAAAAAGGAGAAGTTATCAAAGAATTTGTCGGTCATGAAAGTATTATCAGTTGTATTGATCTGAGCAGTGACGGGAAAAAAATTGTCAGTGGCAGTTGGGATAAAACCATTAAATTATGGGATGTTGAAAGCGGGGCTTTATTGAAAACTTTTTCCGGTCATCGCATGGAACTTACAAATGTTCATTTAAGTCCGGACAATAAAATAATTGTCAGCTCAAGCAAAGACAGCACTGTTAGGGTTTGGGATACTGAAACAGGAAAAGCTCTTTATACAAATAATTCTCCCAAAGGAACTTTTTTATCTTCTGCAATCAGCCCTGACGGAAAAACTTATGCGGGTTGTTGCTGGGATAATTCGATTCATCTGTGGGCAATTGCAACAGGAAAAGAATTATTAGAAATCAAAGGAAGTATGCTTCCTTTTTATTCTGTTGTATACAATCATGATGGGAAAATTATAGCAGGAGGCAGTTATACATATATCAAATTTTATGATCCTTCAAGCGGTGCGGAAATCAAATCCTTCAACGGACATATGAACATGATTAAAGGGATAAGTGTTAGTGCCGATGGAAAATATATCGCCAGCGCAGGCAGCGAAGGCATGGTGAAAATATGGGATTTTGCTACAGGAAAAAGAATTAATTCTTATACAAACTATTCGTCCAATGCGGCATCCATGAATTTTAGCCCTGACAGTAAATTTATTGCCTGTGCAAATATTTATGATATCAGACTCATTAATATTCTAAGCGGAAAAGAAGTTGATTTCACTACAGGACATACTTTGCCAATTACCGGCATTGGGTTTAGCCCAGATGGAAAATACATTGCCAGTGCCAGCATGGACAAAACAATAAAATTATTTGACATCGGCACGCAAAAACTGATCAGAACATTTTCAGGGATCGAAGCTTTGATTGCAACACCCGTGTTCAGTCCTGATGGGAAATATATTGCCACACCAGATATCAACTTTGTGAAAGTGTGGGAAACATCAAGTGGGAAACTACTTCCAATATTCACTGAATTTGAAGTCGTGATCAACGCTGTTTCTTTTAGTCCTGACGGAAAATATCTTATTGGTGCAAGCTCTCAGAATATTTCTAATGTGTGGGAATTCCCTTCCGGGAAAAAAGTTAAAGTACTTACGGGACACGGATGGGAAGTGAAGTCAGCTAACTTTAGTCCCGATAATAAATTCATTGTAAGCGGAAGTTCTGATCAAACCATCATTCAATATGATGCAGAAACAGGTAAAGAAATAAACAGACTTTTAGGTCATACTGATCGTGTGAATTCAGTGGTGTTCTCTCCGGATAATAAATATATTGTCAGCGGAAGTGATGATGGTACTTTCAAAATCTGGGATCGTAAAAAGGGAGAATTGATTACCACATTCACAACAGCAGGGGATGAATTTGTGATTTCAACTCCGGATAATTATTATTACATAAGTCGTTATGGTTATGATCTCGTATCTTTTCGTGTAGGAAATCATGCTTACCCTTTTGAGCAATTTGATCTTAAATATAACCGTCCCGATATTGTACTCAACCGTATTGGTTATGCGCCAAAAGAAGTGATTGACGCATATAAGAATGCCTATAAGAAACGCATGAAAAAACTGGGCTTCTCTGAAAATATGTTTAATGATGATTTTCATCTTCCGGTAATTAATTTGATGAATATGGCGAGCCTTCCCCCTACTGCCACTGATAAATTTGTCACTCTCAAAATAAAAGCAACTGACTCAAAATACAAACTTGATCGTATAAACATTTGGATTAACGATGTGCCAATATATGGCGAAAACGGAGTAAGCGTGGCTTCTTTAATGAAGGATTCCATCGTAAAAGATTTTAAAGTTGAACTTGCAAACAGTCTGAATAAAATTCAGGTTTCATGCATAAACGATAAAGGAGTTGAATCTTTTAAAGAAACAACACAAATAAGATATGAAAATAAGACGGCGTCAAAACCTAATTTGTATCTAATTGTCATGAGTGTTTCAGATTATAAAGATAGTCGTTATAAACTCGGATATGCCAGCAAAGATGGGCATGATCTGGTGAGATTATTTACTTCAAATAAAACTAGTTATTCAAATATTTTTGTTGATACATTATTTGACAATCGCGCTACCAAAGAAAATTTCGCCACCATTAAGACAAAGTTATCTGCTGCAAATGTTGATGATCAAATAATTCTTTTTGTGTCTGGTCACGGTTTGCTTGATGACAGTTTAGATTTTTATTATGCATCGTATGACTGTGATTTCAATAAACCTGCACTGAGAGGCATTTCATATTATTCTATAGAGAACTTACTGGATAATATTCCTCCCAGAAAAAAATTATTAATGATTGATGCTTGTCATTCCGGAGAAGTTGATAAAGATGAATTAAAGGTTGATGATAATAACAGCAATGTCACGCTGGCAGATGGAAGCCGGGGCGGACTAAAAACATATTCTTATCGTGGTATTGGTATAATTGACGATGGTGAAAATCATATTGGGCTTTCAAACAGTTTCGAATTGATGCAGGATTTGTTCACTAATCTCAACCGAGGTTCTGGGGCTATTGTAATTTCAGCAGCAGCAGGTAAGGGTTATGCCCTTGAATCACCTGAATGGAACAATGGTGTGTTTACTTATGCAGTCCAAAGTGGATTAATGAAGAAGGCTGCAGATCTTGATAAGAATGGCACAATCACGGTTGCCGAATTAAAAAATTATGTGATTCACGAAGTAGAAACGTTAACGAAAGGAGCACAAAAACCAACATCAAGAAAAGATAATTTAAATATTGATTATGTTATTTGGTAACATTATTGATGGATGAAATGAAACAATGATGCGCTTTTCTTTGTAAAACAATTGATAATTCAAACATATGAAAAAAATAATTTCTGTTTTTCTTTTTTCATTCATCGTCTCTTTTTCTTTTGCACAGACAAAAAGCCAACAAAAAAGCGAGAGTTATAAAGAAATGCAATCCGTTATGATGGCGCGTCAATTGGCTAAATACGGATATGATAACAATAAACCCATTTATTTAATTACCTCTGCACAAACTTTAATTGACCACCCGGTGAAAGGTGATTTCACTCCATTGAAAATAACTGACAGCACTGATACAAATACAATTAAACACAAATCAAAAAGAACTATTAAACTTGATCCATCCATTTTATTAGCTGATGCAAAAAAGATGGCTGATAAAAATGATACTGCGTTGCTCGCTATGATAAAATCAGTGGAATCAAGCATTCCGAAAGATTATGAAAAAAAACGGGGAAGAAAATTCAGTCCATTGGCTCAGGAATATACTATTGATTCACAAAGTTCGAAATCCCTGCTTACCACATTTAACGGGAAAGAGGTTGCAGAAGTTTTAGTTTCCGGAGATGGGAAAACAGATCTTGATCTTTTTGTATATGACGCAAGCGGCAAATTGGTTAGTTCCGATATCAGCAATACAGATAATTGTTACGTCACCTTCACTCCCAATCAAACAGCGAACTTTACAATTATTATTAAAAACAAGGGTAAGGGTTATAACGATTGCATGTTAATGACGAATTAGTCATTCCCAATGAATAATGATTTGTAAATTTGAACATGAAAAGATCTTTAATATTCATCCTTTTTTTCATTTTCTCCTTTTCTTCTTTTTCATCGAACAATACTAATCTTTCTGAAAAAATATTTAGCATCACTCATGATTGCGGTGTAGCGGAAGTTTTAATAAAAAAAGGGCAATTGTTGAAAGCCTTCAACCTGTATTTAAAGATCTCTGTTCCGCTGAAAAACATTGCAGAAAAGGGCAATCAGAATCAACAGATTTTCGCTTACAGAACTTACTTCCGGCTTATAAGTCTTACCGACACTATTCGCAATAAATTTAAAGATGCCGGTACAAAAATGATTTTATCAAAACATGTTTTCCCTATTTATGAAAATACGGTAGAGCTTGCTTTTCAGCTTTATTCCAAAACAAAAAGCAAGCAGTATTTAGATGATGCTTTTATTCTTACAGAAAAAAACAAAAATCTTTTGATTGTAGAAGCAATCCGCGATTCAAAAGCAAAAAACCTTGCCGGTATTCCCGACCGTTATCTTAACGCTCAACAAAACATTGCTTCCGAAATGGTTATTCTCCGGAGCAATCTGGATGCCGAACAACATAATAATAATCGGGATGAAAAGAACATCACGAAACTTGAAAAAAAAATTCTCGGACTGCAGCAGATTAACGATTCAATAAATTTTTACATCCAGAGAATCTTCCCGAAATATTATAATCTGTATTATAAAGACAAATTTGCCACAGTCAAACAGGTTAAAGAAAAACTTATCAGTGAGGATAAGTCTCTGTTGGAATATTTTTATGGAGATAGTTGTCTGTATTGTTTTGTAATTTCTTCAAAAAAAGACACCTTCGTTAAAATTGATCAGACTGATTCCTTGACCAAATTAATACCAGCTTTTCTGTCTATTATTCGAAAAAATTCTTATTCAGATTTTGTCACCATTTCTTATGAACTTTTCAAGATTTTAATCAGGCCTGTTCAAAGTATTTTACAGAACAAAATTATTATCATACCGGATGGTCCTATAAACTACATTCCGTTTGAATGTCTTATTCGTAAAGACGCTGACAAAAGATCCATGAATTATAAAACACTTGATTATTTAATAAATTCTTTTCAGTTCTGTTATGCTCCATCCGCTACCACTCTTATCGAAAACAAAGCGCATAATATCAATACAGAACTTCCTAAAATGCTTGCTTTTGCGCCTGTTTTCACCAGTTCACAAAAAAGTGTTATTAATACTATCAAACACAAACAGCCGGATTCAGTTTATATAAACCTAGCTGAACAACGATGGTCTTACAAATTAATTAAAGAATTGAAGCGCAAGATTGATGGTCACTACTTCACTTACGAAAAAGCTACTGTTTCAAATTTTAAAAAATATTCACCGGATTGTGATATTATTCATATAGCTTCTCATACACTTATAGACAACGAATACCCTATGAATTCAAAGATTGTCTTTTCAAAAGAAATTGTCGGAGATTCTGTCACCAATGAAGGTTATCTATACGCTTATGATTTATATAATTTACATATTAATGCCTCAATGGTAGTATTGGGAAGTTGTCAGACAGGAATAGGAAATTTTAAACGTTGCGATGGAATTACGAGCATTGCTCATGGTTTCAGCTATGCAGGCTGTCCAAGTATTGTTTATTCCCTTTGGGAGATAGACGAAAGGGAATCCAGTTCTTTAATGAAACTCTTTTACATGCAATTAATGACTGGATTACCAAAAGATGAAGCACTGAATAATGCGAAAAGAATGTACCTGAAAGCATCTAATGAAACTACTGCAAATCCTTACTATTGGGCAGGATTTATTTTCAGCGGAGATACCACTCCTTTTAATTTCAAAAACAAAAACGAATATTTATTTTATTTGATTCCTGGGATACTGCTATTTCTGATCGCAATCCTTTATTTTTTCCTTTTCCGGAGATATCAATCCAATTCCTGAAGTAGTTCTTTAGCTTTAGCATTTAAATAATGCGATGAACCTGAAACGGTCTTTAAGGGACCTATAGCATTGGAAATCTGATCTAATCTCACGTAAGTCAAGCCAAGGTAATAATTAGCCGGATAGTAAAAATAGTTGGATTCTGATTCGGTTACTTTCTTAAAAAGATCTGCTGCTTTTTCAGGATTATCCGTTTCCAGATAACAAAGGCCTGAATAAAAATTCAGTGTATCATTATAATTATCGTTTGTACGTAACTGATTAAAGAGTGCTAAAGCGGTTTTATAATTAGCGTCTTTGTATTCAATCATTGCACTGTTAAATGCAGAATTATTTGTTGATCCCATAACAACAGGAACACCGGAATCTTTTACATAAAATTCATTGTACATCCTTTTGTTAAACGTCATATTCTGATACACGAAATACCCCGGAATCATAAGTAATAATAATGTGGCTGCGGCTGCATAATAAATGCGCCTCATTGAAATCCGTGAATGTTGTTCAATATGTTTTGCCCTGCCGTCCGCAGCAGTTGAAGATGATTTTAAAATATTTTTTATTCTTTCTCTTTCATACATGCTAATACCATCAACCAACACAGAATAATTATCAAATTCTTTTTTTAGTTCGGAATCAGTTTCCAGGCGCTTTTCGAATTCTGTCCTTTCTTGGGCTGGCAGCATATCTTTGTAATAGCTGTCAAATAAGGTTAGTGTAGTTATATCCATGGTACAGTATCGTTATATTATTAAAAAAAATCTGTTTTCTCATATCGTTCAAGGGTCAGTATTTGTAGACGTCTTAAACATTTTAATTTTTTATTTTTTGCCACATCTTCGTTCTTAAAGTCCATCTTCTCGGCAATTAACTCCATTGAAAGATTGTGAAAATAAAACAGGGTAAGAACTTTTTGACATTTATCATCCATTAAATCCATCAGTTCTTTCACCTTTTGCACCATTTCTTTTTTGTGATGACCGGCATCTGCCATAAAAATACTTTCCTTGCTTCTTTCTGCAATTATTTTATGGTGATTGTCTGTCATTTTTCCTCTGTTGATGATGTTAAGGATTTTATATTTCCCAATCTCATAGAAGTATGACTTCAAAGAACTTTCACTTGTTTTCTTATATCGTTCGTTTATTATATTGTGATAAACATCTATACAAGTATCCGAACAAACATCTTCCGCCTCTTCCCTGTCTATATTGTAATTAAATGCAGCCCATTTTATAAAACCCTCTCGATAATTAGTGTACAAATGCTGTAATGCGATTGTACTATTTTCTTTCAGGCTTTTAATTAAAGTTTCTTCATCCTGCATATATTCGAGTATTGATAAATTTAACTTTTCAAAGGTAACCGTTCTCTGAATAAATAAAGATATTTTGCTATAAAAAGGTCAAAAATATCAATTATAATATTAATTTAATCTGTTTTATCTTAAAATTTTTCAAAATTTTCCCGTTATTTGTGGCATAAAATTAGCAAAACAGGATTGTTTTAACCAATAGAAACGTATTTCTAGTTTTCTTTTTAATAATATAATATGAGGTGCTGGTTACTTTTTTTCGGCTTATTTTATTTAAGAGGTGTGACGTTCATTAAAGTTTTAAAAAATTAATTCTGGTGGTTACCTTTTTAAAATGAAATTTATTCACTGATGTAATTCGCACTTTAAATAACTAAAACAAATTATAAACTAAAAAATTAAAAGCCATGAAAAAATTATTTATTATCGCATTTGCCGCTTTCTTAGGAAGCGTTTTTACAATCCAGGCTCAGGAAGTTAAAAAAGTAGAAGTTAAATCTAAAGAAGTTGTTAAAACCAGAGGAGTCAACCCTCAGATTAAATCTAAAGCTCCTACTACTGATGACAAACCAGTTCCTAATCCTGCTACTGCTGAAAAAAGCAGAGGTAAAAAAGATTGTTCTATCAATGTTGTTAACAGCACCGGTTATATGGTTGAATTTTATGTTGACGGTATGAGCAAAGGTACTTTGGATGCTTGGGGCGAGACAACCGTGAAAGTTGGCGGTGGTTACAAATCAATGTATGCTATCACTACAGGCCAGACTAAAGAATGGTTTGCTGAAGGTGACTGCACTGGTAAATATACTTTCGTCCTTTTGGTTGGTGGCGACAAGTAAAAAAACAATTCATGAAGAAGTAGTTATGACTACTTCTTCATTTTTTATTACCTTTGAATCCTTTTTAATTATAAATCATAAACATTTAAGTCATGAAAAAAATATTAATTTTAACCTTAGCTGTATTAGTTAGTTTGGGTTTATCAACTAGACTCTTTGCTCAGGACAAACCAATAAAAACAATTGTTGAAGTACAGAGCAAAGCAGTAGAAAAAACAAGAGGTGCAAACCCGAACATTAAGTCTAAAGCACCAGCTACAGACCAGCCCGTTCAGGTATCTTCAAAAAACAAAGCTGAGGCCAGTGGTTGCGAAATAGAATTTGAAAACACAACAACTAATTTTGTAGAAGTTTACATTGATGGAGATTATAACGGAACTGTTGGACCTTCAGGAAAATTAATTATTAATTCTGAATGGGGTTATACCAAAGTATATTGCATCACTACCGGACAGAGCAAAGAATGGAATTTTGACGGAAACTGCAAGGGAAATTATTTGTGGAAATTGAAATAATAAATTCTATAAAAACATCATTATGAAAAAGATCTTATCAATATTACTTGTTGCATTAATTGGTGTCGCTTTCAGCACAGCTATTGCTCAAAAAGTCGTTGATGTGAAAAGTAAAGATGTAATAAAAACAAGAGGATCTAATCCTCATATCAAATCTGAAGCACCTATTAACGATGCAAATCCGGTTTCTAACCCCGGCATTGATAAAGATGGCAGTAAATCCAGAGGTGAAGTTTGTAAAGTAACTTTTGTAAACCAGACAGGATACTTTATCAAGATTTATTTGGATGGTGTTTTCTATGGCGCTGTTGATGCCTGGGGAGAATATACCATCAGCGCACGTAATGGTTATAAATCCGTTTACGGACTTACATCAGGTGGCATGAAAGAATGGACATCTGAAGGAACCTGTAGTGAAAAATATACTTTTAATCTTCAATGAAACAATCTAACAGAAACCTCTTATGAAAACAAATTTAAGATCCTATTGCCTGCTGATCATTTGTTTTGTTATAGCTTCTTTTTCTTTTCAAAATAAATTATTTGCCCAGACAAAACGTGCATTACTTATTGGTATTGATACTTACAATCCTCCGGCTGACGTTCCTGATGCACAAATAGCAAATTCTCGGGGATTGTCACGGGGAAGCGATTGGATGGATCTGGATGGCTGTGTGAATGATGCCAAAGCCATTGGAGAAGTTCTTAAAGCCAGATATGAATTCAAGCAGGAAAATATTGCTTCTGTCTTCAATCAGGAAGCCACAAGAGAACGGATTTTATCCGAATATCAAAAACTTCTTGATGAGTCACAACCAGGTGATATTGCAGTTATTTATTATGCCGGTCATGGTTCGCAGGTCACCAATTCATTATCGAACGAAGCTGATAAGATGGACGAAACCCAGGTTCCTGCTGATATCTGGAAAGGGCCTAAAGATATCCGCGATAAAGAACTAGCAGCTATATTTCAGAAATTTGCCGATAAAGGCGTAATTCTTACTGTAATTTATGATAGCTGCCATAGCGGTTCAATAGGACGCGGAAAGCTTTCAAATGACGCACCTAAATTGCGTTATATGATTCCTGATCCTTCTGATGTAAAAGATGGGGCTAAGACTCCAATACCAGAGGATAACGGCGTACTTATTCTTTCAGCTGCCCAGGATTTTGAATTTGCAAGCGAACAAAAGGATGAAAACGGATTACCTCATGGCGCTTTTACGGTAGCAATTCTACAAACACTGAAGAGTGCGCCTGTAAACGCGAAAACATCTGATTTATTTAATAGTATTCGTGCAATCATGAAATATAACGGAAAAACACAGGAACCTGTATTGGCCGGAACAGAAAAGAGAAGAAACAGTACTATTTTTGGATATGCACCAGGTACTATTTCAGGTAAAACTTTAGTTGCCGTTATTAAACCTGAAAGCAAGGAAAGTATTATCCTTCAGGGAGGATATGCTGTGGGATTAAATGTGAATTGTGAGCTTTTCAAAGTGGGCGATAATAAAGACACGACTAAATTAAAAATTACCGAAATGAAAGGTGTTAACAGTTGTGTTGCCACAGTTACAAAAGGATCTGCTGATAAAATAAAGGCCGGTGATATGTTTGAATTGTCGTCCTGGTCAACAGCTAATGGTCCTAATCTGAAAGTTTATATTCCTACTACCATTTATAATTTCAAGGATTTAAACAGTGTAGCCGGTCAACTGGCAGGCTTAAAAAACAGTAAAACATTCAAGTGGATTGATGACCCAAGCAGTGATTCACCTACTCATACGGTTTTCTTCAATGGCACAGAATGGATGATGGGTTTTCCTGATGGCAAGAATGTATCATTGGGGAAAAATCCCACAGACAAAGTTATTAGCAGTAAATTAAAAGCAGGAGATAAATTATTTGTCAGTTTTCCTCCTACTATAAAATTAAAAGAGACCCTTACCGAATCTTACAAGTTGAATAATGCCGTAGAAGCTACTGCCAGCAGTGCTGATGCACAATATTATTTAACCGGCAGATTGAATAACAATCGAATTGAATATGCTTATGTTTTACCAATGATATCAGTTAAAGATACCAATCTTCAAAACACCATGCCTGTTCGTACAGATTTTATCAAATTATCTTCTGATGAAAATGCTGTGAACAATACATCTGATAGTTTGCAGGACTTCACCTTAAAACTGGCAAAGATCAAAGCCTGGTTAAACTTGGCAAATCCTCCTGATGATGGTGCCTTCCCGTTTAATCTTGCATTAAAAAAGGGCAGAGGAAAAACCATGATTACTAATGGGAGTGTATATAACGGAGATACTTTGTCACTGATGCTTGTTGCAGATAAAGACAATATCGCTAACTGGGATGGAACAAAAAGATATGTGTATGTTTTTACTATTGACAGTAAAGGCAAAACCACACTCATGTATCCTTTACAGGGAAGCGTCGAAAATCAATATCCGAGAATGGTTGACGGAGATGTAGCAAAAGAAATGGCTTTAGGAAGAGCAAAATGGCTTGTCAGCGAACCTTACGGAATTGATACTTATGTGATGCTAACTACCGACGAACCATTACCAAACCCTTCAGCACTTGAACAATCGGGTGTAAGAACAAGAGGGATTGATAAAGGAGGCTTAGCTGGATTACTTAATGTTGGCGCTGCTACCCGCGGTCAGTTATTAACTCCTGCCAACTGGTCTGTTCAAAGAGTTTCTATTAACAGTAAACCTAAAAATAAATAACAAATTTTATTAACTAAACAATTATTAACCATTAAAAAAAGAAAAATGAAAAAAGTAATTTTAACATTAGTATTGGTTTCCTTCCTGGGGATCCCTGCAATCATGGCACAAAAAGCTGCAACAGGACAAAACAAAAGTATTTCTGATGTATCATTGGCGTGGGAATTTGCACAGTATGGGTACAATAATAGTTCAGCTCTTGCGCTGATTACTGCTGCCCAAATTTTATATACTGTTCCGACAAGCACACAACCACAAGCCACTATTGATGCTACTTCACCAGAGTTTTCATCAAAACAACTGCTCGACGATGCAAAGAAATTGGCTAAGGGTGATCAGAGTACTTTAGCTATGATCACAAAAGTTGAAGCAGATAAACCAGAAAAATCAAGAGGCTCACAAGCAGAACTTTTAGCTTATAACTTTAAGCTTTCTGCCGGCACAAGTAAAACATATAACATTACCTATAACGGTGGCGCGGATGCCGTTGTTTCTATAAAATCAAATTCAAAAACAACCCCCACTATTGTTGTAAAAGATAGCAAAGGACAAACCGTTACAACTTCTCCGGGCAATGAACCCGGTTCGGTAAAATGGACTCCTACAAAAAATGAACTGTTTCAGGTAACTGTAAAAAATGCAGATCCTGATGAAGCAAAGTGCATTTTAATCACAAACTAATTGGCAATTAATTTATAGTTTTAACGGCTAAAGAAATTCTTTAGCCGTTTTTTACTTTACCCTAAATCTAACATGAAAAATATTCCAAGAAGTTTATTGATAATAATTGTCAATTGTGTTGTTTTATCCTCACTGTTCGGGCAGCAGGCAGAATTAATTCTTCCCATTGGTCATACTGATTGGGTGAATGCTGTTTGTTATACTCCCGATGGAAAATATATTGTAACTGCCAGCAATGACAACACTGCAAAACTCTGGGAAATAAAAACAGGTAAGGAAATCCGAACATTTGCGGGACATACAAGCCGATTGACTTCCGCGGCAATCAGTAACGACGGAAAATATTTATTAACGGGAAGCGCTGACAGTACTGCACGATTGTGGGATATCAATACAGGAAGTAATTTAAAAATATTCAGAAGAGATTCCAGTTGGGTGAATGCTGTGGCTTTTAGTCCTGATGGAAAAACTGTTTTGCTTGGCAGCGGTGATTTTTACAGCAAGGGAAGCATGCCAATGATGCGTGTGGATAATACTGCTATTCTTTTTGATGTGGCTTCTGGTAAAGAATTGCGACGATTTTCAGGACATAATGATGATGTGAATGCTGTGGCATTTAGTCCTGACGGAAAATTTGTGCTAACGGGAAGCGGTGATATGTGGAGTAAAATAAACACTGACAATTCAGCGCGTTTATGGGATGCATCCACAGGTAAAGAAATAAAAAGTTTAATCGGGCATAGTGACAAAATTTTTTCTGTTGCATTTAGTCCTGATGGAAAATTTATATTAACCGGAAGTAAAGATGCCACAGCAAAACTCTGGGATGTATCCAGTGGTAAAGAAATCCGCACTGTCACTGAAAAAGACGGATACATTACATCTGTTGCGTTTAGTCCGGACGGTAATTATTTCGCTACTGGTAGTGCTGTAATATATACCATGAATATGAAAAGTTATTCCGGAAGCGAGGTAAAATTATGGGAAACAAGCAGTGGAAAATTTATACGATCTTATAAAGGGAATCCTAGTTGCATCACTTCGGTTTCATTTAGCAAAGATGGCAAGACCCTGCTTAGCGGGGGCTATGATGGCGCTGCCCGTATGTGGGATGTGGCAACTGCGCAAGAAATAAAAATATTAAGAGGCTATTCATTGCGTGTAAATGCTGTGGCAGTTAGTTCTGATGGAAGATATTTGTTAGTAGGAAGCGGACAAATGCTTACAAAAGAACACACCTTAAAACTCTGGGATCTAAACACTGGAAAAGAGCTCAGGAATTTTGAGGGAAAAATAGGGATGATTAGTTCTGTTTGTTTCAGCAATGATGGGAAATACGGATTGTCTGGAAGCTGGGATAAAAATGCAAGATTGTGGGATGTGAATACAGGTAAAGAAATTAAAGTTTTCTCAGGACATACAGATCGTATAAATGCCGTGGCAATTAGTGCGGATGGAAAATATATTTTAACAGGCTGCGAAGATAAATCTGCAAAACTATGGGATCTTACTACAGGAAAACCCTTGCAAAATTTTACTGACAATGATCACGGTATAGAAGCAGTGGCCTTTAGCCCGGATTCGAAATACGCTTTTACACTTGGAAAAAATATTTGTATGTGGGATGTCAGTAATGGAAAATTAATTAAAACTTTTGAAGATATTTTAATGATGTCCTTTGCCATCAGCCCTGACGGAAAAAAAATAATCACAGGCTCCATGGGATATGACGGCGCTGTCGGGCTTTGGGATATAGAAAAAGGCACTCAAATTAAAAAATTTATTTGTCAAAAAAATTCAATACAATCAATAGCTTTCAGTCCCGATGGAAAAAGTTTTATCACCGGATGCTATGACCGGACCATTAAACAATGGGATATTGAAACTGGAAAAGAATTAAAAGTTTTTAATGGTCACCTTGAGATGGTGAATTCCGTTAAATTCAGTCCTGATGGAAAATATATTATCAGCGGAAGTAAAGATAACACTACCCGTATCTGGGATGTATTCACAGGAAAAGAAATTACTTCTCTGATCGGGCTTGATATGAGCGACTGGGTGATTTCCACACCGGATAATTATTATGCCTGCTCTAAAGGCGCCTTGGATATTATGGCTTTTAAAATAGGTTCACGCGCATATCCTTTTGAACAATTTGATATTCAATACAACCGCCCGGATATAGTGCTTTCAAGAATGAACATCGCATCTAAAGAATTGGTTGAATCATACAAAGCCGCTTATAACAAGCGTTTAAAACAAATGAATTTTACTGAAGCTATGTTTGGAAAAGATTTTCATGTACCGGAAATTCAACTTACCAATGCTGATAAAATTCCTTTAATGACCACAAGTAATCAGATAGAGGCCGACATTAAGGCCTATGATGATAAATATAAAATCAACCGATTAAATGTTTATGTGAATGAGATCCCCATTTTCGGCATGAATGGCATTCTGATGAAAGATATGAATTCGAGTAGCGTACAGAAAAACATACCCATCGAACTTTCACAGGGTATGAATAAAATTTCTTTTTCCTGTGTCAACGAAAGGGGCGTGGAATCATTGAAAGAAGAGTATGAGATTAATTACAATGTGCCCGAAACAAAGCATGATCTTTATTTCATCGCTATCAGTTCATCGGTGTATAAGGACAACAGAATGAATCTGAAATATTCTGTAAAGGATGGCAGAGATATTACTAATTTATATTCGACCGATAAAACTTCCTTTAATAAGATTTTTGTTGATACCCTCTTCAACCAAAAGGCCACAAAAGAAAACTTTATCGCACTCAAAGATCAGCTGATGAAAACAAAGGTTGATGATAAAGTGATTCTGTATGCATCCGGTCATGGTTTACTGGATGATAGTTTAAATTTTTATTTTGCAACGTATGATGTGGACTTTGAAAAGCCTAATTTAAGAGGGCTTCCATATGATGCACTGGAAAATTTACTGGACGGAATTCCTGCCAGAAAAAAGATGGTGCTCATTGATGCCTGCCATTCCGGTGAAGTGGATAAAGAATCGCTGGCAGAGGTAAAAGATGGAACAGTGACTTTATCCGACGGGAAAAAAGGCGGACTTAAAACATATACTTATCGCGGAATCCAGTCTCTTGACGAACCTGGAAACATTGGGCTTTCAAACTCATTTGAACTAATGGGAGAACTTTTTGCAAACCTAAGTAAAGGATCCGGAGCCATTGTGATTTCTGCGGCAGCAGGAAGTGGTTATGCTCTGGAATCGCCCGAATGGAACAATGGTGTGTTCACTTATTGCGTCCTTAACGGATTAAAAAACAAAACCGCCGATCTGAATAAAGATGGGAATATAACAGTATCTGAGCTGAGAGATTATGTTTCTCAGGAAGTGCAAAGCATTACCAAAGGCGCACAGAAGCCCACATCCCGGAGAGATAATGTATCATTTGATTTTAATGTATGGTAAATAATTTTATGATGCGCTTTAATAAAATATATTTTATACTTCTTATTTTCTCAACCTGTTATTCACTGAAAGCACAGGTTAAGCCTGAGTTGATGATTCCAATAGGACATACCAACTCGCTTCTTTCTGCCTGCTTTTCTTCTGACGGAAAATATGTAGTTACTGGCGGAGAAGATAATGTTGCCATCCTCTGGGAGGGTGCCACGGGAAAGGAAATTAGACGGTTCAAGGGGCATACAGGTCTGGTTTTGTCTGTTTGTTTAAGTCCGGATGGAAAATATCTTCTTACAGGAAGCTCAGATAAAACAGCCCGTTTGTGGGATGTCGCAACAGGTAAAGAAATTTTTGCACTTAAAGATCACACGGGGAAAGTACGATCAGTGAAGTTCAGCGCTGATGGAAAGTTATTGTTGACGGGCAGTGCAGATAAAACAATAAAATTATGGGATGCTTCATCCGGCAAGGTAATAAATACTTTTACCGGTCATAAAGATGAAGTGCATACAGTAACTTTCAGTGCAGATCAAAAAACAATTTTTAGCGGAAGTCGCGATAGTACCATAAGACAATGGGACGTTTCAACAGGAAATGAAATTAAAACATTTAACGCTAACAATGGAGTTATTTATTCTATTGCTGTTAGCGCTGATGGAAAAAATCTCGTCAGTGGTGGATCTGATAATATTGTTCACTTATTGGATATTGCATCTGGTAAAGAAATAAATAAATTCACCGGGCATACATCTGCAATTCGGTCGGTGGCCATCAGCCCTGACGGGAAAACAATTCTCAGTGGGAGTGCTGATAAAACAGCAAAACTTTGGGATGTTCTCAGTGGAAAAGAAATAAAAAATATTACGGCACACAAAAGAGATGTTACCTGTGTGGCTTATAGCGCTGATGGTAAACTGGCACTGACGGGAAGTTTCGATATGACCGCAAAACTCTGGAGTGTGAATCCTGATTTCAAAGAATTAAAAACACTCAAAGGACATGCAGGATTTGTTTATTCTGTTGCAATCAGTTCGGATAACAGATATATATTAACCGGAAGTAATAACCGTATTGCAGCCTTATGGGATCTCGGTACCGGCAAGCAAATACAAACATTCAAGGGACATAAAAATATAATCATGGGTGTAGCATTCACCCCGGATAATAATTGTGCCATCACCTGCAGCTATGATAAAACAATTAAACTATGGGATATTGCTACAGGAAAAAATATCAGAACATTTATTGGTCATAAGGATGGGGTGAGCGCTCTGGCCTGTAGTCCTGATGGAAAACAAATTGCCTCGGCCAGTGATTCCACCGTTAAAATATGGGATCTTGCTTCGGGAAAAGAAATGCTAAGTTTTAAAGGAGCGCATAGCTGGATTGTTAGTATAGCTTATAGTCCCGATGGAAAAACACTTGCTCTTGGAAGCTGGGACAATTCTGTAAAATTGTTTGATGCCTCAAATGGCAAAGAACTCATAACGTTTAATGGTCATTTGAGTTGGGTGAACTCTGTAAGCTTCAGCCATGACGGGAAAATGCTAGCTTCCGCAAGTAACGATAAAACAGTGAAGATTTGGAATGTGGCTACAGGTGAGAAGTTATACGATCTTAATGCAGGAGATCAGAAAGCATACGCTGTGGCCTTCAGTGGTGATGACAAACAAATCATCATTGGCAGTGATGGCTTTGCACATATTATTAATATCAGTACCGGAAATGAAACGTTAATGTTGTCAGGTCATAGCGCCTGGATTTATTCGGTAACGTTTAGCAATGACGGAAAAAAAATATTCACTGGCAGCTTTGATGGAACTACCAAATTATGGGAAGCTTCTTCTGGAAAAGAGCTCTGCACACTGGTTTCGCTTGATTCAACTGATTGGGTTGTAACCACAGGCGAAGGATTGTTTGACGCTTCACCGGATGCTATGAAAATGATGTATTATGTGACAGGACAGGAATCCATTGAACTGGAACAATTGAAAGAACGTTATTATGAACCGGGCCTTTTGGAGAAACTTGTAAGCATAAACCCTGAAATGCCGCGTAACGTGAAGGATCTTGGGGTGATTAAACTTTATCCCGATGTGAAACTGTCTGACGAAAATGGTTTCTTAGATATTCAATTGAAAAACCGTGGTGGGGGTATTGGTAAAGTAGTGGTTTATATCAATGGAAAAGAAATTGAAGCAGATGCCCGCGGCGCTACACCTGATGCTAACGCCGATTCATTGAAGCTTGACTTAAATATCAAAGATAGCCCTCTGCTTATTCCGGGCGCTGATAATGTGATTGAAGTGAAAGCATACAATGCTGAAGGTTATCTGGTAAGCAGGGGCGTGCAGCTAATTGTTGCAGCAACAAATAATATACCTGCAGCTAACCCAAGGCTGTTTGCAGTTTGCATCGGTACATCCGATTATACAGGTGATGCTATCGATTTAAAATATGCAGCCAAGGATGCGGATGATATGGCAACAGCACTACAGACGGGAGCCAAGCGATTATTTGGGGAAGATAAAACCTTTGTTTACAGGTTAACAACCATCAATAAAGATGCGGGGCTACAACCCACCAAAATAAATATACAGAAGTGCTTCAAAGAAATTACCGCCAAGGCAAAATCCTCAGATGTAATCGTGGTATATATTTCCGGACACGGAATTAATTGGGGTGGACAGGATGGTGATTTTTATTATCTGACCAAGGATGCTTATACAGGAAATATTGATGCCTATAATGACCCGGCAATACGTGCATCTTGTACTCTTTCAAGCGCAGAACTTACAGAATTAATAAAGCAGGTACCCGCATTAAAACAGGTATTGATCGTGGATGCTTGCGCTTCGGGAAAGATCGTGGATAATTTAATCGCCAAAAGGGATATTTCAAGCTCAACGCTGCGAGCCCTTGACCGCATGAAGGACCGCACAGGGATGCATATCATCACGGGATGTACTGCCGATGCAGTCAGCTATGAAGCAAGCAAATTCGGGCAGGGATTACTTACCTATAGCCTAATAGAAGGAATTAAAGGCAGTTCTTTACGTGAGGGAAAATTCGTGGATGTTGCTATGCTGTTTCAGAAGGCAAGGGAACGCGTACCAGAACTGGCATCAGGAATTGGAGGCATACAGAAACCGGAAGTTTTCAGTCCTTATGGGGCTGAGAGTTTTGATATAGGAGAATTGAATGATCAGGATAAAACGTCCATACCGTTAGCAAAGGAAAAACCAATGTTCCTGATGTGTAGTTTGCAAAACAGCATTAGTTTTGATGATGATCTCGGCATTGAGAAATTGGTGGATGAAGCTTTTCGAAGCGCTACTTCAAAAGGAAACAGTTCAAATATTATTTTTATTGAAGCGAAAGATTTCCCTGATGCCTATCGCATAAGAGGCCAGTATTCTTTGGACAGCGAAACAGTTGTGCTCACGGCTAATCTGTTTAAAGGAAAAGAAAAAGTAGGAAGTTTTAATATCAGCGGCAAAAAATCTGAAGTGGAAAAACTAGCGGAAGATTTGGTGAAAGAGGCTGAAGCGATTGCTAAATAAAATTTGCCCCGCCACTAATTAGTATAAACTAACCTTTCAATTGTAGTATCTTCGCAAAAAATCAAAAACAAATATGCAGCGCGAGATCATTATCGAACAAGCATATGAAAATAATCTAAAAAATATTTCGCTTCGCATTCCTCATTACAAATTAGTGGTTGTAACAGGGGTTTCGGGAAGCGGAAAGTCTAGTCTGGTGCATGATGTAATCGGCAGCGAAGGACAGCGTTTATTTATTGATCATTTCACCGAAAGCAATTTCCACTCAGCCAAGAAGAAAAACAAACCTCATGTAAAACTTATCAAAGGTCTTTTCCCTGTAGTTGCGGTAAACCAGAATACTGTAGTTCGGAATGCACGATCCACAGTTGGTACGCTTACAGAGATTTATGATTATCTGCGACTGCTTTTTGCAAGACTTGGGAAAAGCGAATTGTCTGATATTAAACTGAACCGAAGCCTTTTTTCTTTCAACAGACCTTCCGGATATTGTCCTGTTTGTAAGGGATTGGGCGTACAAGACCATCTTGATCCGGAACTTATTATTTCTGACCCCTCAAAAAGTCTGCGCGAGGGAGCACTTGTATTAAGTACCCCAAATGGATATATTATTTATTCTCAGGTCACCATTGATGTCCTTGATCAGGTATGCCGTACAGAAGGATTCAGTGTGGATATTCCCTGGAAAGACTTGACAGATGAACAAAAGCATGTTATCTGGTATGGTTCAGAAAAGATAAAAGTTTTATTCGGCAAACATCCTCTTGAATCTAGACTTCGCTGGACGGGTATCACAGCGAAGCCACGGGCAGAAGAATATTACAAAGGCATTCTTACAGTAATGGATGAGATTTTACAACGCGAACGCAATCCGAATATCATGCGTTTCGTTCGTTCTATTACTTGTCCTGCCTGCAAGGGAAGAAGACTAAATGAAATCGCATTGTCTGTTAAACTTTGGGGGCAATCTATAGATACATTTTCACAGATGAGTATTCACCAGTTATATCAATGGTTTGAAAATTTCAACATTCCCGATAAAGATAAATCTGTGGGTGTTCCTGTAATAGACGCCATTTTAAAACGCTCATCTATCTTGGAAAAACTGGGATTGAGTTACCTGACATTAAACCGAGAATCAACGACTCTTTCCGGAGGTGAATCACAACGTATAAGACTTTCCAATCAGGTATCCACTGGTTTGCGGAATGTATTGTATTTATTGGATGAGCCAAGCACCGGGCTTCATCCTGCTGATCATCATAAATTATTGGATGTAATTTATATGCTTGTAAACAATGGGAATTCTGTGATTGTTGTGGAGCATGACGAACAAACCATTCATGCTGCAGATTGGATCATTGATATCGGTCCCGGACCGGGAAACAAAGGAGGAAAAATTTTATTTAACGGTCCTGCAAAAGATTTTATCGATAATAATATTCCTGAAAGCATTACCTCGCAATACATTCATGCATTAAGAAAAATTCCCGAATCAAAAGGAAGAACAGAATCTTCCTGCTTTTTCGAAGTCTTTAATGCAGACAAAAACAATTTAAAACACATCAATGTCCGTTTCAAACGCAAAGCATTCAATGTGGTCACGGGCATTGCAGGAAGCGGGAAATCGAGCCTTGTACAGTTTCTGATCGAAAAATCATTTCCTCAGAAAACGGGAGGAACGGATGTTTTCAAGAAAGTAATTCATGTGGATCAGTCTCCTATAGGCCGCATGCCAAGCAGTAATCCTGCAACTTATACAGGTCTTTCAGATCATGTGCGAGATTTACTGGCTGATCTTCCTGCATCAAAAGAAAAGGGATTTAAGAAAGGACAGTTCTCTTTTGTGGTGAAAGGAGGAAGATGTGAAGCCTGTAACGGGGCAGGCGTTCAGCAGATAGGAATGCACTTCCTGGGAAATGTGCAAGTGCTTTGTGATGAATGCAAGGGAAAACGTTTTTCCGATGAGACTTTACAAATCCGATATAACAATAAAAATATTTTTGAGATTCTTGAAATGTCGGTTGAAGAAGCACATGAATTTTTTCACTCGCATAAAAAGATTTCTGCCATTACAAACATCCTGATCGATCTGGGGCTTGGTTACATTAAACTGGGACAACCATCTACATCGCTTTCCGGAGGCGAGGCGCAGCGGGTGAAACTTGCTACGGAATTATCCAAATCTTCTCCGGGTGAAGTATTATATATACTTGATGAACCAACTACGGGATTGCATCTTGCAGATGTGGAAGTGCTGATTGCTGCACTAAGAAAACTCACTGATAAAGGACACACTGTACTTACTATTGAACATCATACAGATTTTATTTTACAGGCTGATTGGATCGTGGATTTAGGACCTGGCTGCGGAAAAGAAGGTGGTCAGGTGGTTGCAGAAGGAACGCTTGAAAACATTTTATCAAATACTGAATCCCTCACGGGAAAGGAATTACAGCGCAGTATCGATCGTCATTATGTGGAAAGACCTAAACGCTCAACACAAAATGATGAACAAAATTCATCAATGAAATTGTCGGGTGTTACAACAAATAACCTTAAGAATATTGATGTCTCCATTCCTTTTAATGCAATCACAGCTGTGACGGGTGTTTCGGGAAGCGGAAAATCGTCATTAGTGTTTGATACTTTTTATGCAGAAAGTCAGCGGCGTTTTCTGGAAGGACTTTCTTCCTATTACAGGCAGTTTGTCGGCAAGACTGGGAACGCAAAACTGGAATCATGCAGCGGACTTACGCCTGCAATAAGCCTGCAGAAAAAGAATCCTTCGAGAAATCCTCGATCTACAGTTTCAACCTTCAGTGGAATTTATGATTTATATCGTTTATTATACAGCCGGTTTGCTCGGAACATTGAAGGCTCCTGTTGTGATTTGTCAAGCGCATTTTCCTTTAACAATGATGAAGGATCATGCCCTGTTTGTAAGGGATTGGGAACGCTTATCCTTTGTGATGCATATAAACTAATTAGCCATCCGGAACTTGCCCTTACCGCAGGAGCAATGGCTGAAAGCAAAACGGGTAGATTTTATGGAGATCCTTTTGGACAATACGTGAATACACTATTAGCTGTAGGAAAAGCGAAGGGAATTGATTTTAATATTCCTTTTCAGGAACTCAACGAGGAGGCTAAAAAGCTGGCTCTTTATGGATGTGGTGATGAGGTGTTTCAAATAGAGTGGATATACAAAAGAGGTAATCATAGCGGAGTACATTCGCTAAAGGCATCATGGCCGGGCTTCTGCGGGCTTGTCAACAATGAATACGTCCGTAAACATGCTGATCACCGTGGAGAGGCTATGCTGAAACTCATGAAAAAAGAGACCTGCCCGGAATGTCAGGGTTTCAGATTAAAACAGGAAGTACTTGGTTATAAAATACAGGATATTCATATCGGTCAATTATCCGCATTAACAGCCGATGAAGCAATTGCGTGGCTCAATGAAAATTTATTGTCATCATTTAAAAATAATCTTGATCATGATACCGCTGAAAATCTCTTGAAGGAAATTTTTATCCGCTTAAATTCTCTGGTAAAGGCCGGGCTTGGATATATTGAACTGAATCGCTTGGTTTCGGGTCTTTCCGGAGGTGAATTTCAACGGCTGAAACTGGCTGCGATTAACCGGTCGTCGATCACAGGAATAACTTATGTGCTGGACGAACCATCATTTGGATTACATCAGAAAGATGCAGAAAGAATGATCGAACAGATCAAAGAACTTCAGCAAAATGGAAATAATGTGCTCATGGTGGAAATGTCTACTTTGTTTATAAACCATTCACATCATATCATTGAAATGGGGCCGGGGGCAGGCGATAAAGGAGGCGCAATTATCTATTCAGGAAAACCCGATGAGGTTGTTGAAAAAATAAAAAATATTTCATCATCTCTGCAAAAACCATCAAGATCACTATCTGAAGGAATTCGTGTGTCGCATGCCTGTGCAAATAATCTTAAAAATATTGACATTCATATTCCCTCCAAAGGACTGGTTGTAATTTCAGGAGTGAGTGGAAGTGGTAAAACCAGCCTGATGAATGATGTTATTTTTGAAAGTTATCAAACAGGAAGGCCGATAAATTGTTCCTCTATTAATGGATTCGAAAATTATAATTCTATCATTTACGTCGAACAAGAAGTGCCGGTGGGAAACACGCAATCAAATTCTGCCACATGGCTAGGAATTTCTAGTATACTGAAAAAAATATTTGCATCTTCTCCTGCTGCAAAATCATCAGGTTTCGGTGAATCCTACTTTTCATTTCATTCGCATGACGGACAATGTACTGCCTGTAAAGGAAATGGAAGCATTAATGTGAGCCTTGATTTTATGAATGATGCCTCGGTTATCTGCGACTCCTGCAAGGGGAAACGGTTTAAACCTGAAGTGCTGGAAATACGGATTGCTGATCAAAATATTTCAGAAGTGCTCGATATGACTTTTTCTGAAGCTTCTGTGTTTTTTTCTGAACAGCTCACTGCAAGCACATGGAAACAATTTGAGAAAATATTTTTATTGGCAGAAAAAACAGGATTATCATATCTTACTTTAGGCCAGCCGCTCAATACTCTTTCTACGGGTGAGCTTCAGCGACTCAAACTTATTCATGGATTATCTTCTGTTAAAGAAAAAAATACATTACTCCTTCTTGATGAGCCCTCCGGTGGCCTTCATCCAACAGATATACTTATTTTATTAAAACTTTTTGACGAATTGATTTCTAATGGTGGCAGCATTTTATGTGTTACTCATGATTCATTGATTGGTGCATATGCTGATCATATTATTGAACTTGGCCCGGAAGGTGGTCAAAAAGGTGGGTATATTATTAGACATTAAAAATTATCAAATTGTTTTAAATACTGATTTAATTGCCTGTTTATGAAAAAAAATGCATGATTATTCGAAAAAATAAAATATTTTTGTAAATTCAAAGTTATCTGCGCTTTAAACCTACATACTTTGACGAACCTAATAAAACATAAGGCATTATTTATCGTGTTGCTGGGCACGGTGGCTTTATTGTATTCCTGTTCCACCAAGCGCAGCGGGTTTACCCATCGTTTCTATCATAACATGACCTCGCGTTATAATGCATATTTTAATGGCAATGAAAGCCTGAAAGAGGGTGTAGCCGCATTATCCAAAGCTCATGTTGATAATTACAACAAAGTGCTTCCTGTATATAAATTAGGTGATGCCGCAGCAGCCCAAACCGTTGCACCCAGCATGGACAGAGCCTTTACAAAAGCCTCTATCGTTATTCAGCGTCATTCCATTTTCATCAAGAAAAAAGAATATTGTAATTGGATTGATGATAGTTATATGATGATGGGCAAAGCTAATTTTTACAAACGAGAATACAAAACGGCAGGAGAAACCTTTGATTATGTGCTGAAAAAATTTAATGCCAATCCGATTAAATTTGACGCCATGCTTTGGATTGCAAAAACATATAATCAGCAAGGTAAATACGATAAAGCCCAAGCCATCCTTGATATGATGCAGAGTAAAATGGATCGGAAACCATTGCCAAAAAAAGTTGAGAAAGAATTTCCAATGGTTTATGCAGATAATTATATTTTGCAAATGAATTACGGACCAGCCATAGAATATCTGGTTTCGGCTTTGAAACTGAATAAAAAGAAAAAAATTAAAACCCGCCTTAGTTTTATTCTCGCACAAATATATCAACATACAGGCAATCTTCAAAAAGCTACAGAAATGTATCAGAAGGTCATCAGAATGAATCCTCCTTACGAAATGGCTTTTAATTCAAAAATTAATATTGCCCAGTGTTATGATGTAGAATCCGGTGACAGTAAACTTATCAAAAAGCAATTGATGAAGATGACAAAAGATGCCAAAAATAAAGAGTATCTTGATCAGATTTATTATGCACTGGCAGAAATATCCCTCAAGGAAGAAGACACTACAACCACCTTAAAATATTTGCAATTGTCTGCTCGGAAAAGTGTTTCCAATAATACACAAAAAGCAAAATCATATTTAAAATTAGCCGATTTGAATTTTTATATGATCCCACCTAAATATGAACCCGCTGAAGCTGCTTATGACAGCGCCGTGCTGGTGCTCGCAAAAGATTATCCGGATTATGATAATATTATTAATAGAAAAACCACACTTACAAAGCTTGTAAAAAACTTAAAAGTAATAGAACTGGAGGATAGTCTTCAGGATCTTGCAAAAAAAACACCAAAGGAACGAGATGCTATTATTGATAAGGTTATCGCAGATATTATCAAAGAAGAACAGCGCAAAATGCAGGAAGAAATGGACCGGCAGCAAAGTTTAGCTATTCTGGCACAAAACAACCAGACTCAAAACAACAATAACAACGGCTCACAATGGTATTTTTATAATTCATCCGCTATCAGTTTTGGACACACTGAATTTGTGAAACGATGGGGAAGCAGAAAGCTCGAGGACAACTGGCGTCTGAGTAATAAACAAGTTGTTATTGATTTTAATGAGGGTAATGAAGTTTCCGGAGATTCTTTAGCTATTGACAGTTTGAAGAACGCAAAACCTGCCAACTTAAAAGATCGTAGTTATTACATGAAGAATATTCCTCTTACACCTGAAATGCTTGCCAAATCAAATAAAAGAATAGCTGATGCATTATTTAATATTGGCTACATTTACAAAGAAGATTTATTAAACCTGGAAAAATCAAATGAAACATTTGAATCGCTTCTGAAGCGCTACCCCGATAATGAGAATGCATTAAATGTGTATTACCAACTTTACGATAACTACACTGATCTTAATGATCAGGCAAAAGCAGATTACTATAAAAATCTGATTACGTCAAAATATCCCGATAGTGATTATGCTAAAATACTTTTGGATCCGGAATATTACAAACAACTCGAAAACAAAAAAGATGAAGCTGCTGTATTCTACCAAGACACTTATATTAAATATCTGGATAAACAATATGATACAGTGATAGTTTATGCTAATAGGGCACTGACCACCGTAAAAGATAAAGATCTTCTTTCAAAATTTGATTATTTAAAAGCCTTGTCTATCGGTAATACCAAAAAAGATACCACTGTTTTTCTGGCTTCTTTAACAAACGTGGTAACACGATATCCGACTAGTGACGTAAAACCTCTGGCACAAAATATAATCGATCGACTGACCAAAAAATCGAAGCTCACAGATGACAATAACCCCGACAGTCTTGTTTCTAAAGATAATATGGCGTACAAGCTAAACCCTGATGCCACGCACTTTTACGTGATTGTCGTCCAAATAAAAAATGTCAATATTAATACTCTGAAAAATCAAATTTCTGATTTTGATACTCAATATTTTGGCTTGATCAAACTGAACATCAGCAATGTTTATCTTGATGATAAACGACAAATGATTACCGTGAGTAATTTTGAAAATAAGAAAAAAGCAATGGAATATTTTTCTTCTTTAAAAGCTAATGCTACTTTCTTGCCAAATCTCAAGCCTTCTGATTACAAGCATTTTCTTATTTCGGTAGAAAATTATACTACCTTTTTTAAAAATAAAGACGTGGACAAATATTTGCTGTTTTTTAATAAAAATTACAAGAATTAATTTTTTTTCAGAGTTTTTCAATATTTCTATTTAATTTTTTTGAGACTGCAAAAACAATTCATGATCTTTTTTCCTCGATTTTTTATTTACGTTGTGAAAAAAATTATGTAGGTTTGTATTTGATTCAATGAGGTAAATAATTCAGGAGTATCTATGGCGAAAAATACAGAGGTTGAAAGCCCGTCCATTAACCTGTTGGGAGCAGGAACTGATATTAAAGGTGATATCAAGTTAAACGGAGATATCCGTATTGATGGAACATTAGTTGGTTCAGTGGTGTCTAAAGGAAAAGTAGTGATCGGAAGCACTGGAAGAATTGAAGGCGAAATTGTCTGTCAAAATGCAGATATATCAGGCGTGGTGAAGGCAAATATTACAGTGACTGAACTGTTATCACTTAAATCAACAGCCAGACTTAATGGAGATATTGTCATCGGGAAATTTGCAGTAGAACCTGGAGCCACTTTTTCTGGCACTTGTAGCATGAATACAGGATCCAATATTTCGAAAGAAACACCGTTCCCTGAAAAGAATGAACCAGCAAAAACCAAAGAATCCGTATAATTCTTATGCAAAATATTCTTCCATGGGCCTGCAAATGGGAGTTATCATTTTTGTCGGCGTATTCGGAGGATTTAAACTTGATGGGTTACTAAATCTGAAATTCCCTGTATTTACTGTCGTTTTATCTTTATTATCTGTTTTTGCCTCCATTTATTTTGTCACCAAAGATCTGAATAAAAAAACCAAAGAATAATTCACTTATGAAAACCATATTCCTGAAATTTGTCATCCGTTGTTTTATGTTGACCGTTTTGCTGGAACTAATTGCCGGTTTGTTTATTTTTTATTTATCACCAAATTTTGTAACGCCCACGCTGCCCTTTCTTCCTGTATTTTTCTTTGCTACGGCTATTCTGGTTCATTATATCTTGCTTCGTGCTGTCGAAAAAAGATTCGGAAAGTTTATTAATATTTTTTTGCTTTCCACTTTTCTTAAATTGGCTTTCTACATGGCTGTGATGATTATTTATTCCTTTACGCACCGGGAAGATGCGGTTCCTTTTATTATTTCCTTTTTCGCCTGTTATCTTATGTATACATTTTATGAGATTTTTTCTCTTGCCTCGGTAAAGAAGACAGAGGGCTGATTTATTACTCTTTTATGATTAAAATCAAAAAACAATGATCTGAAACGGTCAAATTTGTCTATTTTTGCAAATTACTTTGAAAAATCTAAAATCATTTGTGATGAAGAAGGCTAATGTAAAACCAAACATCAGCAAACTACCAACTGCCGATGCGATACGTGAATCAATTTATGCGTTTCAAAAAAGCCGCGTCATCCTTACGGGACTTGAGTTGGGAATTTTTACTCTTCTAGATGACAAAGTGAAGGGATCTGATGAAATAGCAAAACAGATCGGCGCTGATAAACGAGCCACGGATCGCCTGATGAATGCTCTTTGCAGCCTAGATTACCTGGAAAAAAATGGTGGCAAATTCAGCAATACAGAAGTGTCAAAAAAATATTTTGTGAAGGGTAAGCCTGATTTTATGGCTGGATTAATTCATGCAGCAAATCAATGGCATTCATGGACCACGCTGACAGATGTCGTAACCAAAGGTACTTCCGTGATGCAAAGAGCAGCACATATTAATGAAAGAGGTGGTAATTGGATTGAATCATTTATTGACGCTATGCACTATCGTGCAAAAAAACAGGCTGCGAAAGTCATAGAGTTAATTGACATGAAGGGAATATCTCGAGTGCTTGATGTGGGCGGTGGTTCCGGTGCTTACGCTATTGCCTTCGTAAAATCAAAAAAGGGTGTTACCGCTTCTGTGATAGATTTGCCAAATGTAGTGCCATTAACTCAAAAATATATTGAAAAAGAAGGACTCTCCGACAGCATTTCTGTGATTGAAGGCGATTATTCCATGGGAAAACTTCCCGAAGATTATGATCTTGTTTTTCTTTGCAATCGTTCACATAAACTCCAATG
>Ga0182027_10001647_pt1 | contig 36912 bp, 28 predicted proteins | sample 712E1DmetaG_FD_121300 | JGI IMG/M metagenome (GOLD analysis project Ga0182027, IMG submission 121300) | Permafrost microbial communities from Stordalen Mire, Sweden - 712E1D metaG (Illumina Assembly) | ecosystem: Environmental > Terrestrial > Soil > Wetlands > Permafrost | place: Sweden...
GAAGAAGGTCCTTAGAATTCAGGATCGGAGAGAAGCAATAAAGACAGCTGTTATGCTCGCGAACAGAGGCGATTTGATACTGGTTGCGGGCAAAGGGCATGAAACTTATCAGGATATTAAAGGTGTCAAATACCATTTTGATGACAGGGAGGAGTTAGCCAAAGCATTATTAACGAAAATATTCTAGGAGATGTTATACTATCTTTTTAAATATCTTCATTCTCTTAATTTTCCGGGTGCTGGAGTGTTTTCATATATTTCATTCCGGTCTGCTGCTGCTGTCATTACTTCCCTGATAATTTCTCTTTTAATTGGTAAACGCATTATTAAATATCTTCAAAAAAAGCAGGTTGGAGAAGTTGTCAGAGATCTGGGACTTGAAGGTCAATATAAAAAACAGGGAACACCTTCAATGGGAGGAGTTATAATTCTGGCATCTATAATTATACCGACTCTTTTATTCGCCAAACTGGAAAACATTTATATAATCCTGATGCTGATAACCACAATCTGGCTTGGTCTTATCGGATTCCTGGATGATTATATCAAGATATTTAAGAAGAATAAGGCTGGACTTGCAGGCAGGTTTAAGATCGCAGGTCAGATAATCCTTGGAATTATTATCGGCTTAACACTGTTTTTCAGCAGTGAGGTAAAAATTGCTGAGAAAATCAATCTGGCCAATCTCTCATTAAGTGAAAGAACAGAGTTACTAGATCCTGGAATTAAGTATCCTGCCAAGGGTGAAATAACCATGGAAAGGAAATCAACAAAAACTACCATTCCTTTTGTGAAAAATAATGAGTTCGACTATGCCTGGCTGGTATCGTTTTTTCAGGGAAACGCCAGGCAAATAGCAACCTGGATTGTTTTCGTACTCATTGTAATTTTTATAGTTACAGCAGTTTCGAATGGAGCAAATTTAACCGACGGGCTTGATGGCCTTGCGACCGGAACATCTGCTATTATCGGTACGGCACTTGGAATCCTTGCCTATGTTTCAAGTAATATTATTTATGCCAAGTACCTCAATATAATGTGGATCCCCGGATCAGAGGAGCTTGTAATCTTTGCAAGCGCCTTTATTGGCGCTACAATAGGTTTTTTGTGGTACAATTCATTCCCGGCACAAGTATTCATGGGGGATACCGGGAGTCTTGCACTTGGTGGAATAATCGCTGTTTTCGCATTTATAATAAGGAAAGAACTCCTTATACCAATCCTATGCGGGATTTTTCTTGTTGAGAACTTGTCAGTTGTCATCCAGGTTGCATGGTTTAAAAGGACAAAAAGGAAATATGGTGAAGGCAGGCGGATCTTCCTTATGGCTCCTCTTCACCATCATTATCAGAAAAAAGGGTTCCCTGAACCTAAAATAGTTACAAGATTCTGGATTGTGGCAATACTACTGGCTGTGCTGAGCATAGTGACACTAAAGATCAGATAAAATGAAGAATAGAATTGTTATACTAGGAGCGGGAGAAAGCGGTACAGGATCTGCAGTGCTAGCAAAAAAGCAAGGTTTCGAAGTATTTGTTTCAGACAAGGGTCAGATCAAAGAAAAATATAAAAAGATTCTTGAAAAGGCAGAAATCAGGTATGAAGAAGGCAGTCATAATGAAGATGAAATCCTCAATGCCTCTGAGGTAATTAAAAGTCCTGGCATATTTGAAAATACGCCAGTGATAATAAAATTGAGAGAGAAAGGGGTCCCTGTCATCTCTGAAATTGAATTTGCCGGAAGATATACCGATGCTGTAAAAATCTGTATCACAGGATCTAACGGGAAGACAACTACTACAAACCTTATGTGGCATATGCTTAATAAGGCAGGAAAGAAAGTTGCTCTTACAGGTAATGTCGGAAACAGTTTTGCTATGGCCGTTGCTGAAGGCGGTTTCGACTATTACGTAATTGAGCTCAGCAGTTTCCAGCTAGATGGCATGTTCAGATTCAAAGCAGATATCGCGATATTGCTCAACATCACTCCCGATCACCTTGACAGGTACGATCATAATCTTCAGAATTATATCGATTCAAAATTCAGGATTACTCAGAACCAGACAAAGTCAGACTACCTTATCTACTGGGCAGATGATCCGATTATTAAAACTGAATTATATAAAAAGGAATATGGAATGACACTTCTTCCTTTTTCTGCAGATACAAAAGCAAAAATGACTGCATATGTCGAAAATGATGAATTAGTTATTGATTATCAACATAAAACCAACCTTATGACCATCCATGATCTGGCATTAAAAGGACGCCACAACACCTACAACTCAATGGCAGCAGCCATAGCAGGTAAAGTTCTGAATATCCGGAAGGATGTAATCCGCGAAAGCCTGGCTGACTTTCAGGGAGTGGAGCACCGGCTCGAACCTGTAATAACAGTTTGTGGTATTAATTTCATTAACGATTCTAAAGCAACAAATGTCAATTCTACCTGGTATGCTCTTGAATGTATGGAGACTGATGTCGTCTGGATCGCAGGAGGAATAGATAAAGGTAACGACTATTCCGAACTTTTTCAGCTAGTCAAAAAGAAGGTCAAAGCTGTCGTCTGTCTGGGGAAGGACAATAAAAAAATTGTCGAAACATTCAAAGATAAAGTGCATACTGTTGTGGAAACATCTTCAATGGAAGAAGCTGTCAGGACTTCATATTATCTTGCTGCAAAGGGAGATACAGTCTTATTATCACCGGCTTGCGCAAGCTTCGATCTATTCCATAACTATGAAGACAGGGGACGGCAGTTTAAAAACGCAGTAAGAAATCTATAAGTCAAATTGTAATGAGAAAGAGCTGGCTGGCTAATACTTTCAAGGGAGACAGGGCAATATGGGCCCTGGTAGCTCTTTTTATGATCTATTCATTACTTGCGGTTTATAGCTCATCAGTAAGTGTTGCATTCACAAAACATGGGGGTAACACAACTTATTTTCTCAGAACACAGTTTTTAATGCTGGCCTTTGGATTGGCAATTATCATTGTTACGCATTATCTGCCTTATAGGATTTATTCTTCCCTGGCAGGTCTTTTTTTAATTATATCGATAGGTCTTCTGGTTCTTACTCTTGCCATTGGTGTCAGGGTGAATGAAGCAACAAGATGGATAGAAATCCCGGGTACCGGATTCAGGCTTCAGACATCTGACGTTGCAAAAGTAGCTCTTGTCATTTATCTCGCAAGGTCCTTGGCACAATATCAGAACGAGCTGAAAAATTTCATGTTAATTACAAAATATTTCATGTTACCGATCGCAGTGGTTTGTGGACTTATACTGTCTGAAAACCTTTCAACATCACTGATGATCTTTGGGATGTGCATGATATTCCTGTTTATTGGACGAGTCCCTTTGAAATACCTTCTATTATATGTAGGCATAGCTGTTACCGGAATTGTATTGTTTGCTCTGCTGCTTTCGGTCGTTTCACCTAGCAATAACCGTGTTAAAGTATGGAAAAACAGGATTGAACATTATGTTACAGGCAAAGCTGAGGAGGGAGAAAATTTTCAGTCCGACCAGGCTAAAATTGCCATATCAACAGGTGGCCTTTTTGGTAAAGCGCCAGGAAATAGCACTCAGAGAAATATGCTTCCGCAGTCAAACTCAGACTTCATTTTTGCAATAATAATTGAAGAATATGGGCTGCTATTTGGAGCAATACCAATAATTCTGGCATATATGATACTTCTTTTCAGAGGAATTGCAATTGCCAAAAAATGTGAGACAGCTTTCCCGGCTTTTCTTGTTCTTGGACTGGTAGTGATGATCGTGATTCAGGCAATGCTTAACATGCTTGTGGCAGTTGGTCTCTTCCCGGTGACCGGCCAGACTTTACCCTTGATAAGCTGGGGAAGAACATCGGTTCTGGTAATAAGTTTCTCAATTGGTGCAATTTTAAGCGTTAGCAGGGTAGTTAATGCAAGGATAAAAGAGGAAGAACTTCCTGAAGAAGAAAAAACAGACGAAGGAGAAAAAATATATGAGCCGGCAAAGGCGTAATAGGATTATAATCAGCGGAGGCGGTACTGGCGGTCATGTTTTTCCAGCCATCTCAATAGCCAATGCACTCAGGAAAATTGATCCTGAGATAGATATACTTTTTGTCGGAGCTGAAGGGAAAATTGAAATGGAAAAAATACCGGCAGCAGGTTATGATATTGTCGGATTACCGGTTGCTGGTTTTGACAGGAAGAATCCTTTTAAAAACATTCCTGTTTTAATAAAGCTTATAAAAAGTCTGAGGCTTGCAAAAAGAATAGTCAGGGATTTTAAACCTGATGTAGTTGTCGGAGTAGGAGGATATGCAAGCGGTCCTGTGTTAAGGCAGGCAGGAAAACAGAAAATTCCAGTTTTGATCCAGGAACAAAACAGTTATGCAGGAGTGACCAATAAGCTGTTGGCCAAAACAGCTTCCGTGATTTGTGTGGCTTATGAAGGAATGGAGAAATATTTCCCCGCAGAAAAAATAATGAGAACAGGAAACCCTGTCCGTCAGAGCTTTGATAATCTTACGGATTTGAGAAAGGAGGCATTGAACTTCTTTAATCTGAAAGATAATTTACCCGTTGTTCTCGTTCTTGGTGGTTCGGGCGGTGCTGGAAGCATCAATATAAGTCTTTCTGAGAATCTTCAGCAAGTTATCACTTCGGGTTGCCAGTGGATATGGCAGACAGGAAAATTCTATTTTGAAGATGTGAACGCGCTTGTGTCTGTTTCATCTGCAGAGAATATTAAAGTTCATGCCTTCATCAACAGGATGGATTATGCTTTTGCCGCAGCTGAGGTTATTATAACAAGAGCTGGAGCAGGTACTATATCCGAACTCTGTCTGGTTGGAAAACCCGTAATACTCGTTCCATCACCAAACGTGGCAGAGGACCATCAGACAAAGAACGCATTGGCATTATCGGACAGAAACGCAGCGATACTCTTACCTGATAATATGGCTTTGGAGAATCTAGTGAGCCAGGCTGTATCACTGATTTCTGACACTGAAAAAAGAAATTCACTTTCTGAGAATATTATAAAAATGGCTGACAGAGAAGCCGACAAAAAAATTGCTGAAGAGGTAATGAAACTAATAAAATTGTGATAGATATTGGGCAAATAGAAGGAGTTTATTTTATCGGTATCGGAGGTATCGGGATGAGCGCTCTTGCCAGGTATTTTCTGGCAGGAGGATTCGCTGTATCAGGCTATGACAGATCGGAGAGCAGCCTCACTCTTTCGCTTTCTTCGGAAGGATGCAATATCTCATATGAGGATGATCCTGATTCATTGCCCGGAATATTCCGTAATTTATTAAATGTCAAAAAGACAATTATTATTTACACACCGGCAATACCTCCTGAAAATAAGATTATTACATATTTCAGAAAAAACGATTTCCCTCTCTTCAAGCGTTCGGAAATACTTGGAGAAATATCAGAAAAAACCGACACACTCGCTGTTTCAGGCACTCATGGTAAAACAACTGTTTCCACAATGATCGCTCATATCCTGAAACAATCTCATGTCGATTGTTCAGCATTTCTGGGAGGCATATCAAAAAATTATAACACAAATATGCTTTTGGGAGAAGGCAGGTACACTGTTATTGAAGCTGATGAATTTGACAGGTCATTCCACAGGTTAAGTCCATTACTGGCAGTTGTTACATCGCTTGATGCAGATCATCTTGATATCTATGGCGATCACCCGACCATGATTGCAGCTTATAATGAGTTTTGCTCAAAGATCCGGGAAGGTGGAACGTTGATAATCAACCGGAAAATTTTCAGCAAAATAATTGTACCGCAGGGAGTTACAGAATTCACTTATGGGTTTGAAGAAGATGCTGATTACAGGGCCTTTAACATCAGGCAATCAGGTGAAAGCTATAAGTTTGATCTGAAGACACCGGGGAAAGTACTTACAGATATTCTTTTTGGATTTCCTGGAATAATAAACATTGAAAACGCCTCTGCAGCATCTGCAACAGCGCTTATTTCAGGTGTAACGGAAACGGAACTGCGGAAAGCGCTTATCACTTTCAGGGGAGTAAGCCGGAGATTCGATATTAGACTTAATTATCCCGACCTGGTTTATATCGACGATTACGCACATCACCCTGAGGAAATTCGTGCTTGTATTACTTCAGTCAGGGAGTACTTTGGCGGAAGAAAAATTACAGGAATATTCCAGCCTCATCTTTTTTCCCGTACCCGCGACCATGCGAAAGGATTTGCCGAAATTCTTGACAAACTCGATGAAGCAATATTACTGCCCATTTATCCTGCACGTGAAAAACCTATTCGGGGTGTCTCATCAGAAATGATTTTTGAAAAGATGAAGCTGAAGAAAAAGAGTATACTCAATAATGAAGACATTCCCGGCAAACTGAATATAAAGAATCTCGATGTTCTTCTTACTATTGGAGCTGGAGACATTGACAGACTTGTCGAACCAATTGAAGATGAGTTAAGGAAAAGGAGAATGAAATGAACATCATTAAAAAGATACTGATCATCATTCCGGCATTGTACCTCGTTATTATGCCTGCATTTATTGCACATACAACAGAATCAATGCCTTGCGGAGGGATTGTTATAAATATTGATGATTCATCAAAATATCATTTCATATCAAAAAGAGAAATAGCCGGGTTGATAACAAAGAATATTATACAAATAATAGGTAAGCCGTTAAAGGAAATTCCTCTGATGGAAATTGAGGGCAGAATCATTCAACTAAGAGAAATTAAGGACGCGCAGGTATATACAACAATTGATGGAATCCTTCATGTATCTGTAGATCAGAGAGCTCCGATAATGAGAGTGATTGCAGAAGGTGGAGATTTTTTTGTCGATGAGGATGGGGTTGTTATCAGGAACAGGGGTCTCTATAATCCTAGACTGCATCTTGTTGGTGGAAATATCAGGATTACAACCCCCATGCTTAACGGAATAAGTGTTCTTGATACTTCAATCAAAAACTCAATTCTTAAAGATATTTATCCGCTCATCAACTATATAAACGACGATGATTTCTGGTCTGCACAGATAGATCAGATTTATGTTGATAATGATGATGAGCTGGATCTGATACCAAGGATGGGAAATAATCTGATTCATCTTGGAACAACCGAGAATTTTGAAGGGAAGCTCAGGAATCTTAAAGCATTTTATAAAAAGGTTTTGCCGGAAATCGGATGGAACAAATATGATTTTATTAATCTGGAATTTAAAGATCAGATAGTTTGCAGAAAGAGATAATTTGAAACAACCATATTTTAATAATATATGAATAAAATGGAACAGTATGTTGCAGCAATCGACATCGGAACCACTAAAATAGTGGCAATTGTCGGATCAAAAAATGAGAATGGTAAGATAGAGATTCTTGGTCTTAGCAAAGCTCTTTCACGGGGTGTCAAAAGAGGTGTAGTCCTTAATATCGAGGAGACCGTCAGCGCCATTGAGACTACCGTTCAGGATGTTCAGAAAAGGTCAGGAATTTCATTCTCAGAGGTATTCGTAGGTATAGCCGGCCAGCATATCAAGAGTATGAAAAGCCGCGGATACATCATGCGTGATGCTTATGATGATGAGATTAAAAAAGAAGAGGTCTTCAGACTGATTGAGGATATGCACAAGATCCATATTGATATCGGTGAAGAAATCATTCATGTGATTCCTCAGAATTTCATTGTCGACAATGAAACGGGTGTCAAAAGCCCTATTGGCATGTGTGGGAGAAGACTGGAAGCAAATTTTCATATCGTTATCGGCCAGGTAGCTGCTGCTAAGAATATTGAGAAATGCATCAGGAAGGCAGGATTAACTGTAAAAGACATGATCCTTGAACCGCTGGCTTCATCTGATGCCGTTCTTACTGATGACGAAAAGGAGGCTGGTGTTGTACTGGTAGATATTGGTGGTGGCACTACCGATGTAGCAGTATATTATGACAATATAATCAGACACACTGCTGTAATCCCTTTCGGTGGAAACGTCATAACAAAAGATATTAAGGAAGGCTGTGCCATTTTGCATCGTCACGCGGAATCCTTGAAAATACAGTATGGATCCGCTCTTGGCGACATTGCTCCCGATGATAAAGTGGTATCAATCCCGGGTATCAGTGGCAGGGAACCAAAGGAAATTTCTTTCAAGAGTCTAGCCTATATTATCCAGTCGAGGATGGAAGAAATTATAGATGCAGTAAACTTTGAAATCCAGAATTCCGGTTATGCAGATAAACTGGCAGCCGGTATGGTCATAACAGGAGGTGGTGCAATGCTGAGACATCTGCCACAACTTATGAAATTCAAAACAGCGATGGATGTAAGAATAGGTCTTCCCAATGAACATCTTTCAGGTTCTGCAAAAAATGAGATCAACCAGCCCATGTATGCTACAAGCGTAGGACTTATTATGCGTGGTTTCGATTATCTTGAGACCTATAAGAAGCGGTTCAGCGCTGGTAAGAAGGATGAATTTGTTATTCCGAAAACAGAGACCCCGGTCAGCGAAGATAGCCTGGAAATTGTTGAAACGGAAAAAAGCGAACCCGTCGAAGATGATAAGCTTTCCCTTACAGATAAGATCAAGACTATGCTCACAAAGATATTTGAAGTTGAAGATCAGAAAATCAACTGAGATTAAAAAAATATGGTTTGGTTATAAATATGCTGTTCATAAATTATAAAACTTTAAGACTATGGCAGACGATTTAATGAATTTTGATCTACCCGTTGAAAGATCGTCAATTATAAAGGTGCTTGGTATTGGTGGTGGTGGTAATAACGCTGTAAATCACATGTTTGAAAAAGGTATCAGGGATGTGAATTTCATCGTTTGCAATACAGATCAGCAGGCACTTGCAAAAAGTCCTGTCCCGGTAAAAGTCCAGATTGGAGAAGCTCTTACCGAAGGCCGCGGTGCCGGGAGTCAGCCCGAGATTGGCAGAAAGGCTGCAATGGAAAACATTAATGATGTTATGGAGGCTCTTTCCGGAAATACTAAAATGGTATTTATCACAACAGGAATGGGTGGGGGGACAGGAACCGGCGCTACTCCTGTGATCGCTAAAGCATGCAAAGATTCAGGATTGCTTACTATTGCAGTTGTCACGATACCTTTTAAATCAGAGGGTAAGGTGAGAATAAAACAGGCAATTGATGGCGTGGACGAGCTAAAAGACTATGTGGATTCACTGTTAGTAATCAACAATGAAAAACTAAGAGAGATATATGGAAATCAACCTGTTTCCACGGCTTTCGCAAAAGCTGACGATGTTCTTACAACAGCCGTAAAGGGAATAGCAGAGATAATAACTGTAACCGGATACATAAATGTCGATTTTGCAGATGTTGAAACAGTTATGAAGGATTCTGGTGTAGCAATAATGGGTATGGGACTGGCATCAGGGGAGAACAGGGCGATTAAAGCAATAGAGAATGCACTTTCTTCTCCTCTGCTCAATTCAAATGATATTACAGGAGCAAAAAGTATACTTATTAATATATCCACCGGTTACGGAGAACATGAACTTACAATGGACGAACTCGGAGAGATAACTGATTATATTTATGATGTTGCTTCAGATGAGGCCCTTATTATCAGAGGTTTATCCAAAGACGATAATCTCAGTGAGGACATCAGTGTCACTATCATTGCGACTGGCTTTGAAGCAAATAGTATTTTCAAACCTTATATCAAACCCAAAGAATCGCAAAAAGTAGAGCTTTTTACAAATAAGACCACAATTCCTCAGAGAATCATTCCTGAAACCGGCGATGATGTATTCACAGTGAAAGATAAGGAAAAGGTAAAAAGGTCCATCATTACGAGTATTGACGAAGAATCACAAGGCACTATTGATTTCGGGCTCGAAGAAAGCGAGACTGCAGCTAACCTCAGGAAAAAACGCTTCGATCATCAACAGGAAGGGCAGGAAAAGCCGGAAACAACTCTGAGGAAAGTCAAACATATGCAAAACATGTTAAAGAAAGAGGGATTTTCAAATAAATCCATGAAAGACAACATCGATACTTTTGAAGATGTCCCGGCATATGTAAGGAGGAACATGGCTCTTGATACACCCGATAAGGCGGCAGATAGCAAAGTTTCTAAATTCACCCTTACATCCGATGAAAGCGACGGACCAATATTAAGGGAGAATAATGCCTATCTTAATGATAATGTAGATTAAAAAACAGATCAGATAATATTTCATTTCAGGTTTCCATTTCAGTAAACTATCTTCTATGCAAAAATGGTTGTCTGACTGTGGTTTATTTTAGTTTTGCGACAACACCCGCTTTTTCTATCTTTGTTGTCAATGCTGAAAAATATTTTTTTCATATCAATCCTGACTATTTCATCTGTGTTATCAGCCCAGAAGCAGGATACCATCAGACCGGTAGTAAAAAGACAATGGACTCTTTCTTCCGATTATTCAGAGGAGATAACCCAACCTCTTGATACAACATATACTTTGTTTCACAGGCACAAGATCACAGATAAATACTCTCCTTTCAATGCGTATCCTGGAAATTATGGACTTCCAACCTACCAGATCAATTTTTTCGACAGGATCTCTAACCCGGATATGTATCTTTATGATTATTATTACCCATTCATGCATCTGCCTGATAATGCTGTATTTATGAATACTCAAACTCCATTTACTGAAGTGGATTTTACTTTTGCCGGACCAAGTGACAGATCTGACCAGACTTTCAGGGTAAGACATTCTCAGAATGTTAACAGGTTACTTAATTTCGGATTGATATATGACATTGTATATTGTCTCGGACAATATAATTACCAGAGATCCGAAAACAAAACCTTCACGTTATATTCTTCCTATTCGGGCGTTAAATATAAATTTTATATTGCCGGAGGAATAAATAATATAACTTCAGTCGAGAACGGAGGTCTAAAGAACATTTCTCTTATGAGTAGTAATATAGACACCCGAGATCTGGAAGTAAATCTGGGAGCCCTGAATAAAGCTGAAAGTATACTTAAAAACCGTAATCTTTTAATTGTCCAGAAATACTCAGTAAACAAAAAATCGTCACTGGTTGCAGACTCCTCAAAGACAAGCCCGATACATAGAAAATTCAGAATGGAGGGAACATTTTCTCATATTCTGGAAATAGAGATCAATAAAAAATCCTACAGCGATAGTTACCCTAAATCGGGTTTCTATGATACGACCTACATAAGCAATACGCTTACTTTTGATTCATTAAGTACTCGTAGCATTAAAAATACTATCAGGTTCGATTTCAGTACTGATGAAACCAGAAAATTCAGACTTGGAGGTGGCGTGGGTATAAGGAATGAAATATTCCGGTATAGTCAGATATTACCCACTTATTCTGTTCCTGTCTCTGATACGGCAGTCTGGAGGAATAGCAACAACGTTCTGATTGGTAAACTCTATAATGATATCGGAGAAAAATTCAGATGGATTGTGAATGGTGAATTGTTCTTTTCGGGTTACAGGGCAGGAGACTTCATGCTTGACGGTAATCTTATCAAATCTTTTGACTTTAAAAAAGGAAGAGCAGATCTTGATTTATTTGGAAAGATTACCAACACTCAACCTTCAATATGGTACGACAGATGGGGAAGCAATAACTTCATATGGCAGAACAATTTCCTGAAGGAATTCAGAATTAATGTTGGAGGTGAGATAAATTATCCCGCTCGTAGGACCACGATAAAATTCAATTATGCTATAATTAAAAACTATACAGATTTCGGACTGGATACATTACCTTCACAGTATAAAAGCGGATTATCAGTAGCTGCTTTATATATCAAGAAAGAATTTTCTATATGGAAATTTCATCTAGCAAATGACTTATTAATTCAGAAATCGAGCAACAAGACTGTTTTGGATCTGCCATTATTTACAGCCCGGACTGCCGGTTTTTTTGAACATAATATTCATTTTAAACTCACAAACGGATACCTGATTACACAGGTAGGCGTTGAAGTTTTCTATAACACAGCATATTACGGCTATTCATATATGCCCGCGACAGGAAGATTTTTCAGACAGAACCAGACACTTACAGGAGACTATCCATATGTAAATGCTTTTCTGAATATAAAGCTCAAGAGGACCAGGATATTTCTTATGTTCGATCATATCAATTATGGCTTCAATGGGTATAACTATTTTATGGTTCCTTCTAATCCAATGAATATCAGGATGTTTAAATATGGTCTGGCCTGGACTTTTTACGATTAGAAAAAAAATTCTATCTTTGTCCGGATATAAAAAGCATCTATTCATTTAAAGAACTACTATTGAGGAAAGAATTCACTTTAATTATCTGTCTGTCATTAATCCTCATCTCATCCTGTAAAAATAATTTTTCTGCTCCATATCCAGGGCAAACATCATATCTCGATCTTGATGGAATGAGGAAACGTGGCAAGCTGATTGCAGTTACAGACTTTAATTCAACTAATTATTTTATTTATAAAGGTGAGCCGATGGGATTTCATTATGAACTGCTGAAACAGTTTTCTGAATACCTGAACCTTAATCTTGAAATAGTTACAGAGAATAATATAACTAGGTCACTTGAAATGCTTAATAACGGGAAAGCAGATCTTCTGGCTATTGATTTGGCGATCAATTCTTCGAGGAGGGAGGAGTTCCGTTTTACAGAACCTATAAATCAGACCAGACAGGTACTTGTACAGAGAAAGCCCGGAAACTGGAGATCAATGACCAATGATGATATTGAGAAGAAGATCATAAGGAACCAGATTCAGCTTGCCGGGAAAACTGTTTATGTGCAGGTTGGGGCATCTTCTGCAGAATGTCTGAAAAACCTCCAGAATCAAATAGGAGATCCTATAAGAATTATTGAAGTACCATATGAAACAGAGGATTTAATCTCAATGGTTGCAAAGGGGGAAATTGATTATACAGTCTGTGATGAAAACATCGCTAATGTGAATTCAGGATACTTTCCAATTATTGATACTGAAACTCCGGTCAGTTTTTCGCAGAATCTCGCCTGGGGAATAAGGAAAAAGAATTCCGATACTCTTGCGGTAGCACTTAATTCATGGATCACAACATTTAAGAAATCAGATTCTTATGCATTGCTATATGCAAAATATTTCAGGAATGAAAGATCAACCAGGATATTCAGAAGTGATTATTACTCACTTAGTACTGGCAAAGTTTCTCCATGGGATAACCTAATTAAATCTTTCAGTGATTCACTCAGATGGGACTGGCGGTTACTTGCTTCACTGATTTTCCAGGAATCAAGATTTGACCCTACTGTCAGATCCTGGGCTGGTGCGGTAGGCCTTATGCAGATAATGCCTGAAACCGGGAAGAATTTTGGTGTAGATATAATGTCTTCACCGGAAAACAATATGAAAGCAGGAGTCCTTTATATTAATTATCTGCAAAAGTTCTTCAGTGACAAAGTTCCTGATTCGACAGAGCGGTTAAAATTTGTGCTTGCTGCTTATAATGCAGGCGCCGGCAACGTAGTTGATGCAATGAAGCTTGCCCGGAAAAACGGAAAAAATCCTTTTCTCTGGGATGAAAATGTGGCTGTTTGGATGTTAAAAAAATCAGAAGCAAATTACTATAACGACCCAGTCGTGGAAAATGGATATTATAAAGGAGATGAATCTGTAAATTTTGTATCCCAGGTACTTGCCAGGTATTCAGACTATAAAAATATTAAAATGTCTCAGAAGAATTTACCTTACTGATTATGGTTAAAAATTCGTGAAGTATCATAGCAGTCGCACCCCAGATCACATTATTTTTATAATCATAGTATTTAATGTTAATCATCTCACCATTTATTTCAAAGGGTTTGACTTTTATTATTGAAGGATCGATTAATGTTCTGATGTCAGCTTCAATAATAAAAACCACTTCATCTTCCTTGTTCGTGAAAACTGGTTTTTTCCCAATCCAGCCTACTACTGGTGTAACTACAATATTGCTTACAGGGATATAAAGCGGGGTAAGCGTATTTATTACATTTATTTCTGATGAATTTACACCTATCTCCTCAGCTGTTTCCCGGATTGCAGTATAAATCAAATCAGTATCTGATGCCTCTTTTTTCCCTCCCGGAAAACTTATCTGGCCTCCATGAACACCTTTGTATCCAGGACGTTGAATAAGTACTGTATGAATAAGATTATCTTTTGGATAGAGAAGAATCATTATTGCAGCAGATATCGAATCTTCTTTCGGGAATCTGGGAAATCCTTTAATCATTCTGTCAGATGAAGCCATAACCCATTGAACCTCGGGACCCGGAAGACCTTTTGCAATTTCAATACTTAGTTTTTCAACAAAGTTTTTCATATATAGAACATAAACGCAATTCCTTGGTGATTAAAAATAATATCTCCCTTCCTTTTATGCTTAAAGGAAGGGCTGGAAATGGGTTAATACTTTATTTTCTGAATTTTCTCACAAATTCCTCAACCTCCGGAACTCCTCCCTGGTAAACCAGATAACCGTTATAAGGTTCTCTCTCAGTTATTTCATCGTTAACAGGTGTAAGCATTATCCTCTTAACTTCTTCCGGATCTTCCGTTTGTCCAAGTGCCCATCCAAGCTTGACCCATGCAACTTCCGGCAACATATTTCCAAGTGGAATTACACCCTTGGCCATCATGTCTCGTCCTGTTTCATAAACATACATATGGACATATCCCCAGATTGTCTGGAGGGTCATGAAGACTGTTACACCTTTATCCCTGGCATATTCGATTGCGGGGTACAACTCCCTGTTTACGTGACCAAGACCTGTCCCGACAATAATTATTCCTTTGTAACCCATATCAATAAGAGATGTCATTATTTCCGGCCGCATGTGGGGATAATAATACAACATTGTAACCTTTTCGCTGAAATATGGGAATATTTTTACGTTACGGTCTTTTCTTCTGGGATTATAATTTTTTTTAATTGGGTAAACCCCATTACGGTTAACAGTTGCAACAGGAGTATCTCCAATGGTGCGGAATGTTGATCTGTAAGAACTATGCATTTTCCTGACCCTTGTACCGCGATGAAGGAAACCATATTCATCAGATGTCGGGCCAAACATGCACACCATAACTTCGGCAATGTCGCCATGACCTGCAGCCATTGAAGCATGAATAAGGTTCAAAGCCGCATCTGATGAAGGCCTGTCTGACGATCTTTGTGATCCTACAAGTATTATTGGTATGGGAGAATCCTGCACCATGAATGACAAAGCTGCAGCTGTATGATGCAGTGTATCAGTTCCATGTCCGATCATTATACCATCCACTCCGTTGCTGATTTCTTTACCGATTGCTTTTGCCAGAGTCAGGTACTGATCAGGTCCCATGTTCTCACTGAAAACAGCAAATAGTTTTTCAGTATTGATATTACAGATATCTGCAAGCTCCGGAACAGCTCCATAAAGCTCTCCGGGTGAGAAAGCAGGTATAACAGCGCCCGTGCGGTAATCAAGACGCGAAGCTATAGTACCACCGGTTCCGAATAATTTAACATTTGGTTTATCCTTTGAATAAGGAAATTCTTTTTCGGGAATTTTATAATTAGCCTTCTGGTAACCCGTTTCAATGATTCCTTTAATGGTTGAAATGTCTATTCCGATATTGTAACCGGTGTCTATTTTGAGTACAATATGTATATCATCATCATTTTCAGATCTTGGCAACACAGTTCCTTTGAACATTCCGCGGGTTGTGTCAATCTCGGCCTTTCCCCATACCCTTACATTGAATTTCTTTAGTACTTCAAGAGCCTTTCCTTTATATCCCTGGAAAATATCTTCTGTCATATTTTGTTATTTTCTTTCTTGATTTTTTCTTCAATTTGCTCCTTAAGCTTTGTAAGCTCAACATTTCCCAGAGCCTGACGATGCAACTGTCCCATTATCCAATCAATTGCAGCCTTTTCAGATTCGGAATATCTGATCTGTTTGAATTTTCCCAAAAGGAAATCCACCGGAGCAAGCAGTTCATTAATAGAATGTTTCTTATAATCGATGCTAGTAAGAACTGAGCCGAATTCCATGTCAGGATAATCGTAAATTACTGACAGCATTACATGGGCGATCGAAGGAAGAAGATTTTTCTTTAAAATGAACCCGAATAATCCATAAATTTTTTCATACGAAAAGTTCTTGTGTGGTTTTTTCTTTCCCTCTATATTTTTAAAGGTATGACCTAGGAATATCCCAATAGATTTTGGACTAAAACCGAAGTTTGTACTTATCCTTTCAATCAGCGGAACCAGATTTTTACTGAAAAGATATCTGTAAGTATCTTCAGGTATGCCCCATTCTTTAAGCTGATGATAACGTTCAGATACATAAACAGGTATCTTTTGGCTTAACTTGTTAATATATTCATCGGTGAGTGGTATGGGTTCTGAATCTGTATCGGGATACATGCGATCGCGACCCGGCAGAACCCTTTCAAAAATATTAGTTCCGTCTTCAAATGTTTTCCGTGTTTCATTTGGTACTCCATCAAATGCCATTCTGAATCTTTCTTCAACTGTTTCCAGGGCTGTCGGAATATCTGCAGACGGACCCCATAAAATAATCTGTGCATCATCTTTTGATGCCTTGATGAAGGCAGCTATTTTTTCAAATTCCCTTGGTGAAATTATTGGATTCAAATCCTCGGAATGGGTCATGTTAGGCTTTTCAATGCAGGCAATTACTTTAAGTCTGTCAATTATTTCATCAGCAAATATATGTCCTGGCTGAGTGAAATGCGAAAGAATTCCATTACAGAAGGGCAGGTTGATAGCAAATACTCTTAATCCGTTATCAAGAGCTTGTCGTATCGGTTTAAACAAAAGATCAGGATGAGAAAAATCTATCTCCTGACAATTGATATTCCATTTTTTAACATCAGTAATATTTTCATTGAGCAAAGCTTTTATATGAAGCAGGGCATATTGCCTGAAACACTCATTATGAGATAATTCCGGAATCCATCTGTTATGTGCTACTCCTTTTAGTTCAACACGTGTACCCCCTTCACAACTTACATTTACATCCTCTCTGCCCGCCCCTATTCCAGTACGTACTTTACCTGTACTTCTGTTAAGGAAACGAATATATTCAGCAGCTTCAGCAAGCTCGTCTGGTGTTTCCATATCGGGGTAAGTAACAGTTTCAATGAGGGGCATTCCAAGCCGGTCGGTTTTATAGACTCTGACATGTCCGATATCTGAAATCTCACGACATGAATCTTCCTCTATAGAAAGTTGTATCAGTCTGACTTTCTTGTTTTTGAGCTGAATTTCTCCATCGACTCCAAGTATAGCTGTTCTCTGAAATCCTGTAGGAATACTTCCATCGAGATATTGTTTCCTTGTAATGTGAACCTCACCTACAATATTGAATTTTGAGAGAATTGATATTTCAAGAGCAATTTCAAGAGCCTGTCTGTCGATTGGGAAAGGTGGTGTATCATCCACCTCGTATGTACATGCAGTCTGATTGTTTATTCTGTATCTGATCTCCTTTTTCGTTTTGAACTCCATAAGTGCGGTCCCGTCGTAAACTCCCAGTTCGCTGAGCGTTGGTCTCATGTGCCTTATAAGCTCCGCATTATAGTCTTCGTGATCATGATAAATACCTGCTGGGCAACGACAAAATAATTTACTTTTGGTTCTTAGCTGTTGATGAACTTCCAGTCCAGATTTGAATCCAATTCGCTTATAATCTTTAAGCTTAGCTTCTTTCCTGCTGACATAACCTATTGCTTTTCTGGTCATTTCATAGTTCTTCCGCGGATCAAATTTTTTCATGCAGACATTGCTTTAACCGGGGCAAGTTAATTAACAATAATAATATATCAAAGTGAAGAAAATCAGAAAGTTTCAGAGATATTCATGATTAAAACGAATTCGTGAAAATATGTTCATTTGTTAAAGCAATCTGGACATATTGCTTCAAAAATGATATAAATCGGCATAAAATTCACAAACCCGGAAATTTCAATACTAATTGATATTCACTTTCAATTTGTAAGCTTATAAATAAAAGATAATGAGATGTATAGTGAGTACAGCATCCTAAATTATCTTTTTTTGATAAATATCTTATGAAAATATCAATTTTACTATTAGAATCAAAAAGGGTTCCAATGGCCCGGCACCTCGTTAATCGTACCTTATTGCTTTTACGGGAGTTATCCTGCTGACAAGCTGTGACGGGATCAGTAGCATTAAGATTATTGCCAGCATCGATCCAGCATTCAAAAGCAATATATGGACGACATTGAGATTAATAGGTACTGTTTTAATATAATATGAGGAGGCATCGAGTGTAAGTAAACCGGTTTTGAGCTGAAGAAAAGCAATCCCAATGCCAATAAGGTTTCCCCAGAAAAGACCTTTAACAATAAGATATCCCGCCTGGTAGATGAAAATTCGTCGTATCATTTTATCTTCAGAACCTAACGCTTTAAGGATTCCGATCATATTTGTCTTTTCAAGAATAAGAATAAGCAGTCCGGAAATTATATTGAATCCTGCGACCACAAGCATCAGTATTATTATGATTATTACATTTATATCCTGGAAATTAAGCCAGTCAAAGATCTGAGGGTATCTTATCTTTATATTTGTCACTTTTAGTTTAATATCTTTGTCTTCCAGTTTATATCCTATCACGTCTCTGACCTCCTGTGTCATTTCTTCCAGCTTATCAAAGTCATTGATAAAAATCTCAAATCCGCTTACCTGATCATCTGTCCATCCGTTAAGTTTTCTGATATGGCCGATATCGCAAAAAACATAGATCTTATCAAACTCCTCAAGATTGGTTTCATAAATTCCGCTAATAATAAATCTTCTCATCCTTGGCGGATCCTGTATGAAATGCATTGAAATAGTGTCATTTGTTTTCAATTTCAACATATTGGCAATCTTCCTTGAGATAATAATCTGGTTTGTTTTAATTGAATCATTTACATTAAAAATTTTGCCTTCAACCATACAACTTTTAAAATAGTTCCAGTCAAAATCTGAACCTATACCTTTCAATACAACTCCCTGGATAGCTTCATCAGTTTTAATAATGCCGGCTTTGGTTGCAAATACCTCAATATGTTTCACTCCCGGAAGAGCCCTGATCTTTGGAACGAAATCCTGATTTGAATTTACAGCAACAGTTTCAAAAGAAATATTGGAATCAAAATTGAGTACTTGTATGTTTGATCCGAAACCGACTACCTTTTCTCTTATCTGCTGTTTGAATCCGGTCAGAATTGCAACTGCCAGTATCATCACAGCAAGTCCGGTTGAGATACCGACAATTGCAATTATATTTATCGGTCTTGAGAATGAGATACCCTGGCTTCTGCCTTTGATAAGTTTCTGTGCTATGAAATATGGTAAATTCATATGGTTCTTCAGTTTCCAAATTTAAGAAATTATAGGTTATAAGGACAAAAACTAAATAATCAGTTTTTGGAAAGTATTCAGTGTTTCATATTTATTAATTCCCTTGTTTCTTCCTGAAAACAATAAACAAGAACTAACACAAGGTGGCACATAGCTACACTGCGTTTCACGGTAGAATAAGAGTGCAAGCGAAGAAAAATAATATTAAATTTACCTGTCTGAAAAACCAGGGAAATGAAAGTATCTTCACTATTCCTTCTTTCTATTTTGTTTACTCTTGAGTCATCTTGCTTAGGCCAGTCCGAAAACAGACTTATGACAGGAGCCGAAAATATAAGTGAATATTTTAACTTCATCAAAGGAAAGAACATTGCTATTGTTGCAAATCAAACCTCGATAGTTGGTAAAACGCATCTTATTGATACGTTATTAGCTCTGGGGATTAAGGTAAAACTGATATTTGCTCCTGAACACGGATTCAGGAATATGGCCGATGCCGGCGAAAGCATTAGCAATGGAAGAGATCTGAAAACAGGAATACCAATCATCAGCCTTTATGGGAGTCATTTGAAACCGTCAGTAGCTGATCTAAAAAGCATCGACTTGATATTGTTTGATATTCAGGATGTTGGAGCCAGATTCTATACATATATTTCGACTCTTCACCTTGTAATGGAAAGTTGTGCTGAGAACAATGTAGAATTAGTTATTCTCGACAGGCCAAACCCGAATAGATTTTACTTCGATGGAAATATTCCTGATACCTCCTGCAGGTCATTTGTCTGCATGGATCCCGTTCCGATCGTATACGGTATGACTGTGGGAGAGTATGCAATGATGGTCAATGGAGAAGGATGGCTTAATAACAGGGTAAAATGTGACCTTAAAATTATTAAATGTAAAAACTACAATTATAAATTTTATTATAACCTGCCCATAAAACCTTCCCCGAATCTTCCGAATCAGGCATCAGTATATCTTTACCCTTCGCTCTGTTTTTTTGAAGGAACAGTTGTCTCATGCGGAAGGGGAACAGATTTTCCTTTCCAGGTGTTTGGGGATCCAAATCTGCCTGACAGAGGTTTCAGTTTCATACCGGCAAGCCTTCCAGGTGCGACTAATCCGCCGCACACTGGTGAAAAATGTTATGGAACTGATCTCCGCGAAGCAATAAAAAATGGAATTATTCCCTCTCCGGGGATTCACCTGGAATGGGTTATAAACGCTTATAAAGATTATCCTGACAAAAAGAAATTCTTCACAAAATATTTTGATGTTCTTGCAGGCGGTCCAACTTTAAGAGAGCAGATATTAAAAGGTATGTCGGCTGATGAAATTCATGCAAGCTGGGAAGAAGGACTGGATAAATTCAGTAGAATAAGGGAGAAATACCTGCTTTACAAATAGTGTTGTACATCTTTTGGTGATTTCAATATTTAAAGATTTTCCAATTCCATAAGTCTTTCCTGCAAAGATTTTATCTTCGATTCAGCGTCTGCTTTTTTCTTCTTCTCAATTTCAATTACAGCCCTGGGAGCATTACTGACAAAACTTTCATTATCGAGTTTTTTCATTACGGAAGAAAGAAATCCATGAGCGTAATAGAGCTCTTCATTTATCTTTTTAATCTCCGATTCAGTGTCAAGTTTGCTTTCCAGCGGTATATAAAATTCCATTGTCTTGACAAGAAATGATGCCGCCCCATTTTGTTTTATATCTGTGAAGAAAATTCCCGATAAATTTGCCATTTTAATTATTACCGGCAGAAAGTGATTATCGAATTTTTCAGGTGAAGATTTGACGAAAAGTTCAAGATTTTCCTTTGCAGGAATATTTTTGTCCTTTCTGACCATCCTAACAGAACTTACTGTTTCTTTAACGATTTCGAATCTTTCAATCAGCGTTTTATGAATCTTTCCATATTGCGGCATGGGATTTATCATAAGGCTTTCACCATCTTTTCGCTCAGATAGCAATTGCCATATCTCTTCAGTTATGAAAGGCATAAATGGATGAATGATATGCATTAGCTTATCAAAAACTACCAACGTTGAGTTATATGTCTGAATATCAATGGGCTTCTGGTATTCCGGCTTGATTATCTCCAGGTACCATCCAGAAAACTCATCCCAGAATAATTTATAAGCTGTCATAAGAGCTTCAGAGATCCTGAATTTTTTGAAATCAGAATCAATCGTGGAGAGAGCTTCATTAACAACTTCATTTATCCATTCAACTGCAACTTCTGATGCTTTAGGTTGTTCAATGGAATTATCTACAGACCAGCTCTTAACGAGTCTGAAAGCATTCCAGATTTTGTTTGCAAAATTCCTTCCCTGTTCAGGCAGGTTATCGTCATACAAAAGATCATTACCTGCAGGAGAACACAACAGCATCCCGACTCTGACACCATCCGCTCCATATTTCTCTATCAGGGTAAGTGGTTCAGGCGAATTACCAAGCGACTTCGACATCTTCCTTCTCTGCTGGTCGCGGACAAGACCTGTCAGATAGACATTGCTGAAAGGTTTTTCACCGGCAAACTCATAACCGGCAATGATCATTCTGGCTACCCAGAAAAAGAGAATTTCAGGCGCAGTAATCAGATCATTGGTCGGGTAATAATATTTCAAATCCCCGTTATCCGGATAGTTGATACCATCAAATGAAGTTATCGGCCATAACCAGGAAGAGAACCATGTATCAAGAACATCTTCATCCTGAGAGAGATCATTAACCGTCATTGAGGAATTTCCACTTTTTTTTCTCGCAAGTAAAAGTGCCTCATTGATATCATTTGCTACAACAAATTCATTATTATTGTAATACCAGGCTGGTATTCTGTGACCCCACCACAACTGACGACTTATGCACCAGTCGCGCACATTTTCCATCCAGTGACGATACAGATTTTTAAATTTCGCAGGATGAAGCTGAACATCTCCATTAAGAACGGCATCAAGCGCAGGTTTTGAGATATCCTTCATCTTGAGAAACCATTGCATGGACAGCTTCGGCTCAATTATTGCATTGGTGCGCTCTGAACGACCTATTTTATTGTCATAATCTTCGACTTTTACAAGGTTTCCTGTTCTCTTAAGCTCCTGTTCAGCAAGTTCTTTCGCCTTAAATCTGTCCACACCAACAAACATTGCAGCCTGATTGCTGATTGTACCATTATCATTAAAAATATCTATTGAGGGCAGGTTATGCCTTAATCCTATCTCATAGTCATTGATATCATGAGCCGGTGTTATTTTGAGACAACCTGTTCCGAATTCCATGTCGACATAATCGTCAAAAATGAAAGGAACTTCTCTTTCTGCCATCGGAACAATTACTTTCTTCCCTCTTAAATGCTGATATCTTTCATCTTTTGGATTTGCACAGACAGCAGTATCGCCCAGAATTGTTTCCGGACGGGTAGTAGCAATCATAATATAATTATCCTCTCCGACTATCTTATACCTGACATAATAAAGTTTTGATTTTTCGTCGGTATAGTTTACCTCCTCATCTGAAACCGCTGTCATTGCTTCAGGATCCCAGTTTACCATTCTTACTCCACGATAAATAATCCCTTTGTTGTATAGAGCTGTAAATACCTTAATAACAGAAATATACCTTTTATCATCCATAGTAAAAAGGGTTCTGTCCCAATCGCAGGAAGCTCCGAGTCGTTTCAGTTGTTCAAGAATAATTCCGCCATGCTTATTAGTCCATTCCCAGGCATGATTGATAAATTCTTCGCGAGAAATATCCTTTTTTTCAATACCCTCATTCTTGAGTTTTGCAACAACCTTTGCTTCAGTCGCAATCGATGCATGATCTGTTCCTGGTACCCAGCATGCATTTTTGCCGAGCATTCTTGCCCTGCGTACAAGTACATCCTGGATCGTGTTATTGAGCATATGACCCATATGAAGAACGCCAGTGACATTTGGCGGTGGTATTACCACGGTATAAGGTTCTCTCTCATCAGGAATGCTTCTGAAAAACCCGTTCTTCATCCAGTAATCATACCATTTGTTTTCTGCCTTTCCGGGCTCATATCTTGAAGGAATATCCATTGCTGTATTTTAGAATGTCAGAAATATTTGATTTGCAAAAATAGAAATTTTAATAATACCAATAAAAGTTGATTTTTAACAGACAAAATGGAGAGATGAAAAATATTTTTGATTTTATTTGATAATTAAAATATCCGAAACTGCTCTCTCTCCTTCATGGTCGAAAATCTTATTATCGCAAGGCATATTGACAACACCATTAAATGGTTTCCCCTTAATCCACATTGTTGTCGATCCTCCGCCATCAAGATTAACTGCATCTATGCATTTTAGTGATGACATAAGGTCAGTCAGTTTTAAGAGGGTCATTCCCTGAGATTCGGGTGTTCTGCCATCAAGCGTGACCATTACAACTTTGTGCCTGTTAATTATTCCAATGGAAGTTCTTGGATGCCTGGTAATTACAAGTAATGTTTGTGGTAATAAAGTTTTCTGTTTATTTTTAAGTAACAATGGTCCTGTGACAAGGACTTCCGGAAATTCAGGGTGAGAATCAAACCAACTGTTTGTCATTGCCTGAATGATTGATATATGCCCTTCAGTATCGAACACAATGGCACCTGTCATATTAATGCTTTTAGGCCATTTATTTGCTGTATCGGAGTCCGCTATTTTTCCTTCAATCTTTATGTATGTCGCAGATCCTCCTTCTTTTATATTGAAGAATCCGGCATTTATTGCAGCTATTGCTCTTGCTGCCAAGGCCTGTTTACTGGTTGGAGTATTTTCTTTTGGATTATATGAAATTGAAATCTTTCGTTTATGAAGGTTAACTATAAGAATATTAATGTTTTGAGGAATAGTATCTTCAAAATAAGTATGGGTGGATTTCAAGATAAGCCCGGGGGCAATTCGTTCACGTTCCCATCTGATCTTATTGAAATTCTCTATTTGTGAGAAAAGAGGATGATATATAATGAAAATCAATAATAGCTGGAACAGTTTCCTTTTGTTCATTTAAAACAATTGTTTTTATTAATAAATGAAGATAGAAAAAATTCTATTATTCAAATTGTTTACTTTTGCATTGCTTTTATTAAATCAAATTTAAATATGCCATCCATATCCCAGAAGGGCAAAATGATGCCCGCTTCACCGATAAGAAAACTCGTACCATATTCGGAAGCTGCAAAGAAAAAAGGAAGAAAGGTTTACCATTTAAATATAGGTCAGCCTGACATACCAACCCCGGAGGTGGCTCTTAATGCAATACGAAACCTCGATCTTAAAGTGATCGAATATAGCCATTCAGCAGGAAATGAATCCTATCGCCGGAAGCTTGCTGAGTATTATAAAAGGATCGGAATAAATGTCGATCATACAGAGATACTTATTACAACAGGTGGCTCAGAAGCGGTTCTATTTGCTTTAATGACTTGTATCAATCCCGGTGAAGAGGTAATAACCCCTGAACCATTTTATGCAAACTATAACGGTTTCGCAACTTCTGCGGGCGTGAATATTATTCCCGTAACTTCATATATAAAAGATGATTTTGCTCTTCCATCAATAAGAGAAATTGAAAAGAAGATCACCTCTAAAACAAAGGGAATCATCATCTGTAACCCCAACAATCCGACCGGTTATCTCTATTCAAAAGAAGAGCTCCTTCATCTGCGGGAGATAGTAAAAGAGCATGATCTATTTCTTTTTTCAGATGAGGTCTATCGTGAATTTTGCTATGACGGTGAGGAACATTTCTCTGCCATGAAATTGGAAGGCATTGAGAATAACGTCATTATGCTTGATTCAGTTTCGAAACGCTACAGTGAATGTGGTGTGAGAATTGGCGCTCTGATTACAAAGAATAAAGAAGTAATTGCCACAGCGCTTAAATTTGCCCAGGCCCGGTTATCACCTCCCGGACTGGGACAGATCGTTGGTGAAGCTTCGATTGATACTCCGGCTCAGTATTTTGTCGATGTAAACAGGGAATACACTGCAAGAAGAAATTTTATGGTTGAGGCATTGAATAAAATTCCCGGTGTATATTGTCCGAAACCAAAAGGAGCCTTTTATGCTGTGGTCAGACTGCCCGTTGATGATTCGGATAAGTTCGCCCAGTGGTTGCTTGAAGATTTTGAATACATGAACCAGACTGTAATGGTCGCCCCGGCTTCGGGATTTTATTCCACACCAGGATCTGGGAAAGATGAAGTCAGGATTGCTTATGTTCTTAAAATTGAGGATCTTAAAAATGCTATGAAGACTCTTGAGGAGGCACTGAAAGTTTATCCTGGCAGGGTTTATTAAGACTTATGACCTGTTTTAATATCAGTCAGTTATCCTGTCTGAAGTCTCGCTCTTTTGAGTCACTTAACTTTTAAAAATATTTGATCATAAAACCAAGGCCGCAAGATCACAAGATAATTATCAGGGCATCAGTTTTCTGACAAAATAATTTTGTCCAACTTTTACAACTTCCCAGTCATTATTCAATATCAGGTGCCAGCCATCACCATAGATATGAGACTTTGATTCTTTGTAATTTTTAACAGGTAAGCGAAGAAATTTTAAGTTATAGGATACAAGGCATCCACCCTTATCTACTGTGAGTTTTCCCCAGTTGTCTGAAACCCTCATGGCTGAATATATTGTTCCAAGAGTATCGAGAGACCTGATATCTTCAGGTTCGAAATCAAAATAGGGACTTTCAAGTTCAAGGTAAACAACAGGTTTTTCCGTGAAAGTGCTTATTTCTTTATGAATTCTTTCCTTGATATCTGTAAGTCTTTGCTCCTCTTCCTTATAAATACTTTCAATATCATAACTGAGAGCAAGACTTCCGGCTACATCTCTGCATATCGATGGTAACTTGATGTTATACAGAGCTTTTACCTCATTTCCAAGATCACAGGTATCTGTATTAATGGTTTTGAACTCAAACCCCTTCTCATGAGCAAGATAGGCATATAGAGCCCCATGAATGAAACCATAATTACGTCCGTAGGACTGAAATGCATAGGTTCTGTCGAGGCTTTCATTTAACTTCCTTTTTGCTTTACCCAATGTATCTTCACAGAAAGTAATAGAGGTATATGTCGCCAGACCCTGGTAATCTTCAAATTTATTTTCATCATTTACAGTCTTCGGATATAGTTCTCTCCTCGCACCACGGAATATAAGAGCATCTCTGATTGCCTGTAACCTTAATTCTCCCTCATTGTTGATAGCGTTCCTCAGAGCTCTCCATTCAAGTTTGAGCCAGAGTCTGGCATTCTTATCATCCATATGCCTGGTATTGAAACTGGCTGGCTCAAGTCCGCTGTTCTTTTGATATAGATGAAATAAAGAGAAAATTGCCCTGGTTTTTATTCTGTAATCATCCTCTTCCGTTGGTAGAGGAGCCATAGTAAAAAGTGTTCCGCCAAATTCCAGTGGTTTGGATTCAATTATCATTTCTTTTGGATAATCACCTGTGTAGATTCCATCCTTTTCTTTGAGAATTCCTTCAGCATCCGGCTGGTTGGCAAAGATTTTTCTTACCGGACGATCGACTAACATTAAAGGTCCATAGAGATTTTTACCCCATAACTTCCCATTATCATTTTGGCAAATAGCTTCAACTTCATGGAAATATTTTAATGCCTTTTCAGGCGTAAGGTAAATAGCAACTTTATCTTTCTTGCAGGAAATCAAAAGAAGAAATGCCAGGAAATAAATCCATCTTTTCATCCAGTTAGGTTTGTAAGCCCGAAAGTAATGAAAAAAAATGTAAATAGTCAAACTTTGTAAAGTGCAGTGTCTATTTGAAAGAGAATAATCTTATTTAAAAAATTTGGTCAAATGATAGAAGATACCTTATTACATCAGTTAAATAGGTGTAACAATTTAACAAATTGAACAAATATTATAACAGAGCTGAAAATATTGATAGAGACAATCAGGTTTCTTTTTTATAATTAATTAATAACTTTGAAGATTAAAAAAAATGTTTTTAAGCTATTAAGCTATTATTATTCAATTTCGTTATGTTTTTAGATATTCTGAAACAAACATTAAATATATTTAAATGAAAAACTTTTAGATTTATAAAAATTGTATGTTCTTTTCAGGAAATATTGATAAATGATTTTTGATGGATCAGCCAGATAATTTATCCCTTCTATACAAGATCAGTGAGGTTGTTGCTAAAAGCTCCGATCTGGAAGAGGCTATCCCGCAGGTGATGGAGGAAATGGCCAATAAATTTGGTATCCTTCAGGCTTTATTGACAGTATTGAACCGTAACTCTTCCAAAATTTGCATAGAAGTTGCATATGGCTTAACCGAAGAACAAAAAGACAGAGGTGAATACAGGATTGGTGAAGGCATTATTGGTGAAGTGGTTAAAACGGGAAAGTCATTTGTTGTACCTCATATATCCGACGAACCACGTTATCTGAACAAAACAAAATCGACGAGTAAAACCCATGATGAGGATTCATTCATATGCGTTCCGATAAAAGCAAAAAATCAGATCATCGGGACATTGAGTATAAAACTTAAATACCGTTCCGACCGTACATTTCAGAATGAACTGCAGTTGTTAAATATAATGGCTTCAATTTTTGCAAGATTAGTAAGATCACGACAGGATAAAATTGAAGAGCTGGAAAAGCTTCATTATGAGAAACTCAGGGCGCAGGGGCAATATAGTTATAACGACCGTATCACTTCACTGGTTGGTGAATCGGGAAAAATGCAGGCAGTATATGACCTGATCTCGAAGGTAGCCGTAACCAATGCAACAATTCTGATTCGAGGTGAAAGCGGGGTCGGAAAAGAGCTGGTAGCCAAAGCAATTCATGACCAGAGCCCACGTTGTAATCAAAAGATGGTCAAGGTGAATTGTGCTGCCATTCCGGAATTGCTGATCGAAAGTGAATTATTCGGGTATGAAAAAGGGGCTTTCACGGGGGCAGACAAATTGCACAAGGGCCGTTTTGAATTAGCCGATAAAAGCACAATTTTTCTTGATGAGATCGGCGACCTGTCACTAAATCTGCAGGTAAAAATATTAAGAGTATTACAGGAAAAGGAATTCCAGCGTCTGGGAGGGAATGAAACTATAAAGGCAGATGTTCGTATCATAACTGCCACCAACAGAGACCTTGAAGAAATGATGCTTAAAAACGAATTCCGTGAAGATCTCTATTACCGGTTGAATGTATTTCCTCTTCTTATACCTCCGCTAAGGGAGAGAAGGGGAGATATACCATTACTGGTAAATCATTTTATTGAAAAATACAACAAAATACATGGTTTGGAGATAAGGCGTATCAGTTCGACCGCTATTGACCTTCTTATGACATATCACTGGCCTGGAAATATTAGAGAACTGGAAAACTGCATCGAGCGGGCATCCATTTTAAGTACGGATAAAGTAATACGGTCACATAATCTTCCACCTACCTTGCAAAGTGCTGCCTCAACTCACTCGAGAGTGGATGGCAGTCTGGAAGCCATACTTGAAAATGTTGAAAAACAGATGCTCATTGATGCATTAAATCTTTCAAAAGGAAATATTTCCAAAGCTGCAAGCCAGCTAAAACTAACAGAAAGAATGATGGGCCTTCGGATTAAGAAGTATGAAATAGATCCCGCAATATTCAAAAAAATAAAAAGAGCGACAAATTAATCTCATTTAAGTACCTGTTATATATCTATTTACATTATTGACTTCAGATCAATAATGGACATCCTACAATTATGTAGGATTTTTTGTTGGTTCTTACCCGTTTGTAACTTTATTTTTGGCCCAAAAAAAAACGCCAGTTTTTTTGGGTTTCAGTAATATCTGTCTTTTAACTGGTTACGAGCTTTCATTTTATTCTACCGGATGGTTTTTTACAAAATGGCATGCATTTGGCCTAATAGACTGTCAAATACGAAACTATACGACAAAGTAGCTTTTTACTAAAATGAATAAATGTAAAACCAAATAATAACTAAAAAATATGAAGAAAATTGAAGCGATTATCCGAACATCAAAATTTGAAGATGTCAAGGCTCAACTTAAAGAGATTGGCATTGATTTTTTTTCCTACTGGGATGCATCGGGGGTGGGAAATGAGCATCTGCGCGGGCATCATAGCTACCGTGGAACGGTTTACGACACACAGTATATTTCCAGAATATTTATATCAATCGTGCTTCGTGACATCAATGTCCAGAAAACAATTGACTGTATTGAGAAAGCTGCCTTCACCGGAGAAATTGGTGATGGGATGATTTTCAGTTACAATATCGAAGAATCAGTAAGGATCAGTAACGGGGCACGAGGTGAAGCATCTACTGCAGGCCCTGGTGATGCTAAATTAACCAATTAGTAATTATTTAAAATTTACAGTAATGATCAGAAAAATTATATTATTAGCATTAGTATTCATACTAACCATAGGTATAAAGTGTCATGCACAAACAAGCGCACCAAGAAAACCTGATCCAAGTGGAATAACTACCGGAAATGCAAGCGACGTTCCATCTGCAAAACCCAGTGAACCAACAATTATGGAATTAGCAAACCAGATTGGACATAACAAAGTTGCAATTAATATCATATGGACTTTAATCACTGGATTCCTTGTATTCTTTATGCAGGCCGGTTTTGCAATGGTAGAAACAGGGTTGACAAGGGCAAAAAATGCTGCCCATACCATGGCTATGAATTTATTCGTGTATGGACTTGGTGTTTTTGGGTTCTGGGCTTGCGGATTTGCACTCATGTTTGGAGGCGTTGGCAGCTTGGGAACACTTGGTGGATTTGATGGCTTAAATCAGGAACTTACTATTAAAATACTCGGGCATTCATTCGGTTTGATAGGAACGAAGGGATTTTTCCTTTCCGGAGTATACGATGTAGGGGTATTTACTCTTTTCCTGTTCCAGGTAGTATTTATGGATACTGCTGCCACTATACCAACAGGAGCTATGTCCGAAAGGTGGAAATTTGTTTCTTTCACAATCTATGGTGTTTTAGTCGGGGCACTGATATACCCACTTTTTGGAAACTGGGTATGGGGTGGCGGCTGGTTATCACAATTAGGAACCAGCTTCCACTTAGGACATGGTCATGTTGATTTCGCGGGTTCATCAGTTGTTCATATGACAGGAGGTGTCATCGCACTCGTAGGCGCCTGGATATTAGGTCCTCGAATGGGTAAATATAACAAAGATAAATCACCCAATGCCATCCCCGGTCACAATATTCCAATGGCTGTTATCGGTGCTATCATTCTTGCATTCGGATGGTTTGGATTTAATCCGGGTTCTACTTTAGCAGGTGGCGATTTAAGAATTTCTGTTGTTGCAGTTAATACTCTGATAGCTTCAATTACCGGCGCTATAGCAGCAACACTTTGGATGTGGCTTGTCAGAACTAAAAAGCCAGATCCGACAATGATGATTAACGGTTTACTTGCTGGATTGGTTGCAATTACAGCACCCTGTGCATTTGTAAATGTACAATGCGCAGGTTTGATTGGAGTTATCGCAGGTCTATTAGCTGTAGAAGGAGCTTTCTTTGTAGAAAGGAAACTAAGAGTTGATGATCCTGTTGGAGCAATTGCAGTGCATGGTTTTAATGGTGCCTGGGGATGTTTAGCATTGGGTCTGTTCGCAGATGGCACTTATGGTGATGGATGGAACGGGGTTTCAGGTACTGTCAGAGGATTATTCTATGGTGATGCTTCACAGTTCACAGCAGAATTAATAGGGGTTCTGACAAATTTTATTACCATTGGATTAATAAGTTATATAATATTTAAACTCATCGGTAAGGGTGTTGGAAACAGGGTTTCTCCTAATACAGAAATGGAGGGACTTGATGTTCCTGAAATGGGAACTGAAGCTTATGTGGGCATTAAAATGGATAAAAACTCCGAAACACCATTGTCAAGATAAGGTTGGTTAGTCAGTTGACAGAATGGAGCGAATCATCAGAAATCCGATTTTTTGCTCCAGAGCTGTCAACAATTTCAAAATGAATAATTTTTTAATGCATTTTAAACTAAAAAAAAATAACATGAAAAAATCTCTAATAATAACAACCATTTTATTACTGTTAAGTTTCAAATCTTCATTTTCAACCCCGTCGACTCAGATTTGGATTCCTTCAACAGACTTTCAGGGATTTGGCAAATTTCATTTTGGCTTTGACGACTTTTTACGGATGAAAAATAATGATGGCACAAGAGGTGGTACAATATATTGTGCAGGTCTGACAGCAGGATTCCTTCCATTTAATAAATTCCAGGGCGAAGCCGGAATTGATTATTATACGATGAGCGATCCTGTTTATGACATTCATCCTTTACTCTTTAACATTAAGTTGGGGATACCTGAAGATTCTTTTTTTAAAAATTGCCCGGCAGTGGTTTTTGGCGTTTATAACATCGGAACAAAAATAAACCTGACCAATTATAACATGTATTATGGTCTGGTTGCCAAAACTATTCCGGTCGTAGGAAGAATTTCTGCCGGCTACTATTCTGGAAATAAAGCTGTGCTGCTGGATGAAAACGGAAAAGTCAGTAATAACGGATTACTTCTTTCGTGGGACCGGAATATGACTGAAATATCTGATAAACTATGGATGGCTGTCGATTACCAGGGTGGAAAAAACTCATTCAGTGTTTTGAACTTTGGCTTTTCATGGGCATTTTCAAAGAATGTATCAGTAATATTCGCTTATAATGACTGGAATAATAATAAGGTACTTTATAACTCTAAGGATGAAAATGTTAACTCCTTTACAATCCAGGTTGATATTAATTTATAAACAGTACAAGCGAACGAAAACATACTTATTATCTGACGATATCATAAAGATATTAATATGATATCATACTTGGTCTTTGTTCTCAGTCATTCTAATTGTTTGGTTGAAACCGTTTCTCAAGAGACGGTTTTTTTATTGAATAAAACGAAAAGAGTTATTTGTCATAAAAAAATAGAGTTAATTATATAATTTTGCGGGCTTCCTGAATTATATAAATCATCATATGAAAAACAACGAAATACAACTGAACCCAAATGAACTTGTTCAATTCCTTAAAAAACCATCACAGGAGTTTACCCGCGAGGACATTATAAGATTTATTGAAGCAAAAGGAATTGTAATGCTTAATTTCAGATATGTGTCTGATGATGGCAAACTTAAAACTTTGAATTTTGTTCCGTTCAGCAGAGATCATCTGGAATCAATCCTGACGGCAGGAGAACGTGTAGATGGTTCAAGTCTCTTCTCATTTATAGAATCAGGTTCGAGTGATCTTTATCTGATCCCCCGTTACCGTGCGGCTTTTGTCAATCCATTTACGGAAATACCTACTCTGGAAATATTATGTTCATTTTATAATAATGATGGGAAACCGCTTGAAAGTGCTCCTGAATATATCCTCAGGAAAGCGTACTCGCGTTTCACGGAAAAAACAGGTTATAAAATGAAAGCATTCGGGGAACTTGAGTACTATATTAAATCGAATCATGAAGATCTTTATCCGCTCACTGATCAGAAAGGGTATCATCAGTCAAAACCTTTCGCAAAATTTGAAGATCTGAGGATAAAAGCTCTTGACCTCTGTGCTAAAGCAGGATGCCGGATCAAATATGGACATTCGGAGGTTGGTAGTTTTACAAAGAACGGAGAAGATTTTGAGCAGCATGAGATCGAATTTCTTCCTGTCGAAATAGATGAAGCTGTTGATCAGCTTCTTATTGCAAAATGGATATTAAGGGTGTTAGGTTCCCAATATGGAGTCGAAGTCAGTTTTGCCCCCAAGATTACAATTGGGAAAGCCGGTTCCGGTATGCACATTCATATGATGCTTGAAAAAGATGGAGTCAATCTGATGGTAGAGGATGGCAAACTTAGTACCATAGCCAGGAAAATGATAGCCGGAATACTTGATCTCTCCAAAGCGCTTACCGCTTTTGGGAATACTATTCCAACTTCTTATCTGAGGCTTGTCCCCCACCAGGAAGCTCCTACCAATATCTGCTGGGGCGACAGGAACAGGTCTGTTCTGATTCGTGTTCCACTGGGATGGAATGGAGCAATGGATATGATCAAAGATGCCAATCCTGCTGACAAAACCCAGTTTCCTGATATGCCCTCAAAGCAGACTGTCGAACTTAGATCACCTGATGGATCAGCAGATATTTATAAACTTTTTGCCGGGCTGGTAATTGCAGTGGAACATGGATTAGAAATGAACAATGCTCTTGAAATGGCTGAAAAACTGTACGTTGATTATAATGTTTTTAAGGACAAGGATAAAATTACAAGAAAGAAACTTGAATCCCTTCCTTCTTCATGCTGGGATTCTGCTGAATGTTTGCTTGCTCAACGGATTTATTTCGAAAAAGATGGCATTTTCCCTTCCGGTGTCATTGATAACGTGGCTGCAAAACTGAGGGCTTTCAATGACAAAGACCTCAGCGAGAAACTATTCAACAAGAATGATGAGATCCTTAAGCTTGTAATTGAGTATCTTCATTGTAGCTGATCTGGCTTCCTCCTTCAGGCGTATCTGCAATCGCATCTTTAATACTCACATTAAGCTCAAAGCCGATAAGAAGAGCTATTGAGTTAAGATAAAGCCACATAAGTATTACAATAAGGGTGCCGATGGACCCGTATAGTTTATTATACTGTCCGAAATTATTTACATATGCTGAAAATCCCAGGGAAGTCAGGATAAAGAGAATTGTAGCCAGAATTGACCCGGGTGATATAAATCTGAAATCAGATCTTTTGGCAGGTGCAAGCCAATAGAGAAATGAGATTGCCAGGAACAAAAGCAGAATTATCACAATCCATTTTAATATCCTGATAAGATAGAATCTAAGACTTCGTTTAACAATATGCCATTCTATTAGCCTTGCAATTGCTATTTTACCATAGATAAGCAGAAATCCTGCAGTTGCAATCAAAAAAACAATAATCAGAAGCAACACCACAGAAATCTTCCTCTGGTGGACCCATGACCTCGATTTAAAATTGTGAGATGAAACAACAAAAGAATGAATAAGAGCATGAATGCCATTTGTCGAAAAGATTATGGTTGCAATGAACATGAAGAGCAAAAGTCCTCCGCTTCTTCGGGTAATTACATCAATTATTGTTGATTCAAGAAAAGAATATGCTTTTGATGGGATTATGCTTTCAAAAAGTCTGATCAGTTCCTGCTGAAAATTTGAAATAGGAATGAAAGGAATAAGCGTAAAAATAAAGATCGAAGCGGGGAGGAGTGCAAGGAGAAGATTAAATGCAATTGATGATGCTCTGGTAACCAACACTCCTTTGCTAAAACCCTGTATAATAAATTTAAACACATTGCTTAATGTAGCACCTTCGAAACCTGGAAGTACGATCCTGTTTATTCTTTCTTTTCTATGTGAAGAAATTGAAGTTTTCATCACTCAGATTACTGAAGCTTTAAGACTCATGTCAAGGCTTTTAATATGATGAGTCAAAGCGCCGACTGAAATATAATCGACTCCGCATTCAGCATAAGATCTTACTGTTTCAAGGGTAATGCCACCGGAAGACTCAGTTTCAAAGCGCCCGGCAATCATTTCTACAGCAATTCTGGTCTCTTCAATATTAAAATTATCGAGCATGATGCGATCAACACCGCCATATTCAAGGATTTCTTTTACATCCGGGATACTTCTTGCTTCAATTTCAATTTGTAACTTTTTGTCTTTATTTTTGAGGTATTCCCTTGTTCTCTGAATAGCGGGTTTTATTCCCCCGGCATAGTCAATATGGTTATCCTTGATCATTATCATATCGTATAAGCCCATCCTGTGATTTTCTCCTCCTCCGATCCTTACAGCTTCTTTTTCGGCGAATCTCATTCCGGGTGTAGTTTTCCTGGTATCAAGTATTTTTGCGTGAAGCCCCTTGATGATGTCAACATATTCTCTGGTAATGGTGGCGATACCGCTCATTCTCTGCATAACATTAAGAACAAGCCGTTCAGATTTCAGTATGGATTGCTGACTTCCGGAGACAATAAAAACCACATCTCCGGCAACTATTTTAGATCCATCGTTGATTTTGATCTTAATTTTGAGCCGGTCATCAATTATGGAAAAAATCTTTTCGGCAATTCTCACACCAGCCAAAATGCCAGACTCTTTGATGAGGAGAAATGCTTTGCCTGATGTATTTTCAGGAATGCATGCCATCGAGGTATGATCACCCTCACCGATATCCTCCTCAATACTTCTTAGAATGAATTCGTGCAGAATTCTATTTTCCATTATCGGCTTCAATACGAATCTGGTGAATAAGTAACTCCTGATCGACCTTCTTTAAAAGAAAATATACTCTGAAATCGCCCTTTTCTGTTTTCAAGTTTCCAATAGCGTACTGTGCTTCATTAATTCCTCCCTGATGGCGGATGACAAAATCTTTCGTTTTATATTCAGCGAAGAAATCTTTAAGTATTGTCTCAGCGACATTTTTTTTGTAAAAGTCTTCTTTATCAAGCAGAAGAAGTTCAACAGTTGAGTTTATATATTTAGAAAGCTCAGAGGCATTCCCTGTTTTCAAAGCCAGGGATATGCCTTCGGGTATCTTTGTCTGATCCTGTGCCTGTACAGTTATCAGGCTCAGCATCAGAACAGCAACACTCAATTGACTTCTTATTCTCATTACTATCAGTTTTGTATTATTCTTTTCCGGAAATACAGTTTCACAAATTTAATGAAAATTACAAAAGAAAAATCTGATATAGGTGACATAATTAGATAGGGTCATTAAATCGAAGCCAAAACAATAAAGCCGATCCGGGTTTCCGGAGATTCATATTTATTATTACTATTTTTGTATAAGAGAAAGAAGAATTCATGATAATCTGACTCTGTTGGAGCCAATGAAAATCATTTTATTGCAAATAGGAAAAACAAGTGATAAGTTTGTGAGGGATGGGGTAGAGGAATACTCCGGTCGTATTCGTAAATATTCTGGATTTGAGATAATTACGTTACCGGATCTGAAAAACACAAAGAACATGCCTGTAGCGGAACAGAAGCTAAAAGAGGGCAAGAAATTATCTAAAATGTTGAGTACTGAGGATTATGTTATTCTACTCGATGAAAAGGGGAAAGAGCTAAGTACAATTGAATTTTCCGAGCTCCTTAAAAAGATATTGATGCTGGCCAGGAAGAGGGTTGTTTTTGTAGTTGGCGGGCCATATGGTTTTTCATCTGAAGTATATAACAGATCAGATTTGAAGTTGTCATTATCAAGAATGACTTTCTCACATCAGCTGGTACGATTATTGTTTACAGAACAGCTTTATAGAGTATTCAGTGTTATTAAAGGTGATCCATATCATCACGAATAAATTATAAAAGCTTTATAATGAGAAATAAACGATATAGAGTTTGCCTTCTTGTTTTCACTAC
>Ga0182027_10001648_pt1 | contig 36907 bp, 29 predicted proteins | sample 712E1DmetaG_FD_121300 | JGI IMG/M metagenome (GOLD analysis project Ga0182027, IMG submission 121300) | Permafrost microbial communities from Stordalen Mire, Sweden - 712E1D metaG (Illumina Assembly) | ecosystem: Environmental > Terrestrial > Soil > Wetlands > Permafrost | place: Sweden...
CGTGCAAACATAATCGCATCCTGGAATTCATGACCGCGACTTGAAATAAATCCGCCGCATGTTTTGTACCCAACATCGGAATAGAGACCAAGTTTTAAACCTTTTGAATGAATGTAATCCGACATTGCTTTCATTCCGGAAGGAAATCTCCCTTTATCAACTGTCAGAAAACCGAGACTATCTCTAGTGCTTGTCCAGTTGTCGTCAATAATTATATATTGATAGCCTGCATCCTTCATCCCTGTGGAAACAATTAAATCCACCATATCCCGAAGTATTTGTTCATTAAAATTGCCTGCAAATGTGTTATATGTGTTCCATCCCATTGGAGGAGTTAAAGCAAGCTTGTCGAATTTTTGAGCATAACAAGTGATAGATAAAAACAAAATTGACAGTATTAATAACTTTTTCATGATATTATTCCTTTTTAAATTAAAAACCACATTATTAAAAAAAGCTTATTGATTATTTTCCCAAAAAACGAAATAATTTATTTTGTTGAACCTCTGATGATTAATTCAGCTTCCAAAGTCACTGTTTTAGTTTTACTATTTTTTATTTCTTTACCGATCATTTCTATTAGGATTTCTGCGGCTTTTTTCCCCATTTCATGAAAAGGTTGATTTATTGTGGTCAAAGGAGGATCTATCAAACTTGAAATCCGGTTGTTCGAAAAACCAATTAGTCCTATATCATTAGGAATATTTAAACCTTGTTCCTTAATTTTTTGAAAAGCTCCTACTGCAACAGGATCATTTACCGCTAAAATTGCATCCGGAATTTTAGCTTCTTTTAGAAGAAGTTCCATCGATTTGCAACCATCCTCTTCGTACATCCCTCCATATCGAATATATTTTTTATTGATAGAAATTCCGGCTTTCTTAAGTGCAGAGAGATATCCTTCCAACCTTCTTTTACATATTCCTAATTCCTTTGGACCGGCAAAATGAGCAATGTTTTTATATCCCCTTTTTAATAAATAGTTAACGGCGAGAAAAGCACTTTTTTTATCGTCTATTACAACTTTATTGGCTTTAATTTCATCACATATGCGATCGAAGAAGACAAGTGGGATTCCGAAGTCAATCAGGTTTCTGAAATGGTCGCTGTTTTTTGTTTCCTGCGAGATCGAAACAATTATACCTGCAACTCTCTGCTCCATTAACATCTTCAAATTCAATACTTCTCTTTCATAATTTTCATTTGATTGACACACTAAAATTGTATATCCTGAATGATACGCAATTTCTTCAATGCCACTCATTGCTTTTGCAAATGAATCATGTGCTATTTCCGGAATAATTACGCCAATGTTCGTCGTATGATTATTCTTTAGGTTTTGTGAAATAGGGTTAGGGAAATATTTTAATTGTTTAGCCAGCTTCTTAACTCGCTTTATAGTCTCAGAATTGATATCCGGATGATCTCTTAAGGCTCTTGATACAGTTGATGCAGATAGACCTAACTTTTTAGCAATGTCTGTAATTGTAATTGGTCGTATTTTATATATCCTTTCGCAAACGTTTGCAATATAGCTTAGATTGTTTTTGTTGTCAAGATGTTATATATAAATAATTCACGAATCAGTTCCGGACAAATGAATTTATGCTGCCATAATGTCGCAGCAATTGACGAAGGATCTTTTCTTTATATATATTATATAAAAAATATATTTTAAAATAATAAATAGAATATCGTCATTTAATTTGCTTAAGTGAAAATTGTTTAATACTTTTAGTCTAAAGTATTCTTGATGTCAATATGATGGGTCTGTTTTAAAAAGGTCGTAATTGCAAAAAATGTGTTTTTTTTAAGTTTAACAGGTTCGTCGAATTTCTTTTTAAGCGTCCTATAAACAATATATGGAAGAATTATTTATTAAAAAAGAACGACAAATTTATTATTACCATTTTTAGAACCCAATCATAGGATTTAGGAGCATAATTTAATAATTAATTAACTTCTTCATTTATTTGGCAATTTTAGACATGAATCAATCCGCACAAAAACCCACAATTATTTATGCTGAAGATAGTAAGTCTATATCAACAATCGTTAAACATAGATTGATAAGCGAAGGATATAATGTAGTTCATTTCGCTACCGGCGAGAAAGTTGTAGAAGAAGCATTAAAAATTATTCCGGATATAATATTATTAGATAATGATATGCCAGTTAAAGATGGTCTATCAATCCTTAAAGAATTAAAAGCTATTCCTGAAGTGAAAGATATACCTGTAATCTTCCTGACTACAATTAATGAAAAGAAGACCGTAATAAAATGTTTGGAACTTGGCGCTTCGGATTATATCGTCAAAGACGCAATGGCTATTAATGAAATACTATCGCGTATAAGTTTTCGATTAAAAAGTTAGTTGGTTTACGTTTTTCGATAATAGGTTACCAGTAGTTAATAAACTTTTTCTCATTATTATCTTTTATATCTGATCATAAGGAATTAATGTTTACAAATATAAAATAGCATATTTGATCATAACCACCTTTTAAAAGGCGCATTCTTTAGCGTTGCAAGTTATGAGGAAGGAAGAAATATTGTTTTGAAATTAACTTATCATATTTAGAAGAGAGCAAACTTATTAAAAATTAAGAACCTCGGAAAATACCAGGGTACTTATGTATATCAATGATGAAGTTAATAAACTATATAAATATTTGATTTATACTCAAGAATAATTCCGCAATAAGTATAAATCAGAGGGGGTTATTGTTTGGAGGAAGCTTCATTCATATTTAAATATTTATTTATTGCTTCAAGGAGTTTGTTGTTTTCAAGAGGTTTCTTCAAAAAAAGGTTGATACCGGCAGCCATCGCAGCTTCTTCATCTCTTCTTAAAACATTTGCCGTCAGTGCTAGAATCGGTACATCCCTATATTTAGTCATCTGGCGTAATTCACGTGTTATCTGAAGTCCGTCTTTTTTCCCGGATAAAGAGATGTCCATTAAAATCAAATCGAAATCAGTTTCTGCAATTGCATTTTCACATGTCTCTGCGGAAGGACAGATTACAACATCGAAATATTTAGATAGGAAAATGTTATAAAACTTTTGAGAAAGTTCTTCATCTTCCACAATCAATAATTTAGCCCGGCGATTCATTTTCTCTCTTATTAAAAATTATAATTTAATTTCATTTAGGAATAACACTCTAAATGTTGATTCTTTTCCTGTTCTACTTTCAAGTGAAATTTCAGCATTACTAATTTCACAATATTTTTTCACAAGAGCCAATCCAGATTCATTACCTTCATACACGCGTTTATATCCCTGCTCTTTCTGTTCAAATGGAGAATATATAAAAATGTCGGTTATTCGAGTTCTAATTAAGAATTTTTTTCAAAAATTTACCGGTATAGGATTTCTCATTATTTGAAATTTCTTCAGGAGTTCCGACAGCAACAATTTCTCCTCCTTTTTCCCCCGCCTCCGGACCAAGATCTATTACATAATCTGCGCATTTAATAATGTCGAGATTATGTTCAATTATAACAATAGAATTTTGATTTTCAATAAGCATCTGAAAACATTTCAAAAGTTTACTGATATCATCAAAATGTAATCCGGTAGTTGGTTCATCAAAAATGAAAAGTGTATGCTTGTTTGATTTTGATTGGGATAGATGGTAAGCAAGTTTAACTCTTTGTGCTTCCCCACCTGAAAGAGTAGTTGAAGGTTGGCCGAGTTTTATGTAACCCAATCCAACATCGGAAAGAACTTTAAGAATAGAAACTATTTTATTATTGCCTTCAAAAAACTCAAAAGCTTCATCGACAGTCAAGTTCAGAACATCAACTATATTTTTATTACGATAAGTAATTTCTCTTGCTTCTTTCTTAAATCGCGTACCTTTACATTCATCACATTCGAGGTACAAATCAGCAAGGAATTGCATTTCAATCGTAATAAGTCCTTCGCCCTGACAAGTCTCACATCTGCCGCCGGGAATGTTAAACGAGAAAAATCCGGGCTTATATCCCCTTGCCCTTGCCTGAGGAGTATTAGAAAATAATTCACGAATTAATTCAAATCCCTTTACATAACTTATTGGATTTGAACGAGGCGATTTCCCTATCGGCGATTGATCTACAATCTCAATTTCATCAATATAACGCGATCCTTCAATTGAATCGAACTTACCAAGCTTTGATGGATTACCGCCATTATTCTTTGTTACACCGCCGTAAAGAATATCATGAATAAGTGTTGATTTACCAGAACCGCTTACTCCTGTTACAGCTACAAATTTTTTAAGAGGAATACTTACTGAAATATTTTTAAGGTTGTTTTCTCTTGCCCCTGTTATTTTAATGAATTGGGTCTCTGATGTATTACGATGCTCAGGCACAGGAATTTTTATTTGTCCTGATAAATATTTCCCGGTAAGAGAATTTTCATTTTTCAGGATTTCTTCATAAGTCCCTTGGGCCACAATTTCGCCGCCATGAATACCGGCGCGCGGTCCCATATCAAATATAAGATCGGATTCTTTCATCATCTCTGGATCATGTTCTACAACAATTACAGTATTGCCGAGATCACGCAGTGATTTTAATATTTTTATCAGTCGGGCATTATCACGCGGATGAAGCCCTATAGACGGTTCATCCAGCACATATAATGTTCCCATTAATGAAGATCCAAGTGAAGTAGCTAAATTAATTCTCTGTGTTTCACCTCCGGAAAGTGTACTGCTAAGACGATCAAGGGTTAAGTATCCAAGTCCAACTTCATTCAGAAATGTTAATCGCTTAATAATTTCTTCAAATATTCTGCCAGCTATTGCCTTTTCATAATTAGTTAATATAAGCAGATTAAAAAACTTCAGTGTTCGTTCAATCGGTAATATAACAATGTCATGAATTGATTTATCTCCGATTATCACCTGAAGTGATTCGCGTCTTAACCTGGAACCCCTGCATGCCGAACATATTGTATAGCCGCGATATCTGCTAAGTAGGATTCTTATATGCATCTTGTAAGTTCTGTCTTCAAGATGTTTGAAAAAGCCATTGATGCCGTCGAATCCCTTAAATCCGTCTTGAATGAAGCCAACCTGTTCGGAAGTCAATTCCTTAAAAGGGACATTCAGCGGAATTCTATTTTCATTATTACGTATAAGATCACGAAGGTATTTGCTGTATTTGATACTACGCCATGGCGCAATCGCTCCTTCCATTAAACTTAATTCCGGATTTGGTACAATAAGATCCATTTCATAACCCATTGTTTTTCCAAAGCCCTGACAAACCGGACAAGCGCCGAATGGATTATTAAATGAAAAAAAACGAGGATCCGGTTCTTCGTACCTGATACCGCAGCATTCATAAAATTTGGTGAAATATTTTACTTCATTGTAGTCGGTATTTATAACTGATAATCTTCCTTCACCTTCATCAAATGCTATTTCAATTGATTCTGCTAAGGTTTCTCTAACATTTCCTTTTTTTATTTTGAATCTGTCAAGCACTACGACTATTTCCTTTTTTGATCTCGGAAGAGTTTTTGTCTCGTTAAGATCAATAAGTTTTTCTTTTAAATATATTCTAAAGAACCCTTTTTTCTTTAGCAGGTTGATTTCATCCTTAATCGATCTTCCTTCATGTAAATGCATCGGGAAACCGAGATAAAATTTAGTCTCTTCGCTTTGTTCTTCTAACCATTCAGTAACCGATCCTACGGTATCTTTTTTAACAACTTTGCCGCAATTAAAACAGATGGTTTTTCCAATACGAGCAAACAATAGCCTGAGATAATCATAAATTTCTGTGCTCGTACCTACTGTAGATCTGGGATTTCTTCCTCCGGTTTTTTGTTCAATTGCAACTGCGGGAGAAATACCGAAAATAAAATCAACTTCAGGTTTATTCATCCGTTCAAGAAATTGTCTGGCATATGACGAGAGACTTTCAACATAGCGTCGTTGACCTTCAGCATAGATTGTATCGAAAACCAGTGAGGATTTCCCGCTTCCGCTTACGCCTGTAAAAACCACAAGATTATTACGAGGAATCTCAAGAGAAACGTTTTTAAGGTTATGCTGACGTGCGCCTTTGACAATTATTTTATTATGCGGATTTATATTTGTTCTTTTTGACATGAATTAATTTATAACAATTACCTGAATAGAATGATTATGCGCGGTTTATTAATTAAATATACAACTAAATATTTCCAAAAGAATTTTTACTATACTACTTGTCACTCTTTACACGTCACGCCTTACGTCTCATCACTTCTTAAAACCTGCTTCAATATCCTTTAGTTCCTTCATCTTTTTATCCAGTAAATCCTGCTGCTGCTTCAACTCATTAAGTTTAGAATCTATTTCTTTTTCATAATCGGCCTTATTCCAATAACCGCGGTCCTCGAAATAACCTTTAAACAGCCAATTATGTTTTAAAGCTTCCATATTTTCAGCAAGACTGGATGTTGCGGCATTAGTTTGTTCTGCTGTTTTAGTAAAATTGTTAATAATATTCCTAACTGAATCTGCAATACTTTTATTGGTAATTAACTGACCTAATGCACCCTGCCCGCTATCAATTTTATATAACAGTCCGCGTATATCGTAAATCGCACTGTCAACATTTGCAACTACAGTTTTAACACTGGAAGTAGTATTAATTATTAAATCAGATACATCATTCATCTTATTAGTAATTGTATTTAAACTTTTAGCGCCTTCCTGAGTAATATTAACAGCAGAATTATAAAGCTGGTCATCATGTACTAATCTTCCTAATGAGCCCTCTCCCTGATTTATTTTAGCAAAAATCCCTGAAAAATTACCTGTCAGATCTTTTAGGTTACTCATGAGAGATTCGGTCTGTTCAATAATTTTAGAAACATTCACAGGCGACTTGGATTTAATAGTTGTACCTTGATAAACTTCCGGTTGATTTGGTGAGCCGGGCGTTATGGTTATTATTTTCTTGCCTACCAGCCCTTCGGTTTCAATCGACGCTTCGCTGTCGATACGGACAAATTGTTTTAATGACTGATCAATTCTCATTTTTACTTCAATTTTTGCCATGCTGCCGTCACGGGCAAATGAGATTCCGCTTATACTTCCTATATCATAACCGCTTAAACGGACAGGTGCGCCAACTTTTAGTCCTTCAATTTGACTAAAGTAAGCTTTGATTTCTATCGTATTTGAAAAAAGTTTTTCTTTGTTCCCAATAAAAAAAATTGAAAATACCAAAAGCACAGTACCGAGAAAAATGAATATACCAAGCCGCGCTCCTTCAAGATGCTTTAACATCTGACTCTCCGCTTAAACTTTAATGATTTCGTTACTGAAGAAATTTCTTAAAAATGGATCAGTTGATTTAATTAATTCTTTTATATCGCCTTCGAAAGCAATTTTAGCATCTTTCAAGAATATCGCACGGTCGGCTATAATTTCAGCACACATAAGATCATGAGTTACGGCAATAGATGTCATGTTCAACTTTTTCTGAAGGTTAAGAATTAATTCGCTTATTTCTTTTGACGTAATCGGGTCAAGTCCAGTAGTTGGCTCATCATAAAGCATTAATTCAGGATCTGTAATAATTGATCTTGCCAGTCCTATCCTTTTTTTCATCCCACCAGAAAGTTCTGAAGGCATCTTATCGATTGCTTCCTCAAGTGATACCAGATCAAGTGTTGCTCTTACTTTCTCTTCAATCTGAACCGGAGTCATATGATCAAAATGACGTTTTAACGGGAATGATAAATTTTCACGGATTGTCATTGAATCATATAATGCGGCACCCTGAAACAAAAATCCGATATTCTTTCTGACTTTATTTAATTCTTTTATTGAGAGTTTTAGAACATTTTGTCCATTAATGAAAATTTCACCATTGTCGGGATGCATTAATCCTATAATACATTTTAAAAGAACACTTTTACCCGAGCCGCTTCTTCCAAATACCACAAGATTTTCTCCGCGGCGGACCGATTCATTTATGTTCTCGAGAACAAGGTTGTCTTCAAACCGTTTAGTAAGGTTTTTTATTTCAACTATCCTAGTGTCGGCCATAACCATAGTGTTATTTTTACAAGAATCATATCAAATATTAAAATTAGAAGTGATGAAAGAACAACCGCAGTAGTTGATGCGCGTCCAACACCTTCGGTTCCGCCTTCGGCAGTATAACCTTTATAAGCGCCAACCAATCCGACTATATACCCGAATACAAAAGTCTTAGCAACTCCCGGTATGAAGTCCCCAAATTGAAGTGCATCGCCTACTGAATTAATATAATATTGCAAACTCATGCTGTCGGATAAAATAATTGCAAGAAAACCTCCGAATAATGCAATAATAATTACATAAATCGTAAGAAGGGGAAGTATCATTGTTGTAGCTATTATGCGACTAACAACCAGGTATTTAAATGGATTGATCGCAGAAACTTCCATAGCGTCTATTTGTTCTGTTACACGCATCGAACCAAGTTCGGCGCCAATTCCCGAACTTACCCTACCGGCAAATATTAATGCCGTTATTACAGGACCTAATTCGCGTACTACCGATATTGATACCATAGCAGGAAGAAAATCAGTGGCTCCGAATCTCTGCATTACCGGCTGACTTTGCATCGTTAGAACTAGTCCGATAATAAACCCTGTTATACTGACAATGCCGAGAGTTTTAACGCCTAATTCATACATATGTTTTTTTATTTCTGCAATTTCCAGTGGCGGGATGATTAACTGTTTAATAAATTCAATATTGAATATTGTTAATCCGCTAAGAGTTGCGAAGAAATTATAGATATAATCAGAGTAGTTGAGTTTTTTGCCGTATCGTATTTGAGGTACTTTCATTTAATAAAATTAATAATTTGACCCTAAAAATAACAAAACAAATGCTGAGAAACCGTTACTAGTAACGAGTGACAAGTGACAAGGTTTTTGTTGAACTGTTGAATCGTTTAGTTGAGATTTTAATTAAAAAAGTCAGTTTATCTAAATCTGCCAAATTTTAATATATAAACAATTCAATAGTTCAACAATTAAAACGCATTAATGATATGATTAATCTCCGGGTCCGTTTCCGGAAGACGTAAAATGGCAATAACATCAAACCGGCATTGTACGTTCTGGACATCATGTTCAAATAAATATCCAAGAGCGACTTTTTTAATCTGATGCTGTTTTGATTTTGTGATTTGTAATTCAGGTCTGCCAAATTCAAGATTCTTCCGGTACTTAACTTCAATGAACACTAATAATTCACCATCTTTAGCAATTATATCAATCTCACCTTTATGAAAAACGTAATTTTTAGCAATTATTTCATAGCCAAGATCTTTTATGAATTCTGTTGCGAGTTTCTCACCATAACCGCCGGTTTCTTTTTTATTCTCCATTTCAGTTTTCAAACTTCCCCGTTTGGAAATGCGTTGAATGAATGTATTAACTAATGAACCCGGTCAAAATAATTCGTCCTGACACTCTTTGATTAATATCCTGCTCAAAAACGTTTTTCTATGGTGTACAGAAACACCGTATTTTCTAACAGCTGCAATATGTTCCTTTGTAGGGTATCCTTTATTATTATGCCATAAATATTCAGGGTATTCTTCAGCAATTATTTTCATTATTCTGTCACGTGTAACCTTTGCGATAATAGAAGCGGCGGCAATTGAAAAGGATTTGGCATCACCTTTAATAATTGTTTTTGTTTTAATTTCCGAATGAAAGGAATTATTCCCGTCAATTATTATCAAATCGGGGATTGGTTTAAGTTGTTCGACTGATATTTTCATAGCTTTAAGAGATGCCTGAAGAATATTTATTTTATCTATTTCATCATGTTCAATTATTCCAACTCCAAAACAAAGGCAATTCCCAATAATCCAGTCGAAAAGTTTCTCGCGGTTTGTTTCATTAACTTGTTTTGAGTCGTTAATGAGCGGATGGAAAGATTTCCTGTCAAACATCACTGCGGCTGCTACTACTGGTCCGGCAATCGGCCCCCGACCGGCTTCATCAGTACCGCCGATTAATTTGATTTTTCTTGACAGTAGAGCAGTATCAAATTTTTTTAATGAGTTCATAGTTAAAAATATGGATTGAGAATTATAAAAACTACTAGTATTAAAAATATCACCCCCGTCAAATGAACCTTCCTATATCTTTGCCAATGAGAATGGAAAAACCTCATTACTACGAGGTTAACTAAAAAAGTATTAGAAATATATTTATATATTCTAACACTCTCATAGCATATAACTGATTGTATCAATCCAGTTAAGGTCACCTTAACTCCACCTTAAGAATGAATGCGCTTGTAAACATATTCATAGTTAAGGTATACTTAACATAATGTTATCTTTCAGTTAACATTTATTTTTCCTTCACAATTCTGAATTTCAAATCAAAAGATCTTTCATTATGTTAATCTGTCTATTGAAGGCAGGCCCAAAAGTATTGAAAGACGGAACCTTCCCCACTAAACAAACCCGGGGGTAAACTTAATTCTCCCCTCTATCAAAGATGGACAAGCCACCAGAAGCGGGTAGAACTTGCCCCGCCTGGGAGGAGGAAATACAATCTAGAATTCATTTGTTATTCCGAAATGAATTTTTCCCTGACTGAATGAATCGCCTTTACCGAGAGCGAAACTAACGCCAAGAATTCCTATAGATGTTTCCAAACTCAAACCAAAACCATAACCGGTTAGAAAAGATGAAAGCTGTGGAATATTATGTGCTGCATCTTCATTACGAAAATAATAACCTGTATCAAAAAATATTAATGCGTAAGTACGACGTGAAAGTAGGTAACGGTATTCAAGATTTGACCATGCGACTCTATTTCCCTCAAATTGTTTTTCTCGGTAACCGCGTAAAGAATTTGTACCGCCGAGAAAATATAAATCGCTTACTTCAAAATCCGATCCTTGTAATTCCCTTGCATGTAAACTTAATGCTGCTATTTGTCTATTCATAATTTGTTTGAAAATACTGAAGTCAAATTCAAGCCGTTGCAGAGACATATTTGTTTTGGTGTCTACAGTGATAAAATTTGCAGGACCGATTATTTTTTTAGTTATGTATTTATATGAATTATTGTAGAGAACCCCTTCTGTTGGGGAATAAAAATCATCCCTGGTATCGATCTTTATATTAACTCCGGTAGTTAATTCCGAAGAGTTAAACACAGTAAAAATATTAGAATTTAATATACCGGGAATGGTTGATTGCAAACTAAGTAAAAGAGATGCTGAAATTTCCTGAGTTGCAAGGTATTCGAGTTTTGCGTCAAAAGTCCTTTGAACATATGTTGAATCCTGTTTCCGCTGTAATAATCCCACTTCAATATTGAATGGATATCCAAAGAGCCAGGGCTCAAGATAACGTAGTTCCAATTGCTGTGTAAGCTGAGTTTCCTGTTGCCAACTAAAAAGTGCTGTACGTCCGGTGCCAAATAAATTTCTCAGGTTGATATTTACAAAGCCGGTAAAGTAACCCGATCGATTATTTGTCGCTGCAGGCACATATCCAAGGATCCCGTCAAAAAAATTTGTCTGCTTTTCCTTAACCGTTATTTTTAAGATGCCTTCGTCTTTTGTATTGAAATAATATGAAGATGTTTCAACAGGTTCAAAGAATCTTAATCTGTTAAGAATTGAGCTAATATCATTTATTTTTTTTTGTGAATAACTCTCATCTTTAGAGATTTGAAGTTCCCTGAGGATAACATAATCTTTTGTTTTAATATTTCCGGCAATTTCTATTTTATTTATAATGCTTTTTATTCCCTCGTCAATTGATAAATAAATATCGGAATAATGATTGTGACTGCTGTCGTCAACTAATTCAAACGACTCGATTTTAATAGAAGCAAAGGGATAACCTCTGTCTTCATAGAAATCCATGACTTCTCCGAAAACAGATTCAATATTTGCCTTACTGAATGTAGAGTTTTCCAATGAAGAAATAATATTTGTAATCCGGAGTGAATCCTTAAACGGTCTGCTGTGATATATTTTTCTAATTATTGTTGGATTTCCTTCGGAAAGATTTATTTTAAGAAGTCCTTTTACAGAGTCTATTCTCTCGAATTTAATTGAATTAAATAATGGATGGAAATAACCATGCTCTTTGAGTGAAGAAATAATTCTAATTTTAATTGAGTCTTCAATCCCCTCAGAAAGTTTCATGCCAGAAGATATTTTTCCCCAAGCCAGGTAATCATTTCCTTTGAATTTGCTTATACTGCCAAACTCAATCTTAGAAATAACCTGCGGAAATGTAATTGGAAAAGGAAGAAGAAGAACAATAAATGAACAACTATAAATAATTCGGCGAATCATCAATTATCTTCATTTTTTTGCCGGTGGTTTTAACTTTGACCTTATCAACTAACAAGTGCATTTCATCCTTTGTAACTTCACATGTTTTTAGTGAAGTTGCATTTGCAGCACCAAGTGCAGCCGCAATTTTTACAAATTCCTCAAATAAAAATGAATTTTCAAGTCCATAAGCAATACCTGCAACAAAAGCGTCGCCGCTGCCCGTTGGATCAACAGCATTTATTTTTGGTGGTTCTATCGTGTATAAAAAATCAAATTTAGACGCGTAAATTAACCCTGCACCATCAGTTAAAAATATCATCTTAATATTTTTTGAATACATGTCACGCAAATAGTCCAATTTGTTTTTTTCATCACTTAATAACAGTCCGATCGAATTTTCCACTTCGTCCTTATTATTATGAATTACGGTCGGTTGCGCATTAATGCAAGCTTCAAGATGTCTGCCGTATGTATCCAATATTGAAATTTTATCATATTTATTTGCCAATTCAATCCCATAGGGAAAGATATCGTCTGTAGCTATGCAAGGCGAACTGCCTGAAAATATAACAGCAGAACAATTATAAATCATTTTATCAAGACGGTTTTTAAATTCCAGAGATTCTTCAACAGATATTTCACTGTTAACCCCAAATAATGTTGTTATACGGTTACCGGGTTCTTCAATAATCAAGTCGGCGATACGTGTTTCGGATTTAGTAGTTAAAACAGAGAAGTCAATTTTATCTTCTGTGTAGCAACGACGAAGTAATTTTCCGTTATTTCCTCCTAAAAATGTAAATGCCGAGTTATTAACTCCAAGAAAATTCAATTGACGGCTTACATTTATTCCTTTTCCGCCGGCATAAAAAAGCTCCTTATAACTCCTATTACTTTTTCCCAACCTGATGGTATTAAAAAATAATCTGCGTTCTAAAAGCGGGTTTATTGTTACTGTAAGAATCATAAGAGTAATCTGTTTTTATTGTGTGTAACCAGGCCAGCGTGAGTAATCGGGATTTTGCAAATAATACTCTCCGAAACCGGTTTGATCTACAAATACAAAACTTCGTTGCAACTCATTATACTCCCATATCTCATATGGTTTTGAATCCGAATTTATCGGATGCCTTTCAACTGAGCTTGGAGGTCCTAATGTTACATAAATTGATCCCATATCCGTCATCCAACCGGCTCCTAATCCTTTAAAATGTCTGTTCGCATAATCTATCCTCCGATAATATTCAATTAAAATGGGATTATCATCTACTGTTTTGTTTGGTTTCTTTTTCCACCAGAATACCTGAAAGCGTTTTAATTTTTCATCATAAGTTTTACCAGATTTAATCGAATCAAGTTCCTTTGAATTGGCAATATATAACAATTCGTCAATTGCCTTATCCAGATCATTTATGCCCGACGGCATACCGAATATCTTGGAATTAATTTTCTTCCCAACCGAGGTAATTTCGTTATTATTCTTATCCTTCAAGGCAACTTTTATAAAATAATCACCTAACGTAAACTTGGAAACATTAAACGAATGCATAATAAAATTTTTACCTTGCTCAATTGTGCATCGATCATCAACCGTAACTGGCGGATTTTTCTTTGAATCAGTCAAGGTGTATTCAAAAACCATATTTCTGGTTTTATCTGAATAAACGTTTAAAAAAAACGATAATGATGTAATCTTACTCTCTATTGTACTGGAAATATTGGGAATAACTTTCTCGCCGTCATCACTTTTTATTATTTCTGAAATCGGCATAATATCACTTAAGGAAAGACTATCGGTAAACTGACGTATAAGTACAGGTGTTTCCTTTATTCCGGATTGATGGGAATCATTATCTTCAACTACACATCTGATGACATAACTTCCGGGGGAAAGAGTAAATGATTTTTGACTGAGATCGAAGTTATCTTTTGAATTTGTCTGTAAATAATCATTAACTGTAACTCTTTCAATAAAATCTGTTTCGGTTAATGTGTTTTCTTTTTTGGCATCCAAACACGCAAGAGTAACATTATAACTTGCAGTAAAACCTTTATCTTTTTTTACAAATTGTATCCCTTTATAAGGAACTTGTATGAAAACATCCAACTGTGTTTTATCTGCTTTGCTGCTTTTAACCTGCATTATATCGGTATAGAAAAAAATCTTCCCTGAAACATCTGAACCGGTTGAATATTCTACCTGGGCAGATGATATATTGCTTATAAGCAACCAGCTTAAAATTAGATATCTCATTTCAAGCTCCTTTCTATAAAATCAAATTACCAAATAAATCATACTCATTGCAATTATAAATTTCAACATTATAAAATTCACCGATTGTCAATGAGTTGTTATCGTATTTAATTAAAACCTCACCATCAACTTCCGGAGCATCCCTTTCCGAACGGGCAATATAATAATCCCCATCCCGGTGGTCCAATATCACTTTCATTTTTTTGCCGATAAACGACCGGTTTTTATTTTCGGAAATATTCTTTTGAATTTCCATTAGAACTGCCTTGCGTTCTTCCTTTATTTCATCGGGAATAGGATCACCTAGAATAAAGCTGGGCGTATTCTCTTCAACAGAATAATTAAATACACCAAAACGGTCAAATTTGATATCACGGACAAATTCACAAAGTTCTTCAAATTCACTTTCGGTTTCTGCTGGATAACCAACAATAAATGTAGTACGAAGCGTCAGGTCGGGTATTTTTTCTTTAAGCGTATCAATTAAATCTTCTGTCCTCCGGCGTGTAATACCCCGGCGCATTGATTTCAATACACTATCTGAAATATGCTGAAGCGGGATATCGATGTAATTACAAATCTTAGGGTTATCGGCAATTTCTGTAATTAAATCAACGGGCAAATGAGAAGGGTAAACATAAAGAAGCCGTATCCATTGAATACCGTTAATCTCGGATAGCTTATGCAATAGTTCCGTAAGGTTTCTTTTATTATAAAGCTCAATTCCGTAATCAGTTGTATCCTGTCCAATAATTACAAGTTCTTTTACTCCTTTTGATGCAAGAGACTGTGCCTCAATTAGAAGTTCATTTTCAGGTTTTGTTTTATGGGTTCCGCGCATTATTGGAATTGCGCAGAAGGAGCATGGATTGCTGCATCCTTCACTTATTTTAAGGTAGGCGTAATGTCTAGGTGTAGTTATTAACCGCTCACCCAGCAATTCGTATTTAAGATTACCGCTGAATTCTTTTAGAATTCCTTCATAAGCTTCGGTTCCGAAAAATGCATCAACTTCAGGAATCTCTTTTTTTAAGTCGGCCATATATCTACCTGCCAGACAGCCTGCAACAACAACCTTTTTAATTTTTCCATGTTTTTTTAGTTCAACTGCTGAAAGAATAGTATTAATTGATTCTTCCTTTGCAGCTTCAATAAATCCGCAAGTGTTAATTATAATTGAATCTGCCTGATTGGGATCTTCGCTTAGCTCAAATTTATTGAGTTTCAGCTGATTCATTAACCTTTCAGAATCAACGGTATTTTTAGAACATCCAAGAGTTATAACCGATATTTTATTTTTGTTCATAAATGAGCTTTCTTATCCGTATACTTTTAATATTCAATGTTAATTATAGTAGGAGCAATACTTCAAAAGTCGTTAATGTAGAAATAAACCGTCTTAATCATAATCGTAATCTTACTCACTTTTCTCTAATATTCTTGACACAATAACATTTGAGATATTTCTTTAAATAATAACAAGATTATTTAGATTAAGTGCACGAGTAAGATTAAGAGTTAGAGTACGATTACGATTTTCCCATCTTAATTCACTTGTACTAATTATTGAATTAATTTTAGGTACAAGTATACTACTGGAGCAGTGAAAAGCAGCGAATCAAACCGGTCAAAAATTCCGCCATGACCCGGAATAATAGATGAAGAATCTTTTACTCTGGAATCCCGCTTTATCATGCTCTCTATTAAATCTCCGCACTGTCCAAGAATTCCAATAATAATTCCAATAGCTATAGTATCACGCCAATCAAGGAATTCAAGTAATAAAGCTTTAGCGGCAATCAAAGTAATTACAGAAAAAATAAATCCTGCGATTGCTCCTTCCCAGCTTTTATTCGGACTAATACGCGGCATAAGTTTATGTTTTCCTAATGCCGTACCAAGAAAATAAGCTGCCGAGTCACAAACCCAGATTGAAACAAGAATTGAAATAATAAGGTATCCGCCTTGAATATATGTAAAGGCCGAATCGTTATAAAATTCACGAAGGTCAACCAATGCGGCTGAAAAAAAACCTATATAAAATAATCCTAAAAGTGTTGTTCCTAAATTTGAGATAGCCGATTCTTTATTCCTGAATAATTCAAATAACAAGAGCACAACTATTGAAAGTAAAATTAATGATTGAATCGGTATAAACTGCTTATACTCATTGATGATTATTAAAAATACAATTAACCAGCCGAGAGCTAAATTTACATAACTGTGTTTGTTCCGAGCCATCTTTGCAAATTCATAAAATGACAATATACCGATTCCGAGTGAAAAAAAAAGAAAATAGATTTTCCCAAGCAGACAGACAATAATTATCAAAGGCATGCCTATTATTGCAACAATTACACGCGAACTTAATTTGCTGAAAGATTTGCTCATCTATTACTCACCATTTAGTTCTGTGTTGTTAATATCATTAATAATTGCGAGAGCTTCAGAAGATTCCTTTTTCTTAACCAGCAGTTTTACAACTGCCATATCTCCGATTGAGGGATAACTTCTGTCTTTTTGAGAAATGATAATCGATTCAATTCCGCCACCGCTAAGATTTGCTTTTATCATCTCTGCCTCTAATGGATCAGCGCAAGTGTATATAATGAACCAGTCGGCAGGATGAAGAAGTTTTCCTTCAAAATCCTCAACAGGAATTAATTCTGTTCCGCAGTCAGCGCATACTGTTATGCCGTCTACATATTCGTATTCACATTTTGGGCAAATCATAGCTTCTCCTTTTTGTTATTCAACACATACTTGTCGTAATTCGTTCGAATAAAAATCATATATGACAGAAAAAGAATAAAAAGCATTATTAAACTGAAAAGCTGAGGCGCAATATGATCCGATTTCGATACAGTTGTATTTATCAATTCATCGCTTCCTAAAACAAAATATGCAAGTACTGCAACCAGGTTATTCAGAAAATGCAGAATCATTGTAACTAATATTGAATCACTGACATAAGCGGCATATCCGAAATAAGCTCCAAGTATAACAAGCGCAACTAATCCGTATGGATTAAAATGATAAAACCCGAAAAATGAAGCTGTTATAAAAATACTCCAAAACGGTTTTAGTTTTCTTTCAAAACTTTTCTGTACAAGTCCCCGGAATAATGTTTCTTCACATAGTGCAGGTATGACCGCAACAATAAAAATTACAAATGACGCTTCAAAGAATGTATGCGCTGAAAGCAGATTGCCGTATGTCTTTTCAACTAGCTTATCAAGTTCATCCATTAACCGGACTAAATTTTTTACTAAAATACTTGACGTTGAGAGTTTCTGCAGAATATAATTTTGAACATAGAGAATATTTTGCAATAGGGGTGTAAGAATAATTAGCCCTATAACAAATACGCCAACCTCTTTGGCTTTCGGGAATTTAACCCGAAGCATAAAAGTAGTATTATTGTGATAAACAAGACGGGCAATAATAAGAGTAGGCAGCAGCATAAGCAGAATCTGACCACCTGTAGTTAACAACCGCATCGCATTTATGTCGGCTTTTTCAATATTAAAACCGAATATCACAATTGTTAAAATTGCTCCGCCGATTTGATATAAAAAGAAAACTCCGAACAGTGCTATAAAAGCAGTTAGAATTGGAGATAAAGTAGAGAAAGGTTTTAATTCCTCATGAGGCTCTTCTTTGTTCTCCTTGTCCTGATTCTGCAATTCTTCATTCATCTTGATTCCAAATTATAAAAAAGGGAAGATAATTGCTAAAAATTATCTTCCCGAATAATGGTGATTCTATATAAAAGATAATTATTACCCTTTTCCTATTTACAAATCATTTTCTCTTTGATTTCAATTCACCCAGCAGTCCCGAATAACGTGTAAGTTCAGCATCAATAGAACCGATTAATACTTTTGTTTTTACTTTAATCGGGATTCTTAATGCGTCGTCGGTTAACCAGACTACAATGCTACCATCACTTTTGAACAATCCGCCTTCTCGTACAAGCGGTTCGAGTATAATGCAATCGAATGTTCCGGCAGTTACCGAAATAGTTTCCTTTCCATGATATAGAATATCAAGCGGGTAGGTTTTATCTTTATAAAAATTTTCCAGATGGGCACGGTCGCCCGTTTTCATTTTTGAATAATCAAATGTACGAGCATAATAAAAAGCCGATACAATATCACTCACATATTTAGGAATGTCATACGTACCCTCGGAAGTTTTTGCTTTGCTTTTCCGCTGATCGAAGAATGCGGAGAAATCTCTCGAATACCCGCCTTCACGTATATGCTGTTCAAAACGCCATGGGAACAATCCTTCAACATCAACGTAAGTTTCATAATGATCGCGTACTTTGTAAAACGGATCAAATGCTGAAATTGAACTTACATTAAAATTAACATTATAAACGTCTCTGCCGGCAATTTTAACAATCTTAGGAATAGAATATTCAGCAACACCGGCAGTAACAAAACCATATTTAACTTCGAATGTAAGGACTTCGCCAACTTTAAATGATTTGTTTTCAACTTTCCTGAATTCCGGTTTTTGAGCCTTTATAGCAGAAAAAGTAATAATAAATGTTATCAATGAAAATAAAAACAGATTACGGAATTTCATTTTTACTCCCAGCTATGCAAGATAATATACTTTTTACAGAATCTATTACTTCATCGGGACTAATACTATCCATGCAATTAAATTTTTCACATTGCTTTGGGTTGCAATCTTTACAGTCTATAGAAGGAGAAAAAATAACTTTCTTATCCGTATAAGGACCCCAGCGTTTCGGAGAACAAGCAACAATTTTAGGATAGAAACCAATTACATATTTGCCAAGGGCAGCAGCAATATGAATCGGACCTGTGGAATTTGCAAGCAGTAAATCCGTAATGTTAAGCAAAGCAATCAGTTCACTCAAATTATATCTTCCGGCAGTATTAATTACACGTTTGCTTACAACAAGCGATTCACAAAGTTCCTTCTCGCTTTCGCTTCCTGTGACAATGATCTCATAATTATCCAACGTAAGAGTATTGACAATCGCACATAACTTTTCAATCGGAAGATCGACTGCACTTCCACCTGTACCCGGATGAACAACAATAATAGGTTTTGAAAAACTAATTCCAAGTTCTCTAAGATCGTTAACAACTAATTCTTGAGTTTTATTATTTGGTTTTAACCCGAATAAAACATTTTCGAAATTTATGTTCTCATCGATTCCCAACTTTTGAAGCAGCCGAACATTATATTCAAGTTCATTGCGTTCGCCTATTTTCCGATGTTCATAATATTTTCTGTTGAATAAAAAAGAATACCAGCGATAACCTGTACCAATTCTCAATTTTATTCGGGATAGAAAAAGAATAAGCGCGATTGATAAAGTTGGAAATGCAACAATACACACATCATATTTATTTTTTAGCTGCGCCACATTTTGCCAAATCGGAGTGTGGCCATTATTACCCGAAAGAACAATTACGTCGTCAATAAAACTGTTGTTTTCAGCCAGAGATTTTGTGTATTCACGCACAAGAAAAGACACTTTGCACTCAGGGAAATGTTTCTTAAGTATTGATGCCAGAGGAATGGAAAGAACTACATCTCCGATTCTGTCGGTTCTTACAATTAAAATATTTTTTGGTGATTTCATTTTTTAGACACGAAAGGATTATTTTTGATATAATAACGCCACGGCAAATTTATGGATTTATTAACTCCGATTCTTGTTGAAGTAATAATTTCAGATTTACTGAGTTTAGGCGAATCCAGAATAAAGATCGTTTCGCCTGTAAGATCCATTCCGTTTTCGAATCGTTCAATACCAAATGCTTTACAAAGTTTTGCCGGTCCGTTTGTAAGATTAATAAATTCCTTTTGAGTAAATGATTTTTTCCCATACCGGTTTATCGACATCAGTTCTATTCCTTTAAGAGGTTCAATTCCACGAAGCAGCACAGCTTTTGGATCATCCACGTTTCCGGTTACGACATTTGCGCAAAAATGCATACCGTAAGTAAAATAAACATAAAGCAGTCCGCCCTGTTTAAACATTACTTCATTACGTTTTGTTTTACCGTTAAATGCATGTGATGCCTCGTCGGTTAACCCGTCGTATACCTCTACTTCAACAATTTTTCCGGAAAGGATATTGCCATTCAGTTTCCTGACAAATATTTTTCCAAGAAGGCTTTCGGCAATTATATGAACATCTCCTTCAAAAAATTTACTATCAAGAATAGACATATGATTCATAATTACAATTATCTTAAAAAAACATAGAATAAAAAGTTTTCATTCGGATTATTTTTTTGGAGTTAGCTTCAAGAATAACACATCATGACTCTCAATATCAAGCTCAATGTTTTTTGAAGTTGTTCCAATAACCTGATTTTTCCAGATGTCTTTTATTTCAAACATGCCTTTAAGAAAGCTGAAATGTTTCCAGTCAATCCGTTGCTTGTAAGACTGATCACCGGTATTGTGCCAGCAAATAGACCAACTACCATCCGAAAGTTCCTTTACATAAATCAGTTTGCTTAAATGTTCCATATAGAGATAAGCTTGTTTGCCAAGTTTATCCTGATCGATTGCAAGAGCATCTTTGTTAGTAAGAATTTTAAGAACTTCAGGAGTCATTATACGAAGATCATTTCCTGCCATTAACGGGGCGGCAAGCATGCACCATAAACTGAAATGGGAACGTGATTCTGTAAGAGAAAGACCCGGATTACCGACTTCAAGCATATCAGGGTCATTCCAGTGATCAGGGCCGGCATATTTTTCAAGACCTTCCTGAAGTTTCAATACAAAACGAAATCCAAGATCGTATTCGCCCTGGCAATTATAACAATCAGTAATATCCCCAGTAGTTCTCCAAAGATGAGCAATATCTTTTCCCCACTCCCATGGTTTATTACCTCCCCATTCACAAAGACTATAAACAATAGGTCTTTTAGCGGCAAATAATGCGTCACCCATCGTTTTGTAAGTCTCCTGGGCATTTGCAGTACCATGATCACACCAGTCGTACTTCAAATAATCAACACCCCATGAAGCATAAAGTTGTGCATCTTGATACTCGTGCCCTCTTCCTCCGGGGAAACCATTACATGTCGTGTTTCCTGCGCAATTGTGAATCCCAAATTTCAATCCTTTTGAATGAATATAATCTGCTAATGCTTTCATTCCATGTGGAAATTTTTTAGGATCAGGGACTAGATTACCTATACTATCCCGGGATAAAGCTTCCCAACCGTCATCAACCACAACATAAAGATAGCCGACATCTTTCATTCCACTGCTCACAATGATATCTGCCATTTGCTTAATCATATCCTCTTGAATATTTGCTTGAAAAGTATTCCAGCTGTTCCATCCCATGGGTGGAGTTAGTGCAAGTCCTTCAAATTTTTGTGCATAGCAATTGATCGATAAAATCAAAACAAAAAGAATTAAATAGCTTTTCATAACGTTTGTCCATTGCTTTGGATTATTGATTTAGATATTCGGAATTCTCACAAGTGACTTAGTAATTGATTTGTTATTACATATTTGTGCATTCCACAATAATATGTTTGAATAATTGCGATCTTCTAATTAAGTTACATTATAAATATTGAAATCCATACTAGGATTTAAAAGTACAGCTGATTTTCTCATAAGTATTTATATTTATTTTGCTAAAACAATCTATTAATGAGTAGTAAAATAATTAACCGGAATCAAATTTAAGAAATAACGGTAAATTCTTTATATTAATTTTTCCGGTTAGCATTAAATCAGAAAAAATAATAAATATTGAGAATCTCAAAATCAATTATATAAACAGCATTTGAAAATAAATTTAGCGAATAAAATATGAATAACATCAAACTATTTTATTGGTCCATTGTAGTTGCTTTCGCAGGTTTTTTATTCGGATTTGATACAGTAGTAATTTCCGGAGCTGACAAACAATTACAACTGCTTTGGCATACATCAGACTTGTTTCACGGAATGGCCGTTATGTCTATGGCTCTTTGGGGAACTGTTATCGGGGCTATATTCGGCTCCGTTCCAACTAATAAATTAGGTCGAAAAAAAACTTTGATCATCATTGGTTTCTTTTTCTTCATTTCCGCATTAGGAAGTGCCTTTGCAGCCGGACCTATCAGTTTTGCTTTATTTAGATTTATTGGAGGGTTAGGAATTGGAGCTTCTACAATTGCAGCCCCAACTTATGTGTCGGAAATTGCTCCTGCAAAAAATCGCGGAAAATTAGTTGCTTTGTATCAATTCAATATTGTTTTTGGAATTTTGACTGCATTTACTTCCAATTATTTTTTGCAAGGTATTGGTGAAAATGCTTGGCGTTGGATGTTAGGAATACAAACCATTCCGGCTTTTATTTATACAGTCTTAGTTTTTGGAATTCCGGAAAGTCCACGTTGGTTGTTGGAGTATAAAAATGACAAAGAAAAAGCCTTTCATATATTGAAACAAATCAATCCTCAATCTGATATTTCAAATGAAATTTCAGCAATAGAAAGTGAAAAATCACACGAAACATCAAAGGAAAATATATTTTTGAAAAAATACAGAACTCCATTAATGTTGGCTTTTTTCATTGCGTTTTTCAATCAGGTTTCCGGAATCAATGCATTTTTGTATTATGCACCGAGAATATTTGAATTGGCAGGATTAGAGAAGTCGGCTTCTTTTCTCAGTAGCATTGGAATCGGGTTCGTTAATTTGATTTTCACACTAGTAGGTATTTCTTTAATCGACAAATACGGAAGAAAAAAACTGATGTATATCGGTTCCATAGGTTACATCATTTCGTTAGGATTAATATCAGTTGCGTTTTTATTTGAATGGAAAGGAATTTTTATTCCAATGTTCTTTTTTTTATTTATTACTGCTCATGCCATTGGCCAAGGAGCTGTAATATGGGTGTTTATTTCCGAAATCTTCCCGAATAAATTGCGTGCTGCAGGACAATCATTTGGATCTTCGGTACATTGGGTTTTAGCGGCTTTGATTCCTTCTTTTATTCCGTTTTTGTTTAAAGAAATTGGAACTGCAAGGGTTTTCATTTTCTTTTGTCTAATGATGGTATGTCAACTATTTTGGGTGATATTCAAAATGCCCGAAACCAAAGGACAAACCTTAGAAAGGTTAGCTGAAAGATTATCTAATGAGTAATTTTTATTATACACTAATATAAAATACCAAGAAAGGTTGTTCGTTTAGGATGAGTGTTATGGAATATTTCCAAAATTATTTACACTTCAACACTATAAAATAAATCAACTTGTGTTTCTTAAAGCTCGATATGAAAATAAGACAATATAGTAAAATGGATAAATATTTTATCCCATTGTTGAATTAACCTCTTTTCATAAACATGTTTAATTTATTTTTATCATTTTCTCTACAGTATTCTATGTTCTCAGTAATATTTTTAATGATTATCAGGCCAATTACATCCTGATTAATTTTATTTAACATATTTCCTTCTTCACCTGAACTTTCAAAAATAATTTCCATATTATCACGTTTTTCCGAATATGATAGCGTAAGGTTAACTTCAAGAATTTTTGATAAAGATTTATAGATTTCTAAAAGCTCTTCTACAACTAACAGTACATTGAAAATCATATTTTTTGATAATACATGTTTCTCACAGAAGTGTTCAATCTCGGCATGCATTGCGTACAAATCATAATCGGGAGAATCGATGTGGTAATTGAAACTCCGTATTCTGTGGATGAAAGCTTTTGTTTTTTCTCTTTGCGGATTCTCAAAAATTTGCTGGGGCGAACCTTCTTCGTAAATTAATCCCTCATCCATATAAAAAACTCTTTTAGAAACGTCGCGTGCAAAATCCATTTCATGAGTTACAATGGCCATAGTCATTCCTTCCTTAGCCAGGCGACGTATTACAGACAGCACTTCGCTCACCATTGTAGGATCAAGCGCAGAAGTTGGTTCATCAAATAGAATTATTTCGGGATCCATCGATAAACACCGTGCGATAGCAACTCTTTGCTTCTGCCCTCCGGAAAGTTCTTCTACATAACTTTCAGCTTTTTCGGCAAGACCAACCATCTTCAGCAACTTTTTCGCTTTCTTTTCTGCTTCTTCCTTTTTTCTTTTAAGAAGTTTAATCTGTCCTATTGTTAAATTATCAAGTACGGAAAGATGATTGAAAAGATTAAACGATTGAAAAACCATTCCCATCTTTTGACGAATCTTGGGAACGTCGGAGTTTTTATCTAATATATCGATCTCATCGATAATAATTTTGCCGCTGCTTGGCATTTCCAGCAAGTTAAGACAACGAAGGAAAGTACTTTTTCCTGTTCCTGAAGGGCCAATTATCGAAATGATTTCGCCTTTTTGTATCTCAATGTTAATGTCCTTTAAGACCGTCAGATTTCCGAATTTTTTAGACAAATGTTCTACTTTAATCATTTTAATTATCCCCGCTGCATTTTTAGTTTTGGATTAGTCCTTCGTTCCACAAATCCCAGCAATAACATTAACAGCCAGGCAATTAAGAAATAGAGTACGGCAACCATAATAAGCGGGAAAAAGGCATCAAAGGTGCGGCTACGAATTATATCGCTAGCCTTTGTTAAATCCTGAACAGCTATGTAACCGACAATTGAAGTCATTTTAACTAGCGAGATAACTTCTCCTTTGTATACCGGCAGAATTCGTCTTGCGGCTTGAGGCATTACTATATAAATAAAAGTTCTCACTTTTGAAAATCCCAATGCAATACCTGCTTCGGTTTGCCCTTTATCCACTCCTTCAATTCCAGTTCGGTACATTTCTGATACATAAGCGGCAAAATTTAGTCCGAATGCAATTACAGCGACAATAACGGGGTCAATATCGACAGAAGCGAATACCACGTAAAATATAATCATCAGAACAACAAGAACCGGAGTTCCCCGTAAAATAGATATATAAAGTTTTGCAGGCAGAAATAAATATTTTTTGCGAGACATCCGCATAAAACAAACTAGCGAACCGAGGAGTGTTCCGAAAAGTATCGAGAGAATCGATATTACTGCCGTCGTTTTCAACCCATCAAGGATTAATAAATAACGTCTTTCAAAAATGATATTATTCTGGAAGCTACTTTCAATTCCATTAAAGAAAGAAAAAGTATGCGAAGATTCATCATTGCTCTTTATACTAACATCGCTTTCAAAACCGGTAAGATTTTTTTTGAGAGCGAACACATTTGCACCCAATTTCATATACGGATCGGAAAAATCAATTTGTTTTTTTCTCTCTTCAGTAATCATTAGAGTGCTTGCAATCATTTCTATTTTATTTGTGGAAACTGCAGCAATTAAACTTCCAAATTCCATATCTGTTATTTTCGGTTCCTTACCAAGGGAAGCGGCAAATCTTTCAACAAGTTCTACATCAAAACCGATCAGCTTATTGTTTTTAACGATTGTAAAAGGAAGTCCTTTATCACTCACCATTCCGATTACAAGAGTACCGTTTGATTTTGTGTTTTTTATTTCCGGTATTTCCGTTTCCCCCTTCTTAATCCAACGGTTAACCATATCGTTAAAAGAGCCGTCACTCTTTAACTTTTTCAAGAATGCGTTAAACCTTTCACGAAGCGCATCATTCTTCTGGTTAAAACCAATAGCAATCGGAACTGTAAATAAAGTATCACCAAATAGAGCCAACTCGTTATCACTACGAAGCATTTCTCGAAGACTCTCGGTTGTATATATTGCCGCGTCAACTTTACCGGATCTAACTGCAAGAATCAGTTCCGACGGACTTTTATATTGCAATGCTTTTGCATTAGGAAATTTTTTCATAACATAAGTATCGTGCACAGAACCCAGCAGAACTCCGATGCGTTTGTCTTTAATGTCATCAATTGTTTTTAGGATTACAGTTTTATTTTCATTTGTTGGTTTTTCATCCACAGCTTTTTTTACCATTATAACTTGAAAGTTTTCAAAATATGATTCAGAAAAATCAACAGATTTTTTCCGCTCATCGGTTGAGGTCATTCCGGCTATAATCATATCAACCTTTCCAGATTGAAGCGCAGGAATAAGTGCAGAGAATTTCATATCAACAAATTCAATCGGCCTTCCTAATTTAGCCCCGACCCTTCGTGCTAATTCACCGTCATGTCCGGTAACTTTCCGGTTCACGTCCACGAAACAAAACGGCTCGCGCGTTGCGCTCGTTCCTATTCTAAGTGCTTCCCCTTTTGTTTGTAACTTTATCTCAACTTTTTCATAAGGCGACAAATCTGTTTTGAACCATCTTCGCCTCATATCTTTTAGCGTGCCATTTTGTTTTAATTCAGTGATAATATCATTTAAGGCTAAGAGCAGTTTATCATTTCCCTTTTTTACGGCAATTGCAGTGTTCTCATGATCAACCGGCTCGGATAAATATTGTAAATCCTTATTATACTTACAAACATTCATAGCTGCGGGATATCCGGTAATGACTGCGTCAAGCTGATTTGATTTAAGCGCAGCCACGGCATTCATTATATCATCGAAGCTTTTTATTTTTGCTTGGGGAAATCTTTTTTTCACAAGCTGCTCGCCGGTTGTTCCTGTCATTGCGCCAATCGAAACATTTTGTAAATCGTCCAATCTTGTTATATTTTTTTTTGAATCTCCACATCCCGCAAAAATGGAAATAAGAACAAACCATATTACAATAGAAAACATATTTTTTTTCATAGCTGAACCCATTGTTTCTTAACGAGCAAGGAAATCCCACCCATGTGATATGGAATAGAAAACAGAACACTTTATCTTCACTGCTTCTAAATCACGATTATAGTTTAAAAATACTATTTTTGTTTTGCTTAAAATAACACATCAAAACACATTATGCTCTATTTCTTACTAGTTTTTTTCAAATTAAAGGTTAAACTTCAGCTTGGGATCATCAACATAGGAAGCAACTTGAAATTATGAATAGAAATCTCATATTAGAATTCAAGATCGACTCTTTTTTGTATCCATGTTCTGGTTTTTCTCTTGCAGCAAAGAAGAAAGATCATTCATTTTCATGCTACAGTTATGTTATACTATTTATTCACATTTTTAGATAAAGACGCAATATTGTAACCCGACAAATGATAAAGAGAAAATAATTTCATTTTTTTTCGGAGTGGATTAGAAATAAGCAATTATTCTTATTATACTTAGTATAGATGAAATGGAAAATTCGATATTAAAATGGCAGCATCCTCATACTCTCAGGTTGATTTCAAATACAAGAACGCTTCACCGATAAAGAGGTTATTTAACCTTTATCATGGTCAATACTTGAAGCTTCTTTTATCAGTCTTTTTTTTCGCAATTAAACATTCTCCTGTTTGGATCCTGCCGGTTGTTATTGCCCGGATGATCACAATAATGAGTGATACCACCCGGTATGCAGTCGCGGATTTATGGGTTGTGGGGTTTATATTTTTTTTGATCATCATCCAGAATATTCCTACTCATATTCTTTATGTACGAATTTTCAGCAGTGCATTGAATACGATGCAGGCGTCTTTAAGATCCGCAATTGTAGGGCGCCTTCAGGAATTGTCGATCTCATTTCACGATAATTTCCAATCGGGAAGACAGCAGACAAAAGTACTCCGTGATGTTGAGACTCTTGAGATACTCTCAAGGAATCTTATGAATTCAGTTTTCCCGGCAATACTGACGATCTTGGTAGCTTTCACGCTTACAGTCAAAAGGCAGCCGATAGTGGCTCTATTTTATATTATTTCAGTTCCGATCTCATCGAGTCTTATTTTTATTTTTTCCAAAAAAATGACAGCAGCAAATAGCGAATACCGAAGCGAAATCGAAAACCTTTCTGCACGTGTAATGGAAATGATACAAATGATTCCAGTTACGAGGGCTCACGGTGTTGAGCGGGTTGAGGTTTCTAAAATGAACTCTCATTTGGAGACTGTAAAAAAAAAAGGAATACGTCTCGAGGTTATCGGCGCGATTTTCAGTGCAAGTTCATGGACGTCTTTCCAGATCGTGATGCTTGTATGTCTGATGTTCACATCAATACTTGCTTTTAAAAAGAGAATCAGTGTGGGTGATGTGGTTATGTTTCAAAGTTTCTTTGCTATGATTGTAGGTGCGGTGAATTTAATTCTTAATTCTTACCCAGATCTTGCCCGTGGATTCGAATCGATCAGATCGATCGGAGAAATTCTCGAATGTCCGGATATTGAACAAAACGAGGGAAAAAAACAAATCAACAGTGTAAAAGGAAATTTGATTTTTGAGAATGTAAGTTATACTTATGTAAACAGTAAATCACCCGCAATAGACAATTTTTCTCTTGAGATTAAACCTGGCGAGTCTATTGCTTTTGTTGGTGAATCCGGATCTGGTAAATCGACATTAATGAATCTTGTCATTGGATTCAGGAGACCTACCGAAGGAAGAATACTCCTTGATAGTTATGATATGCAGGAACTCGATCTGAGAAAATACAGAAAGTTTCTTGCAGTTGTTCCTCAGAATACAATTCTTTTCAGCGGGTCGGTTAGAGAAAATATAGTTTACGGACTTGAGAAAGTACCCGATAACCGTTTATGGGAGATACTTGAAATTGCGAATGCCGCCGAGTTTGTTTCTAAAATGCCGAAGGGACTTGATACAAAACTCGGTGAGCGCGGAAGCAGGCTTTCAGGAGGTCAACGTCAGAGAATCGCAATTGCACGGGCTTTAATACGCAATCCTAAAATAATCGTACTTGATGAGGCGACATCCGCACTCGATGTGATGAGCGAATCTCTAATTCAGGAAGCGATCCAGCGCCTTTTAAAAGGAAGAACCACATTAATGGTAGCTCATAGATTGTCAACCATCCGCAACGCCAACCGGATAATCGTTATGAAGAATGGCAAAATAGTCGAATCCGGATCACATGAGAATCTTATGAACGCGCAAGGCGAATTCTACCGATTCAAACTTCTACAACAGTGAGGTTGTATTGAAGTTATGTTATTGGTTGATGTTGTAGAGGTAGTTGAAAAGAATTGAGATCCAGATGTTTATCGGAAGTCCATTAGCTTTTGCTGGAATAAATCTAAGACTGCTTGTATAAGCAAGGGATGAAGAATCAAGTGCATCGCAACCTGATGATTTTTCGATAAGTGCTTTAGGAACACGTCCCTCTTTACTTACAAATACTTTAAGAACAACTTTTCCTTCTTTTTTATCTTTAATTGCCGCAGAAGGATACTTCAGAATTGTGGATGATATAATTTTCGGTTCTGAAATAACTGCTGAAGTATCCATTGCGAGTTCTGATTTTTTCAATACAACTTTTACATATTCTTTATTCTCTGAGGCTTTTTTATTAAACAAAATAAAACAATTCCTTTGAATGATTTTGCACGAAATTTTCAGTCTACATAGCATTAATATTATTGCTTCCCTTAACTCTGCATTTTCTATGTGAAACGTTATTTTTTTTGAATCAACAAGCTGATCCTGAAATACAAAGTTTATACCTTTTTTCTCTCCCATATCTTCGAGTACCGAACGTAATGGCCGCTCATGATAGTCTAAAGTGACGACTTGCTCTCCTCCTGTTTGAGCGTAAACCCTGCAAACAAGCATCAAAACGAGACAATATAAGATCAATTTATTAAAAGCCATTTCCCGAAAGCTCTTATAGTTTGGTAATAGGTACAATTCCTCCATTCATACTTGCTCCGATTCCGTCAATATTTATATCAGGATAATGAGCAGAAACGAATAGCCTTATTTTACCCAAAAGAGCATCTCTGTTTGGATTGGAATGATTATCCAAGGTTTGGGTATCCTTAATATACTGAACATCTTGTAGAAGCGAATTCTTTAAGAGAATTTTTACAATAGTAATATCGCTATAATCTTTAAATCGTTCAATAAAATCTTGGTAAAGAAGAAAAGTTAAGGGGAACGAATTCCAATACTGTTGCCACTCGTCTGTCAACTTTTGGGATATTATCTGGGTGATAGCTATATTAAAATACTTACCGTCACTCGTTTCACTTATAAATTGGTAATATTTCTGAAGAATTTCTTTTTCAACTGAATTTCTGTTTGGGTCGGAGATAGCAGAAATTCGTTTGAATAATTCTTTAATTTCCGTAAGATAATTATCTACCACTTCATTCTGATTTGAAAGATTATATTGGACATCCCATTGAATTCTTGATTTTATCGGTTTACCGTCTTTAAGTGCAGGAGAAAATATTAATCGTTTACAATAATTGATAGTGGCATCATTTAGAAGTTCATATCCCGAGGATTTTATAAGATTTACCTTTTCAACATTTCCTTCGGATGAAATATGAAGATATGCTTTAATAGTGCCTGAATAGGCATTTTCTTGAGCAACTTTAGGATAAATTAAACGGGGTTGAACTTTAATTACAGGCGGGATGTAATTTGGATCTTCACTAACTTCAAAGTTGTGAGCGCACGAAATAATTAAAAGCATAAGTATTATAAATGTTGGGCTGATGACCTTTTTCATTTTAATTCTCCTTTTTTATGTAACTACACTTTATATAAAATGAGTGGCCGGCTCATCTTTATCCCAAACATATTTAGTGATCCATTTCAAGAATCATGAATCTTGTATAATCAAGTATCCCCCATTCACTTTTCTATAATTGAGTCCATTGGCGATACAAATTGCCGAAAGAATATTCTCTAAATTATCCTTGGCAAAGGCACCTGTTAAAGTTAGAGGCTTGATTTTATCATTAGAAAAATTGATTCTGACATTATAATATCTCTGTAGATCATCAACTATTTCAAATAAAGGAGTACGATCATATACAAACTTCCCATTCATCCATTCGAGCAGGTAATCGGTGTTTACAAGCGCTGGTGCCCGAGGTTCTTGATCTTTAATAACAATACTTTTTTGACCGCTAAGCAAATCTACTTCCTTAAGATTACCTCCGGATTGAGATAATTTTACATGTCCCTCTCGAACTACAACGCTTGTTTTTTCATCACTATATTTAACATCGAATTTTGTTCCAAGAACCGTAATCCTTGCATTTTCAGTTGTAATAATGAATGGACGTTTTTCATGAATAACAGAGAAATATCCTTCGCCTTTAAGTTTAACCTCACGTACTTTTTCATTGAACGGTTTCACATATTCTAAATGGCTTATGCTATTTAAGAGAACTGTTGAACCGTCAGGTAATTGTACAGTTCTATTCTGTCGCTCCGAAGTAAAAATCATATTTTTTACAACAGGATGATATTGTTTCGGCATTAAAAAAAGAGCAAATGCTATTATCAGCATTATTACTGCACTTGCATATATCGGTTTGAACAGGAAACCATTTGAAAAGACAGATAGTATTTCAAATTTATTTATCTTTTTATAATACATATTGAATTCTTTTTCTTTTTCAATTCTTTTTGATATTGCAAACCACCCTTCATCGACATCAGGAAGAACAGGTTCTTGTTTTGGGATCGAATTCCGCCATATATCAATCATTTTTTGATATTCTTTTTTGTTCTCATCCGAAATCATAAGCCAATCTTCCAGTTTCTTTTTCTCGTTCTCCTGAATATTTCCTGTGAACGATTTAACACAAAGTCCTCGGTAATAAGTATAATTCATCATAATTTTTCTACTCATAATTAATAATACAGTTGAAAGTAAGAATACCCTACTCGATTTATTCAGCAAATATTTTTCGCAATCTTAATAAAGTCTGAGTCATTCGTTTTTCTACGGCTTTTACTGAAACGCCGCATATTTCAGCTATTTCCTCATATTTGAAACCTTCAATTCGACTTAAAGTATAAACAAGCCTCAATTTGTCCGGCAAATTATCAATAGCTGTACGGATATCAATCATTGCATCAATGTTGTTTTGATTATCCGTATTTTCTTCCTCTTGAATAGTTTCAAGAGAAAAAGTCTTGTTAGAGCTTAATGCAATATGATTGATAATCATATTGCCCAGCATTTTATAGAGATAAGCTTTGATTGACTTTGTCGGATTAAGTTGTTCTCTTTTGGACCAGATTTTGTAAAACACATCCTGTACAAGATCATGCGAGGTTTCAGTACAATGTAATCGATACCAGGCGAAACGGATAAGGTTCTTAAAATATCTATAGTAAAGTATTTTAAAAGCAGCTTGATCGTTCAGTTTAATAGCAACCACTAAATCTTGATCATTTATTTGATTATTAATATAGTCGGACATAATTCTAATTTAATTGTCTTCTGAAAAATTTTATTCATTTTATTTTTACAATCCAAATATTCAATTTTCATCAAAAAAATCTGAGTCTATTTAACACATATCCCAATTAAAAAATAACGATAATAACCTAAGAACATCTTTTTTGCTATTTTAAATTAACATATCAAAATTCATTATTCTCAAATATATACTCTTTTTTTTGGATTTTTCAAAACGCAATCCAGGGTACAACTTAAAAATATTTCTATTGGGAAAAACTGGAAATTAGGAACAGAAATACGAAGAAATTACATTTTTTCATATTTATGGATACTATTTTTAACAAGTAGAGCGAAAGTCTGATAATCATAAAACCGGAAACAAACATCAAATGGCATTTTAAAGAATTCAAGCTATAATGGAAATGTAGAAATATCAGAGGAAGATCTAAAATCCTACAAGAACAAATCTATTTAATCATGGGGAATGTAAATGATAATTATTTCCAGTCAAAACCTCGTATATATTCAAACAAATGATTTTGAACTAAAAATGCTATAATTTGCCCCAGTAATCAAGTAATCAAAATCTTACGAATATACAATTTTTATGCTTTTTAATAAAGTTACCGTAACCGAAGGTATTCAACCAATGCAAAATCCTTCAGACAGGACATGATGAGTTACTATCGATACAAAGCTATTATATAAATAACTAACCTGACAACGTTGAGTAAGGGTATCTCTTCCATATCCGAAATACTTAATATTTGGCTTAATTATGAAGCTTTTTGATAAGTTGCAATCAGGTTAAATAAATAAGAACTTACAAAGCATAGCACATAGAATATTTTTCATTTTGTTAAGCTGATAAAGTTTTGAAAATGTTCATATTACTTTCACAAAGCTGCTTAAAAATAATTTCATAAAGTTTATAGATCAAGTCTTTGTTGCAGAGGATATTCTATTTTGATAAAAAACTGCTCTGAAATAAACAATTCTTAATTGAAAAATTAGTTTAACTGATTATTTTTTCTTCATGTTATAGTTCATCATATCCCTCATCTATTTTTCTCTGTATTTCCTGATCCTGCTGTCTTTTCTTTGAATCAACTATTCTGAATGAAACACCTAGTGATGCTATACGGGTATCCATTATCCTATTGTTAGTCTGGTAAAAATTAGAACCTGTAGTTTCTGTATTGAATGTTCTTGTTTTAAACACATCGGTCACTCTTAAAGTAAATGTGAGTTTTCCATTCATCATTTCATCTCTAAGCATTAAATCCATATAATGTTGTTCATCAACTTTGGATTGAGCAGTCGATCCTCCGAAGAAACCGCCGCCTATTCCACCGCTGCCGCCAGTCTGAATGAGCAAGGCAGGAGAATTATAATTAAACATTAATTGAAGCTGAAGTCCCTCCATTAAAGTAAAAGTAGTATTCAAGCGTGCAATCCAACTAGTACTTGCCCTATTCCCTCCAAGAAAAGGATCATCAACACTGTTATTGAATACTGAAACATTTCCATTCAGTTTGAACCATTCTGTAACCTGCGAAGCGGAAATAAATTCAGCACCGTAAGACTTTCCGCTCGCAATGTTTTCAAACGTAGAATAGGTTATACCATTTGGAAGCAAGATGCCATTTGAGAGTAATGCTCCGTTTTGCGAAGTGCTCAATGTTGTTATTGTGCTTATTAAATCATTGCTGGAACGGTAGAAGAGATTGGTTATAAGTGATGTTTTAGCAACTAATGTTGTATATCCCATTTCGAAAGAATTAAAGAACTGCGGCTTAAGATTCAGATTTCCCTGACTCCAATTAAGAGAATCTGATTGATCAATATAGGGATTTAATTGACGGTTATTCGGTCTGTCAATTCTCCTGCTGTAGCTTAGAGCTAATTCATCAATATCGCTGAGATTGTATTTTAAATGCACTGTAGGGTAAATCTCAAAATAATTATTGCTGAAAGATATATTTTCCGAAACTGAACTTCCCTTAATGAATGCCTCTTCTGCACGCAGGCCAAGTTGATATGTTAAAAGCCCTAAATTATTTGAAAAAATACCGTAAAGAGCATGAATCTGTTCTTTGTAATCATAATCGTTATTCATAAGATTACTCGGCCCCCAGGAATTGGTAGCAAAATTAAAGCTCAGATAATTATTGTTTGAACCTTGATCTTTTATTGAACTTTTAAATCCTGCTTCAAGTCTCCCTAATTCTCCCAGTGGCTGAATATAGTTTGCCTGAATAAGCCAGGTCTTCTGTATATTTGAAGATAATGCATTCTGTAATGAAACTTCCGGAACTAAAGGACTAAGATCAGTAGCAAAATACTGCTGATTTGTATTTGAAGAGCTATTCATAGAACTTTGTGAGTACATTAAATCGGTTGTGAATTCCTGGTTCTTATCATCAAATTTCTTTTTATAACTTAACGTATAATTACCGGAATTAAAGTTTCTTGTAGCGTTGCTTATGCGATTAAAGTTCTGATCGAGTGAGTTATTCTGTAGATAATCCTTATAACTTGTTGTACCGCCGTTATCAAAATCTCCAATTCTGAACTGAGTAGAAAATGTAAGTATATCCTGCTCTGTAAAATAATAGTCGCCGCCGAAATTGAAACTGTTGTTTTTCATATGATTTGTATTGTTTGAAAGCTGATATAGAGTAGTGGATGCAGTTCCTAATGAGGAAGTTCTTACTGTATTTCCCCCGTTAAGCATTTCAAAAAATCTGCCGTCATAACTCGAAAATAAATTAAATCTATCACTTTTTAGGTTTAGATTCACCGATGAACTGTATCTTCCTTTAGTACCGGCATTTCCCATTAATGTTCCATTGAGACCTATATTTGATTTTCTTTTCAGAATAACATTAATGATTCCACCTGTACCATCAGGATCATACTTAGCTGAAGGATTTGTAATAAGTTCGATACTTTCGATTGAACTTGCCGGAATCTGAGCCAGCACATCCGATCCGCTGAAACCAGCAAGTTCGGCAGGCTTTCCGTCGACAAGAACTGTTATATTAGTATTGCCCCTTACTGCTACGCCTCCATCGGCATCAACCGAAACCGAAGGAATATTCTGTAAAACGTCGACTGCAGTACCGCCTGAATTAGCAAGGTTAAGATCGACATTGAAAACCTTCTTATCGAGATTGTAGTTAGTTGCCTCTTTCTGAGAGTTAACTACAACTTCATTGAGATTGACATTTTTGGGTTTGAGTTTTATAATTTTATAGCTAAACTCAGCTTTACGGGGTGTTATCACAAGCGAGTCATATCTTTTAGTAGAATAACCTATATAAGAAACTTTTAAATAGTATCTGCCGAAACCGATTTTATCAATTAGAAATTTACCCTGACTGTTGCTGACTGCTCCCCCAACAACGGTTGAATCTTTCCAACGGTAAACTACAACATTGGCATATTCAATTGGCTGTGAGTTTTGCGCATCGACTATTGTTCCTGTGACTTTACCTATAGGCTGCATCCGAGAAGGGTTAAATTGCCGCGGTTCTTGATTTTGGGCTGAAAGAAAAGATGGTATTAAATTAATACAAAGAATAGATATCAAAAGTTTGCCGTTAAAAGAATTGTTCATGTCTCCACACTTAGTTTTTTTTATAAATAGTTATTAAAAACTGTTTTTTTTGATTTAAAGTTTAATGTCCGCCTAAAATCAAATTCAATTTTTGATCCTGTTGCTTAAAAGTCAGAGTTAACTTGACTGAAAATAGTCAAAAGATTCAAATCTTGGTATTTAACGTCCAGGTCCGCCGCCTAGTTGCATGCCACCAGAGGATTTCAATAAATCTGTCATTAATATTATATAACGACAATTATGATTAAGAGAAGGTTTAATTAATTTCCATAAAACTTCGATTTTTTTATAATCTCATTTTGAACATATCTAAAAAGTTATTGAAATTTAAATATATTAGAAATTGAAATACGGAAATAGCAGAGAACGATTTAAAATAATGCATGAACAAATGAAGCTGACTAAACGGATTGTAAATAAAATCCTCTTTGGCTAGTTCCAAGAATTCATGAATAAATTTTAAGATAGGTTATGATATTTCTGAATCAACTATTATGA